>JAABUP010001395.1_pt1 | contig 50562 bp, 78 predicted proteins | sample 5559201 | NCBI WGS metagenome assembly JAABUP01 (sample SAMN10711887, study PRJNA513373) | rock metagenome | isolation source: Antarctica rocks | place: Antarctica | reverse complement strand
CAGACATGTGATAGACATCAGCGTTCAGCACTATGAACTCCCCCGCATCCTGCTTCACCTGCATGACACATCTAAGATGAGTCAGCAGACATGTGGTAGGCATCAGCGTTCAGCACTATGAACTCCCCAGGATCCTGTTTCACCTGCAGTCAGATTCAACATGAGTCAGCAGATGTGTGACAGAAAAACAATGTGTGGCAGTATGAATTTCCCCCTGGAGCTGTCTTCCCCTTCAGCCAGACTTGAGATGGGTTGACAGGTGTATGGCTAGTGGGAGGTCAGCTTGGGAAGCAAATTCACAACCTGTGTGTGCAACAAGCATGGTCAAGGACAGCTACAAGCGAGACACTCAGGCGACTGTGCAGCAGCCTTTGAAACAAAGCTTTCTACCCATTGGACTGCTCCCAGCCCTTGGGAATGAGTGTTGCATTAGGGGATAGTATGGCAACCACTGCAAATTTACTGATGCGGGTGTCGACATTCCTCAACCTTGCTCTTCTTACTGTTCATACTATTGGTCTTTGCGCTGTGCTCATCATTACCAGCCTGCTAGGCCATCATGCAGTGCCAGTAGTCATGAGAGCAGGCTGTCATGACAACTGGTATTGCGTGGTGGCGAAGGAGAGCAGGAGTGATCAGCACAGCCCAAAGACCAACAGTATGAACAGTAAGAAAAACAAGAAGAGCGGCGCACCGTGACAACTGTCATGGCATGATGGCCCAGCAGGCTAGTAGTGATGAGCACAGCCCAAAGATTAACAGTATGAACAGTAAGAAGAGCAAGAAGAGCAGCCTACCGTGACCACCTTCTTGCGTTTCTTACTGTTCATACTTTTGGTCTTTGGGCTGTGCTCATCACTCCTGCTCTCCGCCAACACGCAATACCGGTGGTCACAGAGAGCAGGAGTGATCAGCACAGCCCAAAGACCAGCAGTGAGAACAGTAAGAAAAGCACGAAGAGCAGCCTGCCGTGACAACTGGCATGGCATGATGGCCCAGCAGGCTAGTAGTAATGAGCACAGCCCAAAGATCAACAGTATGAACAGTAAGAAAAGCAAGAAGAGCAGCCTACCGTGACAACAGGCATAGCATGGTGACGAAGAAGGGCAGGAGTGATGAGCACCGTCTTGTGGCGCAGGAAGTTGGCGCAGCTTGCCGCATCCTTGGGGAACAACTCCTGAGCCAGCTTCTCAAAGCGTGCTCGGTGAATGCCTGGCGGAACTGCATACCAGACCTGCAGCAAGGCACGACCATTTGCAACAGCATCAGGACATATTTTGATCCACTGAGAATCATCTGAGGATCACAGCACAATGCATTCGTGCTCACCTGGTGAGCAGGGTTGGAGAGATGTTGTCAGAAGCACTTGAACCTTTATTGTTGAATTACAGGTGTGTTGTAGTAGACATCGCAGACACATGCGCAAGGGAATAACAGTGACTCCAGTACATGGGCATGACAAGTTTTGAAGTGCTAGGCAGGGATCTTGTGCGGTGTATGGTGATGATCTAGCATTAAACAATTGCTGTTGTGGGTTTGAGACAACTAAAATGAGAGGATCCATCAAACAGTGCAACACATGATTCAAGAAATGTACCTTTGATGCACCATAGTGGAGATAGTTGATGCTCAGCAGGTCCACATCCTCCACATGCCACGAGAAGAAGGACTGCACCAACATGGCACAAAGTTGTTGAACTGAGCTGGCAGCAGCAGAATTGTCCCAGCACAGGACAAAGCATACCCACCCCCCGCTAGGTTCAGGGTCTGTTGCTTCGACATGGCTTGAACACAGATCATACTTGTTGAATGATTGAACGCAATTCAGCACATTGTGATCCAAACACTTCTCAAGCTTCCAGTGCTGCTGTTGACATTGCATGCAACAGATGTCTGTAGCACATACAAGATGAAGCGGAAAACAACTTGGTCTTGCAGGAAGATAGAAGTATGCCAACAATCATGGCAGTATGCCAGACAAGCCACAGGCTGCATGCCACACAAGGCTGTGGATTGCATCAAAGGAAAGTCAATCTATACAGAGCAGCCCAGCAGCAATATAGTGTACTTTGCTAAGCAAGCATGGAGCATTCAGGTTGCAGACTGTGTGGTCCTGTACGTACCTTCCACATGCCGAAATAGGTCATAGGAGTGGTGACTCCTGGGATGGCAGGGACCTTGTACTTGGACAGGAGGCACTTCAGGTTCCGCAGATTCCACCCAAAGTCCAGCTTCTCATCAAACAGGCTGACAGGGGTGTCTGCCCCATACAGGGGGGGTCTTACTGTGAGGGAGCTCCAGAATGGTCTCTCCAGCAGAGCGTTGTCACCAGCACCTGCATTCAAGATGTGATGTTTGAAATGGTAGGCACAGGTTGGCGGCGTGTGTCCTACACAGCTGAGCTACGTTGCCACCAATTTGGTGTGCTTGCTGCAACTGAGAAGCTGCGGCTTTGCACACTGGATGCATTAAATATGCAAGCTTTGCAAAAGCTGAAAACAGGACCTCGAACTGACTTGTAAACAACACCAACTGCTGGTAGACACTGCTGGAGGCAAGAACCTGCCTATAAGCTGCTGTGGTCATAACAGTACAAGTCACAGCATGCCCAAATCATTCAAGGCTGTGTACTCAAAATCTGACGTGCATGCATATGCCTCTAGCTCGACCTAAAAGACCTGAGGTGACCCCAAAGCTAAGACAAGACATGCCGAGTGCCTAAGAAGACTTACGCTGTTTCGGCACGCCTCTTCTCTCTGCCTCCGCCTTGAATTCCTCGACTGTCATGGTCTGAGGTGCAGAACATCTTTCTGAGTGCAGGTCCAGAAGCATGCAGGGCATTACAAGCAGAGGCAGGCATACATACGTACCGACTTTGACAGTAGAACACAGTCATAGTAGCCGGGCTTGTTGTCGTGCATCAACACCTGCAACGACGACTGCTGAGTGCGTCTTCGTTGGCACGTGCCCTTTGCTTGCTAGAAGCTGCAGCGTTCCTTACCCGCTGCTCGATGGGAGTATCAATCTTAAGGTCTGTGGGGTACTCGGCTTTGCGAGGTGTATAACCCTTGGGGGGAATCACCTTGACCATGGGGACCTCAGGATTTTTGCGGAAATAATCTGAGACGAAACTCTCGAATGGTCGCGAGAACTGCGCCTTTGTTGGGCGAAGGACCGGGCAGCAGTTGGAGTTTTCCCCGGGCATTGTTACTGCCGGGGGAAACTCCACTATTTACCTCTCCAACCAGAGGTGCTTTGAAGAGCACCAACCAAACGTCAGCAGGACGGTCACAAGCCTGATTGAATGCGAAGGCGCAAGGTATAACTCTTTCTGCACGAAACTGGTTTGCGTCGCCAAAAAACTCTGTAATTGTGCATGCAAAATAACGAAATTTTACACATGACTTCACGTGGATTCACTTGCAACTCCCTCAAGACTTCTCACATCCAGAGCCAGATCCAGAGCCTGCGCCCGCACGCAAAGAAATCGCAAGCACCCCGCCATGCAGGACGCCATGCAGGACTTTGACGCTGTACATAGCGTAGAATATGTTCACGCATTAGAGGAGACATAGGTCACCACTTTTTGTGACAAACACGCATGACGCAGCGAGACATGAAAGTCTGCGTGTATAATGTGGTACACGAGTATATGTGGTCTTGCTCACACACAGTGCCAAATCGTGTGCAGCGAGGCACTCGCAGTTTGGACATTTTCATCACGTAAAAGAACTAGAGTAACGCTCGCAGACCTATCGTAAAACCTCGTTTACCCTCAATTACCTTGACCCATTCATGAGAGGAGCCCCGCTCGGTGAGCATATCATCTTACACCCATCGATGTCTTTGTAATGGCGCAGATGGCCTCGAACAAGCCAAAGACGCTGTTCAAATGTTACGCAGATGTTTGCGCGCAGTACGTTTCCAACCGTGACGTGCTTTGATTAGGGAGTGATTGGCTGTACAAACGCGAAAGGCGATAATACCCGTTCAATCGTAAATCAGGCTGTAAGTACTCTGCTGAACCTACATCTCCTGTGACGGGCCTCATCAAGCTGCTTCTCCAACCCCTCCACCGAAGTATCCGTACACATCGATACGTGCAGCTGCGCTATGTTGCCCCTTGCCAATGGACGCTCAATTTTGCCAGACGCTTCTCCAAGCTAGTCATAGCTGAATTTATCTTGCAACGTCTTGGTCGAAAGGCCGCGTCATTGCTGCCAACAGCACCGTAAAGAAAAGTCTCTGGCTCATGGCTAGAGCAGAATCTCCTATCAACAGAGTCTACAGTGAGCATAACGCAACGCACTTACGATTTACAGACCTTCAGTGTGTGAGCTGTAATTACAAGACTGCAAACAATTCCATCCAGAAAGTTGCCCTTGCTATCTCACTTGCTGAGTGCTTTCTTGCAGGTCACCCTGTGGCAGCAGCACTTCTTGAAGATGGGAAGGCAATGTATGGCATTCCAGGGCCAGGGACTTATGCAGCACCATCATCTTTCAGGTGCACAGCATCACAATCTCTGAGCACACGCAGGCAGTATTCTCAACTAAATCATCATTTATCTATGCCAAACTCTGTCTGATTGAGTGCTGCAGTAACCAAGCCGCACATGAGTATGATGCTGGCAGACAGATATTTACAACTCCTCCAGCATGGACACTGAAGGGGCGCATATATGAAAACGAGATAGCAAAGTCGCCTGGGCCTGTCTATGACGCCAATAGAGGTTATACATATCTGGAACAGGTACATGGTACAGATACAGCAGCTTGTACATGTCCAAAACAACAGCGACAAGTGCATGACAATTTGGCAACACATACCACCAGCTGACTTTACCAGTCAACATGCATACGGTCTGCAAGAATCTGCACGCGTTACCTGCATGATTGCAGTGCGAGTGATATTTTCATTCAGACTGCTCTATATGCTTGTGCTTAGCAGCGCATGCAAGCTACACAAGCATGGCTGCAGCTCTGCTCAGCAGCCTGTCTCCCAGCATTTTGCATGCTCTCTTGACATTTACATCAATATATGCCAAGTCAGCAGGCCCACGCTGCAAGTGTTTGCCACCGACAAGCACTGGCCTTGATGAGTATATTTTGACTGGGCACATGGTGCACTCACGCAACGTCATAGGGCTGCTACACTGGTCACTCACGGAACAAAAATGCAAGCTTATTCCCCTCAGCATTAGGTTGATACAGTACAAATTTGACAGGCCATTCTGGCATGCAGCATGGCGTAAGGCGCAATCCTGATAGCGAGGGCACCTTTGGTGCGGGCACTCGTGATGAGCCTCATCGCTTCTACAGCCCCCAGCACAGCCAAGCCACGCTGCTTTGCACAGGCTCCCCCGGCCCTGCTGCTTACACGTAAGCCCTGCCACCCCTCCCCTCCCCTCCCCTTCTACCATGGTCCATACCCCTGGACCCCATATGGATACTCCCCCCCCCCCTCCCTGCATAGAACAATCTTGCTCAGTACCATTCTGCCAGCCACATACTAGCCAAGCCAACTGTGCATAGTGTGCATGTTTGAGCTATGTTTTCAGCAGTACACCATGTGACCTGTTGCATTGTGCATGTCCCCCCTCCCCCACCTTTGCTGTACCACTGTTTGGTTTGCATATATAGCATTGCACTGATGGAAATGGCAGACACCTCCACTAGATTGCTGCTGTTTGGAAGCTTTTGCGCAGGCAGCAGGGCAAGTCTAGATCCACCACACATGCTTTGTTTCATTTGACCATCCCTTGGCTCAACATCATCAACTCTTGCTTGCGCAAATTGCTTGCGCAATACCACAGCATTGCGGGCATTGTAGCATCACATATCTAGCTACTCATGTGGGGTGCAAGATCGTGACAGACTGCCACATGTAAGGCCAGTGCTGCTGCTGATGCCTTTGTGAGGCCTGTGACAGGCAGAAAGAAGGACGCCGCATCCCCCACACCCTTGGGGATGCCCCCACCTGGCAATTTGGGACACGCTTGAAGGGTCCCTGGGACCGCCCCAGCAACTTCAGCCCGGGACCAATGTACAAGACAGAAACCACGCTGGGACCAGGAGGAGCTCCAGTGTACAGAAAGGCTCCCAGATTCAGCTTTGGGCCTACAGGAATGCGCAGGCGAGGCATGCAGCAAAGCAGAAATGAAGCGCTGAAGGTCAGCCGCATCCTCACTGGTTTTTGTTTTTTCACTGGACTAGCTATTGTGCTGTGTGCTAGAACAAATGCAATGCCACATGATGCATGTACATGCTAGATGGGTCAAGGCTGTGTGAGTACTTGGCAGCGCTCAGCATTTCATCATGCTGTGAATGACATGCTGATGACTCACAAGCAAACGTGTAAGTCAGCATGTGATGCACGTCAGCACCTGACGTACCAACATGCTCTGCTTGCCCTGTGAGCACACCCACAATCAGATGTTCACTGTGCACTGCAACGCTTCAGAGCTGGCGTCTAGAAAGACCCCAAGCATGCAGAGACAACATGCTGTGGCCACAGGTGTTGTGGTCAAGGGAGCAAAGGAAAGAGGAGGGCAGGAATGCCCCTGGGCCGGGGTACTACAAGGCAGAGTCTGCCAGTCGTGCCCTCACTAGGCAGGCTGCTGCCTATTCCTTCTCTGCTGCCCACACTGGTAGAGAGGTGACCAACACGTGTCTGTCCGAACGTATGGCTGCACCTAGTTTGCCTTTGCACCAGTCCCTGGGACTCATGCTTGCAGCATGCCTGCTTGAACTGCACTGATCAGGTGTGCAGGATCACAGCTCAGCTGGAAGAGTGTCGTCTCACAGTTTGACCAGTCTCCATTGTGGCAGTTCACATCACAAGTCAGTTTTCATGAACGGTGCAATGCTTGCAACCTCAACAGGAATGAGCACAATCTGATTGCTGAGTCATCAAGCATGCAGACGCAACTCAGCAGCCTTGAGGCACAAGGCTGTTGCTGCACTACTGGTCATTCGATCAAGGCACTACTGGCTGAACAACTTGAGCATATGCACGAGGCGCAGTGCACCGACACATGGCAAGCAGACAGACCAAGCACAAACAGTATCATGCAGAACTTTGTTCATTACCATATTCATTGTGGTGATATAGGATATCGAGAAGGAGATGACAGAGCTGAGTGAGATTCATTTGCCCAGCACGTTCAAGTCCCCCTGCACCCGGTTTGGCCCCCCTTCAGGGCATTCCCGCGCACACTCAGTGCCCTTACTTGACCAGGGCCGCTCAGGAACACCTGACTACCATACGCAGCTAGGTAACACATACATCCTTTTTCTACCTTTGGAACTATTCATGCACTGTTGTGCTTGGACATGTGCTACTGCTGTGCACAAGTGACACTCACCGTACAGAAGATAAACCTGTTGCACAGACTTGCAAAGATGCTGTCTCTTGCAAAAGCATGTGCGCATGGCTAATGTTGCATGACTGCTTTGCCTCCAAGAGACTGTTGTCAAGATCTGCCAAGTTAGCTGAAAGATGTACAGCAAGATGCACTTGTCTGGACTATACATTGTTGCATCACACTCACATACTGGCATTGTCCCATAAGCAGCAGCTGCTGGGCTGCATCTCCTGGCTTCAATATATGCACTGTGTGACCCTGCCTGTGTATAAGTGACAATCTCTGCGTAAAGCATGCAGAGACATCACTGCTTGAAGATGCTGACTCATCATTGCTGGGCAACATATGGCTTTCCATCTCATTTGTCTGCTGGAACGGCTGTTGCAGCAATGAGTGCGGAAGCTGCCAGGCAGTCACGTAACCCGGGGCCGGCAGAGTATGACGTGCTGCCCCATGTGCAAGCCCTGTCCAGTCACCCCCGAGCCCCAGCCTCAGGCTTTGGATCTGAGGGGCGGCAGTGCAACAAGGCGGTTGGCACTGGGTAAAAATCCCTCAGTTGCAGTTGATTACAGACATCCTGCACGCTGCCTTGCATTAGTCACATCTGACCTGTCTTGCTGTGGCTGAACTTGCACTTGACAGCCATCTGATCACAGAGATTGCACAGCTCAATTGCGAATTGCTCTTGCACTCACTGGGCTCCCTCCATGTCCTACATGTAAGAAAACATCATAAGAAACGGATTTGAATGCAAAAATACATATACTTTGAGTTCATCCAAAAGTGCATGTTGACTGTGTCTTCCTTCCATGTCTTTGGTGTTTGGCAAGTGACGTGCAGTGAGAGACTGGGACAGATAGTTACAGCTGGTGACAGATAGTGAGACTTGGACAGATAGTGAGACTTGGACACAAAGTGACAGCAGCTGGTGACAGTTTTGTGGCATGCTTGTCAGGTTATCTCTGCCGGGGCCTGGCACCTACAAGGCAGAGGAAGGGCTGGACAACACCAGCAGGCATCCCATAGCCCCTGCCTTCAGCCTAGCCGCCCCCTGGCAACCCCTCCGCCCCACCAGCGCCCGTCCTGGCCCCGGGGCCTACAGGTCAACCTCATGCTTGCTCTGAACATAGGTCATACTGAGGCTTTGCACATTGTGAGGATTCATGCCATTGTCAGGCTTGATGTCCTTGCACTTCCTTGCACTGCACATGAGCGGGGTCTTGATCACCATCATATTCAAGAGTGAGGTGACGACTTCTAGACTTACAAATCAGTGTGCAACAAGGGTATGCACGGTATGCAAATCTGAGACAACATGTTGGCAACAGAAAGACACATGTGAGTCATACAAAGGATCCAAAGTCAATAGTGTGCACCAAAGCAGCAGCTGGCGTAAAATTGAAGATTTTGATGATAAAATGGCTGAAGTGTATATCAAGGGTGAATGCATGCATGCATGAGCAGAGAGCTGTGTGCAGGGTACTGACAGATGGGGAGCTGGAGCGAAGTGTTAGCCAGCATGCCAACCTGGGATCAGCCAGCTTCAGCAAGGGCAAGCCCACCAGCCGCTACACCTTCATCCCCAAGTCTGACTCGCCTGGCCCCATCTACGATATCCGCACCCCCCTGGGTGAGGACTGCCCCCCCCCCCCGCCCTCCCGCCCCTCCTGTGTGGCATGACTCACATCCACATGACCTGTGCAAACAGCAAGCATGTGGCCTTTGCTGCATTCATGCGCCTGCAATTTGGACATCAGGACAAATGCTGCATTCATGCTGTTGAGTCTCCTGGCAGCTGAGATTTCTGTTTGCCTCGGGCCTGCTATGCACCTTGGTAGCAGGGGTTTGGAGTTTGTGCTTTCTAGCGCTTCCTGATCCCTTAAAACACTCCGTTGAGTCTCACAGTACACTCCCGTCTATTTCCATCATTGATTTGTCGGGCAGTGAGCCATGCATGTGCCAAATCAGCAAGTGGGCGATGAATTCATGTGCATCTGATGCGTGCTTGCCTGTAGGGAGGAGGAAAGCACCAGCCCCAGCGTTTGGCAACAAGACAGCACCTGCTGCTGCAGCTCACACTCAGACTGTCCCTGACTTCTTCACCGGTATGCGCCGCACAGCCATCCACCTCATGCAACACCCATGCCCGCTCATTTCTTCATGCTGGGATGTTGCAGCATTGAGTGCCAAAAGCATATGTGCAGCCTCACTGCTGATGCTAATGAAGAAGGGAATCTCCTGCAAGCTATGCAGAGTGAAAGTGCATGCAGAGTGACCGGACATTGATACAAAGTAGTTTTGCTAGGAAGTGTTGTGCATCCTGTTGATGGCTTTTGAGACTGTTGAGCAAACAGTGGTCTAGGACATTAGGCTCTTTTTTAAACAGAACTCCCACCAGCCAGCTTGCTTTTGTCGCACACCACATACACCTGTGCTTTCAAGCCAGGATGTCTGATGAGTCACAACTGACTCCACACCCCAGACTTCAAGGTATACAATAGGGGACAATGTGAATGTCTGAATGAACAGGGGCTTTGGGCACGCTTGGGCAGGACTCTCCAGGCCCCAACATCAACATCCCCCAGGGGAAGCCCAGCAGGCTGGGGCCCGGCAGCCCCTGGGGCAAGTGGAAACATGGGGTGAAACTGCCGCCCAGGATTCCGGCCTCCCTGTCTATGTCCAGAGGTATGAACACGGCCATTGATCTCAGCATCTCACTGCATGTGCTTCAGTTGGTCTTCATCCTATGTACTGCAGCACAGCCTCTACACTCAGCCGGAAGTGCTGCTCAATTGTGCGCATGACAAAGTATGCAGCAGACTGTTATGCGTCTGATAGCAGTTGCTGATTGACGCTGACGTTGGCTGCAGTCAGTGGGACCAATGACTGCCACACAAGCAAGTGGAGTTAGCATGATTGCTTCCTGAGTGATGCTGTGTTACAAGCAAGCTGGTACAAGTCCAACACTGTTGTGATGGTTGCAAACAAGGTGGCACAAGAGCAGAACCAACTGGAATATCATCATGCATGAAGCATGAGCTTCCAACTAATGCTAGAGCACTAGACTCTGTTTTGCGATCCAACAAGAAGGTCACAACTGCAGTGAAGGAGGGTGAAGTGGTCATTGTTAAACTACATGTGTATGCGCTGTAGAGTCATCTTTGGACAGCAAAGAAGCAAGCCCAGGGCCTTGCTACAACCCACCATTGTGTCTGGTCAACAGCAAGCACACTCATGGGGGCAGCTTTTCCTTTGGTGTTGGTGGCCGGGCACCTCTATATACAGTCAAGTTTTGATGTTTGTTGAGGATCTGAAGCTGCTGTTGAACAGCCAGTCCACACTAGAGCGCACTGGACAGCATAGCCAAATGGCTCTACAGCATTCAAACAGATGCAGCTGCTCCTGGGAACGGACAAATATCAATACTGCTAGAGAAACATCTGTTTCACAGTGTATTCTGCTTGGATGACGTTGTGGATGCTTGCTTGAGCAGGCCTGCTGGAGAAGGAAGCTGCACAGCATTTGCCTTTATAATATGTGTGAGGTAGAAAAATAGCAAACAACGTCAAGGTGTAGCCTGCAACCGTATCAGGACGTCAGTGGCCCCTTTTTGGTTTTCACAGCATGAAGCTTCGGGCTGCCGCCTTAGGAGGCTCCCGTTGTGATCGCTGAACAGCGTAGGCTTTTCTATTCATTTTCTTTTTCACAGCATGGGCAACTGACAGAAAATAATCTGCGTTTGCTGTTGGCCCCGACCTTCATGCTATTGAATATGTCGACCACAACTTCATACAGTGGGTCACGCATTTTCTCTATCACTAGCAGCAGCATGAGGTCTTTCAAATACGCCGTGTACAAACACGCGCTTCATGTTGATCTGCTTCTTCCTGTTCAGCAGATTAGTGCATGCATACTTGCACTCTCTGGTAACAAAGCCAGCATTCTCTGCTTTAGTCTGCAGATCTTCTGTAGTAAAGAAGTAGCACGTAGTGCCATCAAGTCGCCTAAACAGCTTGTCAGCTAGTTGCTGTTCAGGAGGCAGCCTGAGATGAGTGAGATCATACAAGCCGTGATCTCTGATGAGCAACACTCCACCAGGGCGAAGGGCCTACGCAAAACAGATATGACATGACCTTGTCACAATACGTTCATCATGCAATAAGGCAGTAAAGCAATGCTTCTCAGGAATAACTTATCCATGCACTGCATGTGTGCTATGTATATGACCAGCCATGAGCGTGCTTTCAGCAGGTGGGCAGTGAACATGCAGGTTGACCTGTCACAAGAGATGAAAGCTCAATGTGTAAGCGACATAAATGCTAGGAGTAGACACAGATGGAGTGAACAACACAGATGGAGTAGACGCAGATGTAGAGTAGACACAGATGGAGTAGACACACATGCAGTAGACAACACTGATGGAGTAGACACAGATGGAGTAGACACACATGCAGTAGACAACACAGATGGAGTAGACACAGAAGGAGTAGACACACATGCAGTGGATACAGGCACAAATGGACATGACGCAGACGGAGTAGACGCAGATGGAGCAGCCACAGATTCCTCATGACTTGGGTGTCACAAATGCCATCTAGAGGCTCAGTGAGGTAGGGTGCTGCAGTGCGCACAAACACTGACCCACCTGAAAAGCAGTGTGCAGCATGGCAGGCATTTCTTCCGGGGTCACAGCAGCCAGCGTGAAGATGAGCAGAGCTGCATCTGCCGACCCTGCAGCAAACACATAGCAACAGACATCAGGCCATGAGACCAACCACTGCATTTGGGGACAGTGCATGAGCACAAAGCAGACTGTCTGCAAGGAGTATGTGCAGCAGTCTGAAACCAAACAACGTGCTGTGATGAGTGAGCGATGCCATCTGTAGCTCCGTCTGCTTGACTGCTCACAGCAACATAACCGGAGGCGGGGGGGGGACTTGGGGGCAAAAGTAAGAAGGGGAGTTGCAGGAGCTGCAGCATCAGCAGACTGTCCACAGACTCATCATCATCAGCAGCAGCAGCCATTGGTTCTGACGCATCAGCGCCAACTAGTTTCAAACAATGGCTGGCAGTGTAAAGCATGCACCCTAGACTTGCTACTTGTTATAGCCAGTAGACAGGCAGCATGTGTGTATGTGCCGTCATCAGGTAGCCTTTGTAGAGCGCTGTCCAGCACTGCCAGCCATGCCAGTTGTCTCACGCTCACTGCTCACCTTGTGAAGCAGGCTTGGCAGCGCCAACAGCATCTGCTTGTGTGCTGTCAACAGCATAGCCAGTGAAGCGGTGGGTGGTAATGCCAGCCTTGGCCGCAGCACGCTTGAACATGTCCACAGCTGTGGGGCTCAGGTCTGTACCAGTCACAGTACAAGTGGGATTGGCCTTGAGGACAGGCAGCAGGGATGATCCACAGCCGCAGCCAATCTCCATGAAATGCTGTGGCGGCTGACTGATGGTCAGACAAGGGAACTCCAGCAGCAGGTACCTGCGCACAATTTGGAAGGTGATGTTTGAGAGGTTTCACAAATGTGGTATCTCAAATGAGACGCATGTCAACCAGCACAGCTCAACTGCTGCCTGCATGCCACATGTATGTTCCATCAACACATGAAGCACAGACATGCTTTGGATGACTGGCGTGCACAGCAAAGTACAGAACCAGCACACCACTTAGGCAAGCTGCATCTGCATGCGCTTTGTGTCATGAGCACCGGCTCATGGAGGTCAGCTGCTGCCTGCAGGACAATCACATGCAGAGCTGCACCATCAACATGCTACACAACAGAAAGCAAAATATTAAATTATGAGCCAGTCAACAAAAAGGAAGAACAAACGGCATGCCTGACAGCTCCTGAGGCAGGAGCAGAGCGAGGCTGTTCTGTAGCAGCACTCACCTGCGCTCTTTGTAGAACCTTGCAGTGGCGTTGTCACGTGCATGGAAAGCTTCCCAACAGCCCTTGTCATACTCTGGATGGATGCTGTGTTCATTCTGCTGCTGCTGCTGCTGAGGCAGGTCGGTGTCCACATGTTTGGATGCTAACTTGAGATTGTACTTGGGGTCACTTGGCTGACTAGCTACTGCTGCACCTCCATCATCCTGCATACCCACAAGCAGACTCTGACTTTGATCACTAGCGAAACGCAGTCAGATGTGAGCCCATTGGTACCTGACAGCAAATCAGTGCCCCAAACCTTCCTTGCGACCAGACTGTTTTGCTATGCAAGCAGTTGCTTCATGTGGGGTGCAGCAGACTTCCATTCAGATGGTTTGGACTTGTGTCTTGACCTCTGTGACCATGTAAAGATACTGAGTGAACACTACATGCAAAATTGGATGTCTTGAGTACAAGAGTGCACACAGTTTCTGAGTGATGACATCCCATAGCAAGCTAGACCCTGATGACCCTAGCTTCCATGACCCATACCTGTTGGTGAGCCTTGCGAGCTGACAGCAGTGCCTCGGCTTCTTGCCTCAGGTCCTCCCACTCAAAGTCATTGCAGTGGTATTCACCAGCTGCTGGTGTAGCTTCTCCCACATACGCTCTGCACGCTGCTGTGCTATGCACGCTGTGACTTGACTGTCGGGCCATGGGTACAGCTGATAGTGTTGGTCTGAAGGGCTGTCCTAAGCAGCTGTTTGTTGTGAGAGCTTTCCTGGTATGGGCTGGATCAACAGACAGCGTCTGCTTTCTGGTGACAGCAGAGCTTGCAAGGACAGAAAGGCTCAGGGTGAGTCTGATGGTGTGTGTGGCTGCCAAGGACAAAGTGCAACCGTTGGTGGTGGAGAAATAGGTGCTGCGGAGGGTAACAACAGAAACAGCAGACCTGCAGAGGTGGTGGAAAGTTTGGCTGTGAGGCAAAGGTTGTCTCAAGAAAACTGTGGGTCTGGAGCTGAACAGCATACGCCCCAAAGGCACAGCAGCTGTGGTGGTGTGGCTTTGAGCAAGCCTAGAAGAAGCCTGGAACAGAGCTGCTTGAGGTGGCGGTACAAAATCGAGCTGTGTTATTGATCAAAGGCAGACATGGCTTTTCTGAGCTCTGCTGCTTCTGCTGACATTTCTTCTGGTGATCTGAGGCGCCGCTCAGCTTCCATGTCTAGTTTCTGGCCTGATGCTTCCCTGTTCAGCAAAAGCTGGTTGATGGCCTTGAATCTACGTTGCACATGCATGTCAAATACACAGTAGAAGCTTGACACATAAAACCTTATGCATGCAATATAGCAAAGCCGTCATCATTGAGGCAACCAAGCCTGTCAAGGCTGCAGCCAACTGTTTGCCAACTGCATGCGATGCATGCGCCCATGCTGACTGAGAATTGCTCTATTTCCACAAGCTAGCACTGCTTTGCCTGCTGAGTAAAGCACATCCACAGCTGAAGACACATGGTTGAAGGGCGTTACGACGTGATGACATCTGCAAATGTTGTGGTACATGTTCAATGCAGGAAGTGGGTCGCTGCAGATGCATTCTGGGCAAGACTCTATCTCACTTGGGTCTGTAAGCGTTAGCTTTGTCATCTATGGCATCATACACTTCATCATTGTTGGCAAAGTCTCCTTCCTTGCGAGGCAGGACATGCACATGCAGATGGGGGACTGATTGCCCAGCAGCAGGACCGTCCTGCAGCCAAGATGCCATGTCATGAAGCTTGGCACATAGTCTGCACTGCAAGGCTTGATTCTCAGTGCGGTAAATCAGCCTGCATGCCGTTGTAAGCCAGCGCTGAAACATGGCTGTGCAAGATACATGCGATTTCAAGAGTCACATGGATGATCAATGAGTGACTGATCCAGGCTAAGTTTTAAGCAATGCACCACACGTTGAAGGTGTGCAGCTTGTCACAAGCACTGACAGAATGTGGGACGTCGCAGTGAGCAAACTACATATGGCATCTTGCTGGTTGAGTGGGCTGCCTTACGTCACGCAAATTGCTGCACATTGCAAGGTGCACACAGATGAGTGGGCAAGCACATGCAGCAAGCGGTGCAGCTTTCCAGACTGTAATGATGCAGCAGCAATCGCAGCAGGGAAACAAGTTGCAATGCATAGCAGAGGGCCAGGCATACCAAATGCTCGCACAGCAGCAAAGACCTTACCTGGACTGCAAAAGTGAGTGAGGCAGCTTTGAAATGAGGCTTGATGACTTTGCCAACCTTCTGCACCAGCAGCCTGTGCAGCACAGCCAGCGCTGCCTAAGCAAGACAAAACTTTACGCATGCATGCTGGAGACATACAGGCAACTGTCTTACCAAAGGTCTGCTACTTCAGCAGGCTCCAAATCTTCAAAGCTCTGCACCACTCTGTCTGGGCTGACTAGCACGTGGCCAGGCACGACTGGTTTGAGATTGACAAAAGCAAAGGAAAGCTTGGTCTCTGCAAACGTCTGTGACTTGTCGACTGGGTATGGCCCAAATTGACGGTCCTGCATGTGTCGCCGACAATTCATAATGACTGTAAGTCATGATATCATGTTTGGTACTGCTGGCGTCATGTACGCACCTGTGCTTGAATAGCAGACATGCTGCTAACACATGACTGCCTGTGAGGCTGTGAAGCCAGACGACACAACCAACGTAACGAAGCTGGTCGCGTCGATGACAATCGGACAGCTTGTGATAGAGTTTGACCGGTGCTTAGCATAACCAAAGCCTCTGCTGCTACCGCAATGCTGCTCCACAACAAAACTTATTAGAGATTACTAATTTCACGTAGTCAATTGCTCAACCTGCTTTGACCGAGGCATGATGCATAGACAGCTTTTGTGTCCCAAATCACGACGCACGACTGCAGTCTACTGACCGCCAAGATCGCTTGAGAGCTTCGGACCTGCCACGAACCGCAAACTCAAACGTCAGCGGGTGCACGTATATACTAGTGAAGCGTTACACGTCCCGTCTGACCGGTCTTTTGTTTTGACTCGTGTCGGACAAGCGGTCAAATCTCCTGGCGATCTCGCGGAGCCTGCAACTGACTCTATTTTGCGGTGCTTGAGGTCCCATCTGAACATCGGGGCGAAATTGCTTGGAGACAAGGAATATTCCGCAGATCGTATGGTACAGTCAAGTGCCGCAGGTGGGCCCGTATACACGTTAAGTCATCCAAAGCACGTGCATCTGCATGTAATTGCATCAAACATCCATCGTGAGAAGTATTGAAGGTTGAAATGTTGCGACAGCAGATAACGGCCTGGTCAAGTCCATTGGAAACGGCATGAGCTGCGAAAGTCACGCTTTCACGTCAGCGGGACACAGCAGTCATCAAGGGGATGTCGTCAGCAGCTCGCCATATTCACAAGTATTGCTACTACACAATGATCACAAAGCAAGCCAGCAGTCTGTCCCATGCAAATGCCAGTACCAAGTGGCCAAGTTGCGCGCTGCCTGGCCTGCAGGGTAATGGGTTCAACACAGCTCAAGTTGCCTCCAAAAGAAGCGTCCTCATTGGCCCAAACTCAGCCCTTTCTTTTGATGAACCTTTATACATTGTACGAGGCAGAGGCCAGTACCTATATGATGCCGAGGGCAATCAATACTTAGACTGCTGTAACAATGTGGCACATGTGGGCCACTGTCATCCCAAGGTATAGTCATATAGGTTGGCACAGTCATGGCAAAATGCTGCAATCTGCATCAATGAAGCTAGTGCCCAGGTGCCCAGGTCTTGCTCAATTCTCATCCATATGTTGTACACATGCACACACGTGACTCTTGCCAGCTAGAAACAGGTGTTGGACCAGCGCTAGGCAATATGCAGAGACCGTTGCTGCTGGAATAAGCCCAGCTTGATTCTGACCTTAACTGTTGCCATTGTGACTTGCAGGTGACAGCAGCAGTGACAAAGCAGCTAGAAACTCTCAACACCAACTCCCGATACTTGCACGACAAACTGGTTGTTTTGGCAGAAGGCATCACAAGAAAGATGCCAGAGCCGCTGCAGGTATGCACCAGATGTCAAAATCCTTGCAGGTTCGCACAGCATGGCGCTGTACCAGCCTCTGCTAGCCACATGTAAACAGATGACCAAACAGCACAGCCATTTGACGCAAGCTCCTGCACACCTTGCAGCGTTTACCGCACATCTACGTCCAAGCGTCCTACTGTAGTGAGCACAACTACAAGCAGGAAGCACAAGCTCAATGGCTTCATGGTATCTGCCGAGTAGTCATTCACACTAACCAGCACAGCAGTCAACACGTCTATGTCCCTATGCAGGTGATGTACGCAGTCTGCTCAGGCTCAGAAGCGAATGACCTAGCACTGCGTGTAGCCAGAGCAAACAGGCCAGGAGCGTGGCATGTGGCTGTCATGGAAGGAGCCTATCATGGTCACACCACAGCCACCCTTGACTTGTCCCCCTACAAGTTCGATGGGCCTGGTGGCATGGGCAAGCCCCCCCATGTGCATGTCCTGCCCTGCCCTGACGTCTTCAGGCAGGTCACAGACTCTTGTATGCTGTCACAGACTCTCCATTGCAGCTACTTTGGGCATAATTGCGTCATTAAGGTCTGCAGATCTGAATTTGTTGCTGCCACCAGAATGCAATGCATTCTCAGGCACACTATTGATTACCAGGCCCGGCATTTGTGCTGAGAGCATAACGGTCATTGCAAGAAAGACATGCATGCTCAGCCAGGGGGTTCACATGGTTGTCATGACCAAGGGTCGCTGTGGTTCACTACCACCAATTGACCTAAATGACTTTCATACACGATGAGACAGAATGTTGAGCTGCGACTGTAACAATGACGCATTGCTTGATGGCAGTGGTTGATGCAGGGGTCTGAACTTGGATGGGCGGGCAGCAGCTCAAGCAGCTGTGGATGCAGCTCACAAGGCTGGAGGTCACATCTCTGCCTTCTTCTGTGAGTCCATCCTGTCATGTGGGGGTCAGGTGGTGCTGCCCGCCGGCTATCTGCAGCAGGTGTATGATGTTATGCACCAGGCTGGCGCCGTCTGTATAGCAGATGAGGTGCGAGAAATCAGCTTAAGACGCTTATAGTTCACTTGTAGGCCTGTCTAGACTGAGAAGGTCTTGCTAGGTCTTGCTTGATGTCTGGAAGTTCAAAATCTGCACTGTATTGTAGGTGGACGGCTGCCTTGCTGCTGCTCTATGACCACAGAGTTGCAACCGACTTGCTGATGTGTGTTGCAAACTTGTCCCAGGCCAAGTATTGCCATGCAAGACCAGCTTGTGTCGAACAGACCAGGTCCCTTGTGTGCAAAAGGACAAAAGTATGCAAACAAGCATGGTTCTATCTTCATATGCTGATGGAGGACAAGCAGCTGCAAGATTTGCAGTATCACTTCAGTACACACAGCGATGACTGCATCTCCAACCAATGCAATGACAGGCATCATACCATTGGCATCACGCATTTGGCCAAGACTACTCATCTTATCAACATCAGAATTTCAACAAAAAGATCTATTTCTCACCACCAGTTGGGTCTTCTTCTTGCATGCGACATAGCCCTCACACAGAGCCTTACAGATGTTGGCCACAGGTGCAATGTGGCTTCGGGCGGGTGGGCTCTCACTTCTGGGGCTTTGAGCTGCAGTCAGTGGTGCCTGACATGGTCACCCTAGGCAAGCCCATTGGCAATGGCTTCCCCATGGGGGCTGTGGTCATGACCCCCAAGCTGGCACAGGGCTTCAGCAATGGCATGGAGTACTTCAACACATGTGGTGGCTGCACTGGTGCTGCTGCTGCTGGTGAGCACTACCAATGATCATGGCAATGATGACCACAATGATAAGCATAATAGTAATGATTATGGTGATTGTATGCATGGTAGTGATAATGATGACAACAACAGTAGGCATGCAGTAGTAATCACCTGTTGCAGCAAATGGTGAGCCCTGTTGTGGATGCATCTATCATCACTTGTCAAGGTGACAAACATGAAGTCCAGAGGAGGTTTCCAGCAAGGCACGACTGAAGTCAGCTTGCACTATGCACAGTATGACTCGCTGTGCCTTTACATTGTCGGAGCATTTGAAGCTGAAGCAAGCGCACCCTGGAGGCCTTCATGGATATGTCTTTGTATGGCCTGTCCAGCACCAGGCGTTCTGCGTATGGCCCTGCCATCATGGAAACCTTGTGCCAGGTATGCTGTAGTATGTATGATTCTTTGCTGATGCAATGAATGGGTAGGTGTGTTTAGCAAGGGTCAGGTTCAGGTGTGAGCAGCTCCCTGTATGATGTCATCTGTCATGCTGATTGCTGTGTGGGATCAGAACCTGAATCATCAGGTTCAGTTTCACTGTCATGCCTGACAATGACAGCTGCCTTGTGAGCACTCTGTTGCAGCAGCGCCTGAAGCATGAAAAGCCAGCTGGCAAGTAGAGACTGCGAGGCTCACCTGTTGCACTTGCAATGCAGACTCAGAGGCATTTTGTAGTACAGGTAGAGGATGTCGTGCGGATTCAGCGCTCAAAAGGCACTTTCTGTGAAGATTTCCAGCTGGATGCATTCCAACTTACCAACTTAGGCCATACCGCCACCAGGTTAGCCCAAACCAACATCAATGATGTCCAGCCCAGCCAAGGCAGCCAGCCTGCGCGCAAGAAGCCTGTATGGACAAAGAGTACACACACAAGCTGCTGTGAAGAAAGCGGCTTCGCAGCACCTCTGCATCACCACACCTATGATGACTGTACGGGCAATGATGACCCGGCATTTGCTGAAAGGGACATGACCCAAGCTGCCCGGGACCTCATCAGGGTATGCACCATCACCCTTTCATTTTTGCATTTCAAAGTAGCAGTCGAAGACAACATACCTGTACAATGACAGATGTGTGAACAGAACCTTATTGCCTGTTGCAAACTGTACAAGCAGCAGACTGAGTCAAGCTGCTGGGTTGTTACTACATGAATGGTACCTGCAAAGTGGTCCTCATATGCTGCTCCTCATATGCTGCTGACCTGTGCAGCTGGTGCAAGCTGGAGGCGGCAATCACTCCCTGTCCCATGCAGTGGACATCTACAGAGGGGCCAACAATGCCTCCATCAGGCGCAGCAACCACAACCAGCTTGATTTGTATGGCTTGGGCAAGGACTTCAGGTAGCCTTCCCAGTTACATCTGTAGACTGCAGGAAAACCTGTTGTTTGCAGTCTACAGACTCACCTTTGACCAGTGAATGATTCACCATTTTGTTGACATTGATGCACAAACTGCTTTGGTCCAGTCCAGGCATGCATTGTACAGCAGCAGGTAATACATATCCTGGCTGTTTTTGTGGCAAAAACATCTGCCTGCACCATGCCTCTACTCCACTAAGCTTCTAACTCAGATGACAGCTGCTCAGCTGTGACCAAGCTTGCAAAGACCCAATTCCAGTGGTACATGCAGCAAATCAGATGTGCAAGGAGTTTTGCGCAAGCTGATCGCCATGCGTGTGCTGAGGGAGGAAATCTGCCCCCAGGACAATCAGTATGGCAATGTAATAGCTTGCCTGAAGGTCAACCTGAGAGAAGCCAATAACCTGCTGGCCTCCTCACAGCCCATCATGATGCCCATCTTGATGCCGGCCAAGCCAGCTGCTGGAGCATCTTCACCACCATCTTCAGCAGCAGCTTCAGCAGCAGCTTCTCTAGCAGCAGCATCTTCAGCAACAGCATCTTCAGCAACAGCAACTTCAGCATCTTCTTCAGCATTTTCTTCAGCATCTTCTTCAGCAGCATCCATGCCCAGAAAGAAGGGTCAGACACTTGTCACTATGTGTCTGGGCTTCTACGCTCAAATATGCAAACCGTGTCATGTTATATGTGTTACTGCAACAGTGTTGTAGCGTGTGCCACTGCACAGCATGTTGCAATAGCAGCCTGTGCTGGCAAAGCATGGTCTGCTTGCCATTTGAGAGTATGTGAACCTTCCAGCATGCCTGGCTTAGACCAGGTGCTCAGCATTGTATCTGATGTCGGCTCTCAGCTGCAATTTTGGCAATGAGATCTGGTTTTTGCACCATAGTGTCTGGGAGGAAGTCACGCACGCGCTCACTTGTCTCAGCAGCTTCCTCGGAGGATGACGTCATGAATGCTGGATGTGTCGATGACCCAGAACATGATGCTTCTCGCTCAGTGGTGCGCACATAAGGTCACTCAGTAAACTAAATAGTCCACTCAACATGTGCAGCGCGATGTTCCTAACAAGCACTGCTGCGATGCAAATCCTGCACTGCCTTTGCTCCATCTTGACCTGCTGGATGTGCAACATCTCCTTCTGCAAGCCTGTCTGTATTGCGCATGATTGCAGCATCTACGCCGCATAATGAGCATGCACAATATGTGTAAACATATCAGCCCAGTGCCTTGTATGTTACTAGTTGTTCAGGTTGTTGCGGTGCAGGAGTGTGAGCTGCATGTGTAAACAGCAGAGCAACAATGGCTGCATGCATTGCTTGGCCAAGCAGGCCACAGGAATGTTAACACACATGCGTAGCAATATCTGCATGCTCATGCAAACAAAGGTGCACATGCAATGCAACCCTTAGCACAAGCAACCTGTTGCTGAGTTTTGGCTGATGGCTGTTTGTGCGTGTCTTCTGCAGGAAGAGGACATGGAGATATGTCATCGGAAAGTAGTCGTTGATGCGCTTTACCAAGCCATGAGCGTGCTGAGCCCAGGCCAGCCTTTTCTGAGGCACAGGCAGGTATTGCAGCTTGCTGAGAAGCGGCCAGACACCCTGGAGGCCTTTATGACTATGTCCTTGCATGGTCTGTCCAGCACCAGGCGTTCTGCACATGGTCCTGTCATCATGGAGACCTTGCGCCAGGTATTCTATACTGTGTATGACTGGTTGATGATGCAACTCTGGGCATGTGTGTTCTATATAATCAGGTGCATGTGTGAGTAGATTGCTGCATAGAGTCGTTTCCCAGCAATGGTGCTGATTGTGTGGTGTGTTCTCCAAGTGCTATCAATACTCTGCTTTTGTCACAGCGAACTTAGTCAAACTTTGTGTGTCTGAGCCCATGCTTGTGCCTGTGAAGTGCTGCAGCCATGTGCATGTGACTAAGACATGCCAAGCAAGGCCTCAAGTTTGAAGCTGCCTTATGAGCATTCTGTTGCAGCTGCGCCTAAAAAATGGTTGCTCAGCTGTCGGGCAGAGACTGTGAGCTTCATCGGTTACAAATGTAATACAGATTCAGAGGCATGCATGTGTTGTACATATAGTGTACTACAGGTGGAAGAGGTCACAAAGGTTCAGCGCTCAAAAAACCTTTTCTGCGAAGTTTTCGAGCTGGACATGAGTCAGATCACCAAGCTGGCCAGCATCACCGCCAGTGACCTCCAGCCTAGCCAGGGCATCCATCCCACACGCAAGAAGCCTTCATGTATGAAGAGTACACATGCGCCTGAGGTTGCTGCTCAGCCCACCCATAGCAGCAGAAGCTTTGACGCATACAGGCGTAGTTCAAATGAGAAAGGTGCAAAGGGAGATGGTGGTGGAGGTACACCACATCTGCTTTCAAGAATGCCAGCTGGCTTTGCGCCACAGTCTGCTGGAAAGAGAGGTCAGCAGCAGCAGCATGCTGGGGGCCCTTTGAAGACAGTGAATGGGCAACATGGCACTCAGCAATCCCATCCAGCCTTTCCGCAACCACCTCATCCTGAGTTCAGGTACAATGCAGAGCTCTTCAGGATCATGATCATTTCTTGATATGCACCGAGCACCACAAGTATAGGTCAACAGCCTAAATGGGTCAAAGTGGCATTTTCATTGCTGTAGGTCCTCTGCTGAGGCTAGTAAATGGAGGCAAGACCAACTGGCAGCCAGTGGTCATCATTCAGGTGCCGAGAAGCCTTCCACCTTTGCTGTCAACTATGCAGGCCTACAGCAGCAGGAGCTGACTGGTTCTGCAGCCGTGCAGAACCGGCAGTTTGCCGCTGCCTCTTGCACACAAGGTATGCAACATGCAGGTTCACAGCTGCATTGTCAACTGGATTCCATGTGCGCAGAGACGTGTCCTGGGCAGCCTTGTATAAACTTGGCTTCTCATGTTATTGATGCCAAAAGGCGCAGTCGTATCTTTTCTTTTCTTTGCGCAGAGACAAGCGTCACACAAGTGTCTGTGTAGGTGGTGAGGAGGCCATCCCTGAGGGTTTTGTGGACATAGTGCTGCAAAGCTTGTGCTACATCACTGAAACTGTGGTGAACCTGAAGGGTGCAATTGTAGAAGTGAAGCGCATGCTGGTGAGCTGTCTTGCTCAAGTAGAGGGTTGGTTGTGCTATTGACTGATTCATGATACTGATCATTGCAGGAGGAGCTGTTCAGAAAATAGACACACAAGAGTCTGTGCTATCAACCCCTGCTTGACTTTCTCAATTCCAATCAGTCTCAGCTACAGAAGAGCAAGCTGATGAATCAAGGGCAGAGGGAGACTTTGAAGATCGGCGTGTTTATCAAGCATGCTTGCGCAGTGAGGTCTGTCTCATTGTAGGTCTGCTGATGCTGAATCCTAGCTTAAGGTCAGGCAGTGCATGATCATAGTACTTTGTAGCGATCTTCTTGCAAAACACCTTGGGAGAATTTTATCACAGGTCAAGAGTCAATTAGCATGCCTGTTGTTTAAACAATCATAAGCAACTTTTATTTAACAAATTTAAAGGACTTCTTCTTACTGTGGCAGTAAGCATGCGAAACTCATAACACATTGTGCGTACATCAGACTGTGTAGTACACATCTTCTGGTATAGCCTACTACTGAGACTGTCAGTTTCCACAAGTGTAGTAAGCCAGGTGCAAACCTGCGGGTAGATTCCAGGCATGGTCAGATTGTGAACTCTTTTCAACCCTGATACATCTATTTTTCTCCATACTAGACAACACTGCACACTCTCAAGAACTGCTAAAATAGTGCAAGTCTCTGCTGTAGAGGTAACCTACCAACCGTTAACTAAGTCGCTGCACTTGGAGTTGGTATTGTTGGCAACAGGTTTGATGTGTATGAGACATTGAGCCATGTCAGATCTGTAGAAATGATAGCCGTGCTATTGTGCAGACCACTGACAAAATAGTTGCTCAGACACAACGTGTAGCACAACGTATTGCACAGACAGCAACTGAAGCAAGTGCTTTCCTATGGTAGTAAATAACCGCATGCAAATGGAAGCAGGCGCACAGCATCATCACTTTGTGGCGTGGCATGCAATAGTTTCGGTTAGCATGCATGCTACCTGCCATACCAACATACTGCATTGGCCGCGCTAGCCTGACGTTACAAGAACTATGTTTTGGACCGAATCGGTATCATCGGATGATATAACTTCACTGTTTGTCAGCATGTAGCCAGCTTGGTTCCAAATGCAGTATTCATGGCTTGCAGGACTGTGTGCAAAGCACTTTTACATGCTTGCCATACCCAAAGCCAAACAGACACAGTAAAAGTGCTCATGCAAGGTGGAATAGAGCTAGCTAGAGCAGCTGTTAGGCAACACACCCCTGCTACAGAAATTGCACAAACACAGACCGGCACATTTCATTGCCTGCCTGCCTCGTCGCCGTCAGTGGACAATCTAAAAAACCCAGCTTCTTCGTCTTCTTCCATTTGCCGCCAATATTGCTCAGCACTAGACTGGCGGTCATCCCTCAGGCTGCGCCCCTCTGAGCGTGCTTGTACAGCATGCATAATGAGCAACATGGCATCATTTGCCATGTTGTTGTCATCAGCGCCATTGATGTATTCAACTGAATCTGCTGGTGAGGGTAGCATCTCTTCTGCTGCAGGATTCATGTCATCCCAAACGTTTGGCACCTCGGGCAGGACCAGAGCCGGTGAATGCCGAGGCTGATCTGCAACAACATGATGTGGTCATGCTCAAATACCTGTTGCTATCATCACTGAGCAGATTGAAAAGTCCAACGTCATGCCAGCTGTTGAAGCCACTACAAAGGTTATTTCAAAACCTGTGAAGAGATTGTGATATAAATCAGATGTTGCAAGGACGCAAGATGTTGTGACACAGTGAAATAGTCCTTTGCTGGAGTAGCTTTGCATTGTGGTACAGCTCAGTGTTACACATATGCAGTGTATTGCATGCGTAGCGGGAGGTTGTGCATTGCATAGCAGGCAAATGGCAGCAGGCTGCAAATCAACCTGCATCTGCTGCTGTGTCAGCAACTTGAGAGCCAAATCCAGCTCCTGAGGAGGTGGGCGCTGCCTGGTCATGTTGACCAGAGAAATCAGTTTGCACCCCTGTGGTTTGGACAGCTGGCACCCCTGCTCCTGCAGAGCTTGGTCCCTCCCTGGCAGGCTGACCACCAGGCATCATCTGACCCAGAAAACGAGGCAGCAATCGACGCCAGCCTTGCTGACTGTTGCGTCCAGATACAGTTTCAGCCTGCCTAGCTGTGCCTACTGCTGCTGAGCTGTGCTCCCAAGCCTCTGACCTTGCAGAGTCATTGGCTGCAGATTGAAGACTTGCTTCTTGCTCACTTGGGCTGCCTGCTAGCATGCGTCTGCGTTGCCATGGTCTTTGCATATCACCAGAGCTGTTCCTGGCAGCTCGTGACCTGTCTGCTGACCTGGCATCTGTCTGCGCTGCCTGACTGGACCTGCTGCTTGGGCCTTGACCAGGCGCATTGCTAGGTGGCTGCCATGACCCCCCAAGATTCCACCTCCACTCTGTAGATCTGCCGGAGCCAGAGGCTGAGCCTGAGTTGACTCCTGCAAGGTGGGCAGGAAGGCGCGGGAACTGATAGGCACCCGCAGAGGACCCCCCTGTTGAGGGCCCACCCAAATTCCACCTCCACTCTGTGTTGTGAGTTGACCTGGGCGGGGGGTTGTCACTGCGCTGCTGTCTGCTAGAGGAAGTGCGCTGTCGTGAGGCAGCTGGTGGTCTGGCAGATGTGGCATGCTGTGCAGATGTGACATGCTGTGCAGGTGGAGGCTGGTGAGGGGCGCTGCTGAACCACTGGCGGAAGGATGGCCTGCGCCGCTGTGGCTCACCTGCAGCGCAGAGGCAGCGTTGCACACAGCACACCTGCTTCTGAGAGACATGTGAGTGACGCACACGACAGTGTACCAACAAAGCATAGCTTGCACAGGGAGGCTTTCTGAGGATGTGATGGCAATGGTTGTCATCAGAACAATGCATTTTTCAAATGCAGTGTAGCAATACACATCGGCTTGCGCACAACTATTGGTCAACACAGTTAAGAAAGCACTCGAGCACTGAACGTTGGGCCCAATTTCTTGAGTCATTGCACCATGTTGTAACTTCTGCAACTAGGTCACAGCTGAAAGGTGACAATGCAATGCTTATGACTCACCAGAAGCAGGTGCTGCCATGTCTGCAGCAGCAGCAGCAGCAGCAGCAGCTCCAGTGCTGCCCGGTGTGCCCTGCTCCAGATTGTGAGCTGCATCAGCAGCTTGCCGAGCGTCAGCAATGAATGCTGAAGCCCACTGAGACCTCTCACTGCCCTCACCATCTGCACTTGCACTTGCCACTGTTGCATGGTCACTGGCCTCGGTGCCAGCATTGGCAGCAGCGTGTGTGCCAGTGGCAAGCCCTGACAGGGCAGCTTCCTCAATCTGCTGGATGCGATCAGCCAAGGCAACGCTGCGGCGGGCAGCAGCAGCTGCAGTGTCAGCCAAACCAGCTAGCTGCTGTGCAGGGCTTTGCAGTGCACCAGCTGTCTGTGCTGTCTGTGCTGAGCCGGGCTGAGCAGCTGACTCGTGATCATCCCTGGCAAAGGCAAGTGCTGTCAGCTGCTGAATCTGCGCCATGCTGAGCTCTGGGTTTGCTGCCTGCATGTGCCACACCATTCCTCAGTGATCAGTCAGGAGGTCATCATTGGAGTCAGCAGGTGAATGAAAGGTGATGCTGCAGATGATGCATTCGAACAGGAAGCATTGGGTTCCAGAAAGAGCTGACTCAGCCCTAAGGGAGGTGTTGCTTGCCAGGAAAGGTGCTGTGTGCAAATGTCAGACTGAGATGACTCACGGGCTCAAGGCCAAGCTTTGGCAAGCTTGGGGTGAGCAGCTCATGACAGGCAAAGGTTGCAGACAATGCGCAACTTGGGGTATGCATACATCCTAGTAAACAGTGATGTGGCAAAGAGCCTGTGGGCTAGGGGGCGTGGCAAACAGGTGATTGCATAATCAATATCAAAGCTGAGTATTGAATTTACCTGGAAAATGTGAAACATGGTTGGCTGTGGCCTGACCAAGCCCATGCTATGCTCTGCAACATGCAAACAGGGTGAGCAACGCTAATTGATGATCAAACTTAGTGATCTCCTGTCACTAACTGCAATGCAACAGGGGGTCACATGTGGGCACAGTCAATGCTACCCTTCTCTACAGCAACCATCATGCAAGGCAGCAAGTGACTTGAGCACTTCAGAGCTTGACATCATCAGTGGACACATGTCAAGAAAAGCTGCAACAGCTTTCAATGCACTCCATTCACAGGGCAGCTTGCACCACTGATACTGCTGCCTACAGCGCATATGATGACACTCAGCAAAAGCATGGCAATGCCTGTCAAGAAATGCAAAGATGACCTGGAGTGTGCTGCTGGTTGAAGCGGCCAGTGATGTGCAGGCCTCTGTCATAGCAGCTGCCACACAGGTCAAAGCCAATTTTGTCTGGGCAGTCTTGACACTTGAAGCGGCGCCGCTTGATGGGATACAGCCCACAAGAGTCACAACCAACCCTGCATCAATCTCACTTTATGTCACTCTGATGTGTAAGCTTGACACATCCACATTTGGGCTTTGCATGCACACAAGGCATATGCTTATGCATAGGATTGCAAGCGCAAGTCAGTGCAACGCAGGTGCAAGCTTGCAGTGCTGTGCTTGTACACCCTAGAAAGCACTCATTTGTATTTTACAGACAGTTTTTGCTCATGCATTTCTAAGCAGCTTACCCATGATGAATGAAGTCTTGACGAATGTTATGGAGCAGCCTGTGCCGCAGATCAGCTGCTGCACTGCGGCCTGTCTCTCCTGCACTGCTACCTGCTGCACAGTCCAGGTGGCTGAAACAATACACAGTTGCAATGGATGCAACTGTATGGCCAAGCTTGCAATTGGTTATTGACACCACACTGTCATTGGTAACATACTTTCATTTATGACAAAGATTGAGACTTGTATATCAAATTTAATCATGCATGCGCTGCTGTTCCATATGCATAATGCTCCACATTTCAGAAGAAGCTGTGCCCTGAAGCTGGAGGTACCGCAAGAAGCTGCCAACATCAGCTATGAAGATCAAGACACGCCATGCACAGGTCGATGAGAAACAGCACCTGCACGCTGTGAGTGCGGCTGCTGCAAACCAGCTGGCTTCTTGGCAATCTTGTCATTGGGCATCTCATGCTGTGAGCAGCAGGCATGATCCTGACAAGTGCTAGCCTCACACTGTGCAGCTCTGGCTTGCATCTCCTCTGGCAGCAGCTGCAGCAGCTGATCTTGCCACTGCACAACAACGCTGAAGCTTAGCTTCGGACTAGCACTCCAAAGTGTTGCTGGTATGCATGACAACTGACCATGTTACATGGCACCTGTGGCTGTGTAACTGAGCAGTGCTGTCTGGCCAGTCTGGCAGGGTTGAATGCAGCCAAGATCTTGCAGTGTTGCCCAATTGCAATATATACAAGCGCCAGCATAACTGTTGGCGGCCAGAGAAGTCAGAAACAGATGTTGTAAGATCAGCACAGCAGGCCATGTGATACCTGAGTGCACACGGACGGTTTGCCAATGATTGTTGCCTCACACCGTGAGCAAGCACGCTCGCCATTGCTGCTGACCCACGGTCTGCATGTCTCTTGGCAGACTGCATGCCCACAATTCAGTACAACTGGATTGTACAGCAGCTGGGCGCAATTGCTGCACTCGAAGTTGTCTGCTGTCCATCTGAGTGTATTGGCTGCGTCATCTGAGACCTGAAAAAGCATATGCCATGATAAGAGCTGTCAAGGGACATTGGGATATGCATGCATGAGCATGTACCCAAAGGCAAGAGCACTCTGTGGAATCTTTTTGAGACAACTTGCCTGATTTGGCTGCCTTTCAGTGTTATGCAGTTGTAAAGAGTAATAACCAGTAGTCTCCTCCTCCTCTGCATCAGACATGATGTTCAAAGCATGTAACGGTGTTTGCGCTGGCCAAATAAGGTCACTAGCATACAAGCATTGCGGGTGATAGCAGAGCAGGGATCAAACCTTTTGTCTCCTTTTCTCTCTCACTGTACTCCTTGGGAAATGCCTTTTGCAGAAAAAAATGCAGCTGCTCGCAGACCTGCAGGCAAGAAACTTGACGTTCAGCTGCGCGGTCTGAGAATGATTCACAACCCAAAGCATCACAGCGAAGCAAGCCATGCGCATCACGAGGCAACACTAAAATGAGACCTGAGGAAAGTGGGCATATTGACTACGGCACAGAGGGCACTGGGAGGGCGTGAAAGGATCCATGGCCCGATGCATACACCTGTCATTCAACAAAAGCACCTCTCAATATACTTCTTGAAAGTGGCAATCGCTTGAGGGACATCGGAATATGCATTGCAACGCTCTATACACACAGTCAATGAACCGCTACGTTTGCAGGGGGCCTCACCAGAAGCAGAAAACATGACCACAAGTGTTGACACAAGGCTTGTACAGCACGTCCAAGCATATCGGACACTTCCAATTCTCCAGCATCTCATCTGACAGCTCCATGTTCTGTTTCGCTGCCATGATGTGCACGAAGCCTTCCTTGCTTGTATGTCTCTGAAGAAGAAGAAGAAGGATTTTACAAGTTTCTGCCAGCCAACACAGCCGATCGCTTGTGCCAATCATGGCAATCATGTTCAAATCATCATGAAATCTAGACAGTCTACTACGTAGTGGAAGACCCCGATATGATCAGGCTGTGCGAAAAATGACCTCATGGTGTCTGTGCTACCTGTGAACAGGCTTGCGAACCGAGACCGTAAAGAAGCAAGGGCAGTACACTCAAAAACCATGTGCATCTCATCCCCCACAGCACCACTATTGCAAGCCAAGCACACCCTGTGAGCCCTGTCAACATGAGCAGCACCAGCCAAACGACCAGCAGCAACAGGCAAGCTATGGCAACCAAGCCTAAACTGCAGAAAGCGCTGCATGCGCCTGCCAAAGGATGCCGAGCTGGTTACGGTACGATGCATTACGCCATGCAGTGAGACTTGTGAAATCTTGACCCTCAGATACCGGTATCTCACAAGATTTCAAAGCGCTGTGTCCAGAGCATGCTTAAACCTCCAGGTTTCAACGCTTGGAGTTGTTAATTTACAAGTGGTGCTTGTGTCACAAGTTGTGTGCATCATGCTGGAACACCAATCATGCCATGGCACAAAGAAGGGATTCCGGGAAATTGACTGCACTATAGAGCAATTAGCCAGCTGCTGTAACAGTACAGCAGGTTGCCGTTGTGGCTACTGGTTTCTACTGAACATCCTCCAGAGCATGCCTTGGTCTTGAGGTTGTACGGACGACCTTGCAGGCTTGATAGGGCCATATGATCTTTGCCGGACGGCGTGACTGAAATAGTTGCTGTGACGGGGAGCCCATGGCATGCAGGCCTGCAGCTGGCCCAACAAGCTCCTGCATCACAACAGGAGGTTTGGAGCTCCATACATTCGAATTGCAATGTGTGATAGTGCACATGCACGCAGCTATTGGTAGGTATTTGCACAATTACAGAACAAGGAATGCTGTGTATTATACTGCAGTGGATGGGACCGGCAGCTTGCTTATGAGACAGCACAGGAGGTGGACATTGCTGTCACCTTGACAATATGCTGCAGCACTTCTGTTAATTCCAGCCCCAGGATGCAAGTTGAACATGACTAAAACAGTATATACCTGAAGGGGGCATAGGTTGCGTTCAGGAAGGCCAAAGGGGAAGCATTGTAGCTGATGTCAATAAGGAAGGCATACAGAAATGCATCATAGGAATGTTTGTCTGGGTCTGGCTGCCGGCCTGTCCTGCAGCAGCAAGCAGCGTGACATTCACATTTGGAGTCACATACGCACAATGTTGTTGATATCTGCGCCTCAAACACAAGCAGTTCTGCATGTCTTGCCTACAGCTTCTGCATGTACCGCAGCAGGGGAGTCAGCCATGATGTAACATGTAGGTTGCTACATGCATGCTTACCCTATAAAATAGAAGTTACGGAGAACAGCAAGTTCCTCAAACTTGCTTCTGCGGTACAGACTGAGAGCTGCAAGGTTGTACTCAATAACATGCAGATACACAGCCCTACACAGCTGATGCTGTGCAAATGCAATGACACGCTGGATCAGCTGGCTTGCAATCCCCAGATGACGGTACTGATCTGTCACACCCAGAGTCAGAATGTACACGACTGTCTCTTGGTCTAGCAGCCTGCAAGACGTCCATGTATTAGAGACAAGACAATGAATAGCATTATGCATGAAAGCGCAGTACAAAGTTGGTTCTGCAGAACCGACTATGTGTGAGACTAGTGCCAGCAGACATGAGGCAGAAATTCTTGTGTTGGGTACCATGTCAGTGAACTGTCTGCGTTTAACGCTATGACGAGATGCAGGCTTCTGACAGTAAGCTACATCACCTGCTTTCCAGACCCATGCATCCTCTATCAGTAAGGCTACAGTCATACAGTCTGAAGGTCCGAGCCGTCACGAATCCGACCAGAACCTCGCTCTGCATCTCAACATCCCTAAATCACAGCCAAAAATGTTCTGGAAGAACTAATCTGAGGTCTGAACGTCTCAGAATGAGTGTATAGCGCAGCAGTTTCACACTGACCTGCATACTGCAGCCCAAGAGAAGATGTTGTCTCGACTATGGATGACACACTCGTAGAAGTGTGACTCATAATCGATAGGGAAAAGAGCTTGATGGGCAGCGCGCAAGTCATGAAGGTCCTCAGGCACAATAGGCCTGCACATGGCGTCATGCAAGGTATGATATGTTTACAACTGATATGCGACTGCATACTGCCTGCGGACGAAGGTCAATACCTGTAAGCTAAGTCTTGCCGCGACATGCAACTTCTTCTGTATTGCAAGGCCTCATGCAAAACATTGGTGCACACAAAACGCAGCTGTAAACGGGTGATCAAGATGCAAGTGCAGCATGCGCATGCAGACCAGCTGTCCCAAAGGGCCTCAACTGCAGGGCGGCAGACTACACCATCGTCAATCGCACTGCTCGAATGACTGGGCGGACTTGCGCAATAGGCAAACAGCTCTGCTGTAGCATTTGCGCACGTCCATTGCTGGGGCATCCAGCTGGGGGCATGACTCATGTTGACCACATTGGAAGTTGACTCACATGAAAGAAGCTCAGTCGGACCCGCGAAGACTCCAACGCGCGCATTTGTAGGAGACCAATACGCAGACGTGTAGCTCAGACAAACCCTGGTCTCACATTGCACTGTGAAGCGTCATGTCTGACGACGGACAGGAGAGCGCGACCTCAACGAATGCCGACGTTATGGGAGAAGTGTTGCAAGGTAGAACGTTGAGGATCCGCAAGCAGCCTCACGGCAAATGCGCACAGACATCTGCCTGCTGCATATTACAGCGTTTAAGCTTGCATTCCTGTCGTCCTCCGATTGGCTTAGTGGCACCATGTTCACTTGCCAACGCTTTACCTGACTGATCTTACCTACGGCGCACGCTGTAGGCTCGGACGGTGCCTCTATGGAAGCGGCGACAAGGCAGTATTCAGTCGGAGAAGCCTCCATGATCGCTCAAGCTGGAGATAATCACGCTTTGGCTGATGGCCTTCGTGCCTCACCCTCGCTCACAGACTCACAACGTCCAGGCTATTCAGACATAGGAGATACAGAGACTCCCAATGTCAAACCAGATGCATTGGACAGCAAGGCTTCTCCATTAAAGCCTACTCCAGGTGAGTGTCCAACTTGGTACATGGCATCTGTTGCAGACGTTATGGTCAGCATGCTGATATGAGTTTGTTCTCTGCAGGCTCAGCAACCATTCCCAGTTCTGGCTTGGGCCATGCCAAGCAGGACTTGAACAACAAGCTTGATGATGCTGCTCCAGGTATTGGGCTTCACACATGTTCTTTCACATTGCAGTGCAAGATGCTGTGGCCTGCCCTTCCCAGCCTCTCTGGTCCTTCAGCAAACATGGCTTCGCACAAGTCATCTTCTACAAGCGTTGCATGTGATTGCAGACCATACGCCACAGGGTGGACTGCCTTCAGCGCAGCCAGATCCAAGCACAGTAGCAACTCCTGCTGCCAGGGAGGCATCAAGTGTTGATGTGAGTCTAGACACGCCGTCCTATGGCAATGGCCAGCCAGACACCTCAAACAACCAGAAACAAAACGGCCATGCAGAAGACTCCAATGGCGCGACAGACAGTGATGCTGTCTCAGTCAAGGAGCTCATTCAGCGTCGCACCTCAGATTCGGGGGTGAGCGCACCTTCAGCCAAGATGAGATGGCAACCAGTGACACAAGGCTGAGCTGCAAGTCGATTTGTGATTTGGCACCCTGTTGCCGCCTATTGTGTGCTGCCAAGATGCTGCCAACCTTGTTTTTAGCTTTTGGCATAATCTGCATGGTATGAGAGCAAGTTGCACTCTTACAGGGCAGCCCTACTGAGTCAAAGGGTCAGGCCTCTCCTGCTAGGCGCAAGACTGACGTTGACTTACCTGAAGGCATCAGAGCGCTGAAGGACCGCTTCAGTGGGGCCTCGCCAAGCAGCACCTCAACATCCCCACAGGTAGCTTTGTGGGCATACACTCTTTCTATCAGGACGTGGCCATTGCTATGAGCCCAATCTCTGGTCTTTCTCACGATGGGTTTAAGGAGAGTAATATATTGTTGTGTTGATGCAGCCCATCCCTCTGCCCAAGGAGGCAGCTCCCAAGAGTGTACCTATTGTGCATCTTGAGGTTGAGCACAAGCCTGGCAGCAAGTTCTGGCCATACAAGGAGCTGAGAGGTGCTGACAAATCATTGAAAGTTTTATGCATTGTGATTACAGATGTGTGAAGGCACAGTGCATCAGCTGCACAGCAATGCCTGCTGCATAAGCATTGCTACGAAGCACAATGCCTGAATCGTCAAGATGAAAGACCGTAAGGCCACAGCCAGGGTTCTCAACTCAGTCTGACACTGGTCATTGTTGCAGACCTGCGCATTGAGAATGGTATAGACCCAACTTGCAAGGAGGAGTATCTCACTGAGGAAGACTTTTCTGCGGTAATACTCCTATTGTGATCACTTGATGTTGATGCTGGCAAGACTTTGCACTTAAAAAGAATTTGGCTGCACAGTGCAGTGATGTTTGCCATGAGCCACTGCCTTTCTTTATAGATGTCTCACAGTGACTCTTCATATGTCTGAAAGGAACGACTTTATGGTGCAGGTGTTCAACAAGTGGGACCTGAACAGGACGCAATTCAAAGCCCAACCTGTGTGGCGGCAGCGCATGCAGAAGCAGACTGTAGGCTTGTTCTAGCTCCAGCTTGTAGTTTGCTTCAAGCTGCTTTACAGTACAGGCGGTGGGGAAGCTTTTGCTTTATCGTGCTAACGGGCATGAACCCCAGATACATAGTGAGCTGAGTCTATTGGTTGGTGTTTTGGTTTGATCGTTCATGTGAATAGGCAGGAGAGGCAGTATCTTGCTGCATTTTGAGCAGTGAACATCAATGCTTGAGCAGGCAGCACTGCACCCTTTTGAGTGATACAGAACGGATGAACTGCATGACAATGATGCCTCAAATTCTTGGCAGACATGAGCAGGCTGTGCTAAGCTGACCAGAACGGCTGATGCCAAGTGGACATCATGTGTATTAGTGTGCACTTGCCTAAATACTATATGTCAAACAGACTACTGGCAACTTTTAGTCAGCTTCCCTAGTCAACATATTAAACAAAGCAGTTGGCTAAAATGTACAAGTAATTTTTTATGTTGTTCTCATTGTGCCAAGCGATCCATATACATCTGCTGCACAAAGTCCGCCATTTCTGCCCTCTGTGTACGAGTGATAAGCCCCTTGTGCTGGCAAGCTGCAGCAAAAAGCTTGAGAAGGTTTGCATTGGCTGATGCAACACTGCCAACCTCTGCTCCCACCGGAAGACTTGAGCCTTCTGGAACTTCCCCATGCTGACCAGGGGAGATCTGCATGAGGGAGCCTGGGTGCAGCATGTAGGGCAGCGGCACAGGAAACTGCTGTGCACTCTGCGGCTGGCCAGCGAGCTGTTGCGCAGGCACGCCAGACATGTTGTGCATTGCGTCCTGCATCTGAGCTGCCAGATTGGGCCCGTCTGTCGTCTCCATACCAGGCATGGGTGGCAGGCCACTGCCTCCTGAGTTGCCACCTACAGGCTCACTGTCTGTGCCTGCATGAGAAATATGTAACAAGTCTGTGCACCTGAAGCGACAATTGCTTCGCTACTGCAGCCAAGTAGTTGCTGACAAGCAGTGCAATTTTTGGGTTTTAACAGCAGCCATGCAGGACTTCCATCATCGCCATAGAGATACACTTTGTGAGGGCAACTGTGAGAGCAACAACATTGCTTGGCACTGTAGCGTGGCCAATTCAACATGCAGTTTTGCTGCTTAACACCCTGTAATTGCAGCAACAGCAATGCAATGCCTATTCCAGGGCTTGGCGCAGCTATGCAGACCCACTGCAGAACTGGCATGCGACACCAAGACAGCCAGCATTCCCAACCTGTGCCCATCTCCCTTGGACCTGCGCCATCATCACCGCCATCATGTCTAATCAGCTGCTTGCTATCCTCCAAGACAGACCGCGGGCGCTTGCCTGTGGTGTAGTGCTTCAGCCAGGCGCGGTAGTCAGAGTGCTGCCAGCCCGACTGCATGCGCCGTACCTCCTGGACCACATCATCCACCTTGTACCCCTTGCTAGAGAACATGATGCTCATGGGCTCCAGCAGCACCCTCATCTCCTGCATTGCACAGCTGCGCTTCACTCACACAAACCAACTGGCCAAGACCATGCAACTGGCCAAAATCATGCAATTGGCCAAAATCATGCAATTGGCCAAAGCCATGCAACTGGCCAAAACCATGCAAATGGCCAAAATCATGCAATGAGGTTCAGTCAACAACTGTCATGCATGCTGGACACAGAGGCCACAGAAGGCACTGCTTGATGAGCAGCTTTACAGTGACCTGAGGTGCACTTGTGCAAAGATTGGGGCAAAAGTCAGATCAACAAAGCATTTGACAACACATGCCCGCATCAGCAAACCAATTATCTCTTTTGCAAACTTGTAATTGCCATGCCATGGCATTCTGCAAAGTAGGGGTCTGATTGTACACAAGAGAGACATTATACAACAGTACAGGAAGGCTTTCCAACCTGCAGCTCCTGGTCGGTCCGTGGATTTCTAAAGTCTGCAGCAACAAAAATTCCGCGGTCCTTCACACCTGTGCTGGATGAACCCATGTCACCCTTCTTGCGCTCAAACCTCTTGGCCAAGGCATCATTGTATGACTTTGGCCCCTACAAAACACAAAGAGCTAACATGAGTGCCAAGGGGTTTGACAGTTCACTGCAGGAAAATGAGGTATGAATCGACATTGGATGTGGATGTACAGCACAACTGACCTGAAGGAGTTCAGCAGGTAGCACTCTTTCTGCTAGTTTGTGCACGTGATATGGGGAGCCCTTGTGGCTGGGCAGGAAACAGTGTTCCCGCTCTGTATTAGCAGTGCTGAGTGTGACGGCGTCAACAAGCAGGCGTGTCACCTGCAAGCACATGGCCTGCACCCATCAGATTGATGATCACTCAAACAGGTGACCGCCTTGTAGCAATTCTGGAATGGAGGACAGTACCTGCTGACTCACCTCAGTGCCGTTCCGCTTGTTATTTGCAACGTTCAAGCTGTTGTGCAAAGCATGCGCCACAGGTGCCCTGTTTTGTTGCAGTGCTGACTCCAGTGCAGCGATCGCAGATGACTCTGTGGTCTCAGTTTCTGGTGTACCAATACTTTGAAGAACAGCTGCTGCTGCTGCGTTGCTGTAGTCCATGCAAACCTACAAGCACCTGCCGGAAAAACGCAAACGGTGATTCTCATGCGTGTATGGACGGTGTGAAACCTAGACGAGTGACACAGGTCGAAAAGACCACGAGACGCAAGCAGAGCAGGGCAGGCATTCAGTGACGTCCAAGGATGGAAACACATATTGGCTGTTGCCGGCTGTCTTTACAGTTCCGCTAAGATCTGAAATGGTGCTCGCTCGTGAGTATCTTAGCGATCAAGCATGCGTTGTTACCTGCCTCGGGCAGAGGGCAGCTGGGCAGCTCTGAAAGCCTTGGGCGAAAGCCGGAAGTGCCCTTGCCCTCGAGCTTCACAGTCAAGGCTGTCCGCCCGTACGCAGCAACACAGTGTAAAAGAAAACCAACTACCAGCTAACACAAATCTCCGGCGATCTTGACAAAGAGGTGGCTGATCAAATGCTACACAGCGGCTGCCACTTTTAGCGTGTAACCGCCCTGAATCAGCACTGCCAGTCCGATCATTGAGATATTCCTCGTTCATGCGATTTGCATAGCGCTCTTTATCTACCCTGTTTCAAAATCTAGGGTTAGCAGGGTTTGGAGCAGGGCTTGCCGTCGTATATACTGCGGTTGGACCTCATCGCAGTCGAGCGTTGTCACTCCTGATCGGAGGACAGATCTCCAAGGTCTGTACTTGAATGCGCGCGTGAGCGCGCGTATAGTGTCCCGCGAAGCCTGCATAGCTGACGCTGATGTTAAACTGATGTCATGCGATTCTTGTCCGTCGATATGTTGGGGACGCAATGGTCGCATGGCCCATCAGTTATAACTCAAATCAGCGATACCCCAAGAGGTCAACTGTGGCATTGTACGCCGTCTGTCACCCGTGTAGAGTCACAGTAAAGCATGCAAGCTGGCCTAGCTGCCGGCGAGGCCGTGCCTCCTGAGTTTGTGGACCTGGTCAAGCCCCATGTGCAGTCCTTCGACTATTTTCTTGGAGACGGCCTGACGAGAGTGGTGGAGCTGCTGGAGCCCGTAGAGGTCAGGCTCGTCGCAACCTTGCTGTGCATCTCTGACTCCACAGTAATTACGTCGTTTGTTGCCACAGGCTCAAGCTTGGACTGTGTGCAGATCGTCCATCCAGTCACCAGACAAACACATCGCATTTGGTTTGAAAGCCCTGCTGTAGGCAGACCTCTCAGAGATGATGGCGGAGGGAGGCATGAACGTCTGTTCCCAAGGGATTGCAGAGAAGCTGTAAGCTCATGGTGCTCATGCTGTGCTTCAGAGCCTGTTGCATCTGTTATGTCACAAGGTTGTGCTTTGTTCTCAGCAGAATGATGTTTGGTTGCAGGGCATAACATATGCTGCTGCACTGCACATAGACTTGTGTTACCAGCTGGAAGGGGGCGGTGTGCAACGGCTCAATAGAAAGCTGGGCATGTTGCCTATGATGGTTAAGAGCGACAGATGTTATCTGCGACACTTGTCCAGGTACCCTGAGCATGCAACTCAGATGATCTGCTTGCATTGCATGCACACCTGCTTGTGATGTTGCCATAACGATCATGCGCTGCATGAGATGTGGGCCTCATAAAAATCAAAGATCAATTCAAAGGCGGCAACATGTCTGGCCGCCTCCTCAAATCACAATTCTCTGTTTTGTAGGTCTCAGCTTGTTCAAGCTAAGGAGGAGAGTGTGGAAATGGGTGGCTACTTCATCTGCAATGGCATTGAGCGCATCATCCGCATGCTCATCCAACAGAGACGCCACTACATCATGGCTCTGCGCCGCAGTGCCTACCACAAACGTGGAAACAATTACACTGATGCTGCTACCCTCATCAGGTGTGCATGTCTACATCCCCTTTTTGTGCTGATCATGTTTGCTAAGCATGATTGATCTGCCCAGTCTCACACATCATGGAAGGGTGTCATCAAAGAGTGGCCCAGTTGCCTGCTAGACATTCTCAAGCCACATTTGCTCGCATTTGTGCTGTGTTGGAAAATTTGTCTGCTTGCACCCAGGTGTGTGAGGCCTGACGAGACATCAGCGACTGTAAGATGTCACTATCTCACTGATGGCACCGCCAACTTTGCTTTCACTGTCCGCCGCCAGGAGTTCTTTGTTCCTGTGGGCATTCTTCTGAAGTGCTTCCTAGAGGTGTCGGACAGGGAGCTGTCTGAGAAGCTGATGGCATGCTGTGCTGAGGTACATACTCAACCACAGTCACTGCTGACCTGTACGGCATATACGATCACTGCGTCCTGCCTCCGCTACTCATGGCACAACACTACCCTGTGCAATGGACAGCTCAGCTGTTGCATACATGTTGATGTCCCTCCTCAACCGCTCCTATGTGTGGCACCTTGTATGACGAATAACACTCTCAAAGTGGTTTTGCTTACATACCATATTCCTTGACAGAAGTTGACATAGGAGTATCCCATGTTCATTGTTGTCCTGTGCCTCAGTGCCAGCGGCATGCTGACTGTATCAGGAGCTTCACCTGCACACCTTATGACATGCAGGGTGAGGCAGATGTGTCTGCCTGGGTGGCCAAGAGGGTGGACATGCTGCTGCAGCAGACTGCTCGCCTGGGCCTACGCAGCCGTGTCGCTTGCATCAGCTACCTTGGCACCAGCTTCCGCACCCCTCTGCAGCTCTCTGAGACCAAGTCAGACTATGCTGTGAGCCCCCACATCTCACTGTTGAGCTGTGTCTTTTCTCCATCTTCTGTGTGGTGTTAAGGCAGCTGTTCAAGCATCACTACACCACACTCTTGAGCTGTGTCTTTTTTCCATCTTCTGTGTGGTTTTGAGGCAGCTTTACAAGCATCACAACACCATCGGTAGCATAAACTGCCTGTTTGTTGTGTGTTTGGGTGCCCTGTGCAAAATCCTGTGAGAGGTTTCTTGTGCCCAACTTTGTTTTTTGGGTGTGGTGCAGATTGGCGAAATTGTTTTGCGCAACTTTATGTTTGTGCATCTGGAGCAGCCAGCTGACAAGCTCCAGTTGTTGCTGGCCATGATGCACAAGCTGTATGCAATGATCACGCGACAGTGCTGTGACGATAACCCAGATGCTCTCATACATCATGAGGTATTGTTCTCTGCCATGCACTTCTTGATGCATGCACAACATCATTAGGTGCTGCCGAGTATCAGCACAGGTCTGTGCAAGAAGAGCCAGTCAGGTGTCAGCTGTTGTCATTTGGTTTGTCAAAAAAGCTGAGCTGCAAGGGATTGCACCCCACCCCTTCCCCCAAACATCTTCTTTCATGGTGGGTAGTGCCTGTCAGGGAAGCAACTGAATGGCAGTGAGCGTTTCTGTGTTTAGTAGCAGCAGCAGTCAAGGTCTGCCTGGGATGCTTCAGCAACCAGCTCATGACAGTGATCTACACTACAGCAGCACATGTTTATGGTACCAGCAGATGTCCCTGAGTGGCTACGCCTGATAGTACGCCTAAGGCATCCTTGATATCAACTTTCCACCAGTCCAGAGGTCATGCTTGATGGCAACCATGCCCTCATTCATATCTTAATCATTTTTATCAAATGACGAGAGTACGGATGAGGGCATGACTTGTTGGCATCACGTCTTGGCTGTTTACAAGTGAAATACATGTTGGCTGCACATATGCAAGCTCTGCTGTTGAAGACAGAGCCAGCTTCAGCATCCAACATAGCGAGAACAGCCTACTGCCAAAGCAGTAAACTGACCTCACATCTTGGTTTCTGAAGCTGGCTTCCTCTCAAACGGCAGAGCTTGCATGTGTGCAGCCAGAACCCTGTGGAGTAGTGTTTGCTGCAGACAGGTATATCCTGCCTCAGGTTTGTCACCCCTAAACTGGCTTGTGAGGCTGGCCTTCACCTCTCACTCAATCTCACTGTCTCCTGACAGATGTTTCTTCTGAAGCGGCAATGGGTTCACACCCTCAAAAGAGGTGGATCACCACTGCAAGCTAGCCGCTGAAGTGTCATAGGCTGATCTCGATGCTGCTATTGCTGCTGCTACTGGCTATTGGCTACAGCAGAAGTGTGGTGTGAATGGTGCTAGTGGGTGCACCAATTTATGCGTTTCTGAAAATCCGATTTATGCTGTTTGGAAAGCCTGATGATGTGGCTTGTGTGTGCAGATCATGTTGCCTGGGGACTTGCTGTGCAAGTTTATGAAAGAGCGACTGGAGGAGAACCTAGAGTTTTTTAAAGACCTGGTGAAGCGAGATCTTGATAGACAGCCCGAGAAGGTCGCCTTGCAGGTGGGTCACCCAGCCTGCATGTGTTTGACCCCAAGCCCTGTCCCAGTGCCATTGCAAACCCTGTCTGCAAAGCACCGTGGAGATGCAAACCCTGCCTGCAAAGCACAGTGGTGATGCAAACCCTGCCTGCAAAGCACAGTGGTGATGCAAACCCTGCCTGCGAAGCACAGTGGAGATGCACAAGATGTGCAAAACGTGTGTCTGGGTGCCATATGCAGCCTTGCAGTGCTGACACGCATTTTCAGCAGTTGCTTTGGAATGGCTTGCATGGATTTTCTCGCACGTACCTAGCTCATCATGGGCTGGAAGTTGTCATCATTATTATTAAAATTGATATTGCATGGACGCTGTGCTTGCACTGCAGGACGAGGATTACATCAAGTCAACCTCTGACAAGTTGCCTGATGTGGGCAAGAAGATGGAGTACATGCTGAACACCGGCAACCTAGTCAGCAAAACCGGCCTGGACATCAGCCAGGCAACGGGCTTCACTGTTGTCGCTGAAAAGCTTAACTTCTTCAGGTTCACTCCTCCTCCTCCCCTGCTTCTATCTGGCTGCTCAAGCTGAGTGCCCTTTGCTGTAGATTGTCAGGTGTCATCCCATTGTTTGTGCACACATCTCAAGCCATTGGTATACACATTCATGACAGCACTTGCTGGCATGTTATGTAGCTTGTGCTGGGAGTATGAAGGCAGGTTGTTCTCTGATGATGAAATTCTGAAACACTCATCCACACGAGATTGATGATCAGCCTTCTGGCTGCTGATTACCATTCTGCAATCCTGAGGAGAACTCCAGCCTTGTGCACCAGCTCTGCCTAACCTCTTCCACCTTGTCACACCACCACCATCAGCCTTTTGCACCAGCTCTGCTTAACCTCTTTCACCCAAATACATCACCACCATGAGCCATCATAAGCTGTGTCCATGCAGCCAGCCCATGCCACTCCCCTCAACCATAACCATGAGTCTGTACAACATCTTTCAGACTCATCCTGCATCAGACCATACCAATTACCAGATGTTGTGTCTGACATCGATGTGCTGTCTGCAGATACTTGTCCCATTTCCGGTCTGTCCACAGAGGGGCATACTTTGCCGAGCTGCGTACCACGACGGTGCGCAAGCTGATGCCAGAGGCATGGGGCTTCTTGTGCCCCGTGCACACCCCAGATGGCTCCCCTTGCGGCCTGCTCAACCACTTTTCAGCCATGTGCCGCCTTGTCACCAAACGGCCTGAGAGCTTGGAGGACACCGAGACTGCCATTTGCATGGTGAGGCTCCTGTCAGAGGCTTCTTAGCGAAAAGAAAAGAAAAGAAAAGAAAAGAAAAGAAAAGAAAAGAAAAGAAAAGAAAAGAAAAGAAAAGAAAAGAAAACACCTTGTGGCATCAATTTAATGAGAAGCCAAACATCATACGGGGCTGCCCAGGGGCTTCTTAGCGACGTTTCTGTGCCATTTCTTGCATTCCTGGCCTGCTCAGTGCAAAGTTCATTGTCAGGCATTTGTCGAGTGTGCAAGGCATTGTATGCTGTTTGAGCTTGAAGTCCAGCATGGTGGCGGCCTCCTCACTCAGTTGCTTGTCTCCTTGTCATGCTGCAGCATGCTGGCTGTACTTTGATCAAATCTGATGCATGTTGGCTGTACTTTGATCAAATTCGATGCATGTTGGCTGTACTTGGATCAAATGTGATGCAAGTATGAGCAGTTCCATCGCCCATGTGTATCAAGACCTGATAGAGCCTGCTGTCATTCAGGTGCTGGCAGGCCTCGGTATGACCCCAATCGCCCCTGCCATGACCCCTCCCCGGCCCCCCACCTACCTGACTGTCATGCTGGATGGGAAGCTGATTGGGCATGTGCGCTCCCTTTCTGCACCTGCTCTGGTATCTCGCCTGAGAGACATCAAGGCTGCCAAACTTGCTGAGGAAGAAAGTAGCCCTGTTGGCGCCACCACCATCATGTTGGATGTAAGTCATGCATGGAGTCATGTTGTATGCAAGTCATGCCTGGAGTCATGCATGGAGTCAGCTCACATGACCACATCTCAGGGGGTATGTTTGTAACAGATAGATTGCCTGGAAGAGTGTATATCCTAGTAAGGGGTCGTCGAGATACCTCTTTGATAACGTGTACTAGCTCATTAGTTGACAGATAGCTTGCCTGTAAGAGTGTGTATCCTAGTAAGGGATCGTCAAGATACCTATTTGACAAGTTGTGTCATCTCATTTTGGATAGCCAATGAGCTAGTGCAAGTTATCAAAGAGGTATCTTGACGCTCATTTACTAGGATATACACTCTTACAGGCAATCTATCTGGTACAGTATGGACAGGCCCCAAGTCTTTACATTCTGCTGCACAATTTCAGTGGGGGTGCCTGCCTGCCTGAGCACATGCATACTGTACGCTGTACATTCAGAACAAACAAACAAGCAACCCCCTTGCCAGGTGATACACCAGCGCTCAAGTCTGCGTTTGCCAGGTATCAGTTTGCACCAGACTGGTGGTTTGTGTTTTGGCTGCATCTGCCGTTCGAGTTGTGCCTGATATCTTGCAGTATCTAAGCCGGCATGCTGGCCTGTAAAGTGGCCTCCAATGTGACTTACGCTGCATAGAGTAAAGCCTGGACGCTGGTCTGGCTGGCTGCTAGGCTCCGGCCCATGTGCAGCCGGTCCTTTACAGCTGTCAACATTTACAGCAGTCAACATGTATAACAGTCAAGGTTTACAGCAGTCAACATTCACAGCAGTCAACATGTATAACACTCAAGGTTTACAGCAGTCAACATTCACAGCAGTCAATATTCACAGCAGTCAACATTCACAGCAGTAAACATTTACAGCAGACAACATTTACAGCAGTCAACATTTACAGCAGTCAACATTCACAGCAGTCAACATTTACAGCAGTCAACACTTACAGCAGTCAACGTTTACAGCAGTCAACGTTTACAGCAATCGACATTTACAACAGTCAACATGAATATCACAAACACCACATCTGCCATGCACTGCTACCATGACACTGTCCCATGACGCAGTTGTGTTGCACTTCAAAGACTGCTGGGCTGAATCTACTGAGTCTGCTTCACAAATTACCCAAGGAAGCACTGTTCCATGACTTAGTGTTTTCCTTGACTCACTTGTGTGGCAGTCTCAGCCTTTTGATCTGCACTACGAGACCTTGATGAACACTGCATCCGTATTCCCTCATTGGGCTTGAACAGCAGTGTTGTTGGATCTCGTGACTGAACAGCAATGTTGTGGATTTTGTGCCTGCACAGCAATGTTGTCAATCTTGTGGCTGAACAGCAATGTTGTGGTGCTGCTCAGGGAGCTGAAAGCATGCTGCCATCCCACATTGAGGTTGCCTACATCCCCTTTGAGATGGGGGGCCCCCAGCCTGGCCTGTACCTCTTCACCCAGGCGGCGCGCATGATGCGCCCTGTCAAGCAGAACTCCAGCCAGGCGCCGGAGCTCATTGGCTCCCTGGAGCAGTACAACATGAGCATCTGGTCAGTCCCCCTGCTGCCTTGCTAAGAAAAAGAAAAGAAAGGAACAGACTACGACTTTCTGCGTCAATTCAATGAGAAGCCAAGTATTGTACCGGGCTGCCCAGGGCTGCTTTGCTGACAGATCTCCTCAAGTTTCATTTCATACCTTACAGTCTGGGGCGTGGAGTTGTGACTCATCAGACATCCTGGCTTGAAAGCACAGGTGTAAGCGTTTGAAGCAATGCTTATGCACATGCTGCTTTGCTTTTGGTGACTTGTTTGCTCGTGAAGTCTCTCCGCAATGGCTGTATCACTGTCAGTAAGCATTTGCTGGGCGCTGACACTTGTCTAAATACCTTAGTGTTTCCATGTGTTGTGCAGGTGTCCTGATGGCGGTGTAGGAGGCTCCAGGAACCTCAAGTTCACACACTCTGAGTTCCACTCCTCTGCCATGCTGAGTGTGGTGGCCTCACTCACCCCCTACTCAGACTACAACCAGAGCCCACGTAACATGTACCAATGCCAGATGGGCAAGCAGACCATGGGCACTCCTGCTCAGGTCTGCTCACTCCCACTTTCATCACCTGTCCTTGCTGCTTTGTGTCCTTTGTAGTGAGGGAACCTCACTTTCGATGTCTTTTGCCTCGGTGCGCGTTGGATTCTGATCTTGCTAGGTTGCTCTGCCTAAGAGTGCATCTTGCTGTATGGCAGATGAATACTATGCCAAGCAAGTACAAAGCCACAGACTGTGTCAATTCTGGGCTGCTGCCTTGGGAGGCTCCCATTACAATTGTCAAAAGGTGTACACTTGTGGGTTTCTCCTGCTGTTCTACCTTCACCTTAGCCCTACTGCCGCTGTCAATGACCAACACCCAAACGTGCAATGTGAGTGTATAGTCTGCACCTGCTTCAATTTTTCCAAGTTCAGAGAGTATCTGAGCTGTTGAAGCTTCACTGTACATTACTCCAGCAATGCCAGATTTGGCTTGTGACCATGAACTTGCCCTGCAGGCATTGCAGCACAGAGCTGACGGGAAGCTGTACAGGATTCAGACTCCACAGACGCCGATCGCTCGCACTAAGCGGTACGACACTTACAAGATGGATGAGTTCCCTAGTGGCATGAACATGATGGTAGCTGTCCTGGCCTACACAGGTCAGTCTTGTGCACAATTTTGAAGCTGTCTGAGCTGTATTGCTCTTGAAACAGTATGTCTTCGTGTGAACTGAGGTGTACTGCCCTTGAAACAGTTTGTTGTGTGGAAATTACTCACTTTACCTTTCTTGCAATTGCTTGCAAGACTTGTGCAACTGCAATTCTACAGCGCCTTGCCTGTGTTGCAACAAACTGATTGGATGAGCTTGGTGATCAAACGTTTGATGACGCCTGTGATGTGCATGTAACACATCACAAGTGCCATCAACCATTTGATTACCAAGGTCATCCACTCATCCTGTTGCATGCACAGGGTGGAAATGTTTGACTACAGCACCTGTCCATACTTGCTCGATTCAGCTGGGAAATGCCTGGACATGTGGTGCAGGGTATGACATGGAGGATGCCATGATCTTGAACAAGTCAGCTGTTGAGCGTGGTCTAGGACATGCCACCATGCTCAAGACTGAGCAGATCGACTTGAGCAAAGAATCAGGTGCCTGTAACAGCGACTCACACAGCGTTTGGTCTTCTGGCCTTGTTGCGCACAGCGTCTGACCACATGTCATGCATTGTACCTGCTACCCATGCTTGCAACTTGTGCACTGACAGCATAAGCTGTGTCCACGCTCATTTTTGTGCTGGTGCATTTGCTGCTGCTTTCTGTACGCCAAAAACTCCTTCCAATAGCTTGTGCGCCGATAAGTTGTAAGTTTGCGCTCTGCACCATGTTAGCATGCGACTACAATCACAGTAGTGCTGAGAGTCTTACCTGACCCAGCTTCCTACTGCTGCCAACAGGCAAAGATCCCATCTTCCAGCCCGAGGAGTACGGCCCAAGGGAGAAAAGGGCACCCAGAGAGTTTCCTGAGGGCGTTTTCGGTCAGAAGTACCCCCAGAACATCACCACACAGGAGGGCTTCTCCAGCGTGGGTGCCCTGAAGGTGAAGCCTGAGGGGCCGCACAAGGATGCTGACCGGGTGGGGCTGGATGGGTTGCCGCATGTTGGCGCTGTCGTGTGGCCCCAGCAGGCTTACTATGGCACTGTGGACAGAATGACATGTAAGCCTTGCTGGCGCTTGGGCATCGTTTCTGTCATCCCTAGTTGCAAGTCTTACGCGCAGAGCATGGACTCACAGCCGAGCTGTGAAGCCTGTCTGTGCCGTGCTGAGTCTGTGTACATTGTCAACGGTGTCCTGTTAGGCATCCTTACAACTATGTGTTGCTCCTGCTGCCATTTGCTGACAGCCACCTATGCATCTCACCCTTGCTTGGCTGTTAGGTAGTGCTGTTGAACGGATCTGGGACTTCAGACAAACACAGTGCCTGCATCAATTGAACCAAATGGGCGTCATTCTAATCGCTCAAAGACGCTCAATGCAGTAAGGCAACCTTTTACATGTGCATGTGTGAACACTTCGCGTAGCTCAGTGGTCCCCTCTGCCATGCTGCTGGTCTTGCGAGCAATCAGGCAAACACCTGTCCTATGACGCAGCCCTTTATGACAGCCTGAATGATTCCAATGTGTGCTTGCAGCTTGTGGGCAATCATGTTCACACCTGCTTAGTAAAGTCACTCAGTGTTTGACGCTCAAGTGCGCTTGCAGCCTGTGGGCAGTCAGGCAACTACCTTTTTGGCAAAGCATCTTTGTGAACGACTCTCATGCGTGCTTGCAGCTTGTGGGCAGTCAGGCAACCACCTGCTTATTGAAGCAGCCTTTTGAATGACTCTCACTTGTACTTGCAGCTCGTGGGCGGTCAGGCAAACACAAGACAAGTGAGACTGCCATTGTGAAGCATGCCATAGAGTGACTCTCGTGTGTACTTGCAGCTCGTGGGCGGTCAGGCAAGCACAAGACAAGTGAGACCGCCATTTTGAAGCATTCCTTAGCATGACTCTTGTTTTTACTCGCAGCTCGTGGGCGGTCAGGCAAACACAAGACAAGTGAGACTGCCATTGTGAAGCAGCCCTTCAAATGACTCTCATGTGTATTTGCAGCTCGTGGGCGGTCAGGCAAGCACAAGACAAGTGAGACTGCCATTGTGGACCAGGTGACCATTGTGGGCACTGCCAGCAAGGGCTTGCAGAGAGCCAACATCAAGACCCGCCTCAACAGGAACCCTGTCATTGGGGACAAGTTCAGCAGTCGCCACGGGCAGAAGGGAGTGCTGAGTGTGCTGTGGAAGGACCATGACATGCCCTACTGTGAAATCACTGGCATGAGGTACAGCTCTTCTTCTGCGCCGCCTTTGTATGCTTTGCATGCTTTGTGTTGCGGGTCAATGGCTTGCATTCCTGGCTGATCAAATGCAGGCGAACCCCAAGCTGGTGTTGGTGCTGCAGTCTTGGCTAGTCACTGATGCTGGTCCCTCACTCAGCTGTCATTGCTTGCATGCCTGTGAGCTCGATGCTTAGTGCTACACTCTCATAAGCATGTAGTACACAGCAGGCTGGAGATGCAGCATGCGTGCAATGCTTACTCAAGTTTGCCTTGTCAGCATGCATGTGAACATCTCTGTACCTGTCTTGATGCCACATCAGCTTTCAAACAGCACCGCCAAGCGCTATAATCTTCCCCCCCCAAGCATTCAGTCATGCTGCACCTGCTGACTGTTGCAAACTCACATTGCAGCAAGCTCACACTTTGCACGCTTGCCCAGCTCTGGAGTCTGTGAGCATGAGCACCAGTCGCAGCACACCAAGCGTGGCTGTGACATAAGCATGATTCATGCTACATGCAAGTAACAGCCAGAGCAATGGCAGGATGACATCTTGACATTGTTTTTGGATTTTCTGCAGGCCAGACCTGATCATCAACCCCCATGCCTTCCCATCACGAATGACCATTGGCATGCTGGTGGAGTCCCTGACAAGCAAAGTTGGAGCTCTGAATGGCCACTTTGTGGATGCAACCCCCTTCCAGAAGTGTGAGAAGCCTGATGAGTTTGTCAACCCCATTGAGGAGTTTGGCAACAGGCTGGAGTTGGCCGGCTTTGCCAAGCACGGAGGCAAGTTGCATCTTTCTAGACCATTGTGTTGCAGTTTTTGGCTCTGGCTCCACCACTTCAGCTCTGTGTTCTGCATGCTTTGAGGCCAGAATTGGTGTTCGAGACCCAAGACTTGACTGTTGAAGCGTAACACTGCGCACTTCTGATGTTACTTGCTGGCATGATGTGCTACCCTGTTTGCTGCAATTTGCAGCCAATATTGCTGTGCTGTAGGACAGCTTGTACACATTTCTGGCAGCAGTGCCTTGCAATGGTTGAGTGGCAGCTGGCTGAAGTGTGATGTCATGCATGCAGGGGAGACCATGATCAGCGGATATACTGGGGAAGCTTTCAGGACAGACATCTTCATTGGGCCGGTCTACTATCAGCGCCTGAGGCACATGGTGTCAGACAAGTTTCAGGTGTGTTGTCCCACCTTGCTCGTGTTGTCGGCATTGTAACGGCACCAGTCTGTCACCACGCATGTTGTCAGCGTTGTCATAATAGCATGTTGCTACAATGTCTGTGAAGCTGATAGGTTAGGATGTCTGCTGCTCTCAGAAGGAGCTGAGCGCTGATGCAGCTTGTACTGAACACATTGCTTTTGACAGGGTGCCTTACCAATTTCCTGCCTTTTACCATGGCATGCGATCAAATGGCGGTTACCCTAGACAAACACATGGCCCTTCGCACAGAAGTTGCTGTGCTTACATAGCGGCATCTTCAGTATCACAAGGTTCCAGACATCACACATGGCTCAGTCAATGCAAAGAGCATACACACTTGAAGCAAAGCTGGGTCATACTACCCATGCGTGATCACACAACTCTGAATGCTGCTGAAATCTCCTGCAGTCATAATGTTAGCTAGAGGGAGCAATGCAAGCATCATATGTTATTTAGGAAGCTTTTAGTACATGCCCTATGGTACTGTACATTGTTGCTAAATGCTGGAGCTGCATGCTGTGCTCAGCTGCATGAGCTGCACGCTGTGCTCAGCCAATTGAGTTGGTGTGTTCAGGTGCGATCCACTGGTCCTGTCAATCCAGTCACTCGCCAGCCCATCAAGGGTCGCAAATTTGGTGGTGGAATCAGGTTCGGAGAGATGGAGCGTGACGCCCTGTTGGCTCATGGGGCAGCCTACCTGCTGCATGACCGCCTGCATACCTGCAGTGACTACACCGTCATGGAAGTCTGCTCAGCCTGCGGCTCACTGCTGTCGCCCAACCAATACATTCCCAGTTCTTCTGCAGCAGATCTGCCTCGCGCTGCTGGAGGTATGTGGATTGTTTAGTGTGAGATTTGGAGCAGATTTAATG
>JAABUP010001394.1_pt1 | contig 50564 bp, 13 predicted proteins | sample 5559201 | NCBI WGS metagenome assembly JAABUP01 (sample SAMN10711887, study PRJNA513373) | rock metagenome | isolation source: Antarctica rocks | place: Antarctica | reverse complement strand
ATAACCTCCGAACCGAGGGTCTCTATCTACGCTAATATCGAGTTAGTTACTAAAGTTAGATAAGGGTGTAAGCTCTACCTTATCTAAGGGCCGCCTTCTATACTATTTAGATAAGGGGTGTATACCGCGCCATTTCAACTATAACGAATTAAGCTTCGGCGCCGATTAAGCTACAGCTCGGCTATGGTAGAGAAAAGTTCTGGTTGAGCTAAGGTAAAGCCGGCCGACTTCTACCCTAGCCGAAGTTTACCTAGGGGCGCATCTCCCCGATGTTAGGCCCACTACTAGGCTTTCGTCGGACTTCCTAAAAACTTCGCTATATTGGGTAAAGATTAGGTGGTATAGGAACCTAGTATTTAAAGGAGAGCTTTACTAAGATCCGTATCAACAGCTTATATAATCTATATTAAACCTCTTCTGCTACTAAAACTTTTAGTTAGTTATATTGGATGTTTAGGGAAGTGACCGTTAATAGTACGCAGAAGATGTTAAATGAATATATTCTCTCCTAGAAAATGCGAACTAAGAACTTAGATAGTGGACTCCCTCACGTATAACTCTACCAACGTAGATACGTAGATACTAACGATAAATTACGGTCGAAACTTTAAGATGGTAGTCTTAGCTAGTAGTGCGTTATGGAATAGAGGAAGGAATAGCTAAAGAACGCGAGATATAGCCGAATGTTAACGGTACTGCGAATACGATTATTATGACTAAAATAAAGAGAGTAGGGAGAAGTAGGCTCAGGTCGAGACGCGGCTAATAGAATAAGATTACTTTTAGGTGCCCGTTATATTATGAAGTTAGCGCCTTTATACGCGTACGTCTAAGGAGTCGCCTAATTGCTTCCTCCGCTATATCGATCTTAGATCCTACCGTCGGTGTGATAGGTTAGGACCAATCCCTTTTAACCCTATATCCTTTAACTAAACTAAATCGACGCGGTTAACTAATTCGGGCCACTCCGTCTCTAGTAGCATACGTATTAACTTTAATTCCTCTCCTTTAGAAATATAGTCTAGGATGAACTCGTTTATCTTAGGGAGCCAACCGGGCGGTAGAGGAGAGAGGACGTTAGAGGGAGAAGTTTAAGGATCGATAGAAGAAGAGGACTCTTTCCGTGTAGTCTAAGAGTCAGAATAGAGCCCGTAATAAAGAAGGATTAACGAGAGTCGAGTCTTACCGATATTACTATAATAATCCCCTAGGTTTAAGTCCTAGGTTAACGGCTTCGTTAATATAGATGTAGGTAGTCTTCTATTCTAGCTAGTATATCGGCTACCCGTTAACTTCTTATAGGCTCCGTCCGGCATACTTCGGGGATTCTTCTTACGAGCTTAAGTAGCGACATATCTAAGAATACGGACTAAAAGATGCACGGAGGTGTAGAATAATAAGATCTATATTCCTTATTATTTATGGTATACTAGCCGAGGGTTCTATTCTTACTAACCTTAGGGAGTAGATCTCGAGCCCTTAGCACTCTCCACCCGACGGATAAAGATAATAACGATAAAAAAACCATAATAAAGTAAGCTATAGAGCAACTTGCGAGAGGGGATATCTATTTTCGAGCGAGTGAAAGGTTGTTTAAGAGCTATATATAAGCTAAACCGAAGAGTAGAAAGTGTAGAAAGCTTATGCTAGAAATCGTCTAGAATTAATATAACTCTTTGCGCCATCTATAAGGTGGATTAGTCCCCGTAAGTATAATAATAGAATAAACTTACTTAATTAGAGGTAGGAACACCGAAAGATTAAGAACGATGGTGGTAGTAAGACTAGGGCGATGTATCACCTATCCGAGACCGGTCTTCGAGGCTTGCTTATACGCGGTCTATAAGAAGAAATGCTATAATTAATTCTAAGTATTAATTTAATATTATTTATTAAGAGAATACTTACCTCTAAGCTTATTATATATATAGAGGAGTAATAAAGCAAGATATAATCGACTAACCGAATAGTTCCTATCCGTTAAGCCGTCTATTATTATATACTTAGAATCAAATAAGCCTTTAGCTTACCGTTATCTAGTTAAATTCTCTTTAAAGAGTTTAAAGCCCTAAGAGTGGCTAGTATAAGATTAAGAACTAATTTTAAAAGTAATGCTAGTGTCTAAAGGAGTCTCCCGCGAATAGGAATTTTATAGACGATCGCCTAAAGTAAGGCGAGAAACGCGGTAAGACTAGTATAAAAAATATAAGAGAGAATAATAAAATGGACTATCGGTGAGACTCTTTCTATAATAAGAAAGAGATAGGGGTGGTAAGCGTATAGGTAAGACTATAGGAGATAAAGCGATACCTAATAAACGAGGCAATAAAACACCTATAGGAGAGAAATGAGGTAAGAAATGCAGAGTAGAAAGGCACCCTAGGGGCCCCGCAGCCTTTTCAAGGAAACTATATAAAGCATACTCGACCATAATCACGTTAAGGAGAGTAGGAAGTCCTAGTACCGGGGGGAAGTAGAAGACGTACCGAGAAGGGAGTTTAGCGATATCTAAATTAGAGACTATATCCGTGTTTAGTAAGCCTTTACTATAACACCGTGACGGATTTAAGCTAGGCTCATATCGAGCTAGGCTTATAGAATAATGTGATAGGATTCCCGCCGTTCTTATAGGTCGAAGAGTTGCGGTAAAAAGCCCCGTAGTTCGTCGTCTAGGTTATAAGAGCAGGATCTAGATCTTAGTAGGGAAATTTTTAATAGAGAAGTCGTCGCAGAATATAATCTAAAGGGTTATGCCTAATAAAGCCTATATAAATCGATTTAGGTGTCGTTTAAGCACTATAGTTACTAAATTAGTTACTGTTTAGGCGCTCCGGTTACTAAATTAGGCACCGTTAGGGTCCTCTAATCGCCGACCTTTAGCGCTACTCGCAAATTATGGTAATATAGATCGAGTTTAAGTGATGAGATAGTTATATCTTTCCTTTATGCTAAAGTATAACGTAAAGTATATCGTAGAACCTACTCGCTCCGCGCGTAGGAAAGGTTATCTTATTAATATCGGCGACTATAGGAGTGCTTAAATTAGGACCTTAGTTTCCTCACGAAAGCGAACTAGAATAATCTAAGGATATTAGGTTAGCGCCTAGCTATGCTGGAAAGCCCCCGCTGATAAAAGTTTATGAGTAGCGCTCTTTACCCTCCTACCGTATATCCTTCTCTATAGACCGTCGTTATTTTCGCTATTCCACATTGCTCTAAATACACTACCTATATAATTTTTTATAGACTCTTAAGCTCTTAAAGCTTTATCGTCATATTTGGCTCGAATGAGTACTGTTTCGCACTAGTGGTAAAGGACGGTCGTCGAATTTACCGTAGGCTCGCCGCTTAGCGTCGACAGAATTATTACGTAAATAGAACGTCTATATCCTTACGTATATCTAGGCATAGGAGACGCGGTAACTCTTTAGGTCTACCTCTTCATATATCGCTCGGATCCGGGACCGAGCTTATAATAGTAACGAGTGAGGGCGTCTCTATAGCATAAATCATTAATTCTTAGCGCCTAAGTTCGTGTCGCATACCCCGCTATCATCTAATAACGTCGAGAAAGTAATGGCTGCTGAAGCTGCTAAAGCTCCTACTTCTACTAGCGGTGATCTCTCGAGAAGAGAATTAAATAAGGATAGTTTCGTCGTCTTAAGAGGGTCTATTTTTGGTCAGCGAATTAAGGGCTTCGTAAGGAAGGGATTGCCTTTTAAAACTATAGAGGGGTTGGACTTTTATAGAGCTAACGTACTTAACGACGTCGTAAGTAAGCTCTATACTCTCTCTTCACGTCTTCTAATATAGTAGATAGCGTATCCGTAGGGTTCTTAAGTCCGCATTCCTATGGTGCGGACTTAGAGCGTATATAATACTAGATGCTCCTTAACGGGTCCCTAGATTCTTTCTTCACCCGTAGGAACGAGAACGAGAAGCGCTTATCATTTATTTATAGAGTAATAGATTAAAGGTTATGCTTTATAGAGGCTCTCATCTCTACTAGTCGCTAGAGCCTACCGCCGGCGATATACTATTAGAGGTATCTACCGATCAGCTTCCGATGGAGGCCGTAGAGATGGAATTTGACGAAGGAGGATTATAAATCTATTTCGTACTACGTTATAGACATAAGTTAACCCGTGTAAGGGCTATCTTAGACGGCCGACTCTCCTTTAAACTCCTAAACGGTTACGATATAATCATAGTGTTTGCGGTCTAGGAACGACTTAGTAAATTTGTAAAAATAATACTCCCCGATACGCCTAAACTTAGAGCCTAAGTTAGCGATATAACTACTCCGAAGATTAGGTTTAATTATAAATATAGAGGGTAATAGATCTATATTATAGGGTTATAGGCTATAGTATATTTCGGTACGGATCACTATTTAGACTGCACCTATACTAAAACTCGTATACTATCCTCTAGCTAAGAGATTATTAAACACCTAAGCTAAAGAGTACGGTTATCTTAAATCCTTTAAGCTTCACTTTAAGCGAAACGAATAATGCTCGGTAACGAGCTAACGTCCTTTTATCATTTAGTCACTAGTGCATTAAGTGGACTATCTAAGTTAGCGCTATAATAAATTAGCGCGAAGCTTTATATACGATTAAACTAGCTAGAAACTCCGACTAGATTTTATAAGGTCGTAGATTGTCCTAGGCCAGCCGCTAGATAGCTCTCGTGCCCGAACTAATCGGACGCTGTAGTAGAGCTTTAAGGTAGCTCATGCGATTAAACTAATTAGCAACTCCACCTAGATTATAATAGGAAGCTGAAACTTAATCTATACTAACTAGAAAGGAGGTAGGGCGGTGCAAATCGCCCCTAACGGCACTAGGATCTCATGAGAATACCGGGGCCTATATTATAGTAGCCGTAGAGTAGCATATACTATTTTGCTGCGTTAAAATTACGCCCGAGACCGGAAAATAGGTTAGATTATGCCCTAGAGCGGTCGAAAGGCTGTTAATGCGATTATGGTGGCTAGCAACCCTATTATGGTCTCGAGAGAATATTACAGCTTACCCTAAACCTTTCCCTAATGCGAATAATTACTAGTAGTCTATAGGAGAACTTTAACTAGCTACTGCTATAATATCCTAAGAGAACATCGGAGCTTACGCTAAAATAATTAAAGGCTAATCTTCGCGTTAGAGCTGCGTAGTGACCCCTCTATAGCTCTAGTTGAATATAGGAGCTTACTCGCGAGAATCTATAGATAGCTATGCCGGGTCTAGCTGCGTAGGGACTCCACTAGGGTCCTAAAAGAATCGTGGAGCTTATTCTAAAGCTGTAGAGTAGTAACTTATGCCATCACTTTAACTCCTAATAGCGCCAAGATCCCGTGAAAACATAGGCGCCTAGTCTACTATAGGCGCAGACTAGGTTAACACGGCTAACGCGTTCGGGTACGCGACGGAGAGTCTTAAGGATAGTCGTACTAGTAAAGAGCCTAAGGCTTACGCATTAGTTAGGCTAGGATAATATTCGAGAGGACGACGCACCTTCTTTAGGGATCAGATCTAAGTCCTAATTCGTAGACCATCCCGCACCCTCGCGGTGCTTATTTAACTCTATATGTCGAGTAAGAGAAGACGATAAAGATAAGTCTATATAATATTACTCGTAGCGGTGCGAGTAATCTTTCGGCAGAGACGCTATAGAAAGGCGCGTCAAAATTAGCATAATATAACGCGAAGGAGTATATATATAGCGATTACTCGGTGAGCAAGTGTAACGAACTAGGTAGATTAGCCTTATAAAACTTTTATCTTACTTCTCGCAGTAGGTATTATCGAGAGAAGGAGTAAGAGCCGGATACTTATATTAGATATAACTTCGAATATAGTCTAATCTCTTAAAAGATATTAAGCACTCTAGACACTAATAGGGCTTCTCTAAGATTTAAGCTCTAAGAGCTTTAATAAGGGAGTATTATAAGATGATCGTCTACTTATAATGCTCTTCTATGTGATGCTGCTTTCGCTTTTACTTCTTCGCGTTAATAGCGGGAGGTTTAGTATAATTGCGAGCCTAGACGGCTTCGACAGATATAGGTTTTAAAGATCTAAGCCGCGTCCGTCTTCTTCTCGTTATTCCTGCTATTATACTTAGCTTTTTATATATTTTAACGGGACACTAGCCCTACCTTTTTACTTATAACTAGGGGGATAGGAGTTTATATTAGTAGAGATGAAGGTAGATAATACCATTTTAGGGCGAAGACCTTATAACACTGCGCGCTAAAGCGTTAAATCTTATATTAGAGCTCTCTACTGCGAAAGCCTAGGTAGGACTAGCGGAAACTAAGAGTAGATATACTTTATACTAAAGGTATTAAAGACGTTAAATGCTAGCTTCTAACCATCGAAGTAGAGAGACGTCGTAAAGCCGCGCCGTCCTAAACTAGAGCAGCTTACGTAAATATTCGGTATCGTCCTATTACTTCTAGTATAGGATATACTATTATAGTAAATAGAGCACCACAAAATCTCTACCTCTCGACTATTTTGCCTAACCGTTCTCTAGCTATCCGTACTTAATTTTGCGGTGCCTTATCTACCGCTACGTACTTCGCCCTACGCGACGACGAAATACTTAGATTACCTCGAGAACCCCGACACGATTACCTATATAGGCCACCTAACGTTCGGATTACGGATTAAAGAGAAGTAGGACTCTTTTTTTAGGATCGACACGGCTCGAGTCGTAAAACTAGCAGTTATTTCCTAAGAATATACTAAATAAATAACGACGACGCAATACTCCGCGTTTTGCACTTTATGACGGACTAGGGGTTAAGCGGTAAAGATCTTTATAAATTTATAAAATAGAAGATTTACAGGATCTCGCAAAAACCTGCGAACTAGCAAATAGTAGGCTTTATTTTAGTAGTAGGCTACTTTATCATCTAAGCTAAAAGTAAAGCCTAGGCCTATTGCGTATATAATAAATAGGGATCTAGATATACTACGCCTAAGTGGGTAGTGGAAAAAGGCTCTAAGCATGCCTTAGAAGCTCTTAATAGAAATGAGTTAACCGGTTTCTTCGTCGCCTAAGGAGAACTTATTGAGGTGTAGTCCACTATAACTAGAGGAGGAATAGTTAAACGTTTCTACACTAGTTACTTATTTATTTTACACTAAGCCTAAAGCCTTTATAAAAGCGTAGTTAACTTAGTCGACTACTAGAAATTTTGTTATTACTCCTCCTCCGCCTAATAGAATCTTTAACCGTCTTAATTATAGGTTGCGCTAAAGGTAAGAGTCTTTATTTGCGCGAGCTCCCTTATAGTTATTCTTAAACTCCTCATCTAAGGTAACGATCTCCTCGAGATAAGAAATAGTTAACTGCACCCCCTTATAGACGGCTAGAGCGTAGGCCCCGCTAACGATATTTTTAATCTAGGATTAGACGCCGATTAGCAAATATTCTAAGGTGCCCCTTAGTCGATAACAGACCTATCGACTATTAACTTCACGTTTTGCTAGCTAAATAAGATCTTTCCCGTCGTACTTTACTAGTCTACTAGCATTGCTTACTCTCTTTAAAAGGCTGTCCTAAACGGTCCTTCTTATATCGAAGGCTAGGGTTTTATATCTTAGACCTAGGGTTATTCTACTTTAAACGGTATCGTTAAAGTCTCTAACTCGGTTCGTCGTAAGGAATATAATCCCTCGATTATATTCGAGCTTACGTAAGAAGACTAATACTAGAGGATTCTATATAGCGCAGAGCGCGCGTGCTTATACGAACACGTCCGCTTTATCGAGAAGAATAAATGCCTTCTAATGATGGGTAAGGTAGAATATCTGGGATAATCGGTCTTCTAGGGGTTGGGGATCGTTGCCTAGCTCCCTAGCGGAGATCTAATGCGTTAGAATAGTCGAGGCTATAGGCTAGAAAACATACCGAGTAAAGTAGTCTGCGAAGATACTTAGCGAGACCTTCGGCAGTTAGGGTCTTACTAACTCTAGGAGGACTACTAAAGAACGTTAGTTTATTATAAAGGAGGCGAGAATGCGGTATATTACTATAGAAGTATAATCAGACCCTACCCTTTCCCTTCTATAAAGTCGTCGAATGTATTACGCGATGTCCGGCCCGTATACGCTTCGGTAAGAGCTAAGATAACTTTTTTCTTCTTAGGAGATATAGTAAGATAAGTAAAGGATGACGGGTTCTAGACGATATCCGAGATATCGTCTACGGCAAATTCAACTTTATAGGTTATTAGTAACCGTAACATTAAATTATAATAGAGCGATGTGCTTATACCATTGTTTATTACTAAAGCTCTACCTAAACGCAGTTAGGCTATAGATTAATAGGTCGTCTTCTTATATCTCCTCCGGGTCTAAGCTATTACTCTTAACCTCGTTAGACTACTTATCGGATCCGAGGATTAACTAGCCGTTACTCGACGTATCCTGCTTCGCCAATCCGTCTATCCGTGGTCTAGCGTAGTTTGGATTAACCTCGCGAAAGCGAGCTATATCGACTATAATTCGGCTGTTGATATGAACCTTAATTACTTCCCCGTTCTATATATAGAAGGCATTCCCACAATATTGAACGTAATATACGCCCATTAGGGTGGCGAATCGTCTTCCGCACCTAAGTAGCTAGGTCCTTATACTCGTCCTATCTTTATAGTATACGAGAGGGAAGACTTTAAGGGTTTTAATACGTTTCGCACCCCGAAATTTCCGAATCGTAAGCGCCGTCGAGACCTCGCTAAAAACGTATCCGTCGTAGTCGAGAAAGCGGCACTTAAGACGGAAATATACCGTCCCGTTAGACGTTATTATCTCCTCGCCGTAATCGTATTTAAAGTAACTTAGCTTAGTAGTATTAAGAAATATAGTGAATATTATAGATTTAGGCTTAAAGAGAGCCTAAAGCAAGTCGTACGTGATCTTACGGTCCTTGAGAAGTAGGGCGAGACGATCCTTCGTTAATGCGTAGGTACTTTATATAAACCCTAGTAGCAAGTCGAGATACTTTAAATCCGTAGTGTCTTAATCGCCTCCTTCTCTTAGTTTCGCTTAATGCGCTTCTAGGTCGGAGAGGTAGTAGTATAAGAGGTTTCGCTCGATCTGCACGGTTAGTTAAGTTCACCTAGTAGAAGATAAGAGTCTATACCGTAGGCGCGTCTTCTTTAAGGGATATTCTACGAATATCTCGTAGGACGGTTCTTAGTATATCTGCTAATCCTTTCGATTTAACGTTAATAAAGAACGCTAGATCTCTAGTATTCCTATCTAAGGTATCTTCCTTAGCGTTGAAGATACTCAGAATACTACTTTGCTTACCGATTCGTGCACGAACGATAAATATATATTCGTCTAGATCGCTCACCTCATCCGTAGGCACCGAGGGCTTAATTGTCTTATACTTATATATCTTATTATCCTAGCTATTAATAACGCATTAGCAGAGCTAACGTGTATAATACGGAAGATATACACTTCGTCGACCATTTTATATTCTACCTTCGAGGCAGCTCTCTTTAGTTCGTTAGCTTAAGTATTATCTATAGCTTTAGCTTTAGTCTCGTTTCTAGAGTCCGATTTATTAGCTACTTAGATAATCTCTACTAATGCCTACTTAAGGTCGTCAACTGTGATGCTACGCGAGTTTAGTAGTAATGGTGGGCTGCTTAGGGGGGTGTGGGTGTAAAGGAGCGGAGAAGGCGGGGGACCGAGAGATGGTTCGGGAGGTTTCATATTAAAGAATTAGATCGTCGATAGTAAAGCTTTAATGGTGTAGGCTTAGAAGGAATAATGGCTTATTTTCGTAAAGATATAAGTAGTAATAATAAATCTAGCTCGTGAAGAGCCCACACCTTTATATATTCATCTATCCTCCTTCTAGTACGAATCCCCCTCGCGATCTAAGGTTCTCGCATTAACAGTAGCTTACTTAAAGCTCGGTTTACTTAGTCTCTAGACCACATCTTTTACTTAATGCGGGAAGGTGTATATATAAATATAGTTATCCTCTAGACGGAAAGCGTATTCCTATATTAATATTACGCTTAAGCGGTAGAATATGTAGTAATAAACACTGCATGTCGAGATTAATAGCTTTGCGGGGGATGATAAGAATCATTCTCGCATTAGCTAAGTAGAAAGTTCACTAAATTAGGTTAATAGATCTATAAATCCTATAAAACTAAGAAATTATAAAGTTTCCGCATTACTCTATACTAAACTAATACTTATAAAATTTCAACTTCGTTAATTTCTGTAAAATTCTTTCGTAAACCTTTCTAAAAACTACTATGCTGACGGCTTTAACCTTAGAGTTAGAGGCTCTAGCTAGGAAGGCGGAGTATACTATAGAGAAGCTTTATTCGACGAAAGCTAAACTAACCTAGGAAGAGTACTACGTCTTCGAGTCTCTAAGCGTGCGGTTTTCGGAAGTAACGGCGAGATTTTTAGATTAAATTAATTAATTAAAGGGAGAATATGTAGATTGGGTTAAAGGAGAAGGTAAAAATCTCGTTACCCGGGCGGAGTTAGCGCGCGTAAACCTTATCGCGGACGGTTAGCTAAAAGGCGCTATAACATTTAGGAGAAATTTAACATTATTTTTCTAAGGTCCTATAGAATCCGCTCTTAACTCTAGTATAGTTAGATCTAGGAATAAGTAGACTCGTAAAAGATGCGAGAGAATCTATTACTTAAGTCCGAGCGGTATTATTTCCTAGGCAGCAGCTTTTCCGCCTACGGACTAGATAGTAGGTTTTATAAACGATTAAGCGTTTAACTATCTTATAGATGAGATAGAGCCTACTAAAGCATATGCGTAGCTAGCTAAGGTTTTCGAAATGCTACACACCTTTAGAGCCGAGGGCACGTTATAAGGGTCTAGTAATTACCGTTAATTTATAGGAGGTTAGATCTACTTGAAATCCGGAGCTAGACTAAAATACTAATAAATCGCCTAGCTCTTAATGATTAAAAGGTTTAAGTAACTTATTTAACGCGACTAAAGAAGCGTAGGCATATTAAAGATGGACAGGTAGTAGCATAACCGCCACGTTAAGACTAGCCCGTTTACCAACGAGATCTACCGGTCTCTGACGACCTTGTGAACCCTATAACAACAAATTAAAGGTAGATCGGACGAACTTTATTAATACAAGGGAGTTAACAGGATAAGAAGCTAGGAGTTAATGGTGAGTTGCATGCTAAGTCGATAGAGGATTCTGTGTTAACTCGTAGTAAAACCACCGTAAGTAGCTATAGAGACAGCGTTTCTAGTGGCCCCAGACACCTTTCAGATATTATAGAACCTCCACCGTCAATCTTCTACACGAAAGCTCTATTCTATCATTATGACGCTTCTATATAAAGATCGTATTACGTTACTTATACTCTCCATCCCACGTGCGGATGCGGTCTAATTCGCATATTAATTTAACTTAGAGAGGATCTTCGACTCCAACGCTACTTCCGCGTAATAAACTTTACTTCGACTAATAACGCTTTAAATAGACATCTAATTAGTATATATCCTATATACACTCCCTTCTTCCGCGTAGTTTCCCATAGTACGTCGGTACTCTACTCCTTCCGAACCCTAATACACCTAATAAACTCGACTAGCGGCATTAGTCTAAAAATAACTATACGCTCTTTCGTATAGCTTAGAAAGGGCCTTACGTTATACGGAGTCCATTTTTCTTTAATATTAACTTAGGACTTATCGAAACTAATTCTAAGCTAGATAAGAACTAGGTCAGCTTTAGGTAGATTCGACTAAGAACGTTACAAGATCTAGACCTTAGCCTTAGCCTCGGTTAAAAGCTTAGTATTATTATCTATAATATTCTCCTCTATCTATACCACATATTTTATAGCTATAACCGATCGGCGATAAAGGCGAGCAGAGAATTCTTATACAGAGTTTTCTATTCCGTCCTAACGAGAGCCGCACTAGGAGAGAGGCTAGGTCTCTATCTAAGCTCGACGGATATAATAAAGGTGTAGGTAGTATAGAGAGTAATATACGTCAGATAGTATCACCGCCGACGTCGCCTAGGAGCTAGGGTTATTTAGCGCATAAAGGTCGAAAGAGTTAGTATCAAATGTTATAGAGAAGTAAGGCAATGTTGTATTCCCCTCGAATAGGGCGCTCTAATAAAATAGGTAGTAACGAATCTAATGGTGCGGAAGGTCTAATTCGCGCAGAGTTTGTTAGCCTTTAAGTTATTATCATCGCTAATTATTATTAAGGCCAGGGAAAGTTCATGAAATACCGCTTCGAGCCGTTACTAAATTAGGTGTTACGGACGTATAATCTTGCACAGGTGCGATAGGGGGTAGTTAAATAATAAATTTTTATGGTAACGAAGGGCCGGTTGAAAAGGCTTGCCCCGCAGAATTTTATAACGACGACTATATAACCCGAAAATCAGGCCCCTGCGCTACGACGTGTTTAGAGGTGTAGAAGTAAATGCGCCTAGCACGTATAAGAGGTGTAATAAAATTAGACATACTATAATATAAGCACTCGTGGATGCCTAACGTCGGCTGCGCCTCGGGCTTACGGTGGCGGAACCATTCTACAAGGTGGCTAGGAGTTGGCTTACTTCTCCTTTCCGCCTCTATTATAGCTAGCGTCATTTTAACGGACACTCCTATCGACGAATTAGCCATTATAATAATAAATTAGATAGTTATAATAGATGCTCGCTTAATGCTAAGTTGCTACGGCCTGAGCACTCTAAGAGATATAACTATAACACGATTACTATGCCGTAAACAGACATCCTATATCACGCGCTCCTTTTAAATCCCTTCTTCTTTACTTTGCCACTCGAAGATTTTCTAAGTGTCCCAAATCCTTACGTATTATCCTCGTCGATAACAGCAGCTTCGGCAGGCGGCTTAGGCTTAAAAATAGCGGCTTCAGTAGATAGTCTATCACGCGAATCGTCGCATTTTCCATCTTTCACCTCCACGTCTTCGAATATTCTTTGCTTTCGCTCGTATAGTATACTTAATAAATCGTGCATATAATACTTTTCTATATTTATATTAAAGTCCGCCTTCTCGTCCTTAAGTCTAAGGGGTATACGTGCACCCTTTTATCTCGTAGAACATCGCTAACTCGATAATCCTCCGAGTTTATTCGCTACCTTAAAAGGATGAGGATGAAATCGTGATAGGAGTGCCATCGAAGGAGATAGGAACGCTCGTAGGGGGGGTTGTTCGAGAGACTATAGTAATAAGGTCGAAGACGGCGTTCTAAATATCGACATCGGAGGCTTATTTGGCGATAAGTCGTAATAGCGCACGGTAGTGTTCGTAATTATAACGGTCGCTTTAAACGAGTCCGAAAAGTTTTGATAGCTTAGTGGCTACGTTGCTGTTTCCGATCCTTAAGCGAAGATCAAGTGCCACCTCGTAGCCCTATAAGATAGAGAGGAGTCGCGATATTGCTTATCGAGGTCCTTAATCAGAACTGTCGATAGCGCTATCGTAAGAGAGATAACCGGGCCTGTAAGTCTACTCCATTATTCGAAGTAGCTCTCGTAAATGATCTAGAGAGTTAGCCGCGATTATAACGCGATCATCTGGCGAGAGGTTAGCCATATCGAAATAGGAGGCGCTAGGCCTAATCTATACCGAGTCTTATATCTTATCGCGTGTTGCTAAACGAGACTGCGGGCTATAGTAAATGTGAAGTCGATGGCGGAAAGGTTAAAGATAAGGAGGTAGCACGCGACATTCCGGATAACTAATAGGCTGTTAAGGGCAACCAATCGCTCCTGCGCTAGAAGTTCTAGTACCAGTGCCACTAACACCACCCCAAATGCTTAACCTCGCAGCATACTACAGCTGCGCCGTCATCGAGCATTTCTTATACTCCAAATCGCCAGCTATCCGACCCTAAATGCTCGCTCTCCCACCACCACGATCCTCACCACTAGGGTTCTTATCACCCGCTTCGCCCTTTATACCTTCTGCCTCTAACCCCGTTTCTATCTACTCCCCTACCTATCCGCCGTTCTTATCGCCGAGCCTCCTATACCTATATAGACTATAATAAGACAAATTATAATGCGCTTCGTAAGATCTAACGATCTACACGAGTATAGATACTCGACAGATATAGATCTAGCAAGGCTAACACGCCTTTATAATAGTCGCATAATTATCCGTCGCGGCTTAACTAGCTAATATAAACCTAGTCGCGAGACTCTTTATAATCGGGTATTAGGAAACTATCTTATACTTATACCGGCGGGACGCTTATTCTCGTAGGTGGTTTAGAGGATTTTCCAGGTAATTTAAAATAGTTATAGAATCAGGACATAGATCTAGCCATTCGATTATAAATTCGTTTTTCGGAAGGTATTAAGCTCCGGAAAAATGGAGTAAGGTAGCTAGGGAGAGGATTTTAGTATATGCGTAACGAAGCCCTAAATAGCAATGCGCGGAAAGCGGATATAGTTATACGCCGAGGGATTATAGAACGTACCTCTTTATTAGGCGTAAGACTAGTCGGAGAAGGAAGTTAAAATAGTTACTCTTAAAGCTCCGGTTATTAATAAAGGCGTTTTCTCTCTTATAGACGTTCGCTCTTATGAATAGGCGTAAGCGACTTTTTTCGTTTTAATACCGCGTAGTTATGCTACTATAGGTTGTCAGCTGAAGAACGGTTTAGAATATATAGTGGCTGTTTTACCTTAGTTTTTTAATGGGTCTAGTAAAGGTTGCTACCTATATCTCTTAACGTCTAACTTTACTCGTAGTAGGGATATAATAATTAGGAATAAGGGGACGGGAGGCGCACGTCTTTATTACCGCTAGTGCGTTATAGAATGGTGTTACGAACACGCCGACGGAAGGTGTGGTGGTTGGCAGGCAATGAAGCCTTAGCGGCGGCACACTTTTAGGGCTGCGATAGTAACCTAATTTGTTCTATAAGTTATCGGGATCATCCGCCGCCCGCCTAAAATATATCGTTCTACTTTTAGATTAGCATTCACGCTTATCCTACCTAGTCTCAACCTATCCAGCGTAATAGCATCGATCAGATGGCGAGGAAACCTTTCTATACGTTTCTTAACTTACATAAGAGATGGGAGTCCATTAATATTATACTATAATCTCGCGTCTCTCCCTCACCCTCGTCTCTATAATACCGTATTTAGAATCGTTCCCGACTCTATCGCTTACCTTGGCTATTATGAGCTACCTTCGAAGTCGGCCTTCCTCCTCCTTATATATCTTAGTTATCTCTTAAATGACGTCTACACTTAGCTAGCCTTTAAGATAGATAAAAATGAAGGAAGATAAGGGAGATCCTACCGGGTTGCAGAATATTACCTCTAGTTTATAGGCATTCTTTAGACTTCTATAGGCGGAATATAATTTATGACTTTCGGCCTAAGACTTATGAGTCTTACCGTGGCACTAATTAAGTAGGTAGGAGGGTGTAAGTATAAATGCCTACTACGCGTAAATAGGCAGTCTGCATCTATAGGGTCGAATTACTACGCTAGTAATACGTCAAAAGGCTATCATAATTATCAAAAGCCCGAATATATAATATAAGATAAGGCAATAATGCGTTCGAAAGCTAATAAGAGATTACTAATTAGTAAGCTAAGTCTCTCTTTAATATAGGGGAGTTAGTCTATAACTGCGATTCCAAAATCGCCCACTAATTATTGGTTCTAAAACCTATTCCCCGACTACTTCTACGGAAACACCTCTATATCTCTCTACATCGTAAGGATTAGCTTTCACTCAATTTGCACTATACTAGTTAAATGCCTAAAAGAGCTTAGCCCCTAACCCCTCCCGACTTACCTACGGTGCCTTCCGACTCGAGAAAGAAAGCATACTACCCCGCCGGGAATAGGGTTTATTATTATCGACAGGGTAGTAAGAATCCACTAATGAATCCCTTTAATTAATTCGCAACTAAACTCCTATAAGGTAATATATGGCGGACGGGGATAGTAGATAATAGAACCTCTAGTACTTAACTCCATATTATATGTCACCTCGTAGAAGTTTTGAACTTTTACGTTAAGTGCCTAAAGTTAATTATATTCTAGATACGGGACGACGCTTCTAGATAGAAGCTAAACATTAATATAGAATATATACGGGAAAGAGTCTAATCTTTATAGAAAATGTGAACCAGGGGTATCGGCTTACTTTAAGGTTATAAATCTTATTCTTTATAGATTTCTAAGAGCTTTTTAGTAGCTTTATAGCTCAGGTATCTATAATCTAGTCCACTTAAGGAATATATTAATAGCTCAACGTCGGGCTTAGGACTCGCTCGTTTAAAAGGGGAGAAATAGTAAGCGCTATTAGGGTTTTAGACAGTTACTAATCCACGCCCACAATTTCTTATCCGTAACGAAGATATTGCCATTGCCTCTGATCCCGTAAGCCGATGGTTTATAGTATCGCAGAGACCACTAAGAGACTAAAGTTAACTTTCTTATAATCGTTAGTCTCTATATATCGTTACGGAAGTATTCCCTCTCTAATCTAGCTACCTATTCTATTCCCTAGTCGTCTTCTTTTAATTCGTTACGTAATAATATATATTGCTGCGACGACTGCCTTAAACGAAAGAATTCTAAAATGCCTCGATTATAATTTCTAATAGAATCTAAGAGGGCTTTAAAGAGATTATAATCCGTAGTTAAATTAAAGTTTAAAATACGAGAGAGTAGCTATATCGGACGACTGCAACTTAACGTCCTATATAATGTTATCTCAGTTTCGCTATTTTCACGTTATATATTCTCTTAAACTGCGTATCGAAATCCATTTTTAAATATAGGTAAAAGTAATATATCGACTTCATATCGTAATTGCGGTAGACTAGGGGCGGTGAGGAGTATAGATAAAGGTATAGAGGAATAGAATGCCTAGTTAATTATATATATAATATTAAAACCTTTATTAACGAAGATATTATCGACGCTAAAGTTAGGGTAGTAGAACGAGAACCGGTGTTTATAGTCGTTCGAAGGAAATTTTAATACGTCGTTCGTCCACCTTATAATCATTTCTAAAAGCACCTCTCTAGTAATAATATAATCGGTCCTATTTTCTAAACTATTAATCTTAGACTGTACGGTAACGAAGTTACTCCACTAATCTAACGCTTTCCGAAATCTAGTATAGTTATCGTACTTACTTCGCGCGGGAATAGGCGCAAAGAAGCAGTAATAACCTAGTTAAAGATATTTCACATATTCCAAAAATGCTGAGATATAAGCCTCGTAATAGTCCCTCTCAGATTTAAAAGCTCCACGATTAATATCTCTAAGTAAATGTCGTTTATTCAGTAGTAGACTACGGGATAGATAGGTCTTAATTTAAAATTTCCTATCTTCCTTAAAGAGTGATCTAGCCTAATCGAAACTAAGTCGAGATAGTTACTATATAATAACGCCGAGCTAGAATATAATCTTTATCTTTTGTTCGTAGGATATATTAGGCTTATCTTTCTCTAAGTCCTTTTATATGCGCTATAGAGGCGAGCCGTGAGCTTTATTTATAAGGATATATAGGATGCCGATATCGTTATCCCTAGAATAGCTATTTAATTATTAGCCCGATCTAAACTTAAATGGGGAGAATAGCTTACCTATATATAAAGACTTTAGGAACGGGGATTGTGCTATTGGCCCTAATGTATATAAGAGTAGCGGCTTTACTAGCTAATAGTAAGAGGTTCGTTTTATCCGACTTAATTGCACCGTCGTCTTATAGGGAACGGAGCACCCACTCTACCCCGTTACGGAACGAAACTAGGATTGTCTAGTTAAAGCTACTATATGCTAGTACCTAAGAAGTGTCGTAAAAGTAATGCTACCCTCTACGAAGCTTGCTTACGAAACGGCAAAGAGTAGGCGCATTAAAATCAGCATATTAGAAGATACTTACGCGTTTACACTTAGATAGCATGACGCGTAGAGGAGGCTCTATGCTCGGAAAATGGTTGCAACTTAGTGACAATAAGAACATGAAGGCAATGCATCGCCAGAAGTTGCTAGCGGACTAGGATTATATTCGTAGACGTAAATAGCTAATCGGATAATATAATATCTTACGTAAGTATACTAAGAATTTTAGCTTTAACCCTAATCTAAAATTAGGGAGCCGTGCGCGAAGTGCTGCTATAGCTCGGTGCCGATCACAGCAATTCCTTGCTAGATAACTATAACTACCCCTTACTAAATGTTAGAGGCTTTTAAAACGCTCTAAAGAGCCACTAGCTGCAAAGATTCGTAGTGGAGCGAAGATATACCCAGCCGATTCTATAAACGATTGGCGAGGTGGGATTCTTAGGGCCATCCGGCAGCGGAAGAGGTAGCGACGGTGCCGGAGTGTCGATTGGTTCTATTCGGGGCCCATATAGGATTAGTGCACCGGTGGGCGAGTATAAAAACATCCTCATGATCGCTAACGGTTTCGGAATCGCTGTATATTTACTATACCTAAAGTAGCTAATACACGGCTATAATGCACGCAAGGTTCGCGCCCGTCATATTTATTTAGGAGAAGAATTACTCCTAGGAGCCCCCTACTTACCGGTCCGAAAAGCTCTACGGAGGCCCCCTCTACTAGGCTTTAAGATCTCCTAGGAACCCTCTCCCAGGAGTTTACGGTGCTATAGAAACTTTCCTTACCGCTGCTGAGCTTCCAAAATCGATGCATGGTCCCTACCCTTATCTCCGTTGCCAAACAAAATTGAATTTACAGCCGTTTAGAAAGGCTCTCAGGATTATAGATCTAGTAGTAGTAAACTCTAAAGTCGGACTAGAGCCTCTCCTAAGCTTTATACCATATAAAACGGATGTAAAACGAGTAATTATCTAGAGATGGCCTAGTGTCAGATATGCTTACGGTAGCTTATAGTAGTTTTAGATGCGAGGCCTCGTAAGGCTATTAGACGAAGCTTCTAGAAATAGACTTCCTAACCTCGAGGTTAGGAAGTCTAACTTAACCGATCTAGCTTATTAACTTTAGATCTAAGCACCGTATTAACATGGCGCTTAAAGTGCTACGACGGATATATAAGCGACTTATTGCGGTTATTAATAACTTGAGAAATACTATTAGGTAAGAAGCCGTAAGAGCTTTCTTAGTCTCTCTTACTAATGTCGAGCCCGTAGAGTTTAAGCCGGAGGCCGTAAGTTACGACTCCTAGATAGAGTTTATTAACGAAGATTTTATAAATAATGCCAGCGAGCCTTCACAGTCCACGCCGTCATCGCCTTCCGGCAAAATTGAAGATCTTTCCTTATAAACGATAGGTTTATAGACTGAAGCTGACACACCTTATCTAGCACTATCGCATCCGACGGCGAATCCTCTATCCCTCGTAAGGAGCACTACGCTAGGGCCTTACGAAGAACCTACAGCGCGTTAAAAGAGAAGGAGTTCCGATAATAAAATAATAGAAGTAGTCGTGTAAGGCTTACCACGGAGCGATCTTCTAGATTACCTTAAAACCTATTAGCAGGCTTTGACGATAGAAGGAATATATGCGATACCGTCACGTAAGGTACTTATATGGACTCTAGAAGGTAGCTCGGAATAAGCTCGTCGACTATAATATTATCTCGCCCTCCGATACTTAGATATTAAAGACGACCTATATTAATGGCGACGATCTATCGCGGAGAGAAGAAACCTAGATAGGTATAATGCCTTCTTTACCGAAGCTTAGGCTAAGTAAAGGGTTAAGAAGTACATACGGCGTAGCGGGGAGAGGAGTAGTAGTAAAGTATATAAGGACTACCTTACTTATATCTACGCGGATCGAACTCCGAAATATTATAAGCGTGCGAAGTAAGGTCTTTAGAAGGACCTACGGAATAGGCGACGATGGTCGATACTTATCGATAGCTTCGTTACTAATAACGGCTATAGTATATCCGGGTTAGGATTAGGTTTTCTCTTACTCTATAGGCCTGCTACCGCTAGGAAAATATAATCTACTCCCTACTTAATAGAAATACTGCTGACGGGTATATAAGATATAATACTATAAAATATAGCGATCCTTTTTAGAAGGCTTTCGTCACGTATATCTACTGCTTACGCCTAGATATGCTGACGATATATACGATTCTGCGGTTAGTAGCGGGAAGCCTAGTATATGATAGTAAGCTACGTAACGACCTCGACTTAAAAGCTATAGCGCTGGGCTTAAAGCATTATATCTAGGAAGAGAATATTATATAATGGACCTCGTGGTGAGCATTATAACTATACTAAACTACTAATGTGGTCCGAATTATTATGGCCTAAGAGTCATCCGACGATCGCACCGAACGGCTTCCTTCGGAGACAATCTTAGCCTAGGGACTCGTCAGCGCTTATCTAGACGGTGCAGGAGTAAATATTCTCTAGAGCTTCCGGTCTTAAAGAAAATCTACGGTTAATAAGGTCTAGAAAAAAGGGAGCCAACTTTAGCTTCCGTAAGGTAAGTAAGGGTAAGCACTAGATTTCTCTATACTTCTTCTTATAAATATTAAGTAAGATCAGTCCGAGCTTAACTTTATTATTAATCTACCTTATTCACCCCGCGACTACCTAATTATACTATTAACCTTATAATATGCCCTACGCAGCTAAAGCAAAAAATTAGTAATTCGCTCGAAGGAAACCGAACTTAATAAAGAAAGCTAACCAGCTAGCGCGATTATGTAACGTAGACGTAGCACTAATCATCCGTAGGAATGGAAAGTATTATACTTATCGATCGACTAATTATAAATAGTGGCCTCCTAGTATAACAGAAATCGTACGTATAAACCTAATATATCGATCTTAAGCTAATTCCAGCTTAGAAAGCATCGTACCCGTTACCTATTAATCTATTGTCTAAAGACTTTAATTACACCGTTCGTGAAGTACCGTATAACTTAAATGTGGAGGACCCGTTAAATAAGAGGTCTAGTTCGGTTGAAGCTTCGGAAGGCATATAAATATTAAGGGATCTAATGTCGGCAGTAAGAATAATGCGATATAGTAGCGACGTTAAGTAGGATAGGTAGAAGTAGGATAGAAGAAGTAGAAGGATAGGAAATAGGTATACGTTAGCCGTTAGCTATATAAAACTTCTAATATATATATAGTAAGAATATGATATTTCCGCAGCTAGTACTAGCATTTCTATCGTTATCCTAGTAGACACCTTAGCCCTTTAACTAGTAACTTCGTAAGAGATAACTTAATAACGCGCTAAGACGAGAACTTATACCTAGCCTCGGACTCGATATCCCTAATTTCGTCCACACCGTCTAAGGACGATTTTGGTTGGGCTAAGTAGCCTATAAGTATATTAACTTTAAGACCTTTTAAAGTAGTTAATAGCATAGGTAAACATAGACACGGCTTATATTCTATGACTTACCGGTAGATCTACTAAGGTGCTGGTATCCACCTTATTAGGTCCTCCGCTAAACGGAAGATAGACGTTAGTATTATTGCATATTAAGGACTGAGTAAAAGAGGCGATAACTTTCGAAAGTAGTCTTTAAAGTATATAGTTACCGCTCGAGGAAAGTATATACGCCTATAAATTCCTTACCTTTGCTAGGTCTATTATCACGTCACTTAAATCATCTTATAGTAATCTATAGAAACGTAACTATTGCCTCGAAAACGCTTCCTATACTACTTATAATTGCTAGGCCTCCTTCCGACATTTCATCGCTACTAACCCGTAGCACGGTTATTCCTTAGCTTCTTAGATACTCGCCTAGTTATTTAAGTAAAGGAGGTAGTCGGTGTAACTTCTTGCGAGCCCATAAGGCTTAATGGGCTGTTATCTTGATCTAGCATAAATATGGACTCGGCGTTTAATTCCTAAGAACTCTAAAGGCCTGATTATGAGAAAGAAGTAGATTAAGAAAGGTTAAAACTGATATCGGGCGATAAGTCATCGACGGCCGAGTAGAGTCTTTTATGGTAAAGGGGTATCTAATTATCGTAGATATTCTTAGCGAATTTATAGGCTATCCATCTTTCTTTGCTATCTTCGCTAGTGAAAAATAATAATTTAATAGGGTGTCGATAGAAGGTAGTCTTATCCCCTTCGATTACGGGGTAGTGGCTATAGATTCTTACGGAGGTATAATCGTGCGAGATCGAAAAGGCTAGGATCTCCCGGTAAAGCTCTTTCTTACGCTTTACCGCTTTATAGAGCTCGACGACACCTCTTACGGTAATAGTTATACTATAAGCGTTCTGTCGGTTAGCGATATTAAGTGCCGCAGCACTACACTTCACCTCGTAGGTAAGGAAGGGAAAGTATATCCGCGTTATAGCTATAAAGTAGGTGGTGGATTTAGAGCCGATCTCACCTATAAAAGGCTCGAGCTTTTTGAGTTATTCCTCTATAAACGTAGATCGCCCGAATCCTACGGAGTAGTCGGGTTGCGGACGAGTACTATAAAAAGGGATTATACTATTCTAGCCTTCGTTGACGCTTTCGTATAAGTAATTAAGGTGGGTAGCACCGTAGATGGCTAGGTTTTACGCCGAAGGGACGACTAATCGAGTGATATCTTAAATAATTATGGCCTCGTTCCTATTTCGGATCTTTTCGTAAGTCTTATCGAGTAGGTTATTACGAAACAGCGAGTTCTAAGGGACTGTCTACTCGGAATAAAGTAGCCCCTCCAAATGCTCTTACTTATATCTATCTTTAAATTTATATATATAGCTACCCTTTTTCTCTAGGCTAATTTTATACTCTATAGTCCTATATTAAGTACTCTTAACTTCCCTCGGCAGTTAATTACTAGGTATCTAAAGGCTAGATTCCGAATTCTTACGGCGAAGGGAAGATAAGGACTTCTTCCTCGCAAATAGATATTATAAATAGTGAAAACCGTGTATTAGTCTAAATGGCTCTTTTAAGTAATACTCTTATAACTAATCCCTTTATTCGAACTCTTCCCGAGATCTACCCCTTTCGAAATCTTCCCTTACCTAGCTATCTTATTCGAAGTACTCCTTACGCCACCTTCCGTTCTGAATCTAATACCGGAGAGGGTTAGTACTACTCTCGCTAGTATTACTTACCGCCTCCCGACGCAGTTTTTCCTTAGTAGTGTAGCTTAAAGGCGAGGTTCGCGGTCGCTTCGAAGGAGGCCGGTCTCGGTCTTAAGGAGAGGAACGTCTAGCTCCGTACTCTCGTTTCCGTTTCTAATAGGGCTTTAAGGGTTTTTAGAGGACCTATAGACGTTCTAAGGCCTCGATTATATTAGCGGTATAATAGGGTATAAGAAAGGATAGAGGAATATACTTTTCTATCTCTAGGGATACTTATGTAGTAAGGAGGGTAGTATTTAGATTTCTCGAACGAGATTACTCTTAAATAAGGATTGCTTACGAGATCGTGTTTCTTATAGGCGTGCGCTTTTACGAACGGCTTATTTTTTTATACCTCGAGGCTGCTTCCCTATAGACGGTTAGCTTAAACACGCAGTGTAGACTCCGAGCACTCCACCTTAATCCTTTAGTACTAGAGGTTGCCGCCCATTCTTCTTAATATTTAACTTTGCTTAACCGCGGGCTATATCGAATTAGAATGGAGGGGTAGGAGATATCTTTATATAAGTACTAACTTAAGACTAGACAAGATGGATATAGGGGAGATTAATAGAAGATGGTATAGTAAAGTCTTAGTAAGATACACGGTGCTAAATTATTATTAAGTAGAGTAGTATATAAGTTATAGCCACTATTCCCGGTGTAGATATAAGCGCCCGGCGACATTCCGGATGACTAATACGCTATTAAGGGCAACTAATCATTCTGCGCTAGAAGTTTTATGCCACCTATACCACGTGAAGCCTAGACGAACTAAGCGGACTCCGTAGGGGGAGTACTCGTAAGGGGATTACTCCGCACGTTATGCTATAGAAACTTTCCTTACCGCTGCTAAGCTTCTAGAATAGATATCCCCGTATACTCCTAGGAGAGGGTTCCTAGGGGATCTCAACGCCTGGTAGCGCTCTATGTGCTTCTCTCTAGAGAGAGAAGCCCTCGAGGGATAGACCTACTAAGTGAGGGCTAGGCCTTAATAATAGAGATAGACTATAACTAGGGGATGGACCTACGAGGTAAGGGATAGGCCTTAAAAAGGGACTAGACCGTGACTAAGGGATGGACCTATAAGGTGAGGGATAGACCTAGGAAGCGAGGGATAGGTCTTAAGAAAGGGGATAGACTATAGCTGAGGGGTAGGCCTCCCTAGCGCCCTCGACTTTTGGACGTAGGAAGCACTCCCCCTAGCGACCCTTAACTTTTAGACGTAGGGAGTACTCCCTAGCGAGTACTCCCTCGACGAGTACTCCCCCTACTGCCCTTACCTTTTAGATATGGGGAGTACTCCCCCCGACGAGTACTGCCCCTAGTGGAACCCTCACCTTTTGGAGGTGTGCAGTACTCCCCTAGCGAGTACTGCCTCGACGAGTACTGCCCCTAGTAGACCCCTCACCTTTTGGAGGTAGGCAATACTCGTCGAGGGTCTACTAGGGGCAGTACTCGTCGGGGCAGTACTCGTCGAGGCAGTACTACCCCTAGTGGACCCCTCACCTTTTGGAGGCGGGCAATACTGCCTCGATAAGTACTGCCCCGACGAGTAGTGCCCCTAGTGGAACCCTTACTTTTTAGAGGTGTATAGTACTCCCCTAGCGAGTACTGCCCCGACGAGTACTGCCCCTAGTAGAACCCTCACCTTTTGGAGGTGTATAGTACTCCCCTAGCGAGTACTGCCTCGACGAGTACTGCCCCGACGAGTACTGCCCCTAGTAGACCCCTCACCTTTTAGAGGTGTATAGTACTCCCCTAGCGAGTACTGCCTCGACGAGTACTGCCCCTAGTAGACCCCTTACCTTTTAGAGGCGGGCAATACTGCCTCGATAAGTACTGCCCCGACGAGTACTACCCCTAGTGGACCCCTCACCTTTTAGAGGTATATAGTACTCCTCCTCGACCCCTTAGCGAACCCTTATCTTTTAGATATAGAGAGTACTCTCGTACTCCTATAGATATAAGCGAAGTAAGTCATTACTAATATGCTAAGCTCTAGAAACGTGTTAGCCTCCTAGTAGAGTAATTAGTACGAGAATTAACTAGTTAGGGAAGAAAATCGAAGGACTAGGATCCTAGAGAATAAGAAGGTAGATAGAGTAGCAAAAGAAGTAACGGGATAGTAAACTACGAAGAAGGGGGATAAGGTGATAGAGACAGACGAGGTCGGTAATTTAACGGACTACTCCTTCTATATCACCTCATCGTCTATAAGCTTCGGTATGGTATTAGTCTATTATAGGTTAAATTACTCCGATGTCGTATACGTTACGCTCTGCATCTAGGTATATTACTGTCTTAGCATTATCTTCTCTTTTATCTAATTCCCCTTAACTAACGGAGAATATATAGGATACTTAATAACTATTATAAGGTCATTACACTTATCTAATGAAAAATGATTCGTGAGCTTTATAATGCTTCGGCGTTCTGATGGAGCTGGGCCAGCGCATAAGATAATAACGAAAAGGAACGCATTTAAAGTACCCAAATCGTTGTCCTTAATTAATTGACTATGGTAATCTGCCCTCGCGCCTGAGTTGTCCCTCCCCTATTATACTAAAACTTTGACGGACTTAATTATAGCCACGGTGTAGAATAGGCTAATCTCCTTAACGCTTGTCTATTACTAATAAAGATTAAGCGCTAGATCCTCTACGCAGACTACGTTTAAATTCCTTCGTCGCGTAATCGATCTCCTTTATTTCTTAAAGACCTATTTAAAAGACCGGAGTATCACGAGGAAGAGCCGATCCCGTGTATAGAATGCGAGGGCCGGCACGATCAGAGTTAAAGGAGCCTATAATTCGAGGGAACAGTATATAGGATTTAAAGGGCAGTTGGGCCATAGGTATTTCGCTATACGAAATCGCCGCCGTAGAGCTATTCGTCGCCACGTCATCGACTAAATCCCATCCCTACCAATCACCTATTAAGGGGTCGTAGACGAAATCGACCTAATAACTATCCTTCCGAAGGGCGCTCTAAAGCTTAATAGCCACACTTATAATCTCCGTAAGCCTCGTACGTAGTTGCTAATTAGTCGGGCCCTAAAAGTAGTAAAGTAGCGCCACAATTTCCTCTATAATGTTACTTTAACTAGGTTTAGTAGAGATATCGGTCGTTGCCGAGGGACCAGGTGAAGTAAGACGGTTAAGTTTATTAACTATCGTTAACCGCCAGGATAACTCTTAGCTCGAAGTCACCGCTAGGACATAGGAGATGGTGTCGAGAATCGAATCTATTAGCTATATTCCAGAATTGCGTTCCACTACCGCTATTATTTCTGCGAAATATTGTCGCCGGATGACGGAAATAATAAATCGTCGATTAAAGTTAATAAAATTAAGAAAAACCGACTGCGATTAGATAATAGTATTAGTATTAATCCCAGCTTAGAAGTTTCGTTTGCCGCTCTTCCTAGCATAACTCGAGGCGCTAGCCGGCACCCTTCCTTAGGTCTATCTACTAATGGCGCCGGTAAGATTGCGATTTTTCTATAGGTGACAATTTAGTATTAAGTAGGAGGAGTTCGTAGAGATTTAGTAGGGTGTTACCCGTATACCCGGCCTTAGCGCCCTTAGCTTTTATATCTAATTTCATGCCGAGCGGCTAGAGCTATATCAGCGTAGCGTGTTATTCGTCTTTAATATTAGTAATTAGAGCCCCCATCTAATCAGGCGCGCGGGCGTTCGCTGATGCGCGAATATAAAACGTGGCTAAGTAGTAATTACGGCCACTACACCCTCGTTTACTTAAGCGACGTTTAATGGGGAGAGGTAGGCTTAATTCCGAAGGAGATTACGCCGCTTAATTAAGGCGACACGTAAGCCTCTTAGCTCTCGTGCCGTAGTAGACGTCGAGTAAACGCACTCTTTCGCCGATAATTAGACCTTAACTAACGATTATAAGTCGCAGCGAGTAAGCACTTAGCATGCTAAAACGTTCGAAGGGAAAGAAGTACTACGCGGTGATTCGTGGTTCCTACCTTACTATACCGACTATCTTCTCGTCCTAGTAAGTATTCTATAGGCAGTGACACTATCGTATCCTAGGGTCACTAATTAGCTTTAGGGGAGATATGCACCCTTTAGTAACTAGTTCTCGAGGGTCGAAATTTTATGGGTTCATAACTTTAGTAAAGGCTGAAGCGTATATGGAAGACGAAGGAGTCGAGAAGTACGACTATAAGATTATAAAGGGGATAGGGATAACGGTACTAGAAAAAGGGCGAATGGCGTATTATATAGTCGCGAATGGTCGTTAACTAGGGATTTATGAAAACTACTAGTAAGTCCTAGAATCTGCTTATAGGTAGCCTCTCTAACTTATAGAAAGCGGGAGTAGTGGTGCGGAGCTAGAGGTGGTGGAATCTTCGGGAGCCTATTATAGGCGTTTCCGAACATTAGTATAGGCGGAAGGCTTTATAGCGGATTAGGAGGAAGGGTATACTTGCACCGTTAAAGCTAAGATTAAAGAGGAGCTGTCGCATAGGTATCGACTAGCGAAAATGAAAGGGCTACTAGTCGCACTTACTTTAAAGACTGGGGGCGGTAACGACGAGGACGAGCTTATAGACGGCTTAGGTAATCTCGGACTAGAGTAGTTCCGAGTACTATCTTATATCTATAAATAACGCGTCGTCCGAGGAGCATCTCTTACTCTATAAAGTTCTACACGGTGGACTTCCGCATGTTTCTATATTACTAATACGATGTTCTAAGACAGCCTAATTACTGCCGCTATTACTACACTATATACTCTTTAAGATTACGTAAGATTAAAAATCCACCGCAGCATTATAACCTAAACCTTCTAGACTTTCCGTGTCAGCTCCCTCTTATCTACCGTAACGCTCTTGTTTCTATCTACCGCATCCTCTAGCCTCCATCACGTTTAGCTACGAAATTCTATAAAGTCTCTTAATCATCTTTATATCCTTCGTAATCTATTCCTATATAAGTCGTAGTTATCTCCGGGGCTTTCTCTGCCCATTTATAGGCCTTCCTTATATTGCCGGAGCTAGCATTAAAATCTGCGGCTTCTCGGAAACTATAGCGCTATTAGCTTCTCTTTATTTTATTATAATTAGGGTATAGGGGCCTAATATACTTTCGAGTTAATTCTATATTTTCTACTCCTTCTTTACGGAGTAGCTTCGCATACTCGAGCACAGCATATAAAGCCTTTCTATTATTACTAAAGGGGCTTAATATCGGTAAAGTGCTATGCATAGCTAAGTCCTAGTCGATACGGAATAAGCGCTTGCGCCTCTTCGCGCTAGCTCTGCTAAAGGCAGTGGAGGTATCGCACGCTAGATAATTACTAGTGAAGCTATATCGCTCCTACTGTTTCTCACGTTCAGCGTAGTTAATGCAAATTTTGACGTATATAGTTAAGATTTCCTCGCCAGCTACGATATCCTTAACTGCGTGCACTGTTTCTCGCCTAATAGACTTATTCTAGTAGTAATAGACGTTGGGTAAGTATAAATGATTAATGCGTGATGCTTCGGGGCATATAATAGATCCCTCCCCTACTTCGAAAGTGTTCGTTTCGTATATGGCTATAATCTTTACGAGCTCTTTAATAGATAGAGCTACTACGCTCGGTCGCAAACTTAGCTGAGCGCGGATATTGCTTATTCTCGCGGCATCACGAGCGTTAAGTCGCCGGCAATGAAGTGATAGGAATAAGGCTTACTCGTCCGGTGAAAGCTTTGCGAATTCGGTAGGAACGTCTATTGCGTTTCCTTAGGTAAGGTAAATTAATGGCCGCTCGCACATATTTAGGTTCCGCACTTAAGATCTCGAAAAGCAAAGATACTAAGGCCTTTTCCGGCTGCTGCTTTAACCTTATAGAGCTTGGTTAAGGTTAATGCGTGTATAGGGTCAGCACCGTGTCGTCTATAGAATAGGTACTACTAATAGAGTTCTTATACTATATTTGACCCTTAGCTAGCATCGCCTCTATCCTCCACTATAGCACCCTTTCCCTTACTCCCGGCGGCAGTGTCTTGATTACCCGCTTTCGGGCCCTTTCTACCCTTTTTCTTTTAGCCACCGCGATGGTTTTTACGTTTATTACCCCTGATCGTTTTAAGTTCTCCCTCGTTCGATAGATTAGAAGGATTCTCGTTAGGGCTAACATTTTCGACCTCCATCGCACTCGCGAGATCTAGTTGAGATGATCTTCTAATAGGAAGGGTAAGACACCGAGAAGGTGGGAACGAGGCATACCGCAGCCGCCCTGCGAAGCGAATTTTACCCCGTAGGTATCGCCCGGTGGATAGTAAAGTCTATACCCGATAAACCCGAGCTCGTTCGACGGAGAGAATAATCCCTTTAAGACCGTCCGAGAAATAGGATTTATACTATATCGGCTTAGCGTATAGCGGGGAGTCGCTAGGGAGACTATAGGCTATAATAAAGAAGATTAGGTAGCTTATATACGTGTAAACTGCTGTGATCAGATCGTGCTAACTAGTCTCCGTTAGTAGCTCGAATCTAGCGTTATAAGTAGAGGTACGCCGCCGGAGAAGGGTTATCCTCATATCTATACAGGGTAGGTTAGCGCCTCTTCGACGATCGTAATAAGGCACTAAGTAAGCCGAGATTGTTTAATAATACTAAATACTCCGACGTTAGTATTTACCTAGGTTCGGTAGAGTTACTGCTACTAGCTTATTATGCGATACTAGGCGTTCGAAGCCCTTATTTCGATAACGCCCTTAAGAGTGGTTTTAAAGAAGGTAAAGAACGCGAATTTCGGTTCCACGACTATAGCGTATATGCACTTTAGAGGGTGTTTCATTTTATATATAAGGGATACTATTATGATGAACCTACTAAAAGCCTAAGCAAAGAAGGTAAAGCGTCTATTTTTAGAATATTAGAAAGCACGTTAATGACTCTATTAGGTAATAATCTTAAACTATTAAAGCATCCTAGAGTGTTCGCCCTTACGGATATATTTCGGATAGATGATCTAAAAGCCCTTACTATAAGGAATCTTAAGGCCCAACTTTAAAAGCATTAGATAAGCGATATATTTCCTAATTATATTCGGGAAGTGTACGGCAATACCGCTTAGGATAACGTAGCGTTAAGAAAAATTATAGTCGAGGTGGTTAAAGATTATTCGGGGGAGTTATGCTCTAGAAAGGTATTTCTAGATATTATCCGAGAGAGTGGGGATTTTACTATCGACGTGGTAAAGAAGCTTATAAGGGTTTAGGATTTTAGCGGTATAGAGTCTAATTAGGTATCTCTTAAGATTATTTAGCATAGCTTAATTATGGGTTTAGGTCAATCTTGATCTAAATAAAGCTAAAAGTCTCTTTCCGTCTAGGCACTTGCTAGGAGGCTAAATAGAGACTATAGAATTTAAAACTATATTAAGTTAATCTTTATAAAATATGCTAAGCTATAGATAATGGAGAAGTAATTAATTAAGGGTAGTAAGCGTAATCACGATCTATAATAGTGATATAATATTCTCTACGGTATAGCGCTCCTCATCACACCACGAAAAATACTCCGTCCTTTATTTAACTTCTTAATTTTACTTTTAAGAAGATCCCTCTATCTTCTCGCCGACGGAGGCTTAGAGGCGATTTCTCCCGTCTCCGCGTTAGATAAGCCGTTTACTATAACGGGAGAAAAGATTTTCTCTAGGTTACGCATAATGTGTCGCTCTACGACCTAGGTAGTAACGTTATCGATGAAGGTTTTTTACGATAGCTAAGTAGAGTAAGTAAGGAGTAATCGACTAGGTGCATACACGAGCTTACTAACCTTATAAATCGAATATAGATAGTTAAGAGCTTCTTTATAGCTGTGATTCTCTATATCTAGATCTACCTCGTTAGAATATTCTCGTGCTACTTTTCCAGCATCGACTTATACACTTATATAATTCGAATTACACCCGGGAAGCGTGAAGTGTTAGGTCGCATTATCGATACACTTAGCTAGTGACTTTTCTCCTCTTTTACGACGTCTCTTCTTAATCGTGTCCGTGTAATAGTAATTATACGTTATCGGATAGCTTTTAATGTCTTCTATAATCTTTTCCATCTCTTTAGCCGCGCCGTCTAATCTCAGCTTTAGAGTATCTTCGATTTTAGACGACTAGAGACGGGTGTATATATCCTTAGGACATTTCTCCTTAAGTAAATTATTAAGAAATTGGTTGCAGACGTCCGTAACATCCTTAATATAAAACTCGGCCATCTATTACCATTTACTAGATTACTCCTAGAAGAGCTCACCAACTAATAAAGGATTGAAATTACCGGGTAGCTCTTTGCCACGGGTCCGAATAAGAACCCCTCGGACCTAGTCTATCGCTCTGGGTTTAGACTAATAAATAGGCGGTACCTACTCTATTATTAAGATAACGGGGGCCGCGTCTATCTTAGCTACTTCGCCGTCAGCCTTCGCTTCTTCCTATTTGCTAATATAGTATTTATAGCCGCGCGTGCGTAAACGATTAGAGAATTAACCGTTCTTAGACTAGATAATAGCCCGCAGTCTACGTATAGTCGTAGAAGAGTCTACTAAGAATAAATAATTAGTATTATAAGTAAAGTATTCTCCTTCGTAGTGTCCGTTAACTACGGCTTTACTAACCTTATAGAAGTCTAGGCTAAGCTGAGTTAAAAAGGATTTATACTTATACGGCGTAGCTCTTAGGCTACCCATCGCTACTAGTAGAAGTTATATGTCCGTAAAGGCTTCCTCGAGATCCTTTCGTAGTTTCGGGAGCTCCTACTTCACGTGGTCGAAGAGTAGCTAGCTTAGACGACTCCTTAGGGATATAATCCCTACGCACTCTTTAGGTAGGGTGGAGAAATTCGATTTTCGGAAGTAGGTGATCTCGGAGAAGTTGCGTTGCCTAAATAAGCTCGAACCCTCTTCGAAACTTCGGTTCTTTAGTACGTGCCAGCCTAATTTAAAGAATATATCCTCGTTACGGGCTAGACCGAGGAAGGCTTATTCGCTCCCGGAACCGGGAGATAATCGATCGGGCTTAGTAATGATACTAAGCGTGCGATCTCCTTCGGGGTCGACTTTTCTAACCTTCTTTAGGATCCCTTAATTAGTATAGTTATTAGATGCCGAGACTATAGCTAGGCAAATCGTCCGGGGTTAGGAAATATAATAGTCGGTGATCTCGGTGACTAGCTAGATATCCTCTTCGGTCACCCCTTTAGTCTTAGTCTAGACGAGGCCTAGTAGATCGACTAGTATTAGTTAAGGTCGGGAATGGCCTCCGATTTCGATACTTAGGACGTCTTTAGCGAAGGCTCTAGACTTAGAAGTAGATTTGTTATTAATACCTATAAGAGCCGTTACCTTATCCATTAATAACGGAAGCTCTTCGAAATCCGAGATGGATTCTTTAAAAGCTTCGATGGAAGCTCTTTCTTTAGGGGGCCTTTAATCGTCCGGTATTACTTTAACCGTAATCACGTCGTTCGTCGTACGGCGTAAGATAATTTCTATAGCGAATCGCGTATAGAGATTATTATTCCTAGGGAATAGGATTTCCGTAAGGGCTTCGAGAACGGAGCTTTTGCCGGCTAACTAATCACCGTAAACCACGAGCTAGGGTAGGGATAGCGTGCTCTCGAGACCACATTGGCGGAGCTAATCGACGATATTAAGTACGTTCCGTTATTCGGCGCTTTAAAGACCTTTAAGAGACGAAGTCGTCTCTAACGCTTAAGGCGGATAGCCATTCTCAGGTTCTACGAAACTGTCAACGTCGGAGAGGTCATCTAATTTATCCGGATATTAGTAGACCACTCGTGATATAAGTAAATACACAGGCGTGAGCACTTGCTAGGAGACCTAGTCGAGAAATCTCGATATAGCGAGTCGGACTCCGAGCATAATAGAGATATAATAAAAAACGAGGCTATAGTAATTCGGAAACAGTTATAACGAGATAAATCCTCGGACCGGTTAGTAATAGAAATAAGCCACGAGAGGAGTAACGATATTTAAACAGGCTATACTATAAATTATAGATATAAAGAACCCAACCAAGCAATATATACCCGCCGGCGAGGTATCCAGAAGAAACGCTTTACCTAAAGCAAGGTAGACTTCTTATAATTAAGTATATTATTATATATAACAAGTCCTAGAGAGACCTTATTAATCCACTGCGATTCCTATCCGCCTCTTAGTAAAGCTAAGAACCTACAAAACGGCCTAAAGTTTTAACGGCATTTCATGATCGAGTAGGATAATAAAAAGCTGGATCTACTTATATAAATAGCTCTATTTACTTATATTACTAGCGCAGTAGACGACTCGCTGAAATTAGTAAAGGTGCCTAACGTAAAGTCCTACATATAATAATACATAAGCCCCGGCTCACGGAATCCTATATCCGCGGAACACTTACGGGTAGACTTTATACCCATATCCTCGGCTCTAGTTTATATCTAACGAGGCACTAGCGGGTAGATATCTACTTCCATAAGAATTAATCGAATCTAAGGGACGAGCCATTTAAATAAATAAGATAGACTATGTGTTCTATATTAATTATAATTAATTAGATAGAGGTGCTTTACGAGTTCTAAAACGAGTAGGACTAAATGCTCGTAGCTGGGTGTTCCTAAATAATAGCCTAATTTATAGCAATCGAACCTCTTTACTAGGCGAGTTGCACTAGGGTTATACAGGCTAGTGTGTAGAGCAAAAGGCTTATCGTCTTATCGCGATCTTAATCTTCGATCTAAAGTAAAGTCATTAGATTTGCAGTCATCTAATAAACATCATATAGTTGTTTATAAAGCCCCTGTCTTAGAATAAATATGGCGATATATATTCGCCGCCCGAATTGCTTATAGACTAGTCCTCCTAATGTTCCTTCGCCATAGAAGTTGGGACGCTTTATTTCTAATATATAACGACTTCGGCCGCGTCGACCCAGGGTTCCACTAACCTTATTTCTCTCGGCTCCCCCTCATCGAGGATCTAAGAAGTCTAGATTCGTAGCTACGACAGTCGGACATTTAAATTTCCTAAGAAGTTACCGCAACTGTTATGGCACTTATACTAGCCTCGACAAGATCGGCGTTCTTCTAATAATACGATTTTCCGTTTAACCCTTACGCTACGCTCCACGCCGAATTTCGTCGTTTAGCGATAAATCGTAATTAGAAATAAGGGTCGAATAGCAAGATATTCGAGAAGGCTTAGGACCACTATTTTAGTCTAGAGATTCCTATCGGCTATAATATCGACCGGAGGGAAAGTCGTACTAGAGCTTAGTATAGTACGGATAATAACGAATTTTTCTCTATACTGCGCAGCCTTCAGAGCCTCGACCTTAAAGGAGGAATAACTAAGAGGAAAGGAAGAATTCAAAGGGTTAGGCCGGAATTTACCTTACATTACGGTAGCGACGCCGGTATTAGGGAGAAATAGCAGGCGCTTTACCAGGATTGCGGAGTCAACCCGGTACCACCATCTATTAACTAATATAAAAAGGTGCAGCTCCTACCCGCCATATACTCGACAGAAATTTTATCGGTCTACCCGTACTAACATCTCCTTCCATTTCATTAGGCACTAAAAAGCATATATATCAATATCTTCCATTTTCTCGACGCGAAGAAAGCTAGAAGAATCCCGTACCATTTTCAGTCTAGACGGGAGTTAGCGGTGTTTATAGGAAGACATCTAGATAAAAGGTATCCCTTAAATATAGCGAAGCAGAATAAGTTCTTAAGTGTACTTCTTATCGAATGCTAGTGAATTTTCTGGCCTAGCACCTTAATTATTATGCTTATAACCCACTACTCAACTACCACGACTACGACCGCTCGTTCGGCAGTCAGCAAGTATTGCAACGACATAATAACTCGCCCGTTCGCAATAAATATGTTCTAAGCATATTCTTATCGCTATCGTTATAGGCTTAAACGAGACTCCATCCTTAGGGTCTTCGGTATAATAATCGATTACATCTACCGTAAAACGAAGCTTTTCAGCACGATTACATTATGGTAGTATCCATGATTTAGTATAATATTAAAACTCTATTAAGGAGTTTCGGAAGCTGTCCGAACTCAGTTAAAGGAAGAAATGTTTATACGGAAAGTAAAGACACTATATCGTCGCAGTCCCTTTAAAAAGTAGAGCTAAAGTAACCCTTTAGACTAGACGGAAATAGGTCCTTATTAATCTAAACAGCTTACCCTCCCCGGCTCTTAACACTGCGATAGAACTCTTTAACTAATCTTCTCGCCCTAGGGACTTTTAAGCCTATCCCTACTATAATTACTATATCTAGACCCGTTCGTAGATCTCGCTCCGCAATCTTTCTAATCGTGTCGCCGTTCGGGTTCTCTTCACTATAGAGGACCACGTTCGGACGGAGCCTACCGATCCCTCGATATCGTTTCCCTATCCTTTCTCTTCCGAGAGCTAGCTCCTCGCATCGCTGGTAATTAGGCAAATATGGCCCGCGGAATAAATCGACTAAGAACGGTACGGTCCATCTGCAGGATTAGCATACGGCTTAATCGATCCGGCCGTAAAGCTATACGGTCTTCGCCTAAAGTTCAGGCAGATGGCCTTCTAGGTAATCGATATTTTACGTGTAATATCGAAGGAGGTAGCTACTAAGAGCGAGTCTATCTAGGAATATATGAAATTCGGTCGGTTTAGCTAAAGCCGAGAGGCGTAATATATTTCGAATTAAAGTATAAAAACGGCCTATGGCTTCCGAAGTGTCGTAGGTAGATATGTGTAACGTATTTAGGCTCGACTTCGGCATCGTTCTAAAGTTAGGAACTATATCGTTAGTTACGCTAGCTTTATAGGGGACTTAAATAGTATAGGTACTTACTACCTACATTTATAGAGATTCTAGCCCCGCTGACTATAACTAATCTTTTCGTGGCCTATATTTTTAACCTTAGTACTACTAATTATGCGAATTCGTCGCTACTAAAGGGACGATAAGCATCGATAGGAGGTGGATGAGAGGTTCTCTTCTTTAATCTTATAATTCGTGGCGACATCGCTGCAGGTAGTTATCTAGGCGGTAATTTCTTTCGAGTAATCTTACCTTTAGACATAGCCGGGACGTTTCGAAATTATTAGTTAAGTTTTGCCGAATACTAAAAGAAAAGGTTAAAGGAACTTAGGGGGAGAGCCCTACTTCTTATATAAGATAGCTAGGCTAGTGCCGATTAAATGTATACACTAGGCTAAAGCAAGGTTAGGCTATATTAGGGTGGGTAAGCATACTAGGCTAAGGGCCCTATAAAATCTTAAGACCGGCCGAGCTCGAAGTTCTTTAATTAATAAGCATCTTAACACTAGTGGCGCTCTTAAGCCCGATTATCACATACCGCACCGTAGTCCTTACGGTGACTTAAGGGAGACTAAAGTGCCCTAGAGTAATCGAGATTGGTGACCGAATCAAGACTGATAGATCTAACTTAATCCCAATCATGGCACTATCATCCCGGGGCTCTCATGCTGAAGGCTTTAGCGGATCCTCTAAATCTTGCTACTCTTATTAGCCGTGGCCATGGACTAATCTAGCTATGCACGTATCTTTAGCGTACTCTAGCTAAGTGCGACAGCTCGTCACTGCTGATATAATACTATATTCCGTAACGATAGGTAGATAACGGCTCGTTTGGCCTCTATAGAAGTCTAAGATGGAAATCGGATGTAAAGAGTATCGACGGAGACGTTCGTCCAATTTTAAGCCTCATATAGTAATATATTTCTAGAGCCTCTTTCTTAGATTTACGGCATATATAGAGTATAGGTGGAATAATTACGCTACTTATAGTTAATATAGACGGTGTGCTTATACTACGTAGCTAGATCCGACGTTCGGATTTTCTCTTTTACGAGTAATCCTAACTCCTTTCTAGTCTAGGCCCGGAGGCCCGGAGGAATATCTAGGCTTTAAACCTCTTAGTCTAGTATAAACGCCGCCCCTAACTATAAAGCGAATATAATAGCTCGTTCGGTTCCTACTATACCTAAACGGAGGAGGCTCACCTCGTCTCGGTTTTCCTATAGGCCATCTTAACCTAGTAGGGAAACACTATAGGCCATCTCGTCCTTAAATTAGAGTCCTCGATTAAGCCCATTAAATCGGATAAACGCACCGTCGAAGAGGGTTAAAAGCCTCCTTATCTTTCTAATCTCATGTTATAAAGGGCTAGAGGTGGAACTTTTCACGGTGTTCGAATTAACGCCGGAAGAAAACGAGATACTATAGTCGATGCTAGAGAGAAGGAGATTACTATATAACTACGTGTTAGGTAAGCTCCGGTAAGCGAATAGGTCCCTCCCATTCTTATAAAGGTATAAGCACTAATTATAATTATTATAGGCGTAAGGTTCGACTAGTCTCTACATATATCTTCATTTATTATTAGAATGCTAACATCTACCCACGATATATTTACAGAGCTTATTGTTCGGGAGATCTAGTCGCAGCTGGAAAATGTTACTCGTAGGGATAAAGAAGTTATAGCTATTATTGATCTAGTCAGATTAGAGGCAACCTTAGACGTCTATCTATATGGACATGGTTCCATTAATAATAGATATCCTAAGCACCTACTAGACGCCTCCCTTACATACGCCGATTCTTAATATCCCTTTATAGTTATCGAGACCTTATACCCATAGCGACACAAAGACTTGGCTAAGCTAGCTGATAATTACATATGCGGTTCTAATAGAAATATTAGCATAGTACTAGGGCTCGATATTAAATACGGCGTTAGGTCTAAGAGGGCATCGGTTTCCATCTAGCGACCTCGATTAGCGCCGGATCCGGAAAATAAGGAAGGTATACTTCTAGAGATAGTTAGCGTTCCGGAAGCCGATATAATGCCTACCTCCCTATCCTTTAGTAAGGTCTTCGCTATATTAATGCTAATTAATCTCGCATTTAGCAGCCGTTTCGAGCCGACGACGGAACCACGGTTTAAGGTTATAGATTATCGCTCTAGCTCTGTAACTTTACGCTAAGGACTCGCTTCGCTAATATGCCTTAAGATATATAGAGCGTAACTATCGTTTAGATCACATATAAGCAACTTTCTTCTTTCCTATACGATGCGGAGACTAGAGATAAGATCAAGCGAGCGTAATAAGGTGTATAAATTAGCCTTCCGCTTAACTATAGGAAGAGGCGTCGGGAAGCTACACCGCTAGAAGCTCTAAGTCCGGGAAAGGAGGCGAAATTTACTAAACGCGAGGTAGAAGAAGCGGCAAAATCTAAGGTAGAAGACCCGGTATAGAGGTAATTATCTATAGTTAGGATAACGACGAGTACGGGATCTACGGAGGCTAGAGTCGAGAAGAGCCTTAACCTTATTACCACCCTTTATTTCGAATATTTAGCGTTAACAAATAGATAAGTAATCTATAGAACCATCGTTGCCGCGTTAGCTTCGTCCTACCTTTAAGCACCCGCTATTATACCCCTCAGCATCTCGATGAGCCCACATAAAAAGGGGCAGAGAGGATAAAGAGGCGAATAGACTAGGATATAAGAAGCTACTAAGAGAGTCCGAGACGTTATAACCCTACTCGCTCGGACGGTTAGCCGCGACTAACAGTTAATAAGTTCAGATATATAAATAAGGAGGATGATGATTGCTAAGCATAACTACGCGCATTTCATATCCGCATGTTCTTCTTACTATATACTCCAGACGCCTTCTATATTAACACCTATATAGATAATTCAAACCCCTAGCAAAGATACCTTATATAATCGGCAGCGATCTAGGGTGCTTTAGCTTATAGAATATATTATGCGATCGTGACCCTTACCGTAGACCTTCACTTCACGTATAGATAGAAATAGCTTTATAGCTATAGCGAATGTGTAAAATCCTAGGAACTATAAAGAATTATAACACCGCGTCGGCCTATCGTTCTTCTTTCGAATACTAACTAAATATATACGGTGTCTAAGTTACTCCTAATATAAATGATATTGCGCTTCTTCGGCGGGCAGGATATACTAGTGGCGTGATAGCTAAGATTTAAGGTAGAGAGCGGCCGAATTTGGAGTAGAGCGTTATATTTAGGAGGACTAAAATCTGCAGGGGTGGGCTACTATTATTAGAGGGCGTAGATATCTATTAAAGTATAGCTAGATCTCTAAAGCCTAGTTACTCCCCTTAATAACGGATATAATTAGGTGCGCTTACTTGGAAAGCTCGCGTCCGTTTCGGGCCGTTTCTTAATGAAGAGGGTTAATGTCTTCTCCTCCTAAAGACCCTGTTTTATTCTCGGTAGTGGGAATCCCGGTTTGGGCCGATTAATGGATTAGTGCCGGAAGGTGATCAAAATCCTAGTGTTAACCTAAATTTAAGTTATAGTGCGGGCAAAGAGCTAGTGTTTACTCCATCTTATAATTATATTGGAGCATAAGTAGCTCCTATGCGCTATGCCTCGAAGGTAAGGTAGGTTAAGTTATATAATAATAGAAAGGGAGTACGCGAAGTATTTAATTTAAGGCTAATCCCTTACGCTAATGGTGGGGCGCCGGTATTATCGAAGGTTATATGCTGCGCGCAACATTTACTATTTATTACTGCTTTAATCTATCTAACCTGCACTTTAGAACTATCTACTTATATCTTCTAGATCGGGCAGTAATGCTAGTAGAGATATCCTTATTATTAGAGGAGGAGTAATGGGACTGTCGACGGCCTAGCATCTTCTTAATAATAAACGTAATGACGTTATAGTTTATAACCACTAAGATGACGTAGCACTAAGTCGAGATGTTTCTAAGATTCTACGGATTAACTACCCTAGTCCCGAGCGGATGAAAGAGGTGATAAGATCGAAGTCCCTTTAGGAGAACGACCCTATATTTAATGGCTACTATAAACGTATAGGTCGAGTCGTTACTTATTTAAAAGCCTATATTAAAACCCTCCTTAGCATTAACCTTACTCGATCTCAACTAGGCTTACCTCCCCGAGTACGTTAGAGGGTTTAGCTTCTAGTAGATTTATTTCACTCGGCGTAAGCTACCTCGGACTTAGTAGTAGTCTATAACGAAGATAATAGCGTCGTAGATTAGACTAGAGCGATAAAGAGCGTGAAAGAGGATTACCTTAGAAAAGGAGCAAAATTTCGAGATAATCGGGTAGTTCGCATAGAAGTTAACCTAAGTTAGAAAGGTCTAAACCGTAGTAACTTCGACTAAATCCATAAATACCGAGAATACTAAAACTATCCTCGCTGCTGGGCCCTAGATTATATAACTACTCGAAGCCTCTTCTATATAACAGCCTCCGCCTTTAAGGGCGCCGATAGCTACCGGGATATTCAGCTTTTCTATTAAGTTAAATAACGAGCAGTAGAAGAGATATAGCGATCTGCTAGTAAAATCAGATATTGGCGTTAGTACGTATTTAAAATATATAAGTATCTAGCTAACTCCTCGAAAGGTGAATTCCTTTATCACCCGAAGATCGTAGGTTCTGCTAAGCTTATATGGATTAAGCCCTTCCGAAATCCGTCTAGAGAAAAGGCAATATCTATGCTATAGGATGCTTCGAATACTAATCTAGCGATAAGATTAATGTTAGAGGCTCGTAATTAGATGCGGTAGGGGAATACCGGACCTCTAGGAAAACGATGCGCGAATCTAGTTAGTGCATTTATGGTAGTAAGAATATGCGCTGTATACCTCTCCCGATATTATAGCTAATCATTGCAGGGACGGCGTAACTAAGGATTAGAAGCCGATCATCACGCGACATCCACAGCACCCGAATATAGTGCTCGCAGGTGGATGCTCGTATACCTACGCAAAAGATCTCCCTAACATCGGTTAAACCGTCCAAGAAGTACTAGACGGGATAAAGAACTATACCTAATTCGGATAGGCCGAATCATCTTCCTATAAACGTTTCGATAATTAGCTAGCGCTTCGGACGGATCTGAACTTTAGGGAGCTAGAGCTCGAGGCATCTAAAGACGAGCGAGTTCAGCGCTAGAGGGGGACTAGCTCTAACTAGAGTATCTAATCTCTTTTAAGAGAAACATAGTAGAATAAAAGTATTAAGTCCTAATATAGCGGTTTTATTAGGCTAGTCTCCTTTATAGGCTAGTAAACGTAGACTTCCCCTAAATCCTAAGGTCCTAGGGCTGACCGTAGCTTTATACTAAGTAAAATCCTATAGTCGTTAGTAATATAAAATATTACACTAAAATAGTAGTAGGGAAGTTTCTCCCCTAGGTACAGCTCCGTTTAAGTATCCGAAACTTGATAACATTGCATCTATTTCTGTTTCGCAATCCTGGTGGCTGAGCTTTCCGATTAGGATTGCGGCATTATTATAGGGTACTTTAGGCTCGAAAAGTGAACTATATAAGAGGGAGACGATACCTTCGTTAGAGTAGCTTAGCGTTATATATCGGCCGAGACACTTAGATAACCTCTTATAGAACTCATCTTCGACGTTAGTAAAGCATTTAAGATCTTAGGATAACCGCTAAACTAGAAGCTTTATCGGCTTAGGTCTATATCCCGGTAATATTAGGACCACCGTAAGCGCTATAGTAGTATATTCTTTCGAGACTCTTATTAATAGATAGAAATCTTCTAGAGATTAGAATGCGTGAAGTGAGGTTAGTATCGCTTTCGTTCGCTTTATACTAAGGACGTAAGTATATAAATTCGTAGAATCGGACGAGCTTACTTAACGGTCGTATAGCCCCGCTCTATACACTATAGAGTATAGAAAGTTTTATTACTACGGGTTACGGTGGCGCGCTAATAGCTGTGTATTACCACCTCCTAAAAGTCCTCTCTATTAATGCTCGCGCTCTAGCTCATCGAAGCCTTTTCGCCTCCCGCCTTAAGAATTTCTACTTATCGAGAGGAGAGTATATATGCCTAAGCTAAGACTAGATGAGAAAAGCTTTTCATCCGTTTCGCCTAATATCCTAAGAATTTAAATCCGTTTTCCGAAGCGTCCGAGTATTCCCACCTTAGTAGTTAAAGTGCTCCTATAGTCTAGTAGTAATACGTGCGCTTAATAGGGCGTTCGCAGTCTATATTAGTTATCGTCATCTAATCTAGAGTATACCGAAGCTGGGGGTAAGGTTAATCTAGTATAGAGAAGGGTTTTAAGGGGTGGGCAGAGAGCTCTAGAATCCGCTAGAGGAGTTCTAGAAGATTATCAGCAACGCAGAGGTCGCCCCTGCTTTTCGTTATATCTAACACGAGCTTTATCTATCTCCCATAGCTATCAGCTACTATATTATTATATTAGCTAACTATCGGACAGATTCCATCCCTAGCATACGGACTAAGGGTCGCTATATAAGCAGTTATAGTTTGATCTTTAGGAGCAGGCCTAGGCTATTGGCTTTTATGCCGTCGGTCAGCAATCCTTTATATTTATATCCTTTTTTAAAGGGATTGCGCCTTAAGGCGCAGTTAAGGCCCTATTCCTCCTACTTAAAGCCCCCCGTCTAACACGTAATAGTAGTTTTTTGAGTACGGACTCAAAAAACTACTATCATATGACTTAGCACCCTTTACCTAAGTCCGCTAGTAGATGCCGCTAGACCGAGGAGGCAAAACGTGCGGCTAGCGCTTAGTATATACGGAGGAAGATTTCGTACGTAACTCTAGATGAGCATCATCATCTACGAGACTTATCGGTGTCACCTTCGAGCTGTGATCGTTTAGCAGCCGTGCGGGGGAGGAGCTTATTATATTTCGCATTAAATCCTATTATATTAGAGCTGTCCTAAGACCTGCGATAATCGAAAGGAGGAATACCGGTAGAATAGCGGGGCTATAGCGCTAGGACCGGCTGCGCTAACCGTCCGATACTAGTAGTAAAGATATAGTCTTAAGACGCGTGCTGTCTTAAGACGAGTATTTATAGACGTATAATATCTTAAGACTAGCGTCTTAGGACGATAAGTATCCTAAGATAAATAATATCTTCGGACGAGTGTCTTATAATAAATAGTATCTTTAGACAATTATTTCTAGACTTAATATATCTTTAGACGGATATCTTTAGAGATTATTTATCTTAAGACGCTCGTCCTCCTAAGATACTAGTCTTAAGACATTATACGTCTAGAAACACTCGTCTTAAGATAACATGCGAGACGTTATCGAAGTCATCCTTTTATATTTTAGAGTAAGAGCGTAGGTAAGCGGAAAGTATAGCGACTCCTATTCCCAGGAGGATATAGGAGAACTTCTATTTTTGGGTCCCTAAATGTTAGTCTATAAAGTGGAATATTAAGATATAGGCCTACGCCAAGTATGCCAAGCATCCTTATCTAATTAGATTAAGGTTATGATATTTATATCTATAACACTAAAAGTCCGTATACTTTTTACTACCCTACGACCCGGAAGCTAGAATCCCCTACACGCTCTAAATCCCTATAATCTAGGAGGTAGAAGTCCCTATACTCTCTACATTCCTACGGTAACTAAACTTAAGGTCCCTACACTTTTCGATCCCCTATACTATAAGGACCTAGGTTCTCCCTATACTTTTCCTTCCCCTACGGTCTTAAGGCTAGAAGGCCCTATAATCTTTCCTTCCCTACGGTCCTAAGCCTAGAAGATCCCTATACATTTTACTACCCTACGTGCTAGCAGTAGGAAGTAGGGAGAATCTAAGTATTTTCGGCTAGTCATCTTTATTTGCATATAGCTTAATGAACTTTATATAATAAAACTTCGAGGCTTTAATCTATAGCGATGCCTACTAGGCTATGCTTTAGTACCCTCCTATCTCTACCCTAGTAAGCGATGATTAATTAAATAATACTTTTCGGATTACGGATTATAGATAATCGTAAGAGATAGACTGCCGTACGAAACTTACTAGGAAAAAGGACTTCGCTTAACGACTTTAATATGTAGCCATTTTCGACATATATAGGAGAAATTTAAGGAAAGACTAGTCTTTTTTAGTTACGCTGTTAATAATATTTATAACCGCCGGTACCTTAGGTGATTAGGGAGAGGGGAGCGCCCATAATAGATTAGGGGGGAGGAACCGGGTGGCGGGGATTTTTTTTTAGAAACAGGGACCTTTATAATAGCAGCATTCTCGATGCTTAATAGGAATACCTCGCTCGGTTGAAGGTAAGCACGTCCTTATTCGATCGCTTATATTTCTGTAAGTAATTATAATATGCCTTACGCAGCAAAAGCGAAGACCTAGCAGTTTACTAGAAGGAAATCGAATCTACTAAAAAAGGCCGATTAATTAGCGCGATTGTGTTATATAGACCTCGCCCTGATCATCCGTAAGAATGGAAGGTACTATACTTATCGATCGACCGATCACGAACGGTGGCCTCTAACTTTATTAGAAATCGTACGTTAGAAGCCGACATACCGATCTTAAGCTAACTAAATATTAGAAGGCATCGTACCCGTTGCCTATTAACCTCCTATCTAAAGACTTTAACTATATTATTAACGAAACCCTATATAAGTCAGAGGCGGAGGACTCGTTAAAAAGGGTATCTAGTTCGGCTAAGAAAGGATCTTCGGATATATAAAAGAAGTAATTATACGATTCTTTTATAGTAAAGTTAAAGTCGGCGGGAATCTAGTAAGTATATGGAGGCTTTATTAGACCGTTTACTAGAGGTGTATTATATCTATAAGATATTATCCTTACGATGACCGATGCCATCGAGAGAATTATATCTCTATACCCTCTTTTTTACTTTCCTATCTTTCAGCGAGCTGCGATCCTTCCTACTACTATATTTATTAGGCGCAATGACTATAATAATCTGCGGTCCTAATTATTCCGAACTCACCTCTTTAATATTTTTTCTAGGCGCGCTTTAAAGAGTTTAACGTAATTAATATATAGTATACCTTAATAATAACGGCGGATTTAACGCTAGCCTCCTAATAGGGCTATATAGTGTTATACAGTGGCTTATCTCTAGTTAGAGACGGCGGTCCTCGGCAGTGCTATAAGCGCTAGCATCGCCGGTCTTTAGTCTCGCCGATCCGGAGCATTCCCCCGCGATGGTGTTAGACGAAGCTTCTAAACTATCTTACTCCAACACCTCTACTCTTACTAACCTCGCTCTACCCTTTCTCTAAGATCGGTTTTTTTCTTTACTACACTTTAACTATATAAAGTATAGAATTTTATAGATAAGATATTTAACTCCTTACCTATAGAGCTCTTGCGAGCAGTCTTTGCCTACGTATATATATTAAAGCGGTAGTACGGGGCTGATTTTCTATAGGTGTAAAATAAGAGTCATCTTATAGTACTATCCGGAGTTTCTAGAAAATTCCGCTCCCTTATTTTCCTATAACTGTTTAATGTCTTAAGTATTAAATCGTATAATAAGATTTTTCTATAGGACCTTAAATCGCACCCTTATTTCGCTTACGATATAATTATAAGAGTGCCGAAAGTACTTACGACAGTTAAGGAGCTCCGCTTTAGCGCGCCATTCGAGCACACGGATCTCGAAGGGTGCGAAGATATAAAGAGATACCCGCATTCCTTCACTCTAAACTCTAGTATATCTTCTATTAACTCTCTAAGATTAGAAGACGACTTACCTATTTCATAGGAGGACGACGGTGCAGTCATAAGGAAGCGGGAAGATATAAAGTATATAGGAGAGTTATTCGATAGTAAATATAGAGACGTTAGACTAATGAAGCTAGCGACAAAGATTACTAGACTTCTATCAGCGTTGCCAGACAACTAACTCACTAGCTTCAGATAACGCATTTGCCATAAAGTGCTAATTATCGGCTAACGTACGCGCTAGATAGAATATAGGAGCCTACTTTCCCAACGCATTACTAGGGGAGGAGGGCTATCTCGTTAGTCACCAAAACTGTATACGAAAGTTATCCCTAATAACAGAGGGTGGTTACATTTCCGAAGCTCCACCGTTAAAGGAATTCGCAAATCTCCGAGAACTATCTTAGAAAGGCTTTCTATCTAACGATAATTGCGCTACTTTAAAGACCTTTCTCGACCTCTACTACGAAAGGCTCGCGTCTTTAGAAGTAGATTTTATTAACTAGGTAGAGGTGGAATATCGTTTCGATCTTCCGGATAATAACGAAGACGAAGACGATTTAACTCCGCTAGCGGACTTAATCCTCCCTAAGCGTAAGGACGATTACGAGGGTTTCTTACCTAACCTTTAGGTCTTATTACTCTCCGCGGCTTCTTTTAAAGGCTCGTAGGATCGCCTAATTAACGCATATAATCTCTAAAACGTGAAAGAGCTACGGCTCCTTAATTATAAACGTGTAGTTAAATTACTAGACTATATAGCTCGGACGAACGATTATCTTTACGCTACTAAGGTAGAGCTTATTCTTCGCTAAGTAGAGATGGTTAAAATAGAATTTAATTTCGTCGACTTTCTAGCCCCTTTTAACGGCCTTAAGGACTTATTCCTTATGCTCTAGTCTAATTACGCTAATAAGTACTACGCCGAAATGATTCTATATCATCGAGACACTTTACGGAGGTTGGTCTTCCATAGACGGCATTATTATATTACCGAAAAAGCGCCGTACTAGGAAGAGTACTGCGATAGTCCTTTAGAAGAGGCGCAGGGCGGAGGGTTCGCAGAAATCCTTCGTAAAACGAAGCTTAAAAGTGCTAGTATCTATAGAGAGCCTTCTAAGCTACAGAAAAGCTTTTAAAGCATTATATCTAGGGTAGACTCTATAAAATTATTATATTTACGCTTTACGGGGAAGGCGGAGCGAAAGCCCAAATTTTTTAAAGAAGGTAAAGCCTACGGTGACTTACTATCTTCGGAATTTAGTCGAGCCTACTTAGAAGTATAACGGAATGGGACGATACTACCTCTACGCTCTCTAGGTCCTAGTAAGGCCGAATTCCGAATTAGGTAGAAACGAATCTAAGGGGAGAACTAGCGTGAAGATAAAGAAAAGGAGCTAGAAGCGTTCGCGAATTAGGCTTTTAGTCCCGATAGATTTCCACGTCTCTAGGTTCTTACTTCTAGTGACTTTTCCTATAGGAACCGTTTCGCCGACACTTATACGCTCTAGTGCAGGAAAACCCGCGGCCCTAGGAGTAAAAAGATATAGCGCACGGTCGAATAGGGCGACGTTACGGAAAACGAGCTAATCGATGCGAATATAGATATGCTATCTACCTGTCCGGTTAGTCCATTATTCTATAGGTACGGTCGAGGCGACGTGTTTCCCGGTATCTTATAGGCTATATGTGTCGCCTGCGAAGGGGATAACTATAGTAAGGATAGAAGCGGCGATAACGGCGGTTAGGGATCGCATAGTAGTATAAAACACGGGTTATATTACCTAATAAAGGGAGTAACCTATAATTATAGCTAGAGGAGAACGGTCGACGATAGTAATAGCCCGTATAGATCCTAAACTCTTAAAATAACGAGTAACGAATACTAGTATTTATTAGATATATAGATTCTATAGACCCCCGCAGTATAACTTTTAAAGTGTATAAGGCTTTTAAGCGCGAGCTGCGCATATTTATCGTTAGGAAACGGGCAGTTCTAGCTAGGCTAAAACCGGTAATACCTGTCAAAGTAACGCTATAGCGAATGTTTACTGCCGAAGACGTATTATCGTTTAAGCAGGGGTAGCGTAGTATCGCCGATATAATATAGATATTAGAAAGGCCGGTATTAGAGCGGAAGTTAATATCCAACCGGGGCGTCGGAATCTGCCTATTCCGATTTAATTTCTACGTTACTAGTATTATCCGAGGAGCTTATTATAGTATCATCCTCCTACGATTAACGGGGTTTCCGAGGACGCCGTTCTTAACGATTGCACAGCGAGACTAAGTCGTCGACGATAGAGATCTGCCGATCGAGGTTCCTATTATACTTAGCGGACGATAGTGGATTAAAGAAAGCTTAGGCAATGCGCGCGCGTTCCTCGAAGGCATACTCGACGGGGACCGGAGGAGGCTAAATAGGGGAGAGGATAGCATCGTCAACCGCCAGCTAGGCGAGCATATCTTATATCGGAGCTACCGCGTCGTAGTCCGCATATAATTGCGCCTTAAGTGCCCGCCCTTTCTCTTTAAGTAGACGATCGATGTCCCGCTTAACTTACTAATATTCGTCGTAGATCGGCTAACCGTCTACCCGATAGATAAACCTAAACTTCTTACGAATTTATCCGTAGAGATCTTACTAGTGCTCGCGTAGTTCTCGGATGCCCGCATCCTACCGTAAGTGCTATAGTTATTAGAAAGACGGCCCGCGAGGTCGACGAGGATCGATTATACGGCTTATCCGATAAGAGGTAACGATTAAGTCCCCTCGCGACGCGGTACCTCGATAGGCCGCTTAGGTGTCGTAACGAATTATTCGGGAGAGATAATTCCGCTAGAAGATTATCGAACTAGCGTGGTCGAGCACTAGATTGCGTACCGCCTCGTTCGAGTTAGGGTCGTCTAACTTAGTTAGCTAGTTACCACCTACGTTAAACTCTCTAAGGCTTACCGTTAATTACGTTACCCGCCGCTCGACGAAGGTAATAAGTAGTTAAGACCTATATAAAGCCGGTCTCTTCTCCTAAACGCTTCACCCATTCCTAATATCGGCCGTAGGGAAGGGGCTCGTACGGCTCTTTACCCTTTCCTCGGTCTAGAAAGCTAGATGCGCGGAAGACGGGCTTCTCCTTTATCGCCTCGTGCTACTAGATTAGTAGGCAGTTTAACCTAGGGCGGACTCCGAGCGTAAAGACTACTCGAGGGGTGGTATCGGGGACCCGAAAGGCGCTATTATCGTAAGTAAGAGCGACGATATAGGAGATTACGTAGAAGATTAGATTATTATCTATAAAGAAGGTATAGGTCTTCCTACGTTAGAGTTAGCATCGTTAAAGGGTCGGGATAGGGTTCCTACTTACGGTCGCTTTCGCTTCTATCGTAATTTAGTCTTCCTTAAGCGAAGCTATAGGGTTAGAGCCACCTTACCCGTTTTTTTGTCGCGTAATACGAATAGATCGATATCGCTATAGGTGATCCCCAGCAGCGCCCTAGGGCGAGAACCGGTAACCGCGGCTAGTAATAGAAGGGTAGCGACCTGCACCCGCTGGCGTTCGTGCGGGAAGGAGTTAGTATCGGTTACCTAGTAATAACGGAGCACCTCTAAGAAGTCTTCTACGTCTAATAAGGGTTTGTCCGTCTTACTATTATCTAAGCTATACTCTTATGCTAGGGGTCTAACGATAAACTAATCCATCCTCGTTAGCACCGCTTAGTACTCTTAGGTCCGTAGCAGCGTACCTCGTAGACCTTTTTTAATACTAGCGGACTAATCCGTCGACCCTTATATTTAATATACACCTAGCTAAGCTGGTGCTAGTACGTAGTAACGGAGCTGACTTTCCGGACGGTGTACTCGTTATATATCTAGTAAAAGAAGTTATTAATTCTCCCCGCGGGGGCCTTCTTAAGCGTATAGTATAGGTCGATATTCACCACCTTATAGTACCTAGCAAGGTTCGTCGGTCAGTAGGACCTATAGAGCGAATAGAGGGACATTCGACGTACTCTCTCTATAGACCTTCCATCCTATTTATATATAATTTTATAGAGTCCTCGTAAAGACCCGTAGCCCGACGCTTCTTATCTACCTCTTTATATCGCCGGTTATAATAGTCGCGTGTAGATATATAGTCCTTCGCAGTAGGGGAGTCGGACGTAGTAGAGGCGGCCCGGTAGGCGTACCGTAGGGCTTTACGACGAGTTATAGTAAGTAATACGGAGACTAGGGATACTAGTAAACTAGGCTAGGAAAGAGAGAAGTTAGGTAAACGTATAGAGGGAAAAACCAGAAGAGAGAAGAAAGAGGGGAAGGGTGCTGACTTATTTATAGCTATAGGTAGAGGACCAATTTTGGCTTATAGGTAAGGGCCCCGGGGGAGCCCCGGGGCACTTAGGAATCCTTCTAGTATCGCAGTCCTATATCTTATAACCTCTTTACTCAGCTAGCCTATTAGTATACACCCGTCATTAGACACCACCTCTAAGATATAAATAATACTTATGAAGTGCAGAGGGATAATGTCGGTAGGTGGGAAGGGCTATATAGGTTAGTAGGGGGCTAGTGTAAAGGCCGCTTAAAATAGCGTCTAAGTTAGCCGAAAGCGGCTACCTTTTTACCCAGATCTAGGTTAAGTTAATATAATTATTATTATTATTCTAAAAATACCTCGCTACTAGTACTTTTAAGCTTTCTTAATAGCCTACCGGAACGAAATTCTTCCTTAATATAGGTATCTATATCGCCGCCCGCCGGTAAGGAGAAAGAAGAAGGAGGAGAAGAAGAAGGAGAGTCTTTAATACTCGTCCGTAAGGAGGATAACGCGAGATAGAGGGAGCCG
>JAABUP010001393.1_pt1 | contig 50569 bp, 75 predicted proteins | sample 5559201 | NCBI WGS metagenome assembly JAABUP01 (sample SAMN10711887, study PRJNA513373) | rock metagenome | isolation source: Antarctica rocks | place: Antarctica | reverse complement strand
CCCCTCATCTCCCCCCTTTCTCCCGCCCACTCTGGGCATTTTTGCAAGGATGGTGTACATCTTCCACACAGCAATTGCAAGCGTATGTTTGCCTTGATCTTATCATGCCTTTAGTGCCCCTAAAGCCTCTTGGCACATTGTCCATGCGCTCCTGAGCTGTGTCAGACATTCCTGCAGCAGATGATGTTGACAACCCCTCAGTAGACACACTGTCTCCTTTTTGGCTTAGGCCACATGTCATACAGTGCGTTTGGGTCCCCCTTCAGTCCACACTGACACCAAGTCCACCCACTATCACTAAGCCTTTGACCCCTCAGCACAGGGGTCTTTGCTGGGGTCACACTAGCGTTGGGTCATGGCATAGTTAACAGACAGTCAGCATGTGCCGGCTTGGGGCATTGCAAAGAGCCCTTGCCCCTCATGTCTTCTGCGTAATAAGAGCTTGCTTGAGGGAGGCTTTGCCAGAATGGATACCTTGAATGCAGCCCTGCAGGGGCAGTTGCCAACAAGTTCACATTCTTACCACCCGGGTCAGGATTGCAAATTGTAATCGTAGAAGAATGGCAGAAGTGGATTGTGCAAGCTCACTTTCCTGTTGCGGCGTGCGTAGTCACTAGCACACTCACTCTGTCATGCTGAACAGGTGGCATCAGGTGCAGCAGAGTCAGGCTCCAAGCAGCAGTCTGCATCGGTGCTTCATGTCACTGCGCATGATGCCAATAGCGGCGTCGAGACAGGGCTGAGCATGCAGCCATACAGAAGGTTGATGAGGATGTATCTGTCTCCTGAGGTACTCTCAATGTCCATGTCTTCAGGTCATAATGTATGCCAAGGCAAGCAGTTACCACCAATGGGCTTGAGCTTTTCCTACTCTGATTGCCAATCCTGTTTGGTCAATGCTGCTGTTGCATGATGACTGCCTGGTGCATGAAAGCTGCCTTGTGCGTGATGCAAGCCTGGTGAGGTACATGCCTGCTCAGTGCCTGTTGATGTGATCAGACAGCTTCAGCAACAGCATTCTCAAGGCCTGTTGATGTAGTCACACAGCTTCAGCAACCGCCTCTGTGGGGTTGAGTTGTATGGCATCATGCTTGTTTGGAGACAAGCTGCCAAGGCAATGTAACATTTGAGGCGATACCTGACATTTGAGGCAATCCCTCACCTTTACATTCCCACATCGTCAATCTCCCATGTGACGTCATGCAGGTGAATCTGAACCTGCCAATGGGTGGGCTCCCTTTCACGACCTTGGGTGGAGACCTGCTGCCTTCTTCTTCCTCTTCCAACGATGACCATGCTGGCCCCTCCAACACAGCACTCACAACTCAGAGGGCCTGGCACGAGCTTGCCAGCAAGGCCGAGGTGAGAAACTATCCCAGCATTCCGGTGTCTTTGAAACTCCCTGCACAACTGGAGGCCGCGATTTCAGAGCACACCCTGTGTACAAAAGTAGCTGACAATGCCGTGTCAGACATCTAAAACGCTTTGTTGCTGGCTGAATTGGCTGAATAGACAACCTTGCTTGAATGAGCAGCATGGCTTTGAGGATGTCCTACCTGACGCTGAACAACACATTGTGCCTTGCATGGCATGCACTGCAGCAGTGCCTTGCATGGCTGCAGTGCATGCCATGTGTGTCACATTGAACTTACACTATTCATGAGAGCAGCATGCTTGACCGTGCAGGTGGTTTTCTCCAAGGACACAAACCCGTTCCTGTTCGGCTGCAGTACAAGCCATGTATGTCACACCCAACTTGCACCTATCACCAGTATGCTTGACTGTGCAGGTGGTTTGGTTCAAGAACATACAAACCCGTTCCTGTTCGGCTGCAGTACATGCCATGTATGTCACACCCAACCTGCACCTATCATCAATATGCTTGACTGTGCAGGTGGTTTGGTTCAAGAATACAAACCCGTTCCTGTATGGCTGCAGTACAAGCCATGTATGTCACACTCAACTTGCACCTATCAACAGTATGCTTGACTGTGCAGGTGATTTGGTGCAAGAACATACAATCCCGTTCCTGTATGGCTGCAGTTCAGTATGTTGCACTCAAGTTGCACCTATCACCGGTTTGCTTGACCGTGCTGGTGGTTTGGTTCAAGAACACAAACCTATGCCTGTCTGGCTGCAGTACAAGCCATGTATGTCACACCCAACTTGCACCTATCAACAGCATGCTTGACTGTGCAGGTGGTTTGGTTCAAGGAATCCAGCACAGTGGAGGTGAGCCTGGGAGGCTTCACCTGCACCATTCAGCTCCCCCCTCAATGCAATGCTGAAGAGGTATGCCCACATATTTGTGACATACTACTGTTTTGACGTGATAGGCCTATTATGCAAGGCGCGCCCCGATAGTTGCCAGCAAGTCTTGCTAAGGCTAAGGCCCTACCCCATGAGGGGGCATCCGCTCTTGTGTACGCATTTTTGATGCTCGTGTCCAAACATAGAGAGGCATGGCTGATGCAAACCCTCACCTGCAAATGTACATGTAGCGTGCTTGCTTGAATACATACAATGTAACAACTCTTGAATACAGGATCTCACATGCTTATGATGTGGTTTGACCTGCTCGTGCTGCGTCATGTCGAGGGGATCATGACAACACCTTGTTGTGATGTGTGTGACTGTGCTTCCTGTGTCAGCAAGCACTCATGTTGCAGCATGCTTTTGTGACAAAATCCCAGAGTCAAACACATACCAAGTTCCCAAATGCGGTGTGCTATGCTGCTGCTCCTTTTTGCCGCACTGCAGTTGTGACTGCTCAGGGGGAGATATGTTAACAAGTTGTTTCATACCAAAGATATTCATTCAAAATCAATGAAAAGACAGCTAAACAGCGTTTCGCGGTGGTGCAGGCCCTTGTGCAGCTCTTGACAGCTGTGGCGCAAGCAGCACAGCCCAGCAGCTGTGACCTGTTGCCTTCTGGCCCTTCCACTGAGTCATCAGAGTGTGCCCAGCTGTTGGGCCCAGCTGGGGTTTCCCTTGTGGCCTTGGCACCCCCTTCAGTCCCTCACCTCGCCTGCCCATCCTTGGTGCTTTCCAGTCAACTCTTGGTGTCTGAAAGGTACGCTGATACACCCATGGTGCACTAGGTGTTTACATGTGATACAAGCTTAATACATACTTAGACTGATGCTGTCACACATGACACTGGCAGTCCTGGCACAGCTGTACAATCTAGTTCGTTGTCTGAAGATGTAGACCCTCAATCTCCTTCTGCATTGTATTTTGTTGTGGCCTGCAAGCCAGGCTGTGCACAGTGATGAGCCTGTGCTGATCTGTCAATGTGGCGCCTGCAACAGACCTACACCGCTGATTGAGCACTGCTTTCACAATGAACATGGCTGGTTGCGTGGAGCCTGATTGAGCACTGCTGTTACGATGAACATGGCTTGCTGCGTGAGGGCTACTTGAGCATTGCTGTTACGATGCAAATGGCTTGCTGTGCAGAGACACTGCTCAATGAACGCTGCAGTCTTGCCATGCTTGAAAATGAAACAACAATGTGATGGAGCACTGACATGTACTGTTTTGGCTTTGCTTGTAGGCAACAGCTGACAGGGCTTCACCACCCAAATGCCCTTCTGGCGCCACCTGGCAGGCTGCTGACAGGGCTCCACCACGAGATTGCCCCTGTGGCGTCACCTGGCAGGCTGCTCATCAGCAGGCAGCACCTTGTGGACCTCTGTTTGTTTCTGCAGCACTCCAACTCAGGCCTGCAGACTCAGCTGCGGTATGTGAGTCAGGAGTTCTGGGAGCTGTCTGAGTCTTTGGAGGAGCGAGGTCATCAGCTGCTGGATGCCAACAAAGCTCTGACTGCTGTCAAGACCAAGTAAGACTCATGTGGCTTTCTGCCTGTTCTCTGTTGACAGCTGAATCATGAAAAAGCAAACAAATGACTTACTGCACTTGTGAACTGAACTTATGAACAAACAGGCAGTCAGGTGGATGAAGGAATGGATGTATGCATGCATGCATGAATGACTGAATGAATGCATGAGCTTTGGATCAGGCGGAGTCAAGCTGGCTACAGGCTGCTGCAGTTAGCTAAGGGGGGCACATTCAGTGATCTGATACAACTTGCTCCAGTGTCCAGCATCTACCCCCTGTGGCTGAGTCATACAAAGCAATGCTGAGGGCTATGCAGGTTCTCTGTGTGGATGCTCAAACCCACTGTCTCTTTGCTGTGTGCCTTGTTCCAGTTTGCTGCAGGTCAGCGAGCCCCTCTGAAGAGCAATGTTCATCTAGCATTGACGTCAGCTAGTGGCCTACTCATCCGTCAATGACAAGCCAAGGCTGTCATTTGCAGTCGTCTGCCAGTGTGATGGATTGCCTCTTCAAACCAGCCTTGTGACGAGACAAGACTTGTCCAGCACATACCTAGCTCATCATGAGCTGGAAATCATTATCATTATCATTATCATTATCATTATCATTACTACTATTACTATTATTATTGTTATTAATATTACTATTATTATTATTATTATTATTATTATTATTATTGTTTCTTGATTATTTCTTTACTATTTCTGCAGGTACAAGGGTTTGAAGGCAGACAAGGAGTACCAGGCCAGCGTGATGCGGCAGCTGGCAACTGCACTCAGCGAGTCTGAGGACCGAGTCCAGGGGCTGAGGAGGGGTGAGGCAGTGCGTGATGCAGGGCACAGCAGGGAGATGCAGAGGGTGAGGGCACGCTGTTTCAGCAGTGAGCAGCGAGGGCGCACGGCAGCAGTTGCCTGCATGGGTCTGAAGGCACGCTGCGCTATGCTTACCATTCACGCAGAGCAGGTAAACCCATCTTGTTACGGTACTGTACTGATACAGAGTGTCTAACAGTGATCACATCATGCTTTCCGGCTCGTGAGTGTCTGCTAGTGACTCAGTGAGAGGTGAAGTGTTAACATGAGAGGGGGGGTGTCTCACCATGCATCTGGCTGCATGTTGTTCTTTTGCTCTCGGTGGCTACAAACACTTCTGTGACATTACTTTTCTACCACATATGGCTATCACAGTCACTCTGTACTCCCATGTTCATGATCAGCTATAGTATGTGTTGGCTCACAGAGTGGGTGTCTTTGTGTCTGTAGCTTTCATGCTGCCCATCTAATGGCTGCATATTGCATGTCTTTTGCATGCAAGACAAACTGTAAGTGCGTATGTGCAGAGCAAGAGGACTGCAGAGCAGGGTGACAAGACATGGAGGCAGTTGTTGGAGCAGGCCAACAGGAAAGCCCTGGATGCTGACGCAGCAGCTGAGAGGTACGTCCAAACAGATTGTTGTCTCATCTCATCAGTGTTGAGTTCTACTACTATGGTTCACATTGTTCTTGATAGAGGCCACGCAAAGTCAGCTTTGTCAAAGTTTGACATGCATGTCCCATGTAAGCTGGCCCGCTGCATCTCAACTTCATCATGTGACTGTTTAGGCTAAGTGTTTAATATATTTATGTTTTGTGTTTATACTATATGTTTAAGCCTCGAACTTGTTACGGCCCCAGCATGATTGGTTATATCTTTACATTTTATTCAACATATATATTGACACGATATCATGTTTTTGGGAAAAGCCTCTGCCTCAAGATTGCAAGTGTCTTCAGGAGATTGTTAGCTCAGAGGGATCGCGTTACTGACAATGCCATGGTAGCCACGAGGAAGGCAGAGAGAGAGGAGAAGCGCTATCAGGATCTGCAGGCTGTGCTGCAAGCTGACACATCTGAGAGGCAGGCTGTGCTTGATACTCAGATCAGAGAGATGAGTTCTGAGAGGGCTGAACTGGTGAGTCAAGCTTGCTGTGCAATGTCATGGAAACATGCATGATGCATATGAACATGACTCAATGGCACTTGCGAACCTTCATGTACAGGCTGATGTGATGTCCTTTGGTAGTGAGTCAGATGCAAACATCAGCCCCTGCATCTGAGTCACAGATGTTTCAACATGGGCTGGCAATGCTTTGTTGCATGTTGCATTGTTCTGACAGCTGATCTGACTAATATTGCAAGTGACGGCTGTTTGGCTTCTGCTCCTGTTTCTATGACTTCCAGCAGGTGTTGTCACAATCTTCCATGGCTTTCACATGTCATTCACATGTCAAAGTCAGACGAACATGACTCAATGGCATTTGCGAACCTTCATGTACAGGCTGATGTAGTGTCCTTTGATAGTGAGTCAGACACAAACATCAGCCCCTGCATCTGAGTCACAGATGTTTCAACATGGGCTGGCCATGCTTTGTTGCATGTTGCATTGTTCTGACAGCTGATCTGACTAATATTGCAAGTGACGGCTGTTTGGCTTGTGCTCCTGTTTCTATGACTTCCAGCAGGTGTTGTCACAATCTTCCATGGCTTTCACATGTCAAAGCCAGACGAACATGACTCAATGGCATTTGCGAACCTTCTTGTACCGGCTGATGGAATGTCCTTTGGTACTGAGTCAGACACAAAAATCGGCCCCTGCATCTGAGTAACAGATGTTGGAACATGGGCTGGCAATGCCTTGTTGCATGTTGCATTGTTCTGACAGCTGATCTGCCTAACATGTCAAGTGACGGCTGTTTGGCTCCTGTTTCTGTGACTTCCAGGTGTTGTCACAATCTGCCAAAGTCATAAAACTCTGTAGAGAATGGCAGTATGACAGATCCTGCCTGTGACAGCACTCATCCCTGAGCTTCTTTGCATGCATGGTGCAGGCCAGGGAACAAGAGCTGGTTGAAGACTTGAAAGATGAGCGCCTGGCAGCATTGACCCAATGGCAGGAGGCAGCCGAGGAAGCTGATGCCAAAGTGGCAGCCCAAGTCGCTCAGGTGTTGTGTCTCAATCTTCACTGGTCACTGCTACTGGGTATACCATGCGAGTGCCTGTCAATCTGGTTTTGCAGCATCTAGTAAGAAGCCAGCATGTATTACCTCAGGGGAAATGCAGTTCTGCTGACAAGTCAACAGGCAGATAAAATGAGCAATCACCATGTCTACCCCACAGGCAGGCGCAGTGTACCCTTGGCTTCACTGCTCATCAGTGCCAAGAGCCATCATCTTTGTCCACTGAATCAACATGCCAGCAGTTGTGAATTGAACAGTTGTGACATGAGACACCCAGAGTCAACTTTGTATCTGTGCTGGTCAGCTCAGCTGAGTTCCTTTGGCATTTTCAAGACACCAGTTCTGTCTTGCATCCTGCACCAGAACAAACCTCAATGACACAGAAATGATTTCAAACTCACTCCGGCTTGCTTTGTAGCTAAATACCCCCGGCAAACTTGTCATAACTTTGCCAGTGTTGTTGCCCCAAGCATTGTTGTGATGAGAGTGGGTTCCTCAAGCTGAAAGTTGCATGCAGAATGTGGACAAGGCCTTTGAGCTGAAAAGAAGAGAGGAGGACGTCCAGTCTACTGAGAAGAGAGTGCTCACCAGGCAGAAGTCCATTGAAGCAGACAAGGGTGAGATGACTGATGCAGACTGAATGCCACTTTTGGCTTGCACTTTCATGAGTTATTGAGTCACTGAGAATTACAAAGTGTTTAATCCAGAAAAAGTCTTTGGAAGCATTGTGTCAGCTCTCATTGCATGTCAATGCATTTGGGGATCTGCACTTGTCATATCAATGCACTGGGGCTGTGCATATGCCTTGAGGACTTGCTTCAGCTTGCATGGGTCAGTTTTGGGCTTGGTTACATCCTAAGGCGACATCAGACTGGCATCAATCATGACTCATATGTTGTCTGCGGCTGCAGCGGCTGCCAAGGCACGCGAAGAGAAGCGGTCAGCTGAACTAAAGAAGTTTGAGGTGGAGCTGCGTGATCGTGCCAAGGAGCTTGACAGGCAGGCCAGCAAGGTAAGGAAGCCCCATGTCATTGCATGTGTTTATCGCAGGTATTGCAATCCAGAACTCTCCATCGCTAATGCTTGCTAATCATGGCTTGCTAGGGTTTGTTTCCCCTCAATTGTGGCATCTTTGGTTTATAACACACAACATTCTTGCTGAGAAAGAGGTTGTGAACATGCATGTGTATTCTGGGTTGATACGTCTTCTGACTGTCATCCCTCAGCTTGCAGCTACACTCTGTTTGTGAGCCAAGAACCCCATGACAGAGGTTTTGTACTCAGGAGCATTGAGACCATTTGTGCATAGTCAGCTGTGTATTGTCCAGACAGGCTGCAATTTAGCCAGTCTAGGCCGACCTGCTCCTGCGAACTCTGTGTTTGGTAGTGCTCACCAATCAAAGTGCTACCTGATTGTTGGACTCTATCTGGCTGGAGACTGGCAAGCTTTGTATGCATGCTCCGACTGGTGCATCACCTTGTCTCCCCCCCCCCCCCCGTTTTCCATTCCTACCTGGGTATGATTATCAAGGACATGTGAAACCCATCAGGGAACCCATGTGAAACCCATCAGGGACATGTGAAACCCATCAGGGAATCCATGTGAGCATCAGCAGTATTGACAGCAAATGTGGCTGCAGGTGGAAGGCAAAGACGGCCGCCTGGAGAAGAAGAGGGTTGACCTGGAGGACAGAGAGGAAGCTCTGGAAGGTCAAATAAGTAAGGCAGCCTACCTTGTGCTGTCTTTGATTGCCATCAAAGCCGGATACCGGCTATTTCAGACCGCAATCCCTACTCACCCCAGCTTTATTCCCAAATGCTCTCTCACATCTTCCACCCCAGCTTCATCCCCCCCCCTTTGACCCCAACCTGACCTGTGCCCCAACCCCAAAATTGATTTTTGGTCCCACCCCCATACCCAACATCTCAAGCATTGGTGAGGTGTGCTTTGTGAATGGTCTGGAGGTGGCGGCCCCTGTGGCAGGACCATACATTGATGCTGCCGTCTCTCCCCCCTGTCACCAACATGGACCCCCCTACACATCGCATTGCTGTCAACCCTAAACCCCAAACTCAGTGTTGTGACATTCATATTGCATTGCATTGCAATGCGCTGCATTCCAGCGCATGGCATGGCCTGGTATCACATACACGCCAATCATGATTGTCAGATCTGGGACAAATTGTTGACACAACAGGTCCTTGACACACATGCACACTGCCCATCTATGCCTTGGAGCCTAGTCCATTCTGACTAATGAGGCATGCATGAAGGTTTGCATCATCAGCAGCAAACACCGTCGGCATGTATAACAGCACGTACCAGTAGCCATGCTCAGGATGATATATAAGCTGTGGTAGACAGCTTGTGTACAGCCAAGGAGACAACCAGTTGACCCATTCTCACAGCTGAAACGTCAAGCTGTCCCGGCATGCTACATCAACCCATTAATTCTCTATGAGATCATAGTCCTATGAGCTCTTGAAAGCGTGAAAACATCAATAACTTTCACGGCTTCACTGAATGCTTTTGGCTCAAAATCATCTGGGACACAGCTTCAGACATTTCTTATGTAGAAAGATGAACTTAGTACAAACCTGTAGTGCCATCAGCCAAGGGTCTGAGCCCAGCAACCATGCGCACCACCCCCTGGCCCTGATGAGCCCCCCTCACCTCCCATACCAGCCCCCTAGCAGCAGCATTGCCTGAATAGGCTCCCCAGCTGTTGCCTGAAACCTGCCCTGTGCTGAGGGTGGTGGTGGGGGGTGGGAGCCCCCTGCCAGCACTGCCCCTGGGGGGCTGTTGGGTGGAGCCCCCTAGCATGCGCAGGTCCTTGACAGCAATGTTGCCCTGCTCGTCTGCGCTGGCCAGCAGTTGGCTGCCTGGCAACACCTGTCACATGCACACCTCTCCATGTTTGATATGGGTGGAAGGAAAAGAAAGAGAAGACTACACCTTTTGGCGTCAATCAACTGAGAAGCCAAGTATTGTACTTGGCTGCCCAGGTCTGATATGGCTGCAATGCAAAGGTCAATTTGACATGATGACAATGATGATGCAGTTGAACGCGTGCACTACAGGGCCTCTTATTTGGAATGACTTATTGCCTCCCATTGTTAGTGCAGCAAGAGTAGTAGACAATGGTCTAATCTCCGAGCATACCTCCTGCAATCAGAGATGAGTTTGTTGCAACACAGCTTGACAGAGGCAAGTTGCATCAAGTCTGCTGTATATGCACCAGGCTGCACAGGTCTACACACAATGAGCCTCCTTGTTCACACACCAAAAGGGCAAATTGCGTTAAGTTTCATCTGTTCAAACCAACCTGCAAAGGTTTGACAGATGAGCTGCCCTGTCCAAACATCAGAAGGACAAGTTCAGAATGAGTGGGCACCTTCAGGGCAGTGACAGCAGCCATGTGGTAGCTGAGCCTGGCAACAGGGCCGCAGGTGAGGGGCTGGTGAGAATCCTAGATGACTATGTTGCCCCCCTGGCTGCACTGCCCCGCCACTGCCAACACACTGCTGCCGCTGCCTAAACAGGTCAGGTCCATGCCCCGCTTTGACAGGCCCTGCCCCGCTTTGACAGGCCCTGCACAGCATAATTACGCTCGCATCAATAGCACACATGTCAGAATATGCAGCACTTTCTTGGGCCATGGTCTTTTTCAACCATGTTAGCCTTGATCGTCCATCTGTCAAATGGGTACTCACAGCATCATGTTGTGCTGCGCCATGCTGCACTTTGATGCCACAAATGCCCATTTGAAAGGGGTCAAGGCTGCAACAGTTAGGAGAGCCGACGGTCAGGGGGGAGCAGCTCAGCACAAAACAGCAGGCCGCCAGCACAGTGTTATCACAAAACAACTATATTATAAAGCTGTGGTAGACAGCTTGTGTACAGCCAAGGAGATGAACAGTTGAGTCACTCTCACAGCTTGAAAGTCAAGCTGTCACGGCATGCTACATTATCCCATTTCCATCTGAGGTAAAGATCTCATGAGATCCATGAGCGGCTGAAGCGTATAGACATCACAAACTTTCATGTCTTCTTGATGGAATGCTGTTGACTCAAAAACGTCATCGAAGGTTCCTCATGTAGAGGGATGTGCCAAGTACAGACCTGTGGTGCCATCAGCCAAAGGTCTCAGCCCAGCAACCATGCGCACCACACCCTGGGCCTGATGAGGCCCCCGCACCTCCCATACCAGCCTCCTAGCAGCAACATTGCCTGCATAGGCTCCCCAGCTGCTGCCTGAAACCTGCCCTGGATTGAGGGTGCTCATGGGGGGTGGGAGCCCCGTAGCATGCGCAGGTCCTTGACGGCAATGTTGCCCTGCTTGTCTGCGCTGGCCAGCAATTGGCTGCCTGGCAACACCTGTCACAAGCACACCGCTCCATGTCTGACATGGCTGGAAAGAAAATAAAAGAAAAGAAAAGACTACACCTTTCAGCATCAATTTATTGAGACGACAAGTATGATACCAAGCTGCCCAGGTCTGATATGGCTGCATTCCGAAGATTTATGTGGTGTGATGATAATGCAATTGAAAGCCTGCACTGGTACAGGGGTCTACAATTGCACCTCAATACTAGTGCAGCAACTCATAGTGGACAATGGTCCTCTCTGGCATACCTCCGGAAACCAGAAGTGGGTCTGTTGCAACACAGCTGGACAAAGGCAAGATGCGTCAAGTCTGCTTTGCATGCACCAGTCAGCACAGCTTGTTTGTTGAGCATTCTGGTACAGTAAAAACAAATGAGCCTCCTTGTCCACACACCAAAGGGCATAGTCCAGAAAGAGCTTGAAGGGAGGAGTGGGCACCTTCAAGGCAGTGACAGCAGCCATGTGGTAGATGAGTCTGGCGACAGGGCCGGAGATGAGGGGGCAGTGCGAATCCCAGATGACGATGTTGTCCCCCTGGTTGCACTGCCCTGCCACTGGCACCACATTGCTGTCGTTGCCTAAACAGGTCAGGTCCATCCGCCGCTTTGATAGGCCCTGCACAGCAAAGATTGTCTGTAAACTTTGTCTCAACTGCACAGATGCACCACTATGCAGCACGGCCACGGTTTCTTCTGACCATCTTAGCCTTAACTCCTGTCAAATGGGTACTTGCAGCATGATTATGTGCGGCGCCATGCTGCGATTTGATGCCACAGATGCCCATTTGACAGGAGTCAAAGCTGCAACATTCAGGAGAGACAATGGGCAATGGGAAGCAGCCGAGCGTAAAAAATAGGGCGCCAGCTCAGCGCAGCACAGCACAGCACAGCACAGCACAGTAGCATGTTTGAATGCGGACTGACCTGGTGGCACTAGTCAGACCTGCCAAGGTAGCCGGTATCTGAGGCCTGCATGCGCCAGGTGGCCATCACCCCCCCATCCCCTAGCCCTGTAAGCCTACTCCAATCATCACTCCACCCGACACAGGCAAATGTAGCCTATGGCACAAACTTGACATGATACAGTAGAGCGGATTGTACTCAATATTAATCAGTTCAATATCAATACAGGTCAATACGGGTCGCAATCACTTACTACCGGTGTACACAGTATGACATGTGCCAATCAAACACGCAAACTGCGTTTGATGTAGTAAGAAGACGCACCCTTGACACATTATAATGCTGCATGCCTGTGGACCAGCAGTGACTATTACAATCTAGGCCATGCTCAAGCTGCAGATACAGCATGATGGGAGTTGGGAACATGTCGAGATTGCAGCATGTACATGACCGGATGAAAAACTCTACGTTGACCTACAAACGCTCAAAGTCACGCTGCCAATTGCAAGGTTCCTTGCCAAAGACACAAGTCCACACCCCATCAACACAGCTGCTCAGAATCCTGGCGTACGTGTAGCACTGCCTCAGCATTAGTGAACTCGTCCCTCAGAGTTGTGATCAACTTTCTGATTTCTGGAACATGTTCTGGCTGGTTCCATTTCCGTCCCATTGCCTGGCAACAAGCTGGAACGCAAGACAATAGATCAGCCGCTGAAGTGTGGGCAAGACGACTCAGCTGGTGTGCAGGATCTCTTCGGATCTGCCTCAGCCAATTTGCCACTATTCCAAGCTGATCAAGAGACCACCCAGCATCAACCCACTTCTGACAAAAGCTCCTCAGTCTCTGACTGCTGTCAACTGACAAGACACCAGTGGCATCCAGACTCAGGATCTCGGGCAGAGTTACCCAGTGGCCCTTTGGCTTCCCTATGCCATTGGGAAATACGGCCTTAACAGCCAATTCGTCCACAGTATATGCAGCCTGCCCCACAAGGAGTCGTTGCTGTTGCAGCTGCAGCTCTGAGTGCTTGAGCTGATGCTCTCTGATCATACTGGCAGACAGGCAGCTTCTAAAGGTCATGCTTAACTCCTTTTGTCCAAGCCTTTCCTGAGGTGTGGATGAGGTTTGAATGACAGGCTGATCATTGTCAAGCCAGGCAGCACTCTTGAACTCCACAGCATCTTCTGCACATGACAGCAAAGATGCAACGATGCGTCTGCACCGCTGCTGTACATCCAAAAGGTGTGTAGAGCCCCCAAAAGGGTGCTGTAGGTGCAGCTCGCTTTGAATGACTCGTATATGAACATTGCGCTGAGATGCGCCTGCATGATCAGACACAGTCTGTACACCGGCAAAACAACTGTTGAAATTGTACGCAGAGGTTGTCCATCTGAACACATACATACTACCACAAGTTCCAAAGTACAAGACCAAGAAGAAGCTTACTGGCATAAGACATTGCCAGTGCGAGCGACTTTCGCTGAGCCCCTTACTACGTCAGGACAGCTGCAGCAGATACCTCAAGTCAGCACCAAAAGGCTGCTTTCGCGAAAATGCTGATGGGCGCATTACTTGTGCACACGTACCTGAGTAAGCACAATCCTTTCGGGATGACATGATCTGAGCACGTGTGCAAACTTGGAAGGCTGCCGCTTAAATTTAGCCTCAAATCACCCCTCACTATGTATCGGAGACGGGCTTAGTGAGAGCGTTGAAGGACTGCTGAAGCTTTTCGAGAAGTGCGACGTTGTCATGATCTGCTGCTTCATCTTTCAGATCCAAGATGAGCAGGGGAGATGTGCATGCGGACGTCCTGCTTGCGCGGGCCAACACAGCAGTGAGCGACGCTATACAGATTGCCTCAAGCACCTGAGTCAGCATACCCTGAAGAAACCCTTGAGGCTCCGACGAGTTGCTGTCCCAAGGTTGCACCCTCCAGATGCACGTTGCGGGCAGTAAACCTGCGCTGTCTCTCGGATGCCTGTGAAACAACAGAGACACAATGACTTGAGTGGAGGTTTCCATGGTACAAAGACTTACAGGTCACTAGCAGTGTTCATCCCAGTCAGGTAGTCAGCAGCTTCTCACTTGGACTGGTACGCCTTTTCGCCTGCCAGGAGGCTGCGCAGCCTTACAAGAGCACGCCTTGGTCCTGATCACACGCGAGCAGGAGACTGGGAGTATGACCGACGTCATGGCGTTTTCTCAAAGTAAGCTGTGGATGCCCTTGTGCTCGGACCGAGCCAGTACCCGGACCGTGGGTGCCGTTGCTCTTGAACACAACCACAAGCAATCACGCTTTGCGTCTGCTGCAGCAAGGCCTGGCCAATTGGCCACGCCAGCGCAAGTGGACGGACATCCCACTGCACACAGTTGGAGCTGCCAGTATCCAGGCCTCGTATGGCTTGGCGATGTCACAAGTGCTCCCTGCCAGTCGGTCCTGCAGTGCCCTGTAGACGTTCAGCAACAAGGGCGTGAACAAAGTCAACCTCACTCCGGTTCGATAGATAGCTGTGCAACCAGTGTGCCAACTGGCGTCCTGGACAGTGATCCATCACCTAGTATATGGTTGGAGCTGCAGCCTGCTCCTACGCTGGGAAGAAAGCCTGGCAGTTATCTTCTGGGAGTCCTTGTCACCGTAGTTGATGACGTAGCTAGTGACTTTGTGTATGGACCACGCGGTACTATCGGCAGACCACCAGGCCTGCTGACCCTGTCAATCATTGACGAACTCCACAGTTGCAAGCTGCTGAGTAGTGCCTGCGAGGAAAGATGGCTGGCGTTCCTTCAGATATGGCAGAATGCTGGATGGAGCCCCAACAGTCTGGTAGACTTTGTCTCTACACTCACACCTTTACAGAACAGGAATGACTTGGACGAAGACTTCATTTGCAGTGTTACCAGAGATTATCTGCATGGTTACATTGCTGATCTGTATACCAAGGAAGGCTTTGTTATGGTGATGCGCTCTGACGTCGAGGAATTCCTTGACATTGTCCACCGTCAGTACTCCCAGTGTGATGCTGTGCTACTGCCAGCCAAGGATGCAGTGAGTAGGCTCAAGGTGTTGATCCACATGCAAAATTGACATGCAAAATTGACCGTTCATGTGCCTGTCTCCTCCTTTGAGTGAAGTTGGATAATATGGTGGTTGCTGTCACATGATACTAGCAAGTCTTACAGTCTCATGCAAGCTGGTCTGTTTATTGTTTCGTTGTTCAGCATGCATGATTGCACATCTGACACAAGACATGATTGAACACCTGAGGTCCAGCAAGTATTTTTCTTAGTGGAATGAATGCAATGACGATATCCCGCAACTGCACATTTTAGCAAAGCTCGGTAAACTATTGCAACCAGTGTTTATTTATGGAAGTGTCACTGCAGATTATGTTAGCAGGCTTTTACGGGTTTCATGTGCATGCTGGAAGCATTTGTGCTATAACAAGGCCTGGCTGAGTGCTGACAAACTGCAAGCTGTCAGATGTAAAAAACAGTCTGAGGCTGAACCTTTGTCAAAGTGACAGAAGCATTGCAAGCCACGAGCTCAAAATTTAAACTGAAATTGATGCACAAGCATTGCATACTCAGGCGTGGTCCACTATGCGACGCAAGTTATTGGTATCAGCACACAGCATACAAGATATGAATGAAACAAAGCAAGCAGAGATGTGAACTGCCATACACTACCAGCTAGCCGCTGGTGCCCTCACCTCAGGCACAAACAGGGATCCAGACTGCCCCCGCCAGTGCATTGTGATGCACAATGTGCTGTTGCCTGTTGTTGCTTTTGTCGCTACTACTTTTGACACAATTGCTGATGCCACTGCTGCTGAGATTGCTGTCACTGTCATTGTCGCTGTTGATGTGGCTGACATGGGCTGTAGTAAAACATCACACTGTGCCATACAGCATGTGTAACATTGTACAGCACCAAACGCAAAGCTTTGTTGGCAAGTCAATGATTTATAGTGTATCTCCAAATACTAGTGGAATATACAAAGTGTGTGCCTGTTCAATAGACCACACAGGTAAGTGTTTGCAGACTGATACATTTTGACAGTGTGCAATGCAGCTGCTGGGAGGTCCAGATGATGACGTCCAGAGGGTCTTTGTGTATCAGGATTGCAACTACAGAAATGGATGTAGCTTGACATAGCCATCCAGCCCACAAGACAGCAGTCCATCTGCTGTTAGTGACAGCCCAGTCACAATCGCAGGGCCCCCACTGGATGACTTGGATCTGAAGGCATCTGTGAAGAAGTTGCGACCTGGCACAACCACATTGCACACATAAGCATATCTTTCACTGGCTTGCTGAACACACATACAACATATCAAACCTTGCCATGCACCAGGTGGGCAACTGCCTCATTTCAGGAGTCTCACTGTATTGTATCAGACTGTGTATGCAAAAGCATCATAGGCAGGAGATAAGAGCTATGCAGCAAGTGATTGCAAGATACATGTGTCCAAGATGACACATAGTGTTCTCCTGTTTTTACACATATTGTTCTTCTGCATCCAATCACCACACAGCACCCACACAGTACGAACACAAATATTTACATCATCAGACAGGCACCAAATTGTTTTTGCTTATCAGTGACCAAGTACATGCATGATGCTGGATGCTGCCAACTGCTCTTGAAGCAATTAAGCCATACCAGACATGTTCAACCCATGTCAGCAGAGACTTGTGAGTAAAAGAGTAGAATTGGCCCACCTTTAGAGGAGTGAGCATTGGTGAGGTGTGCTTTGTGAATGGTCTGGAGGTGGCGGCCCCTATGGCAGGACCACACATTGATGGTGCCATCCCTCCCCCCTGTCACCAGCATGGACCCCCCTACACATCACATTGCTGTTGACCCTAAACCCCAAACTTAGTACTTGTGACATTTATATCACAGCATATTGCAGTCCATCCTATTGCATTGCATCACAGCACATGGCACGGCCTGGCATCATGATATCACATGACATCACATGCAAGCCAATTGTGATTGTCAAATCTGGGATAACACAGCAGGCTCTGGTTACACACGCATGATGCCCATATATGCCTTCTAAAGTGGTCCATTCTGGCAGATGAGGCACGCATGAAGGTGTGTGTCATCATCAGCCAACATCGCCGGCACATACAACAGCATGTACCACTAGCCATGCTCAGGATAATATATAAGCCGTGATAGACAGCTTGTGTACAGCCACGGAGACAAACAGTTGAGTCATTCTCACAGCTTGGAAGTCAAGCTGTCACAGCATGCTGCATCATCCCATCACCCTCTGCTCTCAAAATCTCTTGGAGGCATGTAGACATCACTGACTTTCATGGCTTCTTGATGGAATGCTGTTGACTCAAAAATCTGGGATGCAACTTCAGACGCTGCTCATGTAGAGGGATGTGCCAAGTACAATGTATGTTGTTTTCCCAGTTACTGTTTATTGACACCCCTGATGAGTCCTAAAGGCAAGAAATGTAGATTGAATTGATTGATTGACGTACCTGTAGTGCCATCAGCCAAGGGTCTCAGCCCAGCAACCATGCGCACCACCCCCTGACCCTGATGACCCCCCCTCACCTCCCATACCAGCCCCCTGGCAGCAGCATTGCCTGAATAGGCTCCCCAGCTGTTGCTTGAAACCTGCCCTGTGGTAAGGGTGCTGGTGGGGGGTGGGAGCCCCCCGCCAGCACTGCCCCTGGGGGGCTGTTGGGTGGAGCCCCCTAGCATGCGCAGGTCCTTGACAGCAATGTTGCCCTGCTCGTCTGCGCTAGCCAGCAGCTGGCTGCCTGGCAACACCTGTCACATGCACATCACACCATGTTGACATGGCTGAAAAGAAAAGAAAAGAACAGACAAGACCACACCTTTTGGCATCACTTCAATGAGAAGCCAAGTATGACATCGGACTGCCCAGGTCTGACATGGCTGCAGCCCAGAGGTTGATTTCGTATGATGATGATGAAGCAGTTGAAAGTAAGCACTACGTGAGCTTATCTCCTGTGCTTTTTCACCTCGATGTTACTGCAGCAGTGGTAGTAGACAATGGTCTACTCTTCTGGCATCCCTCCTGAGATCAGAAGTTGATGTGTGGCAACACAGCTGGACAAAGGCAAATTGCTGTATGTGCACCAGGCTGCACAGGTCTCACAAATGAGCCTCCTTGTCCACACACACCCAAGGGCACAGTCCATAAAATTTTTGAAGGGAGAAGTGGGCACCTTCAGGGCAGTGACAGCAGCCATGTGGTAGCTGAGCCTGGCAACAGGGCCGGAGGTGAGGGGCCGGTGGGAGTCCCAGATGACTATGTTGCCACCCTGGCTGCACTGCCCCGCCACTGCCAACACACTGCTGCCGTTGCCTAAATAGGTCAGGTCCATGCCCCGCTTTGACAGGCCCTGCACAGCATTCATATGTCTGTAAAGTTTGCATCAAATGCACAGATGCAGCATTTGACGTGTACAACATGGTTTTTTCCTGACCGCTTCAGCCTTGAACCATGTCAAACAGACACTTGTGGTATCAAAGGAGGACAGCATGTCGCAGCACAAGATTATGTCACAAGCACTCATTTGACAAAAGTCAAGGCTGAATGGTCAGAAAATGTCAGAAAGTAAAAGAATCAATGCCCCTCCATGGGGTTGGGTCTCACTAGCCTTGGCAGGAATGTAGATTTATGGCGGCGACCATCAGGGAATGCCATGTACAATAGGCCAATCTACAATAGGCTAAATCAAATGGTCAGAAGAGACCATGGGCAAGTAGACATAGTGCAGCACAAAATAAACACGGCACCAGCACAGCACAGCACAGCACAGCACAGCACAGCACAGCACAGCACAGCACAGCACAGCACAGCACAGCGCAGCGCAGCGCATCACAGCACAGCACAGCACAGCACAGCACAGCACAGCACAGCACAGCAGCCTGTTTGAACTGTGGAGTGACCTGGTGGCACCAGTCAGACCTGCCAAGGTAGCCGGTGTCTGAGGCCTGCATGCGAGGGGCGTCCAGGCGCCAGGCGGCCACCACCCCCCCATCCCCCAGCCCTGCAAACCTCTCCCCATCATCACTCCAACACACCTGGCCATGCCACAGGTCAGTGTGAGGAAGTTTAACGCAGATGACAGCGTGTGAGCCCAATGATAATGGCCAAGCAGTGCTGCACATGAGCAATGCATGTTAGGCTGCCATATACAAATGCTTTCAGGTCCAATAGCCCTTTTCAGTCAGCAAGTGAGGTGATTCAGGTCAAAGATCAGAGCTAGACTCACTGGCCAGACATTGCGCATACATTCATGCTTTTGCACAAGATTTGGTGATGGTGTCAGACCAGCTGAGAGACACAGTGCAGACTGGCCACAACCAAGGTTTCTTAGCTTACCGCTTGGGGTTGACCCCAGTGGGTGAAGTTGACCCCAGGGGAGGGGTTCCAGGACTTGGGAGGGGTGGTGAACAGGGACTGGGGTGAGGGGGCGGGGGCTTCCAGGTGACCTGGCATGGGGGTGTACCCTGCCTTTGCTTTAGTTTCCCCAAACTGGCAAAGGTAGATCTCCCCAGTTGAACAACCTGCATGCCAACAGATACCAGAATGACCACAGGGGTTTATGCCAGACTACATACAGTCTGCTCGACATAGACGGTGGGCTGCCCACTGAGATGGGGGCGGGGGGAGAGGGGACAATTTTGGTCTCTACTTGTGCCACCCATATGGATTCCTAACAGTATTGGGTGTAGTATAGTGTCTTGCACAGCAAGTCTTGGACTGTATGGGGAGAAGAGGCTTTTGCCGTGTCTTACAATGGAGGTCACAGAGCCACTACATTGGGTCAAAGAGACACAACCACTGAAGTCGCGGATAGTGCATGCAACTCATTGACATCATTCATGATGACTTGACCGATAGATTCAAACACCAAACAAAGTCATGTAAGAAGGCTCTCAAGTGTTCACAGCGCTTCAAGCAAGCTAAACAAAGGCCAGAGACACGGCAATGCTTGAAGGGCACTGCCCTTAGGGCAGTGTAGTGAATTGCAGATCAACGAGGTGTGAGAAGTAGAAGAGTGACCTGTGAGGAAGAGCTGGCGGGTGGGATGGGCAGCAAGGGTGGAGGTGCCAATCTGACCCACAGGCACCCTCACCCGGGTGGCAGTGGGGGACTCAGGCTTACCCCCCTTGGAGCCTGCCCTGCTGAAGGGGCTACCGGGGGCTGGGGTGGGGTCCTGAGGCCACCTCACAGCTTCCAACATGTCTCCCAGCATGGCTGAGAAAGTCGTGCCCTGCGCCACAATGACAGGTCTTAGAGTAACACAAAATACAAACAGCCTGTAGGAGTATACAAACAACATTGTATGACATGATGCATGAGTGTGTGATATGTAACTAAATATACTATAGTAGCATACATGACAGAGTATGGCAGAATATGATAGAGCGTAATGTGATATGACGAAGGAAATGATATATGATGTAAAACACTGCTGGCAACAGGGAAACCTTGGCTAGGTAGCTATCCTCACCAACCCAAACAGGTATGTGAGTCTTGCACGAACCTTGTTGCCTGCATCTGAAGCAGAAGTAGGGTGTGACCGCCCATCCTCAGAGTGCCTATGGGTGGGCAGGGTGACCAGGGACACCTCCCCCACCACAATGCCATGCTTCACACTGGCAGCAGCAAAGGGCCGCCCATCAGCGCCAGCGTACCCGTACACCCCTGTAGGCCACGTAACATTGCGTAACGAGAAGAAAATGCCAAACAAGTGACTGGGTGTCTTGCGACAACACTGCTGCACCACAGATGTGTTGATTACAGATCAGAATCTCAATGACAACATGAGGGGGGAGGGGGGTTCTATGCAGAGCGCAGTGGAAGGCAGCAAGGGAAGGTAGAAATCAGGATCAACAAGCAAAGCACAAACTGCGCAAGAAAACTTGACAGAATGTACTGAAGCTCACTGAAACATGTTGAGTTGGCACCGGTCGACCCATGCAGTGACAATGCGAAGACACCCATATACTCCTGTCCATATGAATGCTCAGTTGGCAGACGAACGTCACAAGACAATGTGCAGTGGCAAGCAATGCAGTTCAGCAAAGATCAACGGGGAACAGCTCAAGCAAGTCTGTCGCAGACGCTACTACCAGGCAGTGGCATGAAGTTGCATTACATACTAAGCACTGACCGCATACCTGCATTGGAGGCGCAGACGGCATGCAAGCGGTCGCTGTCCACATACAGCAGCCGGTGGGACTCATCAAAGACAGTGCCGGAAGCTGAGCTATATGCCCCGCTGCAAGCACAAGACATCACTCAGCTGTTTGCAATAATTGTTGATTGACGAAGACCTGGGTATATCGGACATGACAACACTAACGGGATAAAGGTGTAGACGAGTCGCTTGAACATGTACTGTCTGCAGCATGCCAGCAGCTTCTACTGCTGAGTGAAGTACTTACTACTACACTTGGCCTACAATATGGGCTAAAGGCAAGCCAGGTAGCTGGTCATGGGTAACGCCATCAGAACAAAGCATGCCCAGCACAGGCTCATGATGCGTTTGCCCAGGAGGTTTCTAGACCCAGGCAACATGACAGGCATGTGTGCAGTGGACTCACACAAGTTGGTTGCCAGGTGTTTATCAGGTTGGAAACTATTCTGATGGAGTCAGGCAGGTATGAATGGACAGAGATTTCTGGAGGGCCAACCTGCTGAGTGTACTGTCACGCCGTGGGGTGGACATAGCACTCATGCCAGATATAGACCTGAAGAGGCCAGTACCCCCAACTTCAACCCCCACTGCCTCCTCACCCCCCACCAAGGTGAGTGCTGAGAGGCTGTCGTGAACAGTCTGAAGCCTGGCCATTGCCTGATCGGTGTTGATTTGTATGCCAGCATCTAATATGACCCTCAGCTGCTGCTGTGCCAGCTTCTTCCATTGACCGGAATTGGGTAATGGGGCGGTGGCCAAGGCTCTGTTGCGGTGGAGAGTCCAGCGCTGCGAGATGAAGTGCTGGGCGTCTTGGGGGTTAAGGGGTGCGCCTGGGGGTAGCAGGGGGTCCAGCGGGGGAACAGGCGCGGTGGCATCTACCAAGCATCTCACCAAGCATGCGGTGACTAATCTCTCTTGCCATGAAGATAGTACGTGCAGCTGCTGCTGATGCTGTGAGTCATGTGCAGAAGCTGAGGTGGATCTCTGAGAGCTGCTCTGTATGCTGAGGTCTGACCTTGGGTTTAACTCATGGCTCACGAGGCGTTTGCAGCACATCTGTGCAACTTGTAGAGCCTCGAGGGCCATGACAGGATGTCCTGTCACCTCAAGCGCATGTGACGCTTCTACCGCCAGCTGGCACAGCTGCCCCAGCGAGGGAAGCTGCCCAGGCCAGGTGGCAACTCCAGATGCCAAGCAATGGGAAACTAAATCCAGGGCAAGCGCTTTATCCCACTGACCACTTGCCTGAGTACTTATATCCTCTGGACTGGTCACCCCAGATGACTCATGAGCGGCTTTATGGGCAGATGATCGGCCTGCCGTCTCCTGGTTGACTTTAGTAATGGAGGGGGTGGCTTGATTGGAAGAAGAGGAAGGTGTGCTCTGGTCTCGCCCTGACACACTGGAAGGGCTGGTGTTGAGCTGCCCTGGTGTGATGGATCTGTCACTGCTGTGGGTGGTTGCCTGATCAGGCTCGCAGGGGGCCATCAAGCCCTGCAGGGCTTCTGCAGGCTGCCCTTGCAGCCATGTGAGCAAGCATTCTGCCCATGTATCCTTCAATGCTTGTGCCCCTGCATCATCGTTCTGGTCAATTGCATGAGGTTATAGCAGTGGAATTGACCAAGCTTTCCATACAGGGTCTTGAGCTGTCTTACTACAAGATTCTCCTGAAGAATATCCAATGATAAAGCCTAAATCAATGATGTCATGACTTGAGCACCTTCTGCATGCAAGTAGCTCAAACTTGTAACATGAGGTTGTAGGTGGAATAAGGATTTCATTGCTAGGCTTGCACAGCACAGGGATTTAACTGGTCCAAGAGTACAACCTGGCAGCAGCTCTTTGGTTAGAAGGGCTTGTTGCAGGGGGCCCTGCTCCCCCTCCAGCAGACGGGCTAGGAACAAGGCCAGCTGGGGGTCCCCCAACTCATGGGCACACACCCCCACAGCGTCCTGAAGCGCACCGCCTGCACCAAAACATGCATCACGGGTCAATAATCACCCTGACCTTCCCCCCTGTTGTCTTGCACAGAGGCACCAACACCAGCAGATGTCAGTCAACACAAGTAACTTGCTAGGTAATTTAGAGTTGTTAATTGGCTTCTCTGAGAGAACAGGCACTTTGAGAGTTCACGGATGGACATGATAGTGCCTGACCTCTCATCACACAGCAATAGATTTGCTGACCAACAGACAGGCATGAATCACTCCGACTGTAAAGAATTCACTGTGTACTTGTCCTGAGATTTTCCTCAACGGTTTACCTTCTACCTTGTATGTCACTGTGCTACAAATCCCATAACTGGAAACAATTGCAACTGCAGATGTACCAATATGCTGAGAGACGTGTGCATGATGCAGAAACAAAGATGTTGAAAGGCGGCAGCCTGCAGCATACCCAGCACAAAGAAAGCTGCTAGCTCGTAGCGGTGCTGCCCCTGACCAAACACAACTCACTGTTTATTTGTCATGAGGCTCCCTTCTACCTTCTATGCCACTGAGCCATGAATATCACCAACGACAACAAATCAATTGGCTGCAACTGCAGATGTGCCAGCGTGCTGAGTGACATGTGCATTCACAAACAACGTCAAACATGATGGCAGCCTGCAGCATACCCAGCACGAAGAAAGCGGCTGCTAGCTCGTAGCGATGCTGTCCCAGCAAGGTGAATGCATTTTTGCAGGCTGCGTCCTTGTGCTTGTCTTGCCTGAAGTCACGCATCAGGAAGTCCGCCAGCTTCTTGTGGTTGCCGCCCCTGAACAAGCTCTGCAACATGACAGCTCACGCTAGGTGATGCAGCTCCATTGCGTGGTTTCCAGCCCTAGTCAAGCTGTGCAAACACAATGGGGCAGATGGTGCGTTTTGTTTCAAGTCAAACAGAAGACAGTTTTGGTGAAGCTTTGGGCACTCACAACTGCAGGCCGTACATGCTGCCTATGCCAAACAATCACTACATCTGCAGCTCGACAGTCTTTGTGACACACCAAACAAGTCAAGAGATAATAACTGTCAAAACATACGCTAAGCACTCAGCATTTCAGGGCATTTCACAGCAATTGGTGAGTCCAAGCAAGTGACTGCAATATGGTGCAAAGCAGCACTGTGGCTTGATGTTGCATCTGTTGAGCTTGCCTTCATCTGCTTTTTGACAGCCGCCAGCAGGCCCAACACAACAAGCAAACCATGCCTTGATCAAGTTCTCAAGAAGAGGAGCGTCTGACCTCTGACCAGAACAGCACACACTGCTGCTCAAACTGTCATTGTCAAACACCCCTTTTGACGTGCACTGCATTGAAGAAGTAGTGCCAGTGACATTGCATGCTTTTTCCACCGACAAAGCTTCAGTACAAGTCAGAACCATACACTGTTCACATTGAGAGTCTGTTGATGTTCAAAAAGCCTGTTGCAGGATGCGTACCAGTAGGAGCTGCTTCTTCTTCAGGGCAACATACATGAGGGCACAGTCGTGAGCGTCCCTGCTGCCGGCAAATTGTGCTTTTGCCAGTGCCTCTGCTCGTGCCATCACAACCTGCAAAACGTATCAATACCGGCAATGACAATAACGATAGTAACAGTAACAATGACAATAATGATAATCAAGTGTCATAAGCATGGTGATGATGGCAACAATGATGACATTACTCAGACAAAATAGTGATGATGATCCTGGAGACAAATGCAGGGTTAGCCAACCTGTATACACGGCCTTGTACTGATTCAAGCAGCCTTGCTTGAGGTATTGAGAGAGTCCACAGGTGACGACACAAGCAGCAAGCAGCACACATGTAGAAGTGCAATGTAGTGAGAATATTAGTGATGTGTATGTGTCACTGTCTTGCTGTGCTCTGCTGTGGTTGCAGGATTTCAGAGCAGCTTTGAATCTCATTTGTTGCACATAGTCATACACAGAAGCCAAGCAGTATGAGTTAGACTGAAAAGTACCTGATGATCAGTGAGCCAGAAGCCAGCTCCAACTTGCCGCATGGCTTCCCATGTCAGGGGGGCCTCCCTGGGGCCGCCTGGGGGGCCACTGCTGGTGGAGAACCCAAACTCAGGCGGGGCCAGCTCTCCTTTGGGGGTCACCACTGGCAACTGCAGACGTTAAGGGACCCAGTGGTCATCCATGAGATGAAACATGCAATGCTAATGATTCAGCTGGTGGTGATGCCTGCAGCTTGTCAATTTGTGACATGCCTTTGTCTTCATGCCAAGCTGTTGGGGATGGAGTCTGGCTCAAATGGTGCAAACCTGCTTGCAGCTTACTGTGCTGGAAACTTGCAACTCAAAGCTGCGGGGAGGGGAGGGGGGGGGGGGGAGGGGACATCTTGACGCAGATGTTGCAAATGATATGATTTGCGCAATGCATCACAGCGATGCTTTGCAGTCTGATATGCTGCTTTGACAACAGCAGGTCCACAAACACAGCAGAGCCTGCAGCACATATCGCATCGTAACATCTGCAGCTTGTCACATTCTATGATGCTGCCACACACAGAGCTGACTTCGGTTCATCAGGCGCAAGCTGACAAAGGTCACGGCCAAAGTATTCACAGCAGTCATACTTTTGAGCACAGGCTGACAGAGGCCCTGGCCACATGTTCAGGATAGCATTGAGGGTGACCGTGGGAGCTTCCTCATGTTAGTGCTCATGTCTCATGTTAGTGCATGTTGGCTCACAGGACTAGGGTTTAGGCACACCTAGTAGGTACCTGGCAAAAAACGATTAGCTGGAACGCCTGTAATTATTATTATTATTCTTATGGGAGCTTCCGCATAGCACCCCTTGCTGCAGGGCCCTATGCAGTGCACCTTACTCATCTCCATTGAAGTCGCTTGCAAAAGTGGAAGCAAAGCGAGAACGATGGAGACAAGTGAGATGCAGCGCATGGAGCTATGCAGCAGGAGGTGAACAATGCAGAGGCTCCAGTGGTTGGTCTGTCAAAGGCATAGTCAGCTCTGTGCATCTTCATTGCAGCAAGCTGCAAATGTTGCAATGTGACACCATGTGTGCTGTAATGAGGTTCTGCGGCCTTTATAGACCTGATTGTCATAGCAGCACATCACACTGCAGTGCACTGCTGTGACATCATGTGTAAGTGCTCATTTTGAATTCTCTGATGAGAACTGGACACAAGGGGGGAGACAGTTGGCTGCATAGTGGTCATCCTATAGCTGTGGAAAAGCAATGAGTGCCACTTGCTTACAGATGATGAAGGGTATTGGCTTGCCTGGTTGATGCTTTGTGTCAGCAGTGCATCCTGATTCTCACTCAACAGTGCCCACATGAGGGCTGAAGAGCTCAGACCCATCAGCAGCCCCACATGACCCCCCCAAGACCCATCGTCCTTGCTGGCCACAGTCAGCTGCTTTTCTGCTGTTCCTGCACAGCAACAGCCTGTGCATGTCAGAATACCTGGGTAGCTGAGCAGGCCTCTCACAAGGCTTTACGTTTACTGACCAGCTGGTGATAACAGACTCTCATTGGGATTTGAGGGTGCTCAGACAGACAGATATTATGACACGGTATATAAGCTTGGCAGAGCATCATACAAGACATTTGCTAATGCACAGCATGGTTATGCTTACAGTCACCAAACAGACTTCACAGTTGTACTTTCCATAGCACAACCTAGATCCTCATCTGTTCCCAAAACGCCAAGCAGTCATGCTGCAGAGCAGCATCAACAAGTTGACTGCTGCTATGAATTGTGCTGGGTATGTCTGCTAGAAGGGCCCACCCTGGGCAGTGTGCATGACTCATTGCTTGGCGTACTGCAAGATGAGGAGGGTTGTTACCTGAGGCAGTGTCAGGCAGGCCAGGCCGCGGTCCAGCCATGAGCCCATCCAGCACCTCCCTGGGGTGATATGCTGCCGGACCACTGCCTTGGCTATCACTGGCTGCTGCACACACCATTGTACATGTTGAGAGAAAGCAGTGGACGTTTCATATAGCATTGTGCGCATGGACAGAACACTGCATGCTTCATATTGCATTGTACATGTTGAAAAAAGACTGGATGTTGTATCAGTTGTACACGCTGAGGGAACACTGAATGGTTCATTATATTGCAGTGTACACATGAACATAACACTACATACTTCATGCGACATTGTACACGCTGAGAGAGCACAAGACATGTCATGCCATGCAGGAGTCATGAGGTGCACTCTAAATGCGCAGTGTCACTGGTGCAACAAGTAAGCAAGCAAGGTAGGAAGGTGGGGAAATTATTGCAAAGTGCCAAAGATGCCTTGTTGCCATGACCTGGCAGCGTGATCTGTTGTGATGCTGTTGAGTTCCGAGAGGGTACCTGAGAGTGAGCGCATGCTGCACACCGCCAGCTGTACTGCCCTCACCGCCTTCCTGGCAGCTTCATCAAGCGCCGGCCAATCCACTGGGATATGCCCCATCCCCGGGATTGGTACCCCTTGCTCAGCATCCCCAGCAACACCCCGCTGGGAGGAGGAGGGTGCAGACTGGGGTGGGTCGTCACAGAGCATCTGGGCTATGCCTAGTAGCGCTTGGGTGTTGTGGGGGGTCAGCCCGGGTGGCAGAGGGGGTCCAGAAGGGTCAAGATTGATCAGGGCTCCAACAGGGGAAGTTGGGCTGGCAGGTTCCTGACCAGAGTCCTGCGCTACTGCTTGGGACAAGGCTGTCCCTAGCAACCTTTGGAGATCCCCAAGCTCTGAAGAAGACAACAAGGCTGGGTGAGGCGCTGAAGATGACTTCTGCTTTGGCCGGAAGATCTGTATGTGAGCTGACAGGTGCTTGCCCTGTGCTTTGCCAGCTGTCAGACCTGGGCTTGCTTTGCTGCTGCTTTGACTGACCTCAGCTTGCAGTTTCTGAGCGGCATTCTTAGCAGTAGGTACAGCTCTGGAGGCTTTTGCTTGAGGTTGAGGTTGCTTGGGAGCAGGGCTCGTTGAGGGGCCCAACCCAAAAGCCCCAGGGTCAAAAGCAAATGGGTCTGTACCAGATTGAGTCTGCTGAGCAGGCTGTGCTGACTCTTCCTGTGTTGCTGTTTCCTGAACCGGCTCTGGGGACAGGTCCATCCCAAACGCACCTGGATTGAAGGCAAAAGGATCTGAGGTAGAAGCTTCTGCAGGTGCCACCTCTGGTTTGCTCTGTCCCTCTTCCTCTTCAATGCCATGTGCCTGCTGAGGCAACCCGAATGAGTCAGGGTTGAAGGCATAAGGGTCTGTAGCTGCAGTGGATGCAGAAGCTGCTGCAGCAGTTGCTTGTTCAGGCTGTTCCTCTCCTGAGAAGCCGAAAGCCCCAGGGTCAAAAGCGAAGGGGTCTGCAGCTGGCTGAGAAGCTCTTTGCTCTTCTACTTCCTGTCCTTCGTCTTCTTCAGGCTGGGAAGTGGGCATGCCAAATGCTCCAGCGTCAAAAGCAAATGGGTCTGGTGATGGTGCTTGCGCCGGCTGTGCTTGATCCTCCTCTTCTTCTTGAGCCATGCCAAAAGCTCCAGCATCAAAAGCATATGGGTCCTTTGCTGCTGCTTTTGGCTGAACCTGCTGCTCTTCTTCTTCCTCTTCTTCTTCAGCGCCATTGTCCATGCCAAATGCGCCAGCATCAAAAGCAAAAGGGTCCTTTGCAGCTGGCTGGGGTAGCTGTTCTTCTTGTTCTTCATCAGCATCATTGCCTTGCCCAAAGGCATCAGGGTTGAAAGCATAAGGGTCAACCGGGGCCGGGCTTGGGGTGGACTGCGCAGGGGCCTGTGAAGAAGATGAAGGAGGTGCAGAACCTGAACTGGGTTTTTCAGACGCAGGTGCACTGCCTTGCCTTTGTGATAGCTTCTGTTGCTGCTGCTGAGTTGTCTGACTGTGGTCTGCCTCCGAAGCGCGACTAGACACTGGTAGGGCTTCTACCAGACTGAGCAAAGCCCCAAGGTAGGGCTTGTTCAGGAGGGCATCTAGCGGCGCATCTGGCAGCAGCTGCTGCTGAAGGGCGTTTGCATTTGAGGTGTGAGTGGACGAGTCATGGATTTGCAGCCAGGTCAGCAAGTGGCGGAAGGCCTCCCTAGCAGCATTCATACGTCCCCTGGCCACCATCAGGGCAAGTGCATCAGGGGCATAATCAGGCAATGGCCCTGCCAGCTCTAGCACAAGCTGCGCAACAGGAATCTGGAGCAGCTGACCAGGATGGCCAGAGGAAGAAGAATGGTGAGCCTGCACCAGATTGGAGACTAGCCCCAGCTGGTTGCCAGCTGTCACCATGGGGGAGCCATTGTGCACCAGCTGTAAGGCCCTCATAGGCTGCCCCAAGTTGCCTAAAGAGGCAATGCTGATCCAGCCCTGATCATGTGACTGGGCAAAGATCTGGGTGCTGCCTAAACAGGCGACGGCAACTGCTAGGCTGACAGTACAGCTGGGAAGCCAGGCCACAGCTGTGGGGTGATCTGAGAAGCAGATAGAAGCATCTAAACTGAAGTAGGAATCTGGTGGTGCTGACTCAGCCTGCCAGACTCGCAAGAATCCTGCATGCTCTGCTTTGGCTTGCGTCACAGCTGCTACGTGGCTGCCACCTTTTGTGGATGCCATGTCACACACCCTGCCTGCAGACAACAGAATATGCCGATTACTGAACAGCAACAATAATCATCGTGACATTGAACGTGACACTAGTAGTGGTGATAATGATGATAGTCCACAAGAGTGAGATGATTTACACTTTCCACCTGGTGATGAGCTAGTATGTGCAGGGCAAGTCTTGTCTCTCCAGACCAATCTCTGTGTGAATTGCCAGGCACCATTTAGTTTACACAGGTTGAACAGCTGGGTCTGTGTACTGCAAAAATATTGGCAAGTCTAGTTTGGACGCGGGAGCCTAGGTCACAACCAAGCAAAACATGCATTGGGGTTGTGTACATGTAACACGCCTGAGGGGCACACTCATGCAGCAAAACATGAAGAACAAGACACATGTTTGAGCCACTCCACATGCAATACCTGGTGTCTGCAGCATACTGTCAGGCTGTAAGCAGCATACTGTCAGGCTGTAAGCAACACTGCATGGCACTGCATGCACCATACTTGGAGCACCACATGAGACTTGCTAACATATGCTACTATTGTGCCATGTCATCCTGCATTTGGACATAAAGCATACCCTGCATGCAATCCTTGACATTGAAAAGAGCAAGCTGTGAGTCAGACAGGATTGCCGTCTCACCTCTGCTGCGAAGCTGTTTCAAAGTCGTTAGCTCTGCGCTCTGAGCACCAACAGTCTTCACGAGGCGCACCGCACCCTCTGAAGTCCCAATCATCAGCTGGAACTTGGCCTCAGAGGCAGCAACTACACATGTCAGAACTTCTGTCTCCGCATTATCTTGAGAGATCTTGTGGCAGGTCAGCAGTTTCAGGTGAGCTTGGTGCTGGGGATGCTGCCCTTGGCCCTGCCCTTGGCTCTGCCCCTGGTCCTGACCCGACTTTGCTACTGATGCCCCTGCTGGCATTACCACTTGCCAGATGCCAAGGGCGCTTCCAGATACCTGTGTTGGTGACTCTGTCTGTGCATGCGTTTGTGCCTCAGGATGTTGGCGCTGACTCAGTGATCCAATTAGCAAATGCTCCACATGACCAGAGTCAGCTATTTGTCCTGAGTCTCCATGCAGAGTACAAAGTGACTCCAAGGATGGATACCCATCAGGGATGTCTGCCGAGCCAAGAAGCTGAATTGCCAAACTCTGGCCCATGTCTTTGCTGTTGCTGCTGCTGCTGCTGCCCGCCAGACCTACTTCAACCAGCCAAATGCGGCTATTGCTTGCAGCTGCCAAGACCCCCACAGTTGCATCAGCAGAACTGGAGTGGACGTCCGTGTGAAGCCAGCACGCTGCTACAATCTTGCTCTGTGCACTGTCAGCTGAGGACCCCTCCAGGACCCCTGACAGGCTCCCCAGGGGGGTGAGGGGTTGGGCGTGCCACAGCATGGCAGAACCTGCTTCATCTGCCGTGAGAGCCAAGGGCTGACTTGGGTGTGTGGCTAGGCAGGCGATGGGGTGATGGTGACCAGTGATTGCTTGTGTGGAAAAGTCATGTAAGGGAAGCTGCCTCGGAGGGATGGCTGCTGTTGCTGCAATGCACAGTACACTATCAGAACAACTTGCACACATGACTGGGGCCGTTTGCACCCTCTTGAGGGCATGATCAACTGCAGGAATGGACGTGGTCTGTGAAGTTTGCTGGTGTTGAGTGTCTGTGTGCAAGCTCGCTGCAAGTGCATGAGGTCACAGCTTTACACAGCCTCTGCTGCAAAGGTTTAGAAGGCACTGAGGTCCACAGGTTTGTAACTTTGTCATTGTCATTGGTGAATTGTCATAGGTGTGCCCACAGGGGCATCATCTCACACCATGCTTGTCAACAAGGGCTTCAGACGTACAAGTACAAGTAGGGGTCTGCTCAAGTAAGTTTTGTGTGACTTGCCTGATGTGGCACGCTGAGCTGCCACCATGGCAGTGTCATCATCCACGCTGTGAATGGCATACTTGCGCAGCGTGATGCCGCCATGCTCAGGCATGGCGCAGCTCTCCACCACATGAAGTAGAGGAGTGCCGTCTTGGAGGGAAACACTGCATGCCAGCTGCCGCTCTGCTATGGGTGATGTGTGCTGCCCTGAACAAATCATGAATCACACATCTGCAAAGGGCCTGCATCTTCCTCAAGAAAAGTGGTTTGCATCAGAAGTGAGCTTTATACAAGACGTATTGACGCAGGATCTCTATGCAATTGGACAATATTGCTGAGGGCACCCAACATTGATAGCATTTAGAGCTGGGTCAGTGGGAAATGTTGTGTGTGGGTTCGCCACAGTAGCCAAGGGCAGCTTCAGACCACATTCTGTCTGTGCATGAAAACTATTCTAATGCCTGGTTGACCAAAGACCAAGTTGACAACGGCACCCGTAACATTCTTCAATGCATTGTCTGGTTTGCTTTAAACATTCTAGATCCTACCAGGCCAGGTGAGACGATCATCATGCTGTCCCCACAGCACAGCCCGGGGGGTGTTGAGGGCGCGAGTCCCTGGGACATTGTTGGGGACGCCATTGATGACTACACCTGCCAAGCCCTCTACTGCCCACAGCAGTAGCTGATCAGAAGGCCCCTGTGCCCCTGTCTTACTGCCTGCACGTATACATATATTGTACTCAAACCAACTACACACAAGACCAAGCGTCATGGAGCATTGTATTGTGTATGAGATGGTGCTACCTAGATCTTGTTGCGCACCTTCAGGTGCCCAGATGGGCAGGCAGCAGCTACGGTGGTTCTTGGTCCAGAACCCTATATTTTTTAGACATGGGCATTTGTTGCATGTACTTTCTCTGCACAGGTATTGGTATGCATGTAGGTACTGAGCAGCACGATGAAAGAACTGGAGGCTATGGCACTGATTGCGTGGGGTATGCCTCTCACCTGGAGCCTTGGCTTGCTGGCTGCCATCAACCATGGCCAGAATCCAGAGCACACTGCCTGCCGCCATACGATTGGCTGGACCCAAGGGCTCCTGACAGGGCATGCCCCAACATGCCCTCAGGCTGTCAGGCTGAAAGCCTATCAGGGTGCCATTTGGTGGCTGGACCACCAGAGTCATGCAAAACTGAGAGGAACCCACCAGCTGGTGACCCCTGATCAGATTTTGAGGGGTGCCTGGAGTTGTTGGGGTGCTTGGGCCTGTTAACCTGCATCACGACACACATGTCAACCTCCACATGGCAAACGCTGACAGCTTGGACATAAAGGACTGCCAAGATTATTCAGAATTTCCAATGGGGCGCTGTTGTTGAACGTGTGACACCAATTTGGACCTTTCCTGATAGATCTTTGTGCGAACGCAGGTGCACTGCTGCTATGTACATATAAGCGTTCAGAAGCAGAAGAAAAGACCGTGACAGAACAGTCTGCAGCAACAAGTGACAGGTTGTGTGTTACCTAGAGGGGGAGCCCGGGGCACCCAAGGAGGGTGACAGCGTAACCTCCACCCAGATACGGATCATACCGTCGTAACCCACTGTCATGAGGGCAGGCTGTGCATTTGCTGCAAGTGGGGAGCCATCCTGGTCGTTGCCACCGAAGCTGGAGCCTGCTGCATGCAGCATGGCCATGTCATTGTGTACATGCAAGGCTGACATGCTGCTCTTGAGCAGAACCATTGTGCAAGTCATACAATGACTGCCAGAGGCTTGTCTGCTGCATGAGTGTCAGGATGGATGGCTCGTCACAAAGATGCAATGGAGTGGTTTGCCTGTTGTGGCTACAGGAGAAAGAGTTATGATGGCAAACAAATCAAAGTGAGAAGGTTGCTTATAGGTTGGTATGCTGTGATGTTGATGCATGATGTTTTGTCCGAGAAAAAAGAGAACTAGTGCCAGCTACTGTGCCATTCTACACGTGCACAAATAAACAGCTAGCTGAAGCGCTTCAGTAGGACCCAAACGTGGGTGATGCGGTCCAATGCATCACAGACTCAGTGCAACATGAGGTGTGAGTGGAAAGGAAGAAGACACTTGCCGTGCTGCAGGGAGCCAGGGCTCCATTGAGCATTGACCACGCCAACAGGGTGCTTTAGCTGCTCAGCCACAGCAACCATAGCAGACCCATCTGCATCCTTTGGAAGAGGGGCTGCTGCAGCAGGTTGATCACCACTTTGCTGTATCTCTTCTGGCCACCAGATGGTGACATGCTTGGAGCCAGGGCAAGCAGACGCAGAGGGTGACAAGATGTTGGGTCCGGCTGTGAGAATGGTCTGAGGCTGAACAACGGTCGAGCTGCCGCCAATCCAGGCTTGTGTTAGCTGTTGCGTCCCATCTGTGGTGGTGTGTAGCTTCCACATGATGATGCCGCCTTGTGCATCAGCAGAGAGTAATCCATTTCCCTCTTGTGTCCAGCTCACTGCTACCAATGAAGTGTAATGCTGCGCTTGGCATGTGGGGCCCTGACCTGGGTGTGGCTGTATTGCTGGTGTTTGCTGAACTATGGCAGTGATGTACTGCTCTAGGCTGAATATAGCAACAGTTGCCCCAGCAACTGCTGCTAATAAACTCTCTGTTCCCTGACTACACCATGCGACAACACTCACAGCCTTTTCTGCAGCTGAAGTGGGGCTTAGACGCAATACCACAGGGGGTTGCAGTGCACGGGGATGTTCGGACCGCTGGCCTGCAGGACCGCCTGCGTGATCATGACCCTCCTGCAGAATACAGAGGGTAGGTCTCGGGCCGATGCCACGGCATGGGTGCTTCAATGTCAAGACTGTTCTGCACCTGTGCTACTTGCACCACAGCACATGCAGATTGTGCCCCATGCGCTAGCAGACACAGTCCTGGGTGATCTGGCAGCCAGAGAGGCTCTGCGGGGCTTGTAGGACAGCCAGCCGAGTGATCCGACAGGTGCAAGCTTGCCAAATGTTCTATCATGACAAGCTGACGATACTGCCTTGGAAATGCAAGCTTCCTCACAGGTAGACGAGGCAATGTGGTTTCAACGGAATGAGGCGTGGACGTTCAAGTAGCACGGCGTGCATGGGTCCAGCCATGCACGTCTCGACAAAGAAGCCATAGCAGCAACAGAGCATGTTCAACGACACATGCTGCGCACAGGATTCCAGCAGTGGTTCTATTTGATTTTGTGCGTAAGCGCGTGTAGTGCATAGACGTCCAGCCTAACATTAGTGCGCAGTAAGAAGAGGACCAGGTCGTGATCAGCAGTCTTTGACGTTTCAGTCAATTTGTCAATTGGGTCAATTGGTCATAGTTTAGGGACATGCAAATCATCCTTTATCAATTACTGGTGGACAGAAACCTCACTGCACTCAATGCGACTGGTGGGTGGTGAAACAAAAGTTTTTTGACAAACCATCCTCGTTTGACTTCATTGTACACAAAATGGGCAGAACAAGCCAAATTTGGCAAATGAGCCAGAGAAACTTGTGCGTTGCCAATTGTTTCTGTTACTGGGTGACGACAATAGCCCGGTGGAATGAGCAATCTGCACATTGCCCTCAACACCCTTCAAGCCTCAGTGCATGAATGAATGACTGAACATTCAGGCTAAACTTTGGTTTTTAGTGCCCACCTCTTGACGCAGATGTCGACGAAACTCCTGACGTTGTCCGCATCACGAACCATTACCTCTGTTTGCCTCTAGCTCTGTTTGCCGCTAGCTCGTGACAGCCGAGCTCGCCAGACAAGGATTCCCGCTGGGCGTCAAACGGTAGCACTTCTATTCCTTTGGCAATGTGGTCTCCAGATAGTTGACGTCAGGGACTCGCAGTACCATCTCACAAGCCTCACATGCTGATGCAGGTAGATCGTAGCACACTTTGCCCAACACCTACAAAAAGGGTTCAGGCTTTGTCCTAGGCCTGCGGGCGCAAGCCCGGGAATTGAGCACTTATTTCAGTGACTATCCACCACTCTTATCTGAGAGGCGCATGAGTGGCTTGGATGTTGTGACAACACAAAGCACTGACGCTGTTCACCAGCTGTGCCCTGCTAAGGCTCAACCAGACAAGGAACTCAGACTGAAGTCAAGCAGACTGAGGCAACTACTGATCTGCCGGCTACTAGCTCTCTTTGTCATGGTCCTCAATGCCCACTCTCAAGCATTGTTCGTAGCTGCAGACCCGGCTGCAAAGTATACAGTCTTGGTGTATGCATCCATTTCATGTATAATAGGATCTATAGCTATTGCGTGCTTGTTTGTCTACCTGTTTCAAGAGCAGCTTGGGCAGCAGCTAGAGCCCTTTGCTGCCAAAGGAAAAGTATTCTATTGTTATGTATTCATATCTCTGGTTCCAGACTTTCTAGGGCTCCTGTTGACTTGCTTACTTGCTCACCGGTTACGATACAACAAATATGCATACACATCAAATTTGTTACCTGCAGGCCTGAGTATATTGAATACACTGATCAATGCATCTGTATAGTCAGCTAGGTAGTGCTCGTCAACAAACATTTTTCATGACTGCTCAACACAAAGTAGCTTTGATTTTGTGTTTTGATGTACGTCTTGTCATTTCTGAGAGTATGTTGCTGTATCTGACAAGCGGCCCAAGTGACGACAGGACAAACAACTATGCTGAGTATGAGCTGGTATGTGAACCCAGTGTCTCTTTGTGAAGTATTGAATATGGAATTTCCTTGCACAAGAAGGATTGGCGATGTTGCGGTTTTGTGTGTTGATTTGTGTGATCTGTTGGGCAAGGGGTTTCACCACGTGTAAAACTGTGTCTGAATGCATGGTGGATTCGATTTGGTATATCCATAAAGTTACCCATGTCGTGGCTACTACCACCTATTGGCGCCTGCACGGGACATTCTGCTGTTGGTCACACGGGCCCGCATCAACACATCAGAGAGCCACCAGGCTGTCGTTTCAAAACTAAATTGCTCTTCCATCCTTTCCAGCTCTTTCTGTACCGTCAGCAGCTGGGCAGGTGTCAGCCAGGCAATGGCAGAGCTGGTCATGGATAGGCCGGCTGCCAACAAGTGGTCCTCCAACAGCCGCCCGTCTGGTGCACTCTGTGCATAGTCCTGTGCAGAGCACTAGCCCTATCAGTTCCCAAGCACTGGTTGTAGCTGCAGACCCAGCTGCAAAGTATACAGTCTTGGTGTATGCATCCATTTGTACACAAGCACGGCTACCAAGGATGAGAGTGTCCAGACATCCCTCTTGAGCCCTCTTGAGACATTCGTACACACTCAACAACTGTGCTCTAAATCTTTTCATTAGTGTAACAATGTTGTGCAACTGACAGAATGTACTACTGGGGTTGCAGATGTGGCAAGCATGTTTCAAAAGCATGTCAGCAGACCTGCAGCTCCCGCCAGAGCAGGGGGTCCATTTGGCACCCAAAGGGGTTGATGAACAGCAGGTCTGGCTCAGCTTCTGTAATGTCAAAGACATCAAGCAAGTCGTCCTCCTCATCATAATCAACATGCTGCTCCTGCACTAAGATGCATTGCTACAGAATACTTACAAGCTGTCCCTGGGCAAAAAGGGCAGATGCATTGTGTAGTGCAGTGCGAATGACTTGCTGTATTTTGCAATGCATCAACTGTATATGTTCTGCATGCAGATAGCAGTTCATAAAGTAGACTAATTTTAGGCCTAAATTTTAGCCCTAAATTTTTATGACAGCGTATAGGTGAAGTAATCAAGCTTGAGAAGTGCAAGCCCACCATCAGAGCCGTATAAGCTGCATTGAGGGCGACGGCATCCTCTGTGGCATCATCATCAGCACTGACATCTGGGTGCATGACTTTGATCTTGGAAATATAGGCAGCACGGATTTCAGCTTTGCTGCTGCTTGCAGAGACGCCAAGCAATCTGTAAAGGTCTGTCACGCTGCCTTTCGATTGGCTGGCAAAGCAAACTAGAGGCCGCTGCTTGCGCCACCTTGCCATCTGCATAGCAAAGTTACAAGTGACAAGCGGCAGCAGCAACACCATCAGCTTTACAGCCTCATTGCTATGGCTTGCTCACAGGTACGTGCAAAGTTGTAGCCTTTCCTGCAAGGTCCAATGTTGTGACTATGCATGCGAACACCAATGTGCAGTCAAAACATTGGTCACATCATTTAGAGAATAAGATTTCCTGAAGATCATGAGAGTGTACCGCTGGAGAATGTCCCAGGCTTCTGTGGGGGGAGCGTAGAATTTGGACGCTGGGATTGCTGTACAGGTGCCGTGAGTGTCTGGCCACATCTGTCATGAGCCAGCAGCAATCAGATGATATAGATTACATGCCAGCCTGAAATAATTGCACTCTACCGATGTTTAGGTCCGGCAATGTAGTCCAGTGCACCAACTGCAATGCACACACGCCAAGTTGGTAGTGTTATATATAATACAAACGCTTAAATGTACCGGTCTATGTTTCCTACATAAACATAAGCTTTATAAAGCAGCACAGCTAGGTGCAGGATGCACCTGTGACGTTTCTTTCCGATTCTTGAACTTGCTGGTTGATATGCTGGTTTTGCTGCTCTGTCACTGGCTCGCTGTTTTGCCGCAAGCTTCTGTTGACGTCCAAGATTGAATAGCCAATGACCTGCAGGCACAGGTAGATACAAGTTAGGTCAACCAATTTGCTTTGACATACGTGGCATTCAGAGTATCGGTCGCAACACTGTTCAGGCTGTGCATACAATTCTGATTGGTTCTCACCAGGATGCCTGCTGCGAAGATGCCAGCCGCAGCCAGTGGGGATTTGGGATCAAGCATGCACACAGAAAGCCCCGGATGCAAGGTAGAGGTCGACTCGGACTGTGAAAGATCACCAGGGAGATTAACGTCACCGCACAGCTGCTCTGTTTCAACTGTGCCAACAGTTATGAGGCGTGCTTTGAGCGGAGCTGGCTGTCGAGGGCCAATGTTGAGGCTTAAAAAGAGTTGACCTGCAGAGAGTTGACTCACGCTGTAGACTTCACAGCCAGAAGTACAGGTATGAACTGCTTGCCTGGCACGCTGTGAACACATTTTGTTCTTCAAGGTTCAATCCATCCGACCGGTAAAGATGGGCACAGCGCTTGCGGCCTCGTGCAGCACGCACCAGATCAACTCCAGCCACTTTGTATTATCTCTGCGCAAGCTGTCTTGGCACACATCAGCAAGTCGCTGTGCCTCATTTACCGGCCGTTCTGGCATATGTTATCGGCAAACGCGCAAGTACTGTTGTCAGGCCAGCCTATCCACCACTCTGCAGGTCAGTGTTCTGACCTGAGTAGATCAGCCTCGAGGCACGATGCTTGCAACTTCGAGCCACTATTGCAGAATCTGGTCAGAGCCGGGTCTCAAGCGCACCCTGGCCTAGGTACTGGTGCCTTCGTGAACTCATCAGTCTATCTCTTAGGCCTGCAGATCCTCTTGAAAGGTAGGCAAGCGCAGCTCTGCTGTGGCTTCAACATGGAGTCTCGCTGGGAACCATGACCATTGACTTGGCCTGTTTGCAACGCTGTGCTCGTTTGTAGGCCTAACACCAGCAGGAGTTGCTCACAGCTGGGTTCTTGGAACTGCCATATATTCAGCATTTGGACCAGGAGGATATGTATTAGTGTGCTTGTACTTCTTGCTGGGCTCAGCGGTCAGACCAAAGCATGACTGCTCTGAAATTTCAATGAATGAAGCGCATACGCTGCATGAAAACACCATACGGCCATGTTGGAAATATGAAAGTGCAATCTGCACTGGCATATGCCTGCAATGTCTCAGGAACAGGGAAGTTTTGGCTCCTCAAAATTGCATTGGTTGATCTTCATCATATTTTGGCATGCTTGACAGCTGTACTCTAGCAAGGTTCTGCATTGGTAGCACACGTTTATTACACGGTTACAACACTGTCATTTGAACTGGCACAAGCCTCTTCATGCATACTACAGCTAGTAAGCATGTTTGTAAATCCAATCAGAAACTAGCACAGCCATGACAATCAGAAATCAGCAAAGCCATGACTTGGGCCCTGCAACGTGATGTTTTTTGGGTTTGACAGGTGACAAAGGTGAAACTGAAGCAGAAGCAGGAGGAACGCATTGCAGAGGCCAGGTCTGGCAGGCGCTCTCCGGTGAGTTTGACTTCCTTTCAGCAGCATGTTCACAATGCCCAATTGGCCTCAAGGGCTGCTACCTTGTGTAACCATACCCAGCTGCAGAAAAACACAGAGTGTGGTCACTGCAACGAGCAAGTAGCTTGCTGTAGGATTTGCGTGAGACTTGTGAACGCAGACTCTATCACCAATGGATGGTTTGCAAGGACACTGCATAGCAGAAGCCTGACAACATGACACTGCTGGGATCTTGTCTGACATGATCTGGAGTTGCTTTCAGGCAGTTAGCTCATTGGTCTGTACGTACCTAGCTCATCATGAGCTGGAAAGCAATATTGTTGTTTTTGATAATATTATTGCTAGCACCATTATTTGTCATTGTTCCTGTTGTTATTGTGATGATTATTATTACTGTTACTATTGTTATTATTATTGTTACTATTGCAGGGGAGCGTGTGGGGATCAGGCTCTGCTGGCACTCTGTGTGCAGTGGCTGCACTTGCAATGGGCCATGCAACATTCTGGCAGGTGACATACTTGCTGATGTGCTATGCTCACAGTCAGCTGACTACCTACCAGTTGCCATGCCCATGCATGTGGTAATTCAGCGAGTGCTGCTGTTGTATCGTTTCACAGTTTTGTTGCAAATTGCATTGCCATTTTGTTATGAGGTGAAGCAAAAGTGTATCAATGACAGCTGTGTTTTGTGCATGTTGTTTTTTATCAGCCAGGAATTTGACAAAGCAGGGTTAGGAAGTGTGAAATGCCCAACAGAAGAAATCTTTTGACAAACAGCTTGTCGTACTCTTATCCTGATTCGCAATGTGTTCTCAGGTTGGCTTTGTGGCAAGCTTTGTCAGCAAGTTCTCTGATACAGTCTCCAGCGAGATTGGCAAGGTGAGTCCTGTCTTTCTAGCCCTGAGATTTACGCTTGAAAGCGTTATAACGCAAACACGGGCATTTGTAGCCACATATATGGAAGGCTACATGTTGTATGCTTGATACTGTCATGACTGTCCTGCTGCAATAAAAACCAAGGTACAGATCAGATGTTGCCTTCACAGTAAGCAGTTGGTGCATTGGAAGTTTCATCAGCACAACACAGCTCAGCCATAAGTTGCTTGCCAAGCAATCCATACTGACAAGCTTGCAATCAGGATACAAGCCATGGTGTTGCAACACAGGCTTATGGCAAAACAGCATACCTGATCACCACATTGAAGGTTGTTCCTAGGGGCACAGAGGGTGCTGTCAGCCTGGAAGGGACTGCAGCTGGTGCTGCTGCTGCAGCGCTCTTTGCTGGAGTTGCATTTCTGCTCAAACTGGTATGAACAAGGCCAAGCATGCATCCAGATTTTGTTGTATGTACACCAGGCATCGGTGTGCCAATCCTGTTGTAGGCATGTCTTGTTGCTGCACTTCAGATGAAGTTTTTGGCTTCTGAGACAAGGCTGCTGGCAATCAGAGTACATTTTGTGGATCTTGGCTCAATGATGCACCTGTCTGAAACTGTTGGGACACTGCAGGTCACCGTGCAAGGGGCAGGCGTAGTCGCAGCAGCAGCAATCGTTGCAAACTTGTTTGAAAGCTTCCTTGGTGCTGCGCTGCAAGGGAAGGCTTTGTGGCTAACAAATGATATTGTAAATGCTATCCAAATCAGCCTTGCTGCTAGCATTGCCCTTGTAATGACAGCTTACCTTTACACCTGCAGTCTTTTCCATGCTCAAGCCAGACTTGACTGCAAAATGTTGCATGTCACTTGTCAAGACGTGCTGGCCAGAGAAGATGGGCATTGAAATGGTCTGTATATTCGTTGCAACCAATTAGGCAGGCAGAGGTGATGGCGGGTGATAGTAGCCCTTGATCTTCAGCTGCTGCAGATCCGCATTTACTGTTGCTGCTGCAGTCTAGCCAGGTCATCTAAATGGTGCATCTAACCTGACCCCTGCTGTATCTGTCTATTCTTCTCCTTCGCATTATGCAGCGAGATTCCAGCGCAGCCTGCTCTAAGCAGGAAGCCGGATGCACAACGATCGCGAGATTGATCTACAGGGGACTCGTCCAATCGTGCAAGCATCAGAACGTATTGCGCAGCGGTGTTTCATCAGCTGCTGCTGCGAGCAGATTCCAGATCACTTCTGGCTGACGGCCTGATTTAGCAGGATCGCTGCTGAGGGGCGATCCATACGGGAGCAGCTGAGAGCAGCGTTTACAATACTAGCCTGTCCCACCCGTGAGCTAGCGCTTCAATTCAGGTGGCGACTCCTTTGTAGGGCTGGGGCCCTCTCCCAGCGTAGACGATGTCTCAACACTGGGACTACTTAACAGCCAAGGACAACCAGCGGCAAGTGATCGTATGGACAGTGGCAGCCGTTACCTTGCCTGCAGCAGGAGCATTTCTGTGGTGGCTCTCGGAAAAGGGCTACAACAACCTAGCTCCATACAGAGTAAGTCAGGCTCACAAGCCCACGCCTATGAAGCAGGCCACGCCTCTCGTCGCAAACTATGCATGCCAGTGGCATCCGGTCAGCAACAGGCTTTGTGCTTTACAGTATCAGTACAGACCAGGCTCCATTTCAGGCTACATTGCACGGGTATTGGCAGGACATGCTGACAGACGCCGCAGTAAGGCCACTCCTGGATTGTCTGCAGCATCACGCTAGCTGTTTTGGCATGGCTGTTATCCATCAATGCACTGTGCAGGGCGCAAACCAGTCAGAGTGTATATGGATGGCTGCTTTGATATGATGCACTATGGACACGCAAATGCACTTCGGCAGGTGGCTCTCAATTCTTGCCTGAGGCTCATGTCCTTGTTAATGCTTACATGGTGCTTTGAGATCAGCTAGTGCAGCATGTGTTTTGCATCTGAGCAACATGTGTTTGTTGATGTATTTGCTTCCAGACATCTGCCTATGCTACAGGCAGCATGTGTGTATATTATCAGGAGTTGCAGGTGCACACAGCAGTAGCATATGTCTCACAGGCATTGCTCCTTCTGCCCTGGCACACAACTTGTATTTTAACAGCTCTGGATAATGGAACAGTAATCTATGCAGGCTCGAGCAGTCGGTGATGAGCTGGTTGTTGGTCTAGTTCCAGACAGAGAGATTCTGCGCTGCAAAGGCCCTCCTGTTCAGAACGAGGAGGAGCGCAAGATCATGGTGGAAGCTGTGAAATGGGTTGGGGAAGTCATTACAGGTCAATAGTCTGCTTCATCTTTGCCCAGGCTCAAACTGATGTGCATAATCAAGATGAGAAGGTCATTTGCTGAGATAGCCCAATCAATGCAGGCTGCCCTGATGACATGTGCAGAAGAGTGCATGAGTTACCTGTGCTTGCTTATTGTGTGCTACTGTCACTGCTCCTTTTCAACTTTGTGGCCCAGAAGTTGGCATGCAACACATGCTTGGCAGAGCAGCTCATCAAGTGTGCGGCATCAGCTTGTGGGGCAGCATGCTGCTGTTTTGATACATGGCCCTTCACTGTCAAGTGCTTTCCTGCAGATGTGCCATACGAGCTCACACCAGAGTTTTTGGAGGACTTGTTCACCAAGCACCGCATTGACTACATTGTGCATGGCGATGACCCTTGCCTGCTTCCAGATGGCACAGATGCATATGCCCATGCAAAGCAGATGGGACGTTTCAAAATGGTGAGCACAGCTTTGTCTCCTGCAATGCACATGCTCTTATTGTGTCTGCTCAGTGCTGTTGTGCTGCACCAATCACCTGTGTGTTATTCATATGCACAAGGGCATTCACTTCACTTGGCTGGACATAGTTCAGGCATGGACATCATAAACAAGCTTATACCTGACGTCTTTGTTCACAATGCATCTCTGTTACTGTGTTTTGTCAATTTTCACTTTACAGGGCTCTCAATATCCCATTTACACAGTTGTATGTGCACTAAGTGTCACCAGCTGAATTGCTGCAGCATTTCTAACTGACAATGAAGTGCATGCTATTGTGCAGCAATACACTGACTGTTGTCCAGGTGAAGCGCACAGAGGGCGTCAGTAGTACAGACATTGTTGGACGTATGCTCATGCTTGTCCGGGACAACAACAGATTCTCAGAGGTATGCTGCACATAAGGTCATGCACTTTTGTCAACTCAACAACAAAGTCAACCATGACAGACTGTTTGCTCAGCAGAGACGCATCACAATCACCAAGTGTTGGACTATTTGTTTGATTGTAAGCAGTCAAATTTCATGTCAGATTCAAAACATAGCAAGCCAAGGTTCAATGTTGTGTCTGCGTCTGTCATTGGTTGACTTCTAACATACTTGTTGATATTATCAGCATTCAGCCCTCTCTTGCTGCGCAGAAAATTGCGATACAAGACAAGCGGGCTTTGGCAAAGCAGTTCAGCCGGACTCATCAAGACTTTGACTATTCTGAGGACAAGCCAGAGGAAGCCTCCTCGTCATTGAAGCGCGACACGGTTCTGAGTAGATTCATGCCCACCTCGCGGCGGCTGGTCCAGTTTTCAGATGGCAACGTGGCAGATCCCCATGCCAAGATTGTGTACATTGACGGCGCCTTTGATCTGTTCCATGTTGGCCACATTGAGATCTTGAAGGTCAACATGCCTTGCCCTTTTGCCCTCTGACTTTTGCCTTTTGCCCTCTGACTTTTGCCTCTTGCCCTCTGACTTTTGCCTTTTGCCCATTGACTTGCACCAGCTCAGCACTCAAGTTGGTGCATCACAGCATAGCAGTCTGATCACATGTTGCCCTTGCATCTGAAGGTGCTGTTGCAGTAATCATCGTGCCTGCATCTTTTCAGTCAATCTTAGCGTTGACTCTGCTGTTTCATAGACGCTGCATCAGTATGTCATGCTGTGCACAGCTGAGTTGCATTGCTACACCAATGTTACTCATCATGAATGTCCTCTGTAACTTTGTTGATGATACATTTGCATGCAGGTATGTAAGTGACAGCCTTGCTGAGAGCAATTGTGTGAAGTCCCACAGTCTACATGCCTTCTTTGTCTCTGTTGGGACTACCATCAAGATTTGTGCTAAGGCAGGCACAATGCACAGTGTGCCTGCCCCACAGACCAGTTTGCATCAGGCCAAAACTCCCCCCCCCTCCACACCCCCCCCCCTTGGTTCTGTCACACATTGTACTTACACATTTGATGCACAAAGCCAGGGAGCGGGGAATGTCAATCTTGTTGGAGTGGCACAGGGCTGAGACCATACCCACTGTGATACAACAGATAAGTTACAGTCTTTACATACAGCTTGTTGCTGAGGTGAGTGGTGTGGTGCAGAAAGCCAAGGAGCACGGGGACTTCCTGCTGGTTGGGCTGCACACAGATGAGGATGTGTCAGAGCGGCGGGGGCTGCACCTGCCCATCATGGACCTGCATGAGCGCTGCCTCTCAGTCCTGGCCTGCAAGTATGTTGATGAAGTCATCATAGGTGGGCCTCTTCACCTGTGTTGCAGCAGAACATGCAGCATGAGCCGTTGAACAGGCTACTGTCTGCTTGTATGTGCCGCAAGCCTGCCTGCCCACTGTACAGTTGAACTCTTACCTGACTGTAAGTCCTGCTGCTTTGTTACCCACCTTTGCAGCAAGAGCAAGTCACTGAGATGACACCAGCAGCACGACAGCAGGCAGGCATGTAAAGCTAAGAGACTGCATTCTCAGCAACAGACCATATGCAGTCTTGATGTGCGGGCTGGGGTTTTGGCATCCTGTGCTAGGGTCTAGGTCAACCTTGCTTCTTGAGCCAGTTCTGTGACAGGTGCTCCCTTGGAGATGAGTGAAGACCTGATGACCACCTTCAACATCAGCTTGGTGGTGAGAGGGACCATCAGTGAGACCAGCCTGGACAGGAAGGCCGAGAGCTCCTCACAGCAGCGCTACTCAGCACCCAAAGCAAGCAACATGTTCAGGCAAGCCGCCCCCTCTACAACACATCTGGTGTGCATGCCTTTGAGACAGACAACTATGCTTGGACTGACACTCACATGCCGTCAGAATAGCAGCAAGTCATTTTGTTGCAGCGTTAGCAACGTTCAAGTTGAGCTTACCTGGTGGCAGACTTGGGCTTGGAAAGAACTGTAGTGCTCATAAAATCTGGATGGCAAACAAAAGCGTGACATTTCATTGGTTGACAAACACAACCTTCAGCACTGTTTGGCAAATTCTGCTTACTAGTGAGCAAGAGCTGAGTGGCATGTGGTGTATGCAGGCAGCTAGAGAGCCCGTCAGACATGACCACAGCAACCATCATCAACCGCATATTTGCCAACCGAAAAGCTTATGAGGACCGTAATGCCAAGAAGGTTGCAAGCGAACAGAAGTACTACAAGTCTAAGCAGCATGTAACTGAAGGCTGATGTGCAGGCTCAGCCTTTCATGCTAAGCATGCCATGCCTGCTTGTGTCTTGATGCTGAGATGGTCCTTTATTTGCATTGAGGTTGTCTGTATTATAAAGTTTGGCTGCCCATCCAGTTTGCTGCTCATTGGACTTCTGGCAGCATATGAGTCAAGTCTTAGATCAAAACACAGCTGACCTGATCAGCCAGCTATCACGTTCCATGTGTCCTTGCAGTGGTGTGATGGTCATCGTGCACGCGGTAAAGATTATTCTGGTTCACTCATTTAGATGAAGCAGATGTCGGTTGGCCAAGGCCAGCAAGTGTTTAGTGTGGTTATGGTGACAATTGCTTCAGACGGTTTCAGCAATTCACAAACTTCTTGAAGTAGAACTGTTTTTCATTAATCAGTACAGGTGGTGTACGTGCAGTACGGCATGAGACCCGATATTGTCAATGTACTCCCGTAGCAGGCAAGACATTGAAACAACATTGGCTGTCACAAACCGTACCAAGACAGTTTGGTAATCCACTACTATGCGTGAAGAGGATTGGTGAAGAAGTCACCAATCAGTGAATTGAAAGCACGTGCATGGTAGCTAGTAGTTCGTAACACGCCACTCAGCCATATGCCATGGCATGACTGGCCAGTCATTACATGCTGCTCAGAATTCTTCAAAGCGTTCTTTAAACTCACTTAAACCCGTATGTACATGTATACTGTGTGAACAGCACCCCTGATGGTGGGGAGCAGATCACACAGAATACTTGCAAGAACCATACTTGCATATAACATCTGTGCAACAATGATGATGATGATGATCACGAGTGAAGTTTCAGACAAACACGTGAATTAACTTCTTTTCGCAATCAGACTTCAGGAATGGCCATGCCCATTGGGTGCAGAGGACACAGTGCACCTAGATGGTGTAAATGGTGTCAGGCTTGGCACCTGGTCCTTGTGCCACCATGCCAGACCTGGAGGAGTTGAACTGCTGCACAAAGTTCAGGCTGGTGTTCAGGCTCAATGCCGTGTACTGCACAAAACAGACCTGGTCAGTGATGTTTACCATGTCAACAAGCCCTACTGTCCCAGCAAGTCCAGACCCAGAAATGTCCAGACACAAAAAAACAAATGGCCTAACCATCGTGCTGGAGATTTGGATCTGGCCATTGACCATACTCAAGCATATGCACAAAGGCCCGTTAGCCAAGCGCAATACAGAATGCATTCAGAGCAGCATGATGAGACACACAACATCACTGACGAAGGAAGTGTAGAAAAAATTCTGGACAGAGCATACCGAGAGAGGGAAGTTGCCAATCCAGTCCTCAATCTCCTGGTTGGTGAAGGATCCGTTGTTGAAGACCAGTATCATCCATGCATCATTGTCAGGGTCTGCATCATAATGTGTCAATGCATACTTGTGACGCCATGGTTGCATAGTTGCCAGCATGTTTCACCAGTTCATACAACTAAACTCAGATGGCAATGCTGTCAGACAGAAGCTGCTTGGCCTGTGGGATGCCTCACACAGACTGCCTGGTGAAGCATCAACATGCAGTGCAGCATTGCATGTCTCACAAGCTCAACAGAACAGACTTGAGGAGACTGTAGTCAGTGAGTGTTGCTTAATATGCATGGAAACTGTATACAGGTGTACATAGCAGCAATTGCAGATACAAGGGCCGGACCTGCATTCTTGATGAAGTGACCAATTCCGGCAGGGGCAACACCTAAGTCATTGGGCCCCAGAGTGTTGACTCCTGACAATGCACCCAGGCCATTGTACAGCTGAATCTGCAGATAGAGCAGCAGGCAGTCTGTACAATGCTGCAGCTGCTTGCCTGGTGGCTTGCCTCAACATAGTTCTCACCTTGAGTGCAGATACAGCTTCTGAAATGTGGGGACTTACTGGGAACACCAAGACTGATTCAAAACTGAAGATGAGACACTGTGTTGCTGGTTGGGACACACAGATGTGCACTAATTTTTGTGACGCTTGCATGTGAATGCACAACAGTAGTTTCCACCTTGGTGCACAACAACCACATGCAACAATGAAGAACAGCAAATTCAAGTCATTGTGCTTCACCTCAAGACAAGCAGCATCTGCCACACAGGAGTTGCCATGCGGACCTTGAAGTATGCCAGCATGCACTGACGCAGCATTCAACTCAAGCTTGCAGCTCATGATTACCTCTACTGTCCCGTTGATGACAAACTGCCACTCATCCTCATTCACATGCCAGTGCATCTGACGCAGGGCTCCAGGCTTGAAGTGCACCAGTGATCCTGACATAGCTGTGGAGGCCGGGAAGTACTGTGAGTCAGCAGTGCGAACAGTGCCGCCATCAGTGCTCACCTGCAGAAATACCAGCTGGCTTGCTGCATTGCTCAATGCTGAATTGACCATACTGATCAACTTCTCTACTTCCTACTTCTTCTTAACTCAACTAACATGTGCATTGCGTGACAAAGTGACAATGTTTTCAAAGCTAATGTTAACAGAATGACTCAATTCTATTGAGCTTGATGCACAGCTATTTCTGGGCGTTCAGATTGCGCGTGACTCAAGTGAATGAACAAGTGCACGTCTGAGCAGACTTTGCATTTGTTTCAATATGCAAGCTGCTGTGAATGGCAATGTGTAATGCCACACCTCCAGGTAGCCTGCTGTGCCAAAGGGATATCGGTGAGTCATGGAGTTGACTTGGGAAGTGAGGGGTGCTGATGTGGCAGCTAGCACTGGGGACGGTGTGCTGTCCCCAGCAATTAGCTCGGTCAGATTGCCTTGAGGCATAAAGTTGTTGGTTCCATTGACCAGGTTTGCGGTGATCATGGATGTGTTGGGGAGACCAAAAGCCTGCATACAATGGCATATTTGATAATCTCCCTCCAAAAATTCAATGCACGCCTGAACATGCTATCACTTTTACTTACCAGAAGCATAAACATTTCAGTGCAGGCTGTCACTCATCTCTTCATGCTCATGTACAGCTGGAGAAATAGCACAAGCTGATACAAAACATGCTGGCTTGTACATGACCTGACAGCATTTGCAATGAACAATCCTAAATACAGTCCCAACCACGCAAATGGGGAGAAGTGCGGCAGCCTTACTTGCAGAAGTAGTCATCATGGTATACACTACAGCAGGCATCAGGTTGGTGTGTGCAATCATGCACTGGCTGCAAACTGCATTATATGCTCTGTGGTGCAGAGAGTGACCTGTGCAGCCATGGCAGCAGGCACTTGTGTGTACCAGCCAGACAGGCCCTGGGCATCCAGGCGCTCATCAAAATCACCCTGGTCGTATGAGGTCATGTATGTGCAGCCAAACTCTGGATCCACACCCAGAATGACGTGCCCAAAGTTACCTGGGAAGAACTAGATGTCACCATTGTCGTAATCCCCTGCAGGTCAAATCATCTTTGTCATCACTGATTCAACTTGACTCATGCAGAAAGTGAAGTTTGGCCACAGCGCGTTTGTCCAGTGGTTTGTCAGTGCTCGCCGCGTGGCTCTACTGATGACAGTGCTGTGCACATGTGATCTGGCAGATGGCAAAACCAGTGTTACCCTCACAACAAATCAGCGTACAACCAATTGCAATTGCAGACATTGCACCAGATCCAGCGAGACTGCTGACAAACAATCCACACAGGCAGTGCCTATGCTGACAGAACCTTACATGACTCAACCATATGTGTTGACCCTTGATTGACCAGCGTGGCTCTGCATGTACCATTGAGCACAAACCCCCACTCATTGGGGTTGTGCCAATGCATTTCACGCAAGCCTCCAGGGTTCAGTTTGAATAGTGCACCAGAAAGTTTGTCGGAAGCTGGGAAGTTGGCAGTGCTGGATGCTTTGTAGAGGCCTCCTGGGTACTGAATCCACTCTTGTGCAGCAAGACCATACTTGTAAATGACGTTTTGTGCATTCTGCAAGCACTCTTGCAGCGTTTGATTTCTGCCTCCAAGCTAAGACGGAGTACTCCGGAAAATCCCGCGTCGCAAAGTCGCAAAGTCGACAAGATGCAACGGTACGTACAGGTGTATATATGTAGTGTCGAGTGAGGGTTATGAGTAGCGGCATACCGCTGATGGTGCCGGCTCCTCGGGAGGAGACACCACGCTGTCGATGATGACTTGAGCTGATGTCGCCACGAGCAACACAAGCAACGTTGCTGAGGAGAGAGGAGTGCTCGTTCTCGCCAGCTTAAACGGCTATAGACGCTTCACCAAGACTTACAGCACAGCTTCAGTGCTAAAGCAACTTTGCACTTCCTTGTATGGCAACAGATTGTCGTATATTTTTCAACACGCTATTGAACCGTCGACGTAA
>JAABUP010001392.1_pt1 | contig 50586 bp, 49 predicted proteins | sample 5559201 | NCBI WGS metagenome assembly JAABUP01 (sample SAMN10711887, study PRJNA513373) | rock metagenome | isolation source: Antarctica rocks | place: Antarctica | reverse complement strand
AGCTGGCTCGCGCTTATCCCGACACCGCCGGGTCCAAGGCGACTGGTGCAGGGTAGGCATGGCCTATCTCAACCCGTCAAAACCTCTGTGCAGCGGTACTAGGGGCTTCTATCGCCCGGACCTGGGCGGGCGGCTACGCCGCGGCCAGCCGGCGCACGGCTTCGATGGCGGCCGTGGGTTCCAGGCGGTTGGGCAGGGCCAGGTCGGCGTGGGCCATCGCGATGGTGTCGTCCGGCGCGACCACGAAGGTGGCGGCCAGCGGCAGCCGCCAGGTTCCGGTGCCGTTGATGCGGGGCAGGTCGTGCCCCAGCCGCAGGAACAGCGGCCGGACCACCTCGGGCAAGTCGATGGCCACGCCGTAGCTGTCCGCCACCTTGCCGCCGGGGTCGGACAGCACGGGGTAGGCCAGCAGGTCGCGCTCGGCAGTCCGGCCGCAAGCCTCCGTCTGCTGCGGGAGAATGGCCAGCAGGTTGCCGCCGGCCCTGTGCAGCCGCGGCAGGGCATCCTGCCAGGCGCGCAGCCAAAGCGTGCAGAACGGGCACCAGCCGCCGCGGCTGAACAGCAGCACCACTGGACCCGACACTAGCCGGTCCGCCAGCCGGACGGGCGTGCAGCTCCGGTCCATCAGCGTGAACCCCGGTGCAGGATCGCCGGGCCGCAGCAGCGCCTTGCCAGCCCTGTCGGCCGCAACCTGGGCCTCTGCGTGCCGCATCGTCTCGAAATCAGCCGGCGCCATGCGGCTCTGCATGCCCTGGTACAAGCCACTCAGTTGCTCTGCCAGAGATAGCTGCCCATCGCCCATCGCTTGCCTCCTCGCATATTTGTTTTTTCTAAAATGGTTTATGCACGAAGGCTTGGGAAGTTGCCGCCCCCCATAACACTCATGCACTGCACTATGAGCCGATGGACCTGCTTGCCGCCCTCCGTACCTTTGTCCGCGTCGCCGAGTCCGGGTCGTTCTCGGCCGTAGCGCGCGAGATGGGGGCGACGCAGCCCGCGATCTCCCGCCAGATCGGCGCACTGGAGCAGCACCTCGACGCCCGGCTGATCCAGCGGACCACGCGCAGCTTGACGCTCACCGAGGACGGGCGCGACCTGCTGGACCATGCGCGCCGGGTGCTGGACTGCGTGGAGGAGGCGGAAACCGCGGTTGGACGCCGCCAAGGGGCGCCGAGCGGGCTGGTCCGCATCGCCACGCCCTCGGCGTTCGGCCGGCTCTACGTCGCGCCGCGCATGCGCCGGCTGCTGGACCGCTATCCCGACCTGTCGGTCGAGCTGCACATGTCGGACGTGGTGATGGACATGATCGCCTCGGGGATCGACCTCGCCATACGCGGCGGGACGGTGAACGAGGCGAGCCTGGTGAGCCGGCGCATCGGCGCGTCGGCCCGCTATGTCGTCGGATCGGCCGAGTACTTGGAGCGCAACGGGGTTCCGGCGCACCCGTCCGACCTCGCGCGCCACTCGTGCGTCATCCACTTGCAGAACGCGACGCCGAACGAGTGGCGCTTCGATGGCCCCGGCGGCGCGGTGTCGGTCGAGGTCGGCGGCCGGTTCCGCAGCGACAGCAGCGAGGCGGTGCGCGAGGCCGTCGTCACCGGCGTTGGCCTTGCGCTGGTGCCGTCGTGGGTGTTCGGCGCCGACCTGACGAGCGGGCGGGTGCAGGCCGTGTTGCAACGCTTCCAGGCGGAGCAGGTGCCGATCCATGCGGTCTACCCGTCCCGCCGCAACCTGGCGCCGCGGACACGGGCCGTCATCGACTTCCTTTTGGACGAGTTCCGGCTCGACCCGGCCATCTCGACCTATGGCGAGACTTGATTCGAGGCCTGCCTCCCCGCATGCCGCGGCCTGCACAGCTTCTGGCAGGGGCATCTTCTGGCAGGGGCACTTGAACGAAAGAAGCATCGTTAAAAATATAACGATACAATGTGGTAAACAATCATGCGTCTCAGACAGCAGAAATGTTATAAGAATAAAGTGTTTGCGTCGTTGTCATCCAGTGTTGGCAAAATATTTCCAAGGCTGGCTATTGTAGCCCTTGCCGGGCACAATAGTACCAGCATAGCTAATGGAGGTACTCCGTCGTGCTGGCAACATACCGTTTCAGCAATGTTTTGGGCCTAATATGAACGTCTCGCTTGTCCGTGCTTCTTCCAGTCAGGCCCCAACCGCTGTCGAGCTGGCGGATGCTGTCGCCGGACAGGGCGGATGCGTGGGTGTGGTGGCCAGGGATGGCGCCGACACGGTGACGTTGCTGATCCAGATGGAGCGCAAGCTGTCCAGCCGCCGCATCCGCTGCATCCGCGTTTACGGCCCCTCGTCGGGTGGGTTGGCTCCAAAGGACCTGATAGCGCAGATCGTCGGCCGGCCCGACCCGGACGCCCTCACGGACGATGACCTGAGGGCCGGGTTCATGGCGTTGACCGGCCCTAGGGAGGGCTATGCCGCGGTGGCGCTGCTGGTCACTGAGGCGCACAACCTGCAGCCGTCGGCGGTGCGCTACCTCCAGCTCGCGAACCGGTCCAGCCCGGAGCTGCGCATCGTGTTGGTTGGCGGACCCGGCTTGCCCGATGTTTTGGCGGCGGACGAGTTCACCCCGCTCCGGCGCAGCATGCGTATGCTGGAGCTGCCCGATCCTGCTGCGGGCTACTCGTCGAGCCTTTTCGCGGACGCGCCGAGGCTGGCGTCGGTGCCGGCCGTGTCCCGACGGAACGGCTCCTGGCCGTCGGTAAGGTGGGGCCTGGTTGCCTCGCTCGTGCTCTTGGTGGGGGCAATAGCGTGGCGTCACCAGCCGGCTTCGTCCGTGGCCGCGCTCCCTGCCCAGCTTGGAACAACCGGGCCTGCCGCAACGGCGCAAGAGCCGCTCGTCGCGTTCGTACCCGTCCCGCTGCCCGAAGCGCCCGAGGCGGTCAACCCACCCGTGGAGCAGAAACCGGCGCTGCCTGCCGCCGCTCCGGATGCCTCCGCCGCCGAGGCGCCAGCGCAGCCGGCCGAGTCCATCGTGGGCAGCACAGCCCCTGCCGACAGGCTGCCCGCCCCGGCAGCGCCTGGGCGCACCGATCCAGTCCGGGCCGCTGATGCCGCCGCGGTCCAGGTGCCGGGGCCGGCCGCGGCGGCAGAGGCGCCAGACGCAGCGCCGGCTGTGGACGCCGACTTGGCAGCCACGCCGCTTTCCAAGGCTGGCGCGCCGGCGGCTGGCTTGCCGCCCGATGCTCCGGTTGCGGCGCGGCGCACGCGCAGGGAGGCGCAGCGGGCCGCGGCGCCCGTGGCCGCTCTGCCTGCCCGCCTTGCGGACGCCCGCCCCGCGGATGACCGGCCCGGTCCCATTGACGACCGGCGCTGCCGTGACATCGTGTTCGGTGCTCAGTTGGGAAAGGACCCGTCCGATGCTGACAAACAGTTCCTCCGCAGCGGCTGCCACGCCAAGTAGGCCGCGCTGGCTGCTTGTTGCGGCGGTGGCGACGACCGCCGCGCTTGGCGCCTGCGCCGCCGCAAGCCGCCGGGCGTCCGGCGAACGAGGCACAGTCGCTCGATGACGCCGTGGCGAGCCTCACCACCAAGCTGCTCGCCCGCGCGCGGGTAGACGGCGCCGAGAAGCGCGTGCTCGTGGTCGACCCGGTGATCGACCGCGCCACGGGCAACCAGGCGGCGGTCACGCGCGCCATGGAGCCGCGCATGCTGCGGGCGGTGAGCCAGGGCTACCCGCACATCGAGCCGGCAGCGTTCAACCTTGCGGCGCTGGACCGGCAGCCGATCGTGCTCGTGGGCTGCACCACCTCGGTGGACGCGCCTGGGACGGCGATGCCCCCTACTGGCGGACGGGCCAAAGCCTACCGGATCTGGGCGTCGCTCGCGGATTTGCGCACCGGCAAGTTCATCTCGAACGAGGAGGTGGCCTGGGTGCGCCCGGAGGACATGGACATGACGCCCACCCCGTTCTTCCAGGACAGCCCGGCGTGGACGGTGAGCGGCGGCATGTCGGCGCACCTCCAAGCCTGCGCTGGCGACATGGGCGACACGGTCAGCGCGGCCTACTTGAACGGCATCAAGGCCGCCGCCGCCGTGAACGACGCGATCGCGGCCTACGAGGGAGGACGCTACCCGGAGGCGCTGGCCCTGTACACCCAGGCGAGCCTGCTGCCGGGAGGCGATCAGATGCGGGTATGGAACGGCATGTACCTGAGCGACCTGGCGCTCGGCCGGTCGCAGGAGGCGGAGCAGGCGTTTGGACGGATGGTGGACGCTGGGCTGACGCAAGGCAAGCTTGGGGTGAGGTTCGTGTTCCGCCCAGGTTCCGTCCAGTTCTGGTCGGACAAGGCCGTGAGCGGGCAGTATCCGGCGTGGCTGCGCCAGATCGCCCAGCGCAGCATCGCGCGGGACACCTGCCTGCTCGTGCTCGGCCACACCAGCCCCACCGGCACGCCGGCGGTGAACGATGCCCTCTCCGAGCAGCGTGCCCAGTTCGTGCGCGGGCAGCTTGTGCAGCGTGCGCCGGTGCTGCGGGTGCGGACGGAGGCGGAGGGGCGCGGCTCGCGCGATCCAATCGTCGGCACCGGGGAGGACAATGCGACCGATGTGCTGGACCGCCGCGTGGATTTCGAGCCGCATGCCTGTGGCCCGCTGGAGAACAGCCGGGCGTTGGGCCACACCTGAGCACTCCTGCCGCCTAGGTTGCGATGTCGGACGGCGGCCGGGATGATGCATGGGAAGCGGATCCTCCAGGTGGCACGAGGGTTGGGTGAGGTCGGGCCCATACTTCCAGGCATAGCTGTTGTTCGCGGGTGCAGCATTCTGCATAGCTGGCGGTGGGCCAGATGATGGCCTGCGGGCGGCGGCTCCATCCAGGGGCCGCCGCCACGCAGGATCGAAGGCCCGCCTATTCCGACGGACCTCCTGCCACCAGGAGAGCTAGACCATGAAGACTATTTTGCTTGCCGTTGTTGCCCTGGGCGCACTGGCTCTGCCGGCGCTCGCTGCCGAGGGCAACGGTGAGCCGTTCCCGAACTACGCCACCAACTCGACCACCCAAGCGGTTGTCTCGCAGCGCGCCGACGTGGGTTCGCAGGCTTATCCGGACGTTGCGGGCCGGCCCGGCTCGTCGCTGGCCGTGGCGGCCGTGGGCCTGGTGCCCGACACCGGCAACGAGCAGCCGATCCAGACTGTCAACTCCCTGCCACGCGGCTTTGAGCAGGGTATGCCAGTCTACGCCCATCTCGCGCCCAAGCAGGCCACCCGCGTCGCCGGCGACAACGCACACCAAAACCGTAGCTGACCCGGCTGGGACGCCTGCCTCGGCGGGCGTCCCGTTGCGCGGATGGGAGCTTGCCAACACTGGGCGCCGGGGTGTTGACTGGCGCATGTTCCTTGAGACCTTTCGGACCGCCCGCCTCATCTTGAGGCCGATCGCCGCCGAGGACGCCGTTCCCATCTTCGACACCTATGCCGGGAACCCCGAGGTGACCCGGTTCCTAATCTGGCGGCCTCACCAACACCTCGACGACACGCAAGCCTACATCGCCCGCTGCGTCGCCACGTCTCCGGACGAGGCCCGGACTTATGCGTTGACTGGCCGCGAGGACGGCGCAGTCCGCGGCGCCCTTGACCTGCGCCAGGCCGGCCCGCATGGCCTTGGATTCGGCTACGTGCTGGCGCGCTCCTGGTGGGGGCAGGGCTTGATGACGGAGGCCCTCGCCGAAGTCGTGCAATGGGCGCTGCAACAGCCGTCGGTGTTCCGCATCGGCGCTGTGTGCGACGTGGAGAACGTCGGATCGGCGCGCGTGATGGAGAAGGCTGGCCTGTCCCGCGAGGGCCTGCTGCGGCGGTGGCTCGTGCATCCAAGCGTCGGCGATGCCCCCCGTGATTGCTTCATCTATGCCCGCGTGCGCTGACAAGGCGCGCCGACAAGCTCGGGGGCCACTGGGCCAAGCTGACACCAACCGTCCCATGCTTTGACCGGTCTGCCTGCCCCTCCGCTCGTCATGCCCCTTTTGTCATTGCCGCGCCGCAAGCGCTCCTCGCAATGACGATGCTTAATCGCAATGACGGCGTCTCGTTGAATGCAGCGACGTAAGAGGCAGAGCAGGTGGCGGCTGGTATGGATGGCCGGCACGACACTTGGCTTGACTAACGAGCAATGACAAGAACACACTTGTCGGTAGCAATACATGTGTAGAAGAATTCCAGCGTGTCAGAAGCTGGAGGGAGCGTGCCCGAGACGGCCACAAGGCTGGAGGCGCTGCCCGGCGCCCGGCAGAATACGGCCTGCCTGATCGGCGACATGTGACCCAGCAGCGCAAGGAGACAGGGATGCAGGAGCGGTTCGCCGTCATCGGGGCCGGGGCCGGCGGGCTTTGCGCCGCCAAGACCCTCGTTGCCAGCGGCTTCGACGTGACAATTTTCGAGGCCGGGTCGCAGATCGGCGGCTTGTGGGTCTACCAGAACGACAACGGGCTCAGCTCGGCCTACCGTTCGCTGCGCATCAACTCGGAGGCGCGGGTCAGCGCCTATGGCGACTTCCCGTTCCCCGCGGACGCCCCGCTGTATCCCGACCATGCCGAGATGAAGCGCTACTTCGAGAACTACGCCGCGCATTTCGACCTGGTGCGCCGCATCCGCTTCAACAGCCGGGTGGCGGCGGTCGAGCCGCGCGGGGCCGGGCTGATGGTGCGGCTGGAGAACGGCGCCGAGGACGTGTTCGACGGCGTTGTCGCAGCGAGCGGCCACCAGAGCAGCCCGCGGCACCCGCCGGAGGTCAAGGCCTACACCGGCGAGTACCTGCACGCCCACGACTACCGCGTCCCCGAGCCGTTTGCCGGCAAGCGCGTGCTAGTGATCGGACCCGGCAACAGCGGCGTCGACATCGCCGCCGACCTCTGCACCGTCACCGAACAGACGGCGCTGTGCGCCCGCTCCCCCGTGCTGATTATGCCGCGGATGATGTTCGGGGTGCCGAACTCGCTCACCTTGATGAGGATCGAGAAGCCCTGGGTGCCGTGGCCGGTCCGCATCTGGGCGCGGGCGTTGCTGACCCGGATTTTCCACGGTTCCATGGAGCAGTGGGGGCTTCCGCACGCCGAAGACGCGCACCCATCCGATCAGCCACCCGACGCTCATGGCGCACATCGCCTGGAAGCGCATCGTGGTGCGGCCGGGGATCGAGTCGATCTCGGGCGACGAGGTGCGGTTCGTGGACGGCGCCTCGGAGCGATTCGACAGCATCGTCGCGGCGACCGGCTATGTCACCGAGTACCCCTACTTGCCGCCGGGCAGCCTGCCGCTGTCCGGGACGCGGCCGGAGCTGTACAACCGGGTCGTGCATCCGATGGTGCCGGGCCTGTTCTTCATCGGGCTGTTCGACGTGAGCGGCGGCAGCAACATCCGCATGATGGACGACCAGGCGGAGTATATCGCCGCGGTCGCGAGCGGCGCGGTGAGGCTGCCGGACGAGGCTGGCATGAAGTCCGCTATCGCCGCCGACCACGCCTGGGCCACGAAGCAGTTCCCGGACAGCCCGCGCTATGGCCTGGAGCTTGACCCGCGGCGCTACCGCAAGGCGCTGGCGCGCGACTATGCCCGCAACGGGGTGGCCCGCAAGCCCGTCACGGCGGCGGTGGCGCAGCCTGCGCGCGCGGTGCCCGGCTGATCCGCTAGATCGGCGCGTCCGGCGGAAACGAGGGGGGCCGCTTCTCGCGGTGGGAGGCGAGCCCCTCCTTCACCTCCGGCCCGCCGAACCCGAGGAACTCCATCGCGAGGGAGGCGTCGAAGCTCGGCCCCATCTGCCGCAGCCAGTTGTTCAGGGCGTACTTGGTCCACCGTATGGCCGACTGCGCGCCCTCCGCCAGGCGGGTCGCCACCTGCACGGCGCGCTCGTCAAGCTCCTCGTCGGCGACGGCGAGCGAGATGAGCCCGATCCGCTCGGCCTCCTCCCCCAGCAAGGGGTCGCACAGCAGCAGGAAGTACTTTGCCTTCGCCATGCCGCACAGCAGCGGCCACAGCATCACCGCGTGGTCGCCCGCCGCCACGCCAAGCCGGGTGTGGCCGTCGACGATGCGGCAGGTCTTGGCCGCGATCGAGACGTCGGCGAGCAGGCCGCACACCAGGCCCGCGCCGACCGCCGCGCCGCGCATGGCGCTGACCACTGGCTTGCCGCAGTTGACCAGGTTGTAAACGATGTCGCGCGCCTCCTTCCAGACCCGCATGCGCACGTCGTAGTCGGCGACCATCTCCTCGATCATGGCGAAATCGCCGCCGGCCGAGAACGTCTTGCCGGCGCCGGTGATGATCACCGCGTTCACGGTCGGGTCCGCGTCCACGTCGCGCCAGATTTCAGCGAGCTCCGTGTGCATGGCGCGGTCGGCGGCGTTCACCTTGCCATTGTCCATGGTGATGCGCAGCACGCGGGGGTGCGGGCGGTCGAAGGCCAGTCTCGTGTAGCGGGCGTAGCGGTCCGTGGCGTCCACTCGCATTCGCCTTTCAGCAGCGGAGGGCGCAGCCTAGACCTTTCGCGGCCGAGCGCTCAAGAGAGGCCGACGTTTATGAGGTGCCCTTCGTGACCCCCCTGCCGGCGCTCGCGCCCTCGCTGACCTTTCCGTTCCCCATGCCGCCCGAGGCCGGCCAGGCCATCGAGGTCGCGCCCGGCATCCTGTGGCTGAAGCTCGCCCTGCCGTTCCGCCTGGACCACGTGAACGTTTATTTGGTCGAGGACGGCCCCGGCTGCGCCGTGGTCGACACCGGAATCGGCGACGACGCGACGCAGGCCATTTGGGAGGCGCTGCTGGCCGGCCCGCTGCGGTCGCGGCCCGTCACCCGGATCATCGCCACCCACTGCCACCCGGACCACGTCGGCATGGCCGGCTGGCTGTGCGAGCGCACGGGCGCGCCGCTGCTCATGAGCCAGACCGAGTACCTCACCGGCCTGGTCATCCACCTCGACCCCAAGGGCCTCGATGCGGAGCCGTACCGCAGCTTTTATCTCAGCCAAGGGTTGGACGCCGACGTCACGGCGAGCCTGCTGACCCTCGGCCACCGCTACCTGCGCATGGTGACGGGCCTGCCGCCGACGTTCCGCCGCCTGATCGCGGGCGAAACCTTGCGGCTCGGCACGCGCGATTTCGAGGTGCTGTCGGGGGGCGGGCACTCGCCCGAGCAGGTCATGCTGCACTGCGCGGACGACCGGCTGCTGCTGTGCGCGGACCAAGTGCTGGCGCGCATCTCGCCCAACATCAGCGTGCAGGCGATGGACCTCCAGGGCGACCCGCTCGGCATTTTCCTGCGGTCGCTCGCCGACCTAAAGCGCCGGGTGCCTGCCGACACGCTGGTGCTGCCGGGCCACAACCTGCCGTTCGTCGGGCTGCACCCGCGGGTGGACGAGCTGGCGGCGCACCACGCGGCCCGCTGCGACGCCATCTTCGAGGCCTGCGGCGAGCGGTCGCGCACGGCGGCGGAGCTGGTGCCGGTCGTGTTCCGCCGGCCGATCGACGACCCGCACCAGATGGCGTTCGCGTTCAGCGAGGCCCTGGCCCATGTCAACCTAATGCTGCGCGAGGGCCGGCTGCGCGTGACGGACGGCCGTTATGACGCGGTTGTCAATGCAGGGCGGGCCGCTTAGCCGATGTGGCGCCAAGCCAGCGCCACGGTGCGCCCAGCCGTCGCGCCGCCAAGCGGGCGCACCGCCACCAGCCCGGTCAACTCCGACCCGGCCTCGGCATCGGCAAAGCCGGTGGCCCAGGCTGCCGAGTAGCCGGAGCCGCCGAGTGGCCGTGACCGTCCGGTAACAATGCGCGGGGCCGGGTTGCGCCGGCCCCGCCATTCGGCGATTTATCTTGCCGGCGAAGCGGCCACGGCAAGCTGAGAGGAATGAACAATGTCAGTTAATGTGCTCTATACGACATCCGCCACGGCGGACGGCGGACGCGACGGCCACGCCCGGACCACGGACGGCACTTTGGACGTCACGTTGTCGACGCCAAAGGAGTTGGGCGGCGGCGGCGGCCCCGGCAACAACCCGGAGCAGTTGTTCGCTGCCGGCTACAGCGCGTGCTTCCTGGGCGCCATGAAGTTCGTGGCGTCGCAGGGCGGGCCGAAGGTGCCGGCCAACACGACGGTGAACGCGACTGTCGGCATGGGCCCGCGCTCCGAGGGCGGGTTCGGCATCGACGTCGAGCTGGCGGTGTCGCTGCCGGGCCTGGAGCGGGCCGAGGCGGAGGCGCTGGTGGACAAGGCGCACCAGGTCTGCCCGTATTCCAACGCGACGCGCAACAACGTGCCGGTGCGGCTGAAGGTCGTCTAATAAAAGGCGGCGGGCGTTCGGCAAAGGAGCGCCTGCCGCTATTTTAGCTGGTTTTCAAGAAACAAACATGATATGTCTCCGAAATGATAACGGAGCGGCCCTTCTATGCCTAGCTATGCGTTCGCCGGTCCAGACTGGCCGTCTGGTCCCATCACTTGGAGCTTTGCTACGACGACCTACTCGGCAGACCAGCCGCAGTATGTATTTAGCGATGCGATAACAGGTGCGTATCAGGCGACCGTGGTGCAGGCCATCCAGAAATGGGCAAGTGCATCGGGTCTGGTGTTTCAACAAGTTCCCGATAGTCCCACCCTAGCCGGCGCGCCCGATATTCGCATCGGCTTCGCAGACTTCAGCAGTGCGTCCACACATGTCATTGGTTCCACGGAGTGGTGGTATACAATAAATTACGAGAACTATGGGATATACTTCAACCCGGACGTCACCGTTCGGCTAGAAGACCCAGGTGAGCTTGCATTGGTGCCTTCTGCTGGCGGCTTGGCCTATGGCGGGACCGGAGGGGCGACGTTCTACCAGGTTGCCCTGCACGAACTCGGCCACGCCCTCGGACTCGGCCACTCCTCCGCCCCGAATGACGCCATGTACTCGGTTTCAACGCCGCAAAACACCGACCTCAGCGCGTCCGACGTGGCTGGCATCCGGGCGCTCTATCCGACGCCGTCCATCCAATTGCGCGGTGTCCACTCCGACTACGTCATCGCCTCGGTCTCAGGCGGGCAAGCTTATATCCAGGACACCAAGCCCGGCCGGGATGGCGTGCAGACCCTAGCCAAGGTCGGCCAGATCAAGTTTGCCGACGGCTCCGGCCTGTTCGACCCGACCGGCGCCGCCGAGGATGTGGCGCGCCTCTACCAAGGCGCGTTCGGGCGTGCTCCGGACTTAAAGGGGCTGGACGACAACACTGCCCTTGTCACCTCCAACACCATTGGCCTTGCAGCCCTGGCCGCAAGCTTCACCTCGTCGCCAGAGTTCATTGCACGATACGGCCAAACTGACACCGTAACTTTCGCGTGGCAGCTTTACGTCAATGTGCTTCACCGCAACCCGGACGCCGCCGGACAGCAGCTTTGGGCCAACTACACCAACGCGACGTCCCGCGGGGACGCTCTCCTGGCGTTTTCGGACAGTCTTGAAAACCATCGGCAGACCTTGCCCACCGCCGGCAGCAAGGACGACGCGGAGGCAACCCGGCTCTATCAGGCGGCGTTCAACCGCGTGCCGGATAGCGCAGGGCTTGCGTTGTGGTCGGGCCAGTTGCACCAGGGCCTTACGGCCGACCAAGTGGCGCAGGGCTTCGTGCTCTCCGCTGAGTTCGCCAAAACCTACGGCAGCCTCGACTCCACAGGATTTATGAGGCAGCTCTACTCGAATGTCCTGCACCGCGCGCCCGACGCAGCGGGGCAGCAGGGCTGGCTCAGTGCGTTGGCGGGCGGAGCCACCCGCGCACACGTGCTGGCCGGGTTCGCCGACAGCAACGAGAACCGGGTGGCGACTGCTGGCGCCACCCACGACGCCTGGGTTTTCGTCGGCTAAACTGGCAACGGGCCGGCCAGGGCTTGAAACGCCGCGGCCATCAGCGCCGCCGTGTAGGGCTCGCGCGGGTGGGCGAACAACTCGTCTGCCGGCCCCTCCTCGACCACGCGGCCGGCGCGCAGCACCACGACGCGGTGCGCCAGCGCCCGCACCACGGCCAGGTCATGGCTGATGAACAGGTAGGCCAGCCCGTGCCGTGCCTGCAACGTCCGCAGCAGGTCCACAATCTGCGCCTGCACGGAGCGGTCGAGCGCGCTGGTCGGCTCGTCCAGCACCAGTAGCCGCGGCTTCAGCACGATGGCGCGGGCGATGGCGACGCGCTGGCGCTGGCCGCCGCTGAACTCATGCGGATAGCGTCCGGCTGCGTCGCTGGGCAGCCCAACCTCGTCCAAGGCAGCCGCGACACGGGCGGAGCGTTCGCGCATGCCTAGCCGTGGCTCATGCACGCGCAGGCCTTCAGCGACAATCTCGCCCATGCTCATGCGGGGGGACAGGCTGCCATAAGGGTCCTGGAACACGATCTGCATCGCCCGGCGCAGCGGGCGCAGCCGGGACTGCGATAGGTGCGTGATGTCCTGCCCGGCGAAGCTCACGCGCCCGGTCGCGGCCTGCATGCGCAGCAGCGCAAGCCCGATCGTGCTCTTGCCCGACCCACTCTCGCCCACCAGGCCCAGCGTTTCGCCCTCCCGGACCGCAAGGCTCACCCCGTCCACCGCCCGGACCTCTCCCACGGCCCGGCGCAGCAGGCCGCGGCGAACCGGGAACACCACCCGCAGGTCGCGGGTTTCGGCGATGGTGGGCGCGCTGGCCGGCACCGGGCCGGGCCGTCCGCTCGGCTCGGCGGCGATCAGCATGCGGGTGTAGGGGTGCTGAGGCGCGCGGAACACCTCCTCGACCCGGCCGCTTTCCACAATCCGGCCGTCCTTCATGACGCAAACGCGGTCGGCGACACGGCGCACCACATTCAGGTCATGGCTGATCAGCAGCAAGGCCAGCCCACGCGCGGCTTTTTCCCGCGCCAGCAGGTCCAGGATGCCCGCCTGGATGGTGACGTCCAGCGCCGTGGTCGGCTCGTCGGCGATCAGCAGCTTCGGGTCGTTGGCGAGCGCCATGGCGATCATCACCCGCTGCCGCTGCCCGCCGCTGAGCTGGTGCGGGAAGGCGTTCAGCCGGTCCTCGGCGTCGGGGAAACCGACGCGCGTCAGCAACCCGGCGACGGCGCCGCGGACTGGTTTCCGTCCGTGCAGCGACAGCGCCTCGGCGACCTGGCGACCGATGGTGTGCAGCGGGTTCAGGCTGGTCATCGGCTCCTGGAACACGATCCCGGCGGTGTCGCCGCGCGCGGCCTGCAACGCCGCGGGAGTGGCGCCGATCATGGGCTTGCCATCCAGGATGACCTGGCCGGTGCAGGCCGCGCCCGGCGGCAGCAGTTGCAGGATCGACAACGCGGTCAACGACTTGCCGGACCCGCTCTCGCCGACCAGCGCCAGGGTTTCGCCTTGGGCAAGGCTGAAACCCACGTCGTCCACGACGCGCCGCGGGCCGAACGCCACCGAAAGTCCCTTCACCTCCAGCATTGGAAATCCGGCATCAAGGCTGCTTGCGCGGGTCGAAGGCGTCGCGCACCGCCTCGCCGATGAAAATAAGCAGCGTCAGCACGCCGCCCAGCACGACGAAGGCGGTCATGCCGAGCCAGGGCGCTTGCAGGTTGTTCTTGCCCTGCGCCACCAGCTCGCCCAGCGACGGCGAACCCGGCGGCAGGCCGAACCCCAGGAAATCCAAGGTGGCGAGCACGGTGACGGAGCCTGACAGCGTGAACGGCAAGAAACTGAGCGTCGCCACCAGCGCGTTCGGCAGGATGTGCCGCGCCATGATGGCCGCGTTCGACACCCCCAGCGCCTGCGCCGCCCGCACGTAGTCGAGGTTGCGCCCGCGCAGGAACTCCGCCCGCACCACGCCGGTCAGCGCCATCCAGGAGAACGCGAGCAGGAACGCCAGCAGGGTCCAGAACGTCGGCACCACGATGCTGCCCAGGATGATCAGCAAGTAGAGCTGCGGCATGCCGGACCAGACCTCGATGAACCGCTGGAACAGCAGGTCGGTCAGGCCGCCATAGAAGCCCTGGACGGCGCCGGCGGCGATGCCCACGACCGACGAAATCAGCGTCAGGGTGAAGCCGAACAGCACCGACAGGCGGAAACCGTAGATGACGCGGGCCAGCACGTCGCGCGCCTGGTCGTCGGTGCCCAGCAGGTTGCGCAGGCTGGGCGACGCCGGGGCGGGGGTGGGCAGGTCCTTGATGACGGTGTCGTAGCGGAACGGGATCGCGGGCCACAGCATCCAGCCGTGGGCGTTGATGGCGGCGGCGAGCTGTGGGTCGGTGTAGTCCGCCTCGGTCGGCAGGAAGTCGTCGCCGAAGGTGTCCTCGCTGTAGTCGTGCAGGACCGGAGTGAAATAGCGGCCGTCGAAGCGGATCAGCAGCGGGCGGTCGTTGGCCAGCAGTTCGGCGGCCATGCACAACAGGAACAGCGCCGTGAAAATCCCGAGCGACCAGACGCCGCGGCGGTGGGCGCGGAAGATGGCGATGCGCCGCCGGGTGATGGGGGTCAATTGCGCGCCTCGAAGTCGATGCGCGGATCGACGACGGTGTACAAAAGGTCGCCGACGACCTGCAATACCAGGCCGAACAGGGTGAAGATGTAGAGCGTGCCGAACATGACGGGGTAGTCGCGGCGAATGGCGCTCTCGAACCCCAGCAGGCCCAGGCCATCCAGTGAAAAGACGATCTCGACCAGCAGCGCCGAGCTGAACAGGATGCCGATGAACGCCGCGGGGAAGCCGGCGACGATCAGCAGCATGGCGTTGCGGAACACGTGGCCGTATAGCACGCGCTGCTCGCCGGCACCCTTGGCGCGGGCGGTGACGACATACTGCTTGCGGATTTCGTCGAGGAAACAGTTTTTCGTCAGGATCGTCAGCCCGGCGAACCCACCCGCGACTAGCGCCACTGTCGGCAGAACCATGTGCCAGGCATAGTCCGCAATGCGCGCGGGCCAGGACCACGCCTCGGAGCCGCCGCTCGTCAGGCCGCGCAACGGGAAAATTTGCAGGAAGCTGCCGCCGGCGAACAGCACGACCAGCAGCAGCGCGAACAGGAAGCCCGGCACCGCATAGCCCACCAGTACAAAGGCGCTGCTCGCGACGTCGAACCGGCTGCCGTCGCGCACGGCCTTCTCGATGCCGAGCGGAATACTGACGAAGTAGATCAGCAAAGTGGACCACAGGCCAATCGAGATGCTGACCGGCATCTTTTGCAGGATCAGCGCCACCACGGTCTGGTCGCGGAAGAAGCTGCGGCCGAAGTCGAAGGTCAGGTAGCCCCGCACCATGGAGACGAAGCGCTCGCTGGCGGGCTTGTCGAAGCCGAACTGGCGCTTCAGCTCTTCGATCTGCCCGGCGTCCAGGCCGCGCGCCCCGCGGTAGGCGCCGCTGTCGCTGGTGGCGCCGGTGATGCGCGCCGTCGCCTCCGTGCCGCGTCCGCGGGTTTCGGCGATGGCCTGCTCGACGGGTCCGCCGGGTGCGAACTGCACCACGGCAAAGTTGATGGCGATGATGCCCAGCAGGGTCGGGACCAGCAGCAGCAGGCGGCGCAGCAGGTAGTTGGCCAAAGTCCTAGCTGCCCACGTCAGTTGCCCAGGTCAATTAATTGGCTTGCGCGCCGTGTCGGCCTTGGCGGACAGGCCGGGGTCGATCCACCAGCTATCCAGCACGAAGCCGTCGCGGATCGGCTGGCTGGGGCGGCCGAACCGGTTCCAGGTCGCGATGTTGAACCGCTCGTTGTGCCAGTTCGGCACCATGTACCAATTGCGCAGCAGCAGTCGGTCCAGCGCGCGGCCGGCGGTGGCGAGGGTGCCGCGGTCCTGCGCCGCGACGGCCTGCTCAATCAATGCGTCGACCGTCGGGTCGCAGACGGCGGCCAGGTTGCCGCCGCCGGGCGTCTTGGCGCCGATGCACGAATAGTAGTCCCGCAACTCGTTCCCCGGCAGGTCGGAGCCGGGATAGATGATCGTCGTCATGTCGAAGTCGAAGTCATCCGTCAGCCGCTCGTACTGCGCGCTGTCGACGGTGCGGATGCCGACCTCGATGCCCAGGCGTTGCAGCCACTGCTGGTAGGGCAGCGCCACCCGCTCCAGCGTGGGGTCGTTCAGCAGTATGGTGAACGCCATCTGCTTGCCGGCGTCGTCCACCAGCTTGCGGTCGCGCACGGTCCAGCCGGCGTCCTTCAGCAGCGCCAGCGCCCGACGCAGCCCCTCGCGGTTGTTGCCGGAGCCGTCGGTGGCGGGCACGTGGAACGGCTCGGTGAACAGGTCCGGCGGCAGCTTGTCGCGGAACGGCGCCAGCAACGCCTGCTCGGCGGCGTCCGGCAGCCCCGTCGCCTCTTGGGCCGTGTTGCCGAAGTAGCTGTGGCTGCGGACGTAGGTGCTGAAGAACAGGTTCTTGTTCATCCACTCGAAATCGAACACCTGGCCCATCGCCTCCCGCACGCGGGGGTCCGTGAACATCGGGCGCCGGGTGTTCATGACGAAGCCCTGGATGCCGACCGGCAGGTGGTGCTCGATCTCGTCGCGGCGCACCAGGCCGTCGCGCACGGCGGGGAAGTCGTAGCCGGTCGCCCACTCCTTCGAGATGTTCTCCTGCCGGTAGTCGATCTGCCCGGCCTTGAACGCCTGCATGGCGATGGTCGGGTCGCGGAAGTACTCGATCCGTACGCGGTCGAAGTTGTGGAAACCGATGCCGGTCGGCCGGTCGCGCGCCCACCAGTTGGGGTCGCGCACGTAGGTCACGCTGCGGCCAAGGTCGAACTTCTCCACGCGGTAGGGGCCGCTGCCGAGGGGCGGCTCGGTCAGCGGCTTGGTGAAGTCGCGGGTCGACCACCATTTTTCCGACAGCACCGGGAGGCCGCCGACAGAAAGCGGCAGCTCGCGGTTCTGGTTGGACTTGAAGTGGAACACCACCCGGCGCTCGCCCTCCGCCACCGCGTCCTGCACGTCGGCGTAGGCGACGCGGACGGAGGGGCGGCCCTTTTCCATCAAGGTCTTGAATGTCCAGGCGACGTCGGCGGCGGTGACGGGCGTGCCGTTGGAGAAGCGCGCCTCGGGCCGCAGCTCGAAGGCGACCCACATGCGGTCAGGAGCCAGCTCGATCGTTTCGGCAAGGTGGCCGTAGCCGGTCGCGACCTCGTCCGCGGAGCCAACCAGCAGGGTTTCCCACACATGGCCGCCCGCCGCCCCGGCAGCGGTGCCGCCGACGCCGGGCTGCCAGGACGCGCCGGTGCCGATGGCCGCGTTGCCGCGCAGGATGTAGGGGTTGAAGCCGTCGAAGCTGCCGACCATCGCGAACACGACCTCGCCGCCCTTCGGCGCCTGCGGGTTCACATAGGGGAAGTAGGGGAAATCCGCCGGCAACGCGGGGGTGCCGAGGATGGTGAGGGCGTGGCTGCGCGTGGCCGTCCCTGGGACCACTTGGGCCTGGGCGGGCAGCGCAACGAACAGCAGCAGCAGCAGCAGCAAACAACGCAGCATGGCGGGCCTCCGAAACCAGTCAGGCCATAGCAGGCGGCGCAACGGGTGGCGTCAAGCGGCGAGCAGCGCCAAAGCGGGGGCGAGCAGCGCCGGGTCGCCGACGGCGAGCGCGCTGCCGTCGCCGTCGGGGTGCAGCGTGCGGCCCAGCCAGTCGGTCATGCGGCCCCCTGCGCCCTCGATGACCGGAACCAGGGCCGCCCAGTCCCAAACCTTGAGGCCCGGCTCGGCGATGACGTCGATGGCCCCCAGCGCCAGCAGCCCATAGGCGTAGCAGTCCCCGCCCCAGGACACCCGGCGCGTGGCGGCGGCGAGGCGTTGCCAGGCCGTCGTTTGGGCTGGAGTGAAGATTTCGGGGGCGGTGCAGGACAGCTCGGCTTGGTCCAGGCTGGGGCAGGGCCGGCAGCCCGCCTGGCCATGGGCGCCACGGAACCGGGGGGGCTGCCCGGCCACGCCGATCCAGCGCTCCCCGGTGATGGGCTGGTCGATGACCCCCAGGACTGGGGTGCCGCCGTCGAGCAGCGCGACCAGGATGCCGAAGGTCGGACGGCCGGTGATGAAGGCGCGGGTGCCGTCGATCGGGTCCAGCACCCAGCGCAGCCGGGCTTCGGGCCGGTCGAGGCCGAACTCCTCGCCCAAGATGCCGTGGCCGGGGCAGCGCTGGGACAGCACGGCGCGCATGGCGAGCTCGGCCGTGCGGTCGGCGATGGTGACGGGGCTGGCGTCCGACTTCAGCTCGGCGTTGAGGTTCTGGCGGTAGAATGGCCTGATCGCGGCGGCGGCGACATCGGCCGCCGCCTCCGCCGCCGCAATCAGGTCCTGCATGGTGCGCCTACTGGCTGACGCCTCGGGCCGGGCCTTGGCTGGTCGGGCCGGTGACGGGTCCCTGCGGCTTGGTCACGCCGTTCTCGGTGGCGGTGGGGACGGTCGGACTGACCTCCTTGGCGTTGGCCGGCTGCTGGCCGTTGTTCTGCAAAATCTGCGATTGGTTCTGCGAAGCGGAGGGCTGGGTCATCTGCTGGCCCTGCGCCCAGGCGGACGGGGCGGCCAACAGCGCCAGCGCGGCGGCGACGAGGATGAGGCGCATGGGGCGAAGTCTCCAGGAAAGGCCGGGCGTTGCGCCGGCGGGTCCGCCTACGTAATGTGCGCCGCACGCTATGCAAACATCCGCCCCGCATCAACCCCGCGCTACCGCTTGAACCCCATCATCGTGATCCCGTCCCGGATGGCGTCCACCCGCCTGCCCGGCAAGCCGCTGGCGCTGATCGCCGGGCGCCCCATGATCCTGCACGTGCTGGACCGCGCGCGGGAGGCCGACATCGGCCCGGTCGCGGTCGCCTGCGCCGACGCGGAAATCGCGGACGCCGTGCGGGCGGCCGGAGGGGTCGCGGTCATGACGGACCCGTCGTTGCCCTCCGGCTCCGACCGGGTGCATGCGGCGCTGGCGACGCTCGATCCGCAGGGCGCGCACGACGTGGTGGTCAACCTGCAAGGCGATTTTCCCACCATTTCGGCGTTGCTGCTGCGTACCGTGATCACTCCGCTCGACGATGCCGCGGTTGACATTGCCACGCTGGTCACGCCGATTCTGACAGCGGAGGAGGCGGCTGCGCCTTCGGTCGTCAAGGCGGCCTGCGCCTTCGAGCGGGGCCGGGCAGTGTCGCCGGCGCTGTACTTCTCCCGCGCTGCCATTCCGGCTGGGGATGGGCCGTTGTGGCACCACATCGGCATCTACGCCTATCGCCGCGCCGCGCTGGCCCGGTTCGTCGGCCTGCCCGAGAGTCCGCTGGAACGACGAGAAAAACTGGAACAACTGCGTGCGCTGGAAGCAGGCATGCGGATCGCCTGCGCTCGGGTCGAGCACGGGCCATTCGGCGTCGACACGCCCGCCGACCTCGTCCGCGCCCGCTCCATCCTTGAGGCACCATGACCCAAATCGCTTTCCAAGGCCTGCCCGGCGCCTACTCCGACCTTGCGTGCCGCACTGGTTTCCCGGCACTGATGCCGCTGCCCTGCCACAGTTTCGAGCACGCGATCGACGCAGTGCTCTCGGGGTCGGCGGCGCTCGCGATGCTGCCGTGCGAGAACAGCCTCGCGGGCCGCGTGCCCGACATCCACGCGCTGCTGCCCGGCAGCGGGCTGTCGATCGTCGGCGAGCACTTCCAACGGGTCGAGCACTGCCTGCTGGGGCCGCGCGGGGCGACGGTCGGCGACGTGCGGCGCGTCCACTCGCATTCGGTGGCGCTGGGCCAGGTCCGGGCGATCCTGCACGAATTGGACGCGGACGCGGTGGTGGAGGCGGACACCGCCGGGGCGGCGAAGCTGGTGGCGGAGTGGGGCCGGCGCGAGGACGCGGCGATCGCCTCGGCGCTGGCGGCGGAGATTTACGGGCTGGACGTGCTGCGCGCCAACGTGGAGGACGCGGCGCACAACACGACGCGGTTCTATGTCGTGGCGCGGGAGCCGCTGCCGCTGCCGCCGGACACGCCGGGGCTGATGACGACCTTTGTTTTCCGCGTCCGCAACGTGCCGGCGGCGCTGTACAAGGCGCTGGGTGGGTTTGCGACCAACGGCGTCAACATGACGCGGCTGGAGAGCTACATGCTGCACGGCGAGTTCGTCGCGACGCAGTTCCTATGCGACGTGGACGGCCACCCGGAGCAGCCGGCGCTGGCCCGCGCGCTGGAGGAGCTGGGGTTCTTCACGGCGGAGACTCGGGTGCTGGGCGTTTACCCGAAGGCGGCGTTCCGGGCGCGGCAGGGTGGAGGCTAGATCGCTATCGCCCAGACTGCGCAAAGTTCTCCGATGTCCATTGCGAGGAGTGCTTGCGACGAAGCAATCCAGGGTCAGACGCCTGAATGTCGGCCCTTGTGACCCTGGGTTGCCGCGCCGAAGCCGGCTCGCAATGACAGGTTCCTTTCGGATAATTTTCAGGCGGATAGCACGTCAATGCGATACTTTTCAGCGCGCTGCTGCATGGTGGGCCGCTGATTCGGCGCGCACGCGGCAATAAACTGCTCGGCCGCATCGTCGCCATTGCAGTCACCGTCGGTTGGGCCGTGCCAGTTGACGAGGACGATGGCCCCGCCTGGGCGCAGGCTTTGCAACGAGAGCCGGGCCGCTGCCAGCCGTCCCGCGCGGCTGAGGTAATACAGCACCTCAGAGAACAGGATGAGGTCGAAGTCGCCCTCGGGCCAATCCTGTGGAACCACCATACGAGCAAAACGCACATGGGGTAGGTCTTCACAACGGGCCGCGGCGTTCTGCAACGCAGCCTCAGCGACGTCGACGGCCAGGATTTCGTCGCACCGCGCCGCGAGTTGCCGCGTTAGGACGCCGATGCTGCAACCGACCTCGAACGCGCGGGCATAGCGCGGGCGAGGCAGGGCAGCCAATGTCGCGGCATACTTGTCTCGCTCGTAGTCGCTTGTGGCGAATTTCCACGGGTCCGGGTCGTTGGCATAGAGCCGGTCAAAATGCTCCGGGGCAACGGGGGACTGGTCCGTCACGGAGTCAGGCAGCGGCGCGGATCGCGGCGGCCTTGACGTCCTCGGTCACGCCGCCTTGGAAGGTGGCGAAATTCCGCTCGAACCGGCTGACCAGATCGGCGGCGGCGCGGTCGTAAGCGGCCTTGTCGGACCAAGACTGACGCGGGTCCAGCACCTCGTTCGGGATGCCGGGAATGTCCTGCGGCAGCATCAGGCCAAAGAACGGGTCGCGCACGTAGCGAGCGCCCTTCAGGCTGCCGTCCAGCACGGCGTTCAGCAAGGCGCGGGTGTGCTGGATGCTCATGCGACTCCCCGTGCCATAGGCGCCGCCAGTCCAGCCAGTGTTGACCAGCCAACAATCGGCGCCGTGCTGGGCAATGAGGTCGGACAGCATGGTGCCATAGACCTCTGGCCGGCGCGGCAGGAACGGAGCGCCGAAGCAGGTGCTGAAGGTGGCCTGCGGCTCGCGGCCCAGACCCTTTTCCGTACCGGCGACCTTGGCGGTGTAGCCGGACAGGAAGTGGTACATGGCCTGGGCGGAGCTGAGCTTGCTGATGGGCGGCAACACGCCGAACGCATCCGCGGTCAGCATGACGACGTTGCGCGGCTGGCCGCCGCGGCCGGACAAGTCGCAGTTGGGGATGAACTCGATCGGGTAGCAGGACCGGGTGTTCTCGGTGAGCGAGCCGTCCGTCAGGTCGAGCGCGCCGTGGGCGTCCGCGACGACGTTTTCCAGCACGGTGCCGAAGCGGTGGGTGGCGGCGTAGATCTCAGGCTCGGCCTTGGCGCTGAGGTTGATCACCTTGGCGTAGCAGCCGCCCTCGAAGTTGAACACGCCGTTCGGACCCCAGCCGTGCTCGTCGTCGCCGATCAGCGGGCGGTTGGGATCGGACGACAGGGTGGTTTTCCCGGTGCCGGACAGGCCAAAGAACACGGCGACCTCGCCCGGCGTGCCGTCGGCGGTGCGGCTGACGTTGGCGGAGCAATGCATCGGCAACACGCCCTCGGCCGGCAGCTTCCAGTTCATGATGCCGAAGATCGATTTCTTGATCTCGCCGCCGTACTCGCTGCCGGCGATCACGATGATGCGCTGCGTGACGGACACGGCGATCGCGGTGGTCGAGCGCACGCCGTCGACGGCCGGATCGGCCTGGAAGTTCGGGGCGTGCAGAATAACGTAGTCCGGCTCGAAGCCGGCAAGCTCCGACGGATTGGGGCGGATGAACATGTTGCGGGCGAACAGGGTGTGCCAAGCCTCGGTGCTGACCAGGCGGACGCGGACGCGGTAGGCAGGGTCGGCACCGGCATACAGGTCTTGGGTGAACAATTCCTGACCTTGCAGGTAGGCCTGGACACGCGCCTTCAGCGTGGCGAAGTGCTGCGGCGCGAGCTTCTGGTTGCCGTGGCGCCACCAGATGTCCGCCGAGACCTCGGGTTCGTCGACCATGAACTTGTCTGCGACGGACCGGCCGGTGTGAACGCCCGTTTTGACCACAAGGGCCCCATCCGCCGAAAGCGTGCCCTCGTCGCGGCGGATCGCCTGGGCGACAAGCTGCGCCGCTGTCAGGTTGGCGTGCACGGCGGCGCCTGGGAACACGCCGGTTCCACCCAAGGCAGAGATGGTCGTGTTCGAGGAAAGGGCATTTGGCTGGACGGTCACTGGCAAGCTCCCTGGCGCACCGCCGCGGGTGGGCGGATGGTATTTATTTGATGAACAAGGCTATTAGGGGAGGCGTGCTGCATCGTCCAGCGCCGTTTTATGCCAATTTCGTGCGACATTTGTAAGACGGACCAGTTCAGTCCGGATGCCGCCAGCGTCCGCGACCGGGGCGGACCACGGAACACGAATAACGATTTCGTCACGGGCGAGGTCGCAGCCGTCCACGTCGCAGGCCACCATGCGCCATCCCGCCCCATCCATGCCCTGCGCGGCGGCGATCAGGTCGAGCGCATCGGCGTGGTCGTCGTTGCAATGGGACAGGACGCTGGCCTCCGCAGCCGAGACGGCCTGGACAGCGGCGGCGTCCCAGGCCAGGTCGGCCTGGCGCAGGCGGGTGGCGCTGGCGAAACCGCCAATGTAGAGGCCGGCCTTGGGCGCGACGCGCCAGAGCTGGAAGTCCCCGAAACCCGCATAGAATGCCGCATAGGGGTGCAGCGCCACCCAACGCGCCTTGAGGGCGGGATCAGGCTCGGGAGCCGCGAGGCCGGTGATGGTCAGGCGCGGGGCGGTCTGCGGGTTGGCCTCGGTTTGCGGCCCGGCGACCATGACGGCGCAGCGGGGCTCGTTCCGCAGGTGGCGCGTGTGCTCCGACAAGCCGGACAGCAGCAGCAGCACGGCGCCGTCGGGGGTGGCGGCGGGGGTCACGAGGGACGCGAACGGCTGCCCGTCGCCACTCGTCGCCAACGTTCCCGCCCGGGCGGCGCGGAGCAGCGCCCGAGCGTCCGGAACCGGGGTGGCCGTGGGTTCGGTGTTCGTCGACATCGGTTTCGGTGCTCCCTGCATTCTGCCACTGTTGTTACCACATGGAGCGAACACGCCGGGCGTCCACCGCCCGGCCAGTGAGGGCAGCAGACGCATGAAGCAAACGATCGCGCTGGTCGACGACGACCGCAATATCCTGACTTCGGTCTCGATGACGCTGGAGCAAGAGGGTTTCCTCGTCCGGACCTACACGGACGGCGAGAGCGCCCTGCAAGGCCTGATCGCGAAGCCGGTGGACTTGGCGGTCCTGGACATCAAAATGCCGCGGATGGACGGCATGGAGCTGCTGCAGCGGCTGCGGACGCGGAGCCAGATGCCGATCATTTTCCTGACCAGCAAGGACGAGGAGGTCGACGAACTCATGGGCCTCCGCCTGGGCGCCGACGACTACATTACCAAGCCGTTCAGCCAACGCTTGCTGATCGAACGCATCCGCGCGCTGCTGCGCCGCAACGAGACCAGCCGGGCCGAGGGGTCCGGCGCGGCGCCGGGCGGGGTCATGGTGCGGGGCCACCTGACGCTCGACGAGACGAAGCACCAGTGCACCTGGCATGCCAAGGACATCCAGTTGACCGTGACGGAGTTCCTGCTGGTCAAGGCGCTGGCGGCGCGGCCGGGCATGGTGAAGTCCAGGGACCAGTTGATCGATGCGGCATACGGGGAGAACATCTATGTCGACGACCGCACAATCGACAGCCATATCAAGCGGGTGCGCAAGAAGTTCCGGACGACCGACGACAGCTTCGACCATATCGAGACGCTGTATGGCATCGGCTACCGCTACAAGGACCAATAGTATAGGGGCCCGTAGCAAGGTGACGGCCAGGGATGCCTGACAGCGGCGTCCTGCCGGCGGCTCCGGCTGCCGGCGCGGTCCGCAGGACCCGGCGGCGGTGGGCCTCTCCGCTGCTGCGGCGGATTTTGCTCGTCAACGCGCTGCCGCTGGCGCTCCTGGTGGCGGCGCTGCTCTATCTGGACCAGTATCAAAATGGCCTACTGGAGGCCGAGGTGCAGACCCTCCGGGAGCAGGCGCGCATCTATGCCGGGGCGCTCGGCGAGAGCGCGGTGCGCGAGCAGAACCCGGACGATCCGACGTTGCAGCCGGATTTGGCCCGGTCGCTGCTAAGGCGGCTCACGGAGCCGACGCCGAATGCCCAGGCGCGGCTTTATGCGCCGGATGGGCAGTTGATCGCGGACAGCCGGGTCCGGGAGGGGGCCGGGGGCGCCGTTGTCACCGAGCCGCTGCCGCCGGCGGCCATACGCAGCCCAGTTCTGGATACGGTCGGCACGGTGTATGACAAATTGATGTCGCTGCTGCCGCACAAGTCGCAGAGTCCGTTCGTCGAGGTCAGCCCGAATGGCGCTGGGATCGATTGGCAGCCGAACGTCAAGGAGGAGCTGCGCATGACCGGCTCCAGCTTGGGGCGCGAGATGCCGCCCTACATCCGGCGGACCCAGGACGACCGGCTGCTGGTGACGGTCGCGGAGCCCGTCATGCGGAACCGGAACACCGTGGGGATCGTGCTGCTAACGCGGGAGGCGCGGGAAGTGGACAACAGCCTCCTGACGGTTCGGATGAGCATTTTGGGATTGTTCGCCTTGGCCCTGGTGTTGACGGTCGCGCTGTCGTGGTACCTTTCCCTGACGATCGCCCGGCCGATCCTGCGCCTGGCTGGCGCCGCGCACGAGATGAGGGAGGGCCGCGGCCGGTCCGGAACCGTGCCGCCCGTGCTGCTGCGGCGCACCGACGAGGTGGGCGAGCTGGCCCATGCGCTGACGGAGAGCGCCGCGGCGCTCTGGGCGCGCATGGACGCGACGGAGCGGTTCGCCGCCGATGTCGCGCACGAGATCAAGAACCCGCTCAGCAGCATACGCAGCGCGATCGAGACGCTGCGCCGGATCGAGGACCCGCACCAGCAGCGGCGGCTGCTGGCCATCATTGCGGAGGACGTGATCCGCCTGGACCGCCTGATCAGCGACATCAGCGACGCCAGCCGGGTCGACGCGGAGTTGTCGCGAACGGCGACGGAGGCCCTCGATGTCGGGTCCATCCTGGGCATACTCGCCGAGATCCACGACGCGACCCGAGGGGAGGGCGAGCCGGTCATCGTGTTGGACGTGCCCGAGGCCCCATTGCTGGTGCAGGCGGTGGAAGGGCGCCTCGTGCAGGTTTTGCGGAACCTGATCGGCAACGCCCGCAGCTTTTCCCCGAGGAACGGAACCATCCTCCTGCAAGCACGCGAGACGGGCGCGATGGTCGAGATCAGCGTGGCGGACGAGGGTCCGGGGATACCGGAGGCCAAGCTGGAGCATGTGTTCGACCGGTTTTATTCCGAACGCCCCCAGGGTGAGCAGTTTGGGCAACACTCCGGCTTGGGCCTGTCGATCAGCCGGCAAATCGTCGAGGCGCTCAAAGGGCGGATTTCTGCAAAGAACCGAATGAGCGACAAGGGTCGGGTCGTTGGGGCGCGCTTTGTCGTGCAGCTTCCGAGATCGTCGCGCTGAGTGCTTCACGTGAAACACAGCTGATCTGTGACACTTTTTGAGGCGTTAGGATCGGTTGCGCTCACCGTGCCGGCTGCCATCCCCGCGTGTGTCGGCGGCAATGCCTTTCATTTTGCTTCAATCCAGGCCACACAGCAGTCGTCATGCTGATTCACGCAAGCTGCGCGGCCCGCGACGGCCATGGCGTACTACTGTTAGGGCCATCAGGGGCGGGAAAGTCCGACCTGTTGCTGCGTTTGCTTGATTATGGGTTTTCCCTAGTTGCTGATGATCAGGTTTGTATTGTAGACGGGTTTGCAACCGCTCCTGCGGCACTGGCGGGCTTGCTGGAAGTGCGTGGGCTTGGCATCGTCAAACTGCCATTCGTTCAATGCGTCCGGCTGGCGCTCGCGGTTGAGCTTGCGAGAGGGCCTAGGATGCCGGAACCTGCCCGGCACTCCAGCACAGGGCTTCCACTCGTCTTGGTTGACCCAACATTGTGCTCTGCACCCGCCCGGGTGGTGTTAGCGCTGGATTGCGCACTAAATCGGATAAATCAAGTTGCTGGAGCGTTTGCGTGACGAAACTGCGCATTGTACTGGTGAGCGGTCTGTCCGGTGCAGGCAAGGCATCTATCCTGCGTGCGTTGGAGGACCTGGGCTACGAGGCGGTCGACAATCCGCCGCTCAACATGGTTTTGGATGTCACCACCCGCAGCGAGCGCCCGCTTGCGATCGGCCTTGATGCCCGCAGCCGCGGCTTCAACCCGGACCTTGTCCTTTCCACACTCGACAACCTCGCGCAGAACCCAGCGTTGCAGCCCGAACTCGTCTACGCCTGGGCTGATGAAACAGCCCTCCTCCGCCGCTTCACCGAGACCCGCCGCCGTCACCCGCTGGCGCCGCAGGGCCGAGTCGTGGACGGCATCGCCGAGGAGGCAGCGTTGACCCGGCCGCTCCGCAATGTGGCGGACCTGGTGATCGACACGTCCGACCTTCCGCTCGCCGAGTTGCGCAAGATCATCGAGGTCCGCTTCCGCCCCCGGCTTTCGGCGGGCGCGGAACAGCCGGGCCTGGTCGTGTCCTTGGTGTCGTTCGCATTTCCCGCAGGGCTGCCGCGCGAGGCGGACATGGTGTTCGATGCGAGGTTTTTGCGCAATCCGCACTATGACCTTACGCTGCGGCCCAAGACGGGATTGGACCGGGACGTCGCGGCATATATGGAGGCCGACGTGGATTTCGTCGGGTTTATCGATGCGATCAATGCGTTCCTGACCCTCGTGCTGCCTCGCTTTGTGCAGGAGGGGAAAAAATATGCTACGATTGCGGTGGGTTGCACGGGCGGTCGGCACCGGTCGGTCCATATCATAGAACTCTTGGCACGCAATTTGCCCACCCTATTCGGCATTGCGGCAGGGAAGAGGGAGTGGCAGGTGACGGTGACGCATCGTGAGTTGGAGCGAGAGGGATTTGTTCAGGCTACCCCTGCGGCAAGCGCGCCCGGCTAGGGCGCGAGACGGCAACACGGTTCAGCGATGCCACCCATATTGGTGGTCCGGAAGTTTTAAGGTAATATAATGATCGGCCTTGTGCTGGTGACGCATGGGCGTCTCGCTGACGAGTTGCGCTTAGCAATGGAGCACGTCGTTGGCCCCCAGCGAAATGTGGCGACTGTTTGCATCGGCCCCAACGACGACATGGAAGGTCGGCGAACAGAGATACGTCAGAACATCGCCCAAGTGGACTCTGGCGACGGCGTCGTCCTGCTCACGGATATGTTTGGCGGCACGCCAAGCAACCTGGCGATCTCGATGATGAGCCGCGAAGGCGTGGAGGTCATATCGGGCGTCAACCTGCCGATGCTCGTGAAGCTTGCAAAGGTGCGGTCGAGCCAAACGCTTGCGGAGTGCGTCGACTGTGCGCAGGCCGCAGGCCGGAAATACATCGCGGCTGCCTCGCACGTGCTGCCGTCATGCAAGAAGTCCGGCACATGCGACTGACACGATGAGCGACGCCGAGACGCCGCCCCCGAGCAGCCCGACGCTGGTCAGCCGCACGGTCACGGTCTCCAACCTGCGCGGACTGCACGCTCGGGCCGCGGCCAAGTTCGTGACCCTTGCCGAACGCTACGGCGCGTCGGTCGACGTGACCCGTGACGGGCAGACCGTTTCGGCGCGTTCGATCATGGGGTTGATGATGCTTGGGGCAGGACAGGGGTCGCAACTCGAACTGCAAGCGGATGGTTGGGACGCCAAGGAGGCCCTGGACGCCTTGGCAGCCTTGGTCGAGGCCGGCTTCAATGAGCGGGATTGAGGCGGACAGAGCGGAGGCGGACAGGGTAGGGGCGGGCAGGGCAGGGCCGCGCCAGCAACCGGAACCCGCGGCGCCCCTTGAGCAACGCCTGTTCGGCATTGCGACCTGCGCCGGGGTGGCGATCGGCCCGGTGTTCCGGACGGTCGAAGCGCCCGCCCACGTCACCCGGCACAAAATCCAGGCCGTGGACATCCAGGCGGAGGTCGCCCGGCTCGATGCCGCCCTCCTGCAGTCCCGCAAGCAACTGTTGAAGCTGCGAAACCGCCTGATCGTGCTGCCAGAGGAGAGCCAAGGCGAGATCGCGCCGTTGCTGGACGCCTACATCCAGATGCTCGGCCCGTCACGGCTGGTCCGGGGCGTGCGGAAACGCATCCAGGAGCGGCTCGTGTCGGCCGAAACCGCGGTCATGGAGGAGGCGAACGCGATTTCCGGCGCGCTTATGGCGTTGGCGGCCGAGGACAGGGCCGTTTCGCAGCGGCAGGCCGACGAAGTGCGGGAGATCGGCCGCCGGTTGGTCCGCAACCTCACCCGCGCGCCGTTCCGTAGCTTCGCCGGTGCGGCGCAGGGCGCGATCCTGATCGCCGAGAGCCTCCGCCCCGCCGACGCCGCGTTGATCAACCCCGCGCAGATCGCAGGCGTGGCCACCGAGGAGGGCGGAACCGACGGCCACACCGCCATTCTGTTGCGTGCGCTCGGCATTCCATCGGTGCTGGGCGCGCCGGGCCTGATGGCGAGCCTGCGCACGGGCAGCACCGCGGTGGTGGACGGCGTCGTCGGCACCGTGATCCTGAACCCAGGGCCTGCCAGCCTGGCTGGCGCCCGCCGGGCGGTGGCCACGTTCGCCAGGGACCGGCAGCGGCTGTCGCGTTTGCGGAGGCTTGCATCGGTGACCCTGGACGGAGAGACGGTGAGCTTGCAGGCCAACCTCGAGCTGCCCATCGAGCTTCCCATGGTCGCGCAGTCCGGCGCGAGCGGCATTGGCCTGCTCCGCAGCGAGTTCCTGTTCATGAACCGCGACATGGTTCCGACGGAGGACGAGCAGGCCGAGGCCTACCGCAACGTCGTCGAGACGATGGCCGGGGACAGCGTGACGATCCGGGTCCTGGACTGGGGCGGCGAGAAGGAAATAGAGGCGCTGGTGACGGCCGGCGTCGTTCCCGAGTTGGTGGACGCCAACCCGGCGCTTGGCTTGCGGGGGATACGGCTGCTGCTCCGGCAGCCCAACCTGTTCGAGACCCAGTTGGCCGCCATCCTGCGGGCGGCGCTCGCAGGCCCCGTCCGCATATTGCTGCCTATGGTGACCAACGTCGCCGAGGTGCGGGCGGCGAAGGCGGTGTACCGCCGCGTGGCGGACCGCTTGCGGCAGCGGGGCGAAAGGCTGCCCGCCGTGTTGCCGCCGCTCGGTGCCATGGTTGAAACTCCTGGCGCGGCGCTCTGCGCCCATGTGCTCGCGGCTGAGGCCGAGTTCTTTGCCATCGGCACCAATGACCTGTGCATGTACACGCTCGCTGTCGACCGCGGCGAGACGGAGGTTGCCGAGCTTTATGACTCGCTGCACCCTGCGGTGCTGCGGCTCATCCAGATGACCATGGAGGGCGCGGCATACCACCGCATTCCCGTCTCGGTCTGTGGGGAGATGGCGGCCAACCCGGACATGACCCCCCTGTTGCTGGGTTTAGGGCTGCGAAGTTTCAGTACTAACGCCTCCGCCGTGCCCCGCGTCAAGCAGGCAGTCCGAGGAACCACGATCAACGACTGTGAGCGTCTGACCTGCCAAGTCTTGCAGCAATCAGACTCCGCTCGAACACGGGAATTATTGGCCACGTTCGGCCAGTGACTGGCGGCTAGGTGGCTTGTGCCCGCTCAATGGCCTCAGTAGAGGGCTATGTCAGCCGCCTGCTCTGCCCCTACGTTGCTGCATTCAATGGGGTGCCGTCATCGCGGGCTGGCTTCCAGGCGCCGTCATTGCAAGCCGGCTTCGGCGCGGCAACCCAGGGGCTGCAAGGGCTGCGTTCGGGTCTTGCAGCCCCTGGGTTGGCATTAGACAGGGTTCAGCCCGTTCCGAAAATGAAGAAACACGGTCCAGGGGCTAGTGCGAACCGACCCGCCGGACCCAGCTTCCCATCATCTCCGGGAAACGGTGTTCAGCGCTTCGACCGTCCCGGCCCGCAGCGTCACGTTGCCGTTCACGACGGACAGGGCGGTGACGGGAACCGCCGCCTCGTGGCTGCCAGGTTGAAAGTAGGAGCCGACCATGATCACCGTGGTCAGGCCGTCGCCGCTCAGGTGGCGAACGCTGCCGATCTTGTTGCCTTGCAGGTCGTAGAGCCAGCGTCCGACCGAGCTCGACGCGGCGGCGTAGGGTGAGACCGGGCCAACCTGAGCCTGGGCCATCGCCGCGCCGCCAACCGACAAAGCCAAAACAGCCGCCAGGCGGAGAAAACGTATGGTCATAATTATGATCTTTCCTGGTGGCACACGGATACAGGCGGTCCGAAGCGCGTCGCGGTGCGACGGGCCGCCAGCCGGCAAGCCGGCGGGCGGCCCCTTGGTTTAGTGGACGGGCTTCCCAGTGCCTGCGTGCGCTAGCCGCCCGGCGTATGTACAGAGGACACGGCCGCATAGGCCGGCGTGCTGCGCCGGGCATGCGCCAGCATCCAGTTGTGGATGCGGTTCGCCTGCGCGTAGGCAACCGTTCCCTCCTCGAAGTGTGCAGGCAGGGAGTTGGCGGTCTGCACGGCGCCCTGGCTGCCATTGCTCGGCAGGACGTTGCCGGCCAACGCCGGCAGGTTGGAGCCTACGTATCCCGCAAAGTTCGGGTAGCCAGCCGAACCGGTGTCGGCGACCTGCGGAGCGGCCAGGACCGTGTGGGTCGTGAGGCTGCCTGCATTGTTGGGGAACGGCTCGCCGTTGCCCTCGCCGGCCATTGCGGGCGCCAGGCCCAGGCTCATCGCAGCGACGGCAGCAAGGATTGTCATCTTCATGGTCTGTCTCCTGTGGCGGGGTCGCCCTTTGGGTGGCCTGCCGGGTTGCGGCGGCGGCGTTCGATCAGGAGCGCGTCGTCAGGGGTAGACATGGGTCCCGCTGCATTGCGGCATAAGGCGGCCCGGGAGCATGACATTCATGCGCTGCGCGTAAGAAATCCTCAGCCATCAAGGCTGGCGCAACTTCCCTGCTACCCCAGTCCAGGGCCAACTGCGCGGGGCCTGGCCGGGCTTCGGCCTGCAGGCTCGACAGCGTGGTCCCGAGCAGGCGCACGCCGCGCCGTGGCGGGAACAGCGGGCGCAGCAGCCCGAGGCTGATCCGCTCCAACTCCGCCCGCGTCGCGACCGGTTCGGCGGTGGACCGGCTGCGGGTGATCTGCTCGAAGTCGGCGTACTTGACCTTGACTGTTACGGTGCGGCCCGCGTGCCCGCCCCGGCTGTAGGCGTCCCATACCTTGGCGAACACCGGCTCAAGCGCCGGCGCCACCTCGTCCCAGCGCCAAAGGTCGCGCTCGAAGGTGGTCTCGCTGCCCACCGATTTGCGCACCCGGTCGGCCTGCACCGGGCGGTGGTCCACGCCGCGTGCCACTCCGTACAGGTAGTCGCCGGCCTTGCCGAAGTGCTCGGCCAAGAAGGCGCGCGACCGCCCGCGCAGGTCGAGCCCGGTGTGGATGCCGAGCGCGTGCATCCGGGCCGCGGTGACGGGGCCGATGCCGTGGAACTTGGCGATGGGCAGCGTTTCGACGAAGCCCGGACCCATGCGCGGGGTGATGACGAACAGGCCGTCCGGCTTGCGGTGGTCGGAGGCGAGCTTGGCCAGCAGCTTGTTATAGGACACCCCGGCCGATGCGGTGAGGCCCGTCTCGTGCCGGATGGCGGCCCGGATCGCGGCGGCGATGGCGGTGGCCGAGCCGCAGTCGAGCAGCGGCGCGGTCACGTCGAGGTACGCCTCGTCCAGCGACAGCGGCTGGATGGTGGGGGTGTAGCGGGCGAAGATGGCGTGGACCTGCCGCGACACCGCCTTGTAGACGTCGAAACGCGGCGGGACGAACACCAAGGCGGGGCAGTGCCGCCGGGCGGTGACGGAGGGCATGGCCGAATGCACCCCGAAGCGGCGGGCCTCGTAGCTCGCGGCGGCGACCACGCCGCGTTCGCGGGAGCCGCCGACGGCGACCGGCACGCCGCGCAGGCGCGGGTCGTCGCGCTGCTCGACGGACGCATAGAATGCGTCCATGTCGACGTGGATGACGCGGCGCTGGCCGGGAGCATGGTTGGCGTGGTCGGGGTCGGAAGGCATGCGGCCCGGACGCTAGCACCTCGCACCGCATATGAGAACAAAGCAGGATCGGCCGGCACGATGCGACCGGCGGGCCTGGCCTTCCCGTGCGGAGCGCCTTTGGATCAGTGTGCGGTGTCTGCCCAGCCTTCGGTCGACACGGTTGCCAGGCGCGCTTCGGCCGCCGCGAAGATGCCGTTCGGGATCAAGTCCATGATCGGCTCCAGGTCCGTGAAGGCGGCGGCCGAGGATGCGGTCCCGTCCATCCACTGCACGAACAAACCCGTGCGGTCGCTCCAGCGGCAGACGGTGAACAAGGGCCGGTTCCTGGGGCAGTCCGTGCAGAACACGAACGCGACCCAGGCCATCGCCACGTCGGCCTGCACTTCCAGCATCCAGCCTTCGGGCAGGTTGTCCTGCAATGTTTCAAACTGGCACGCCTCGCCCTTCGACAGCAGCGGGGTGGCGAAGCTGGCCCTGGGCACACTGGTGTTCTCGGTCAGCATGGCGGTGCTCTCCAGGGGCGCAGAACGTCCGCACGGTCACGGAACGTCCAGGTGCATAGGCCTGTGCCGGCTCCGGCGCGCTCGGGTGCGCGGGCCGGGCGGGGCGCCGTGCTACTGTTCCAGCTCCAATACTCGGGCCAGCGCCAGCTCGACGCTGCCCAACTCCTGGTCGGCGCCGGACGCCCTGGTGATCACGGCCGTCCCGGCCTGGGTGGCGTTCAGGAACCAGAGCGGACTCATCCGGTCGTGCTTGAACAGCTCGGCCAGCTCAGGGTAGTCCTCATGGTCCGTCATGATGCGGACGCTGAAGCCCCGCGGCTGTGCGGCGCCCCAGGCCATGATGGTCTCAAGCTGGGATAGGGAGAAGCATGTGGCATCAGGCGCGTTGGTAGTGTCCATGATCGGGTCCTCGCGACATGTTCACCTATACATCACGGCCTTGTGAGATTTTGCAAGAGGGAAAGTGCGGAATCGCACACGGTGGCCCGTTGGCCCCGGTCCGACACTGATGCGGGTGCGAAATCGGATTCGACTGTTTGTTCCCGTGCATGGTCGTTCGCCGATCCCGTTTTCATGCCCCTGGATTGCCGCGCCGCAAGGGCGGCCCGCAACGACGGAATAGTGGGAGCAGAAGGCCGTTGGCGTTGGCAGGCGTCATGGGTCGCCGCGCCCAGGACTAGCCAAAACAACACCCTAAACCATGCCTATAGCTGCTGAATAGATTTTGCGTGCGAGGCTGTTCTGTCTACTATCGGAACAAAGCCGTGCCCCGCATAGAAGGTCGCCGCCCCTCGCGTGTCCGTCCGGAGCCTGACCAAGTAGAAGTCCTTCTCTGCTTCCGTGAGCAACTGGTGAACGAGCATAGAGGCTACACCGCGGCGACGTGCTGATTTTCTGACGTACAAGTGGCGTAGCCGCCCGACTCCATCCTGATCCGTGAAGGGATCGCGGTTGAGCCCACATACCGCCAGCAGACCGGTTGCTTGGAAAGCGCCAAGGAAGTGTTCGCCTGGCCGATCGAACCTGTTTGCACCGGAAAGCCAATCGCCGATCAGATTATCCATAAAACGGAAGCCCTCACCAGCGGCCTCGGCGCGTAGCGTCTCCATGTGCGGATGGAACGCTGTCGCTGGCGCAATGTGAAGCGCTGGGATCATTGAGGAACTATGCTGCTTGGCAGTCCTGCGTCAAGGTTGCGTCCCAGCCTTCCATCGGATGCGGCCATAGCTTCGTGCAAGCCCCAAGTCGCCCCGGGTGGCATGTGTAGCAGCACAGAGTGCCTGTCCGTCGAACCACTCGTGACCCGCCACCCCGGACGTGTCCGTCTACCCCGGCATCCGCACGGGAAAGCGGACAAAGCGACCTTGGCGAATGTCGGCTAGACAAGCCTGCGCCGCCAAATGGCGGCTCGTGACAGAGATGTTGGATCGGGACCTGCACGCGAGCCGGCCGGGCACCCCAGGCGCCGGGCTTCGGCCCTTGAACAACGCAGTGTCCAAATACCGTAGCGGGCACACCATCAGCTCATGGCGCCCGCTCTTTCAGCTCGGCCATCGCCTCCTCGTAGGCGATGGCGAAGGCGCGGCCGAACGCGCTGTCGAAATCGTCGGCCAGCGCCGCCTCGATGCGGGCGTGGTGCGCCACGGCGGCGCTCCATAGCCGGGCGCGGCGTCCTTTGGGCCAGAGGTCGACCGGGCGGTGCGGCAGGGCAGCGTCCACCGCGGCCGGCGCCAGCGACTGCACCAACGCATGCGCCGCCGCCTGCATGGCCGTCACGCTGGCGAGTTCGTGCAGGCGCAGGTCCAGCAGCGTCTCGCTGATCGCCACGCGCGGCTCGATGCCGCACCGCACCGGGTCCAGCAGCCCCAGCAGCGCGTCGTCGGCTGCGAACTTCAGCGGGTTGTTGCCGCGGCGCTGGATGCGGGTCTGCTCGATGCGGAAACTAGATTTCACGTCGGCGCGTCCGGCCGGCGTGACGAACGGGTTCGGACCCGCTCGTAAGTCTTCGCACGAGCCCGCTCGTAAGTCTTCGCACGAGTCCTGGGGCGCATGGGCCGGCAAGGCGGCGGGAGGCGGCGCGGATGGCGGCAGCGGGTCGGCCGGCTGGCCTAGGAGCGGGCGCCAATCCGGCGGCAGATCGAGGCCGGCGCGCGGAGGGGGAAACGGATCGTCGATGCCCGGCGCATTGTTCGGCTGCGTTGGCCCGGCGAAGTCGACGCCGAAGGCTTCAGCCGGCATAGAGAAGTCTGACGACTTTGCAGGCTCGTGCGAAGGCTCACGAGCGGGCTTGCCCAGGAGTGGTTCGTCCTCTGGAGTCCAGGACGTAGGACTCACATAGCTCGCCGCCGCCTCCTCGCGGATCTCGATCTCGTAGCTGCCGAGCCGCAGCCGGTCGCCGGCCTGCACCGGATGCGGGGTCGGCCCGATCGGATCGGCGTTTTGGTTCAGGAACGTCCCGTTGGTGCTCTCGTCCACGATCTCCCAGCCGGAGCGGCCCTCGGCGACGGCGCAGTGCAGCTTTGACAAATGGCGGTCCGGGTCGATCAGAACCCAGTCCACGCCGGGGCCGCGGCCGATGCTGAGCGCGCCGCCTGCCACCCGGCGGCTCTCAGGGATGGCGTAGTCGGGGCAGCGCAGGATGCGCAGCAGCAAGCTCGTGCGAAGGCTTACGAGCGGGTCCACCGCTCACCCGCCAATCAGCACAGTGGGCAGGCCAACCATTGTAGCGCCTCCATGAGCGGTGAGGTCGCCCATGCGCGCGGCGGGCATGCCGCTCACCAGAGCGGTCGCTGAGCCTTTCGCGATCACGTCCGGCGGCCCGGCGCAGACGCAGGAGTCGCCCATACGCGCTTCCGGCACTGCCTTGACCTGGAGGCAGCCGCTGAAGCCAGCCACGGCCCAGCATCTGATGACATTATTCATTGGGAATGAACACGCGCCGGCCCTGCGCATCGAGACCGACTTTACCGATTGTTTTCGGAGGAGCCGCAACATCCGGTGGCGGGGCGGGCGTCGGGCTGTCGCGTTCTGGTGCGAGCGCCTCTGCTCTCTTGTCCTGCTGAGGCGTGCGCCGCTGGCCTGCTGCGGGGGCATCGTTCCCCGGCGGTCTGGTTGAATCTAGATCGTCCGGCGCATCTTTGGGTTGGCGCTCCGCATGGAGGCGGTCAAGCCCACTTTTCCACGGTGGAGGCTTGTCGGCCCGGGGTCCGGCCGGTGCCCTGGGGGGCGGGCCAAGTGGTGAACTACGCACCTCCCTATGCGGAACCCGCGGCAACCTCTGCAAGTCCGTCAGTGCATTCGGCAGGCCCGGAGTCGGAACGGCTGGGGGCAAGGGATAGGCCAACGGGGCGGGAACGGAGCCCCGGCCTGACGGGTCCGGGGCTGAGAACAGCGGCGCGGCCGGAGGGGAGATCGGCTGTGCCGACGACGCCTCGCGTGGCGCCGGGGACTGCTCGGGGAGGTCCGACGGCACCGCCTGCGGCATGGAACCGGGCCTTGCAGGGTCAAAACTGGCTGCCGGCGCCGCGGCCGTTTCGGGGAGCGACAGTATTGGCCGTTGAACGCCTGCCGTCTTTGAGGCGGCGCCGGGCGCCAGCAACCTGTAGCCCGCCATGCCGCCCGCCGCTGCCAGCATGACGAGCAACGCTCCCGCGACAGGGTATGCGTACGACGGCGCCGCTGCGCGCCTCGACGGCCCATGGACTCTCCGGGCGGCCATGGACCGCACCGCGGGCTCGGCCTGCTTGACGGCGAGGGCGTCCCTGAGCGCCTGGGCAAACCCCTTCGCGTCCCTGAACCGCCGCTCAGGCTGCTTCGCCATGGCCCTGGCGACCACGTCGTCCACCGAACGGGGCGCGGTCCTCGAAATGTCGGAGGGCTTCGGCGGCTCGGTGCTCAAGGCCTTGTGCATGATGGTGGCCAGGCCGCCGTCGAACGGCCGCTCGCTGGTCAGCAACTGGTAGAGGATGACGCCAGCCGAGTAGATGTCCGTGCTCGGGCTGAGCGCCTCCCCCCTGAACTGCTCGGGCGACATATAGGCCGGCGTGCCCATGATCATCCCAACCTGGGTGATGTCGCTGTGCTCGACGCGGGCAATGCCGAAATCGGCGATCTTGGCGTGCCCGTCGCCGGTCAGCATGATGTTCGCAGGCTTGATGTCGCGGTGGACGATGCCCCGGTCATGGCTATACTGCAGCCCGGCCAGAACATCTTGCATCAGTCTATTGATTTCCTGGATCGTGAAGCGCGTGCCTGTTTCGAGTGCGGACTTCAGGGTTCCTCCGTCGATGAACTCCATGACGATGAAGGCGGACTCCGCGGTTTCGCCATAGTCGAAGATCGCCACGACGCTCGGATGCTGCAAGCGGCCCGCGGCCTGCGCCTCGCGCTTGAAGCGGGTGAGGTGTTGCCACCCCTCCGACTGGCCAGTCTGCGCCAGCGGCACAGCCTTGATGGCGACGCGCCGGTCGATGGCCGTGTCCCATCCGTCGTACACGGCGCTCATGGGTCCCTTCGAGATCTTCGCGCGGATCTCATATTTCCCGAGAACAGTTTGCACCGGATTGTCTACTTCTTCATCGACTGTGCCAGGGCGGCACCCGCCTTGGGGCGGCAGACCCCAATGCCCTGCCTTATACGGCCTCACTCGACCTTGCCTATCTCACGGAATTGAGAGGTTGGGTTTCAAGGGTTTCCATGCTGCCCAAGCCGCATCCATGGGTCCGTGACGCCGATTCGGCCTGTCATGGCCCAGGCACAGCACCCCAGGCACGGCACCCCAGATGTAGCACCAATATCCAAGTTGTCATAAGCCGTGGCCATTGCATACATGGCCATCCCCTGGCAGGAGTGTGTCCGCCTGCGCCATGCAGGAGCTGGACGACAAGACGGCTGCACGCCCCACAACGGCGTTTCCGAAGCTGCCTGCCTCCCATGCAGGTCAATGCACCGCCATGGTGGAACGCATTCAGCTTCTTCTGTCCCATCTGCCGCAGGGAGTTCGCATGAGGGGTGTTCCCACTGTTTTTGCACTCTGCCTCCTCACTGTCGGAGGCTGTGCCGCAACTCGTTCGACCCATCCGCCAATACCCCCATACCAGACCGAGGACGTCCCTCTGCCGCCAGTTTCCGCGGTCGTGGTTGTTTGGCAGCCCGGCCACTTTGACTGGGACGGCGCCAACTACCAGTGGGTGCCAGGCGAGTGGGTGGAGCGCAAGAGCACGACGTGGCTCGACGGCTACTGGGACGAGACCAAGCCGACCCCGGTATGGGTTCCCGCCCACTGGGTCTTAAGTCCGACTCAGGCCCTCAAAGCCCCAGCTCGGAAAGCCCTGGATGGCTTGCCGGCCTTGGCCCAAGCGGCCACCTGAATCGCCGCTCCGCTTCTGCGATCGGGACATCGTTGATGGACGCCTCGCGGCGGCGCATCAGGCCATTCGCGTCGAACTCCCACTGCTCGTTCCCGTGGCTGCGGCACCAGGCGCCGTCGCTGTCTTGCCATTCGTAGGCGAAGCGGACTGCGATGCGGTCGCCCGTGAACGCCCAGACCTCCTTGATCAGCCGGTAGTCCAGTTCGCACGCCCACTTGCGTTGCAGGAAACCGACGATCGCTGGGCGGCCGGCGAAGAACTCCGAGCGGTTCCGCCAGGAACTGCCCTCCGTGTAGGCGAGCGACACACGCTCGGGATCGCGCGTGTTCCAGGCGTCCTCCGCCGTGCGCGCCTTGCGGGCGGCGGTTTCGGCCGTGAAGGGCGGGCGCACCGCCGTCGGCCCGGTCGCGGGGTGGGCGGGCGCAGGCGAGGTGGTCATGGTGGAGCCTCCGTTTGGCCGATGGGCGGCCGGCTCCGCATGCAAGCACGCTCCGGGGCCCGCGATCAGCACGTCCACTTCGGTCATCCGCTGCAACGCCGGTCCGTGCTATGCGCCGGCTTCGTAGTTGACGATGAAGTCGGCGGGCGGGGTCGGTCCCCAGACATAGAAGGCGTCGTGGCCGGGATGGTCGGCGGCGGGCCAGTCGCAGTCCACCGGGATGTAGTCGATGTCCGACGAGTACTCGCTGTAGCTGCCCCAGGGGTCGCGGACGTAGTGGAAGTAGTTGGAGCCGAGCACGTGCCGCCCCACCCCCCACCCAGCCGAGAAGCCGCGGTCGGCCATCTGCATCGCGCCGAGGCCGACCTCGTGGATCGACCCCACGTCCCAGCTCAGGTGGTGCAGCCCTGGGCCGCCCGACTTGGCCAACGCGATCATGTGGTGGTCGCTGCCGTGGATGCCGTGCATGAACGCCACCCCGTCGCCGGACCGGTCGGACAGCCGCAGGCCGAGCACGCGGCCGTAGAACTCGATGGAGCGGAGCACGTCGCTGCTGAACAGCAGGATGTGCGCCAGCCGGCGCGGCCGGATGAAGGGCGCCTTGGACCGCGCCGTCGACCCCTGCACGCCCGGCGACGACGGGTTGCACTGCGCCGCCTTTTCGTTGGGCGACGACTTCTCGGCCACGCGCATCTCGATCAACGTGCCGTCGGGGTCGCGGAACCACACGCCGTTGGTCGCGAACCCGTCCGGCGGGTCGAGCTGCGCCACGTCGAACTGCGGCAGGCGGGCGCGCAGGCGCTCGATGTCCTCGGCGTAGGCGCCGAACGAGACGTAGGTCAGCCGCTTGGCCGCGCCCTCGTTGACGCGGCCCCAGCGGTGGTCGTTGCCAAAGGTGTAGAGGCCGAGTCCGTTGCCCTCCTCGCGCACGTCCAGGCCGAAGCCGCTGTAGAACTGCTGCGCGTGCTTGAGGTCGGGCACGACGAAATTGAAATGGTCGACGGAGTGGACGCCCAGCTCGCCGCGGCGGCGGGGCCGGGGCAGCAGGCTTCTGATCTGTGTCATCGTTGTCCTCCTGTTGGCCGCCCCTTGCCGTGCGGCCTATGTTGAGTGGCTGCTGTTTGGGGTCCGGGGCGGACACGCCTGTTTCCCATCACGGCGGACCTTTCGGCTTCGACGCGGGCCAATCCGTGCCCAGGTCGGGTTCGCCGCCGGCGGGCTTGGCGCCGATGTGGTCGGCGAGTTGGCCCGCGGCGAAAGCATCCGTGAAGCTCTCGCGCACCTCGGGCAGCATGGCGCTGTCCCACTCGTTCCAACCGGCAACCATGCGGTCATAGATGTCGCGGTGCCGCTCACGCAGGTTGGCCCGCTCCATCGGGTCTTCCTTTACGTTGAACAGGAACGTGTTCTCGTTGATCTTCAGGATTTTCCAATCGCCGTCCCGCGCCGCACGCTGGGCATTGGCCTTATAGCGCCAGAACAGCTTGCGCGGGCTGTCCGCCGCACCCTGCAGCAGTCCCGGCAACAGGTTCATGCCATCGCTCGGGTATGCGGGGTCTGGCACACCGCCAGCCGCAGCGAGCAAGGTCGGCAGCCAATCCATGCTGATGGCAACCTGCTGCGCAACCCCTCCTGGCCGCACCTGGGCTGGCCAGCGCAGCAGCATCGGAATGCGGAGGCCGCCCTCCAGCAGCTCCGTCTTGCGCCCGGTGAACGGCCAGGTGTCGGCGAAGCGCTCGCCGCCGTTGTCGCTGGTGAACACGACGATGGTGTTCTCTGCGAAGCCGTTGCCATCGAGCGCTTGCAGCACGCGGCCAACCTGCAGGTCCATACGCTGGATCATGCGCTGGTAGGTGCGCTGGCTGCCTCCGTCATAGTCGAACAGGGAGGCCGTCCGTAGCCGTTCCGCCTCGGCCTCGTCGCCGGCCGCCTCCCATGGCCAATGGGGGGCGTTGAAGTGGACATCTAGGAAAAACGGCGCGTTGGATGCCGCGTATGCGTTCACCGCGTCAACGGCGTGGTTGCCGATCAGGTCGGTCATGTAGCCGGCCTGGTGCACCGGCGTGTCGCCGTCCCACAGGTCGTCTTTGTGGTCCGTTCCCGTATGCAGGTAGTAGTCGAGGGTGCCGCCGCGGAACCCGAAGAAATGGTCGTATCCGCTCTGCAACGGGTTGAAGTCGGGCAGGCTGCCAAGGTGCCACTTGCCAATCAGGCTGGTCTGGTAGCCGCGCGCCCTCAGCAAGGAGGGCAGGGTGGGAACACCTGGCGGCAGGCCAACGTTGAGCCGGCCGTTGATCGGCTCCTCCAACCCAACGCGCAACCGATACTGGTAGCGCCCGGTGATGAGCACGGTCCGCGTCGCCGAGCAGACGGCGGAGTTGGCGTAGCCCTGCACGAAACGCACGCCGTCATGCGCGACGCCGTCTATGTTCGGCGTGTTGATGTCGGGGCGGCCGTAGCAGGAGACATCGGCGTAGCCGAGGTCGTCGGCGAGGAAAAAGACGATGTTGGGAGGCTTGGACGGCGGCTGGGCCAGCGCCGCCGCGCCGAGCACTGGAGCCGCGGCAGCCGAGACGATCAGGGTGCGGCGGCTCATCGGTGGCATGCTGCTTCTCCAGTCCGTGTCAGCTGCTTCTTGATGAAGGAACGAAGTCGTTGGTGGCCGCCAAGGCGCGGCTAGGATGCGTGGCTGGCGGCCTGGGCAGCGGGCGGTCCGTCCTGGCGCAACGGGCGGCTTTGGCCCGCTTGGCGCTCCGTCCCATTCAGCGCCGCTACTGCCGGCAAGCGGGCGCCGCCGCCGCCGGCAAGCGCCGCGATCAGCGCGTCGACCAGCCCCGCAAGGCCGCGGGCTTCGGAAACCCCTCCGAACACATAGAAGTCCGGCCGGGTGACCATGCCCGCCGCGCCGTGCGCGTCGAGGAAGGCCGCGTACTTGCCCTCCATGTCCACCACGAGGTCGCCAGAGGGTGCGCCGGCGATGCCGACCACATGGGCGCCGATGTCGGCCAAGGCCCGGAGCTGGTCCGGGCGCAGCAGGCCAGCCGGGTCGGCGTCCCGAACGACGACACAGAAGCCGAGGCCAACGATGTCGTCCCAGCGGCCCTCGCGCCCCCGCCAGCTTACGGACCCATGCGGCGAGAGCAGCCCGGCCATGGGCGCAGGTTCCCCGTCGGCACCCTTCGCCAGCAGCCCGGCCGTGAGGTGCGGGAACGGCAGCGGCTGCTCGGCCGTGCCGTCCTTGAACGCCCGGTCGCGCTCCGCCGCCTCCGCGGGGTCGGCGATGCAGATGATCCGGCCCAGGTAGATCGCCGCGTCGGTGACTGCGGCCACATGCGGCTTGCGCTCGGCGGTGTAGCTGTCCAGCAGCGCGTCCCCGGACCGGCCGCGCAGCACCGCGTCCAACCGCCAGCTCAGGTTCCAGGCGTCGCGGATGCCGGCGCACATGCCCTGGCCCATGAAGGGCGGCATGGTGTGGGCGGCGTCGCCGGCGAGCAGCACGCGGCCAGCGCGCCAGTCATCGGCGATAAGGGAGCGGAAGGTGTAGATCGTGTGGCGCACCAGCTCGGCCTGGTCGGGCCGCACCCACTGGCCGAGCAGCCTCCAAACGTGCGCCTCGTCCTGCAGCGCCTCCCGCGTCTCATTCGGCAGGCGCATGAACTCCCAGCGGCGGCAAATCCGCCCGTCCTGCACGCCGCCCGGCACCATGGTCGTGGGGCGCTCGGGGTTGCAGTACTGGCCGCAGTCCGGGATGTCGAGCGTGACGCCGGGGTTCAGCTTCATGTCCACAACCAGCCAGTCCGCCTGAAAGCCGCGGTCCTCGCGCCCGATGCCCAAGGTCTCGCGCACCAGGCTGTTGGCGCCGTCCACGCCAATGAGGTAGCGCGTCCGCAAGGTCCGCGTCCGGCCGCCCTCCAGCTCGCGCAGCTCGACCTCGACGTGGCCGCCCCGGTCGGTGAAGCCGGCGAGCTCCCAGCCCAAGTTCAGCTCGACGCTCGGCTGCTCGCCGACTTTGGCCCGGAACTCCGCCTCCAGGCTCGGCTGATGGACGAAGTTGACCGCCGGCCCGCCGGAGACCGCTCCCGCGCTCCAGTCAATGCAGAGCAGCTCCTCCCAGTCGGCGTTGAACCACTGGTAGAGCGGCGCCGGCCGCGACACGCGCGACAGCCCCTCGCCGACGCCGATCGCGTGCAGGATGCGGGCGGCCTCATGGTCGACGCACACCGCCCTTGGCAGGGCGTAGGGCTCGAGCCACCGCTCGGCCACCGCGACCCGATGCCCTTGACGCCCCAGTATGAGCGCGAGCACCTGGCTGACCGGCCCGTAGCCGATTTGGACGACGTCGTAGATGGAATTGTCCTGCACGGCTGGTCCCTCCGGTTTCCGGTTCTTATTGCATCGCCCTGCACACCGGGCGGTCGGCGGTGGCCGCCGCTATCAGCGTGCGCCGGGCCGAGCCGCCACCTGGTCCACGACCGGGTTGCGCAGGGTGCCGAGCCCCTCCAGCTCCACCTCGCAGACGTCGCCGGGCTTCATCCACAGCGGCGGCTTGCGCGCGAGGCCGACGCCCGAGGGGGTGCCGGTGACGATGATGTCGCCGGCTTCAAGGGTGAACGCCACGCTGAGCACGGAGACGAGTGTCGCGACATCGAACACCAGGTCGTCGGTCGAGGCGCTCTGCACGACCTCGCCGTTCAGCCGCGTTTGCAGCCGCAGCCCCTTGCAGCCCGGCGGCAACTCGTCGGCGGTGACGAGATAGGGTCCGAAGGCGCCGGTGCCGTCGAAGTTCTTGCCCACCGTCCATTGCGGCGCCTTGAACTGGTAGTCGCGGACCGAGGCGTCGTTGAACAGCGAGTAGGCGGCGACGTGGTCGAGCGCCTGCGCCTTTGGGGTGTCGCGCCCGCCGCGGCCGATGACGGCGACGAACTCGCCCTCGTAGTCGAGCTGCTCGGACACGCGGGGACGGACGATGGGCGCACCATGGCCAATTAGGCTGGAGGCGAAACGGGCGAAGATGGTGGGGTAGCTCGGCACCTCGAAGCCGCTTTCCGCCGAGTGGTCGGCGTAGTTGAGGCCGACGCACAGGATTTTGGGCGGCGACGGCAGCGGCGGCAGCAGCTCGACAGCGCCAAGGTCGACCGCCGGGCCGGCGAGCAGGGTACGGCTTGCGCTGAGGAGGCGGTCGCTGCCGCCCGCGACGAGGCTGGCCAAGCTGCCGGGATACTGGCTGTCCGTGGCCGCATAGCCGTGAAAAGGGCCGTTGTCGTCAGCGGCGGCTAAACCTTCGACGGCGTTCTGCCGGTATGCCGCGAAACGCATGCGTGTTCCCCTTGTCGTTGCCCGGCGGCGGTCACTGTGGCGGGTTCGACGCCTGAATGCCAGACTTAAATCTACTGACTAACAAAAAATCTATCATCCTACGAGGAGTGGTTTTTCCTGCTGTGGCCTACTAGATTGGCGTCATGTCCCGTGCCGCCCCCAGCAGTTCCAGCCTGACCCAGGATGCCTATGAGCGGCTCCGCGCCGACCTGTTGGCCTGCCGCCTGCCGCCTGGGGCACGGCTGCGGATCAACGAGCTGTGCCGAACCCTTTCGGTCAGCCTCAGCGCCGTGCGGGAGGCGCTGTCCCGGCTGACCTCTGAGGGGCTGGTCGTCGCCGAGCCGCAGCGTGGCTTCCGCGTCGCCCCGATCTCGGCCGACGAGCTGCGCGACCTCACAGGAGTGCGCGCCCAAATAGAGGGGCTGTGCCTGGACCGCGCCATTGCCGCCGGCGACGTCGGGTGGGAGTCGCAGCTCGTCGCGGCCTTTCACCGCCTATCCCGTACTCCAGGGCGCGAGCCGACCGACCCGGACCGCATGAGCGAGGCATGGTCCGCGGCCCATGCTGCCTACCACGAGGCCCTGGTCGGCGCGTGCGGCAGCCTGTGGCTGCTGCGGCTGCGCGGGACCCTCTTTGTCCAGAGCGAGCGCTACCGGCGCCTTTCTGTCCCGCTCGCCGGAGGGGTCGCGCGCGACCTGGACCGCGAGCACCAGGACATCATGGAGGCCGTCCTCGCCCGCGACGCCGGGTGCGCCAAGCTCCTTATGACGCGGCACCTCGAACTGACGACCCGCGTGCTGCTGGAACAGGCGTGGCTGGCGGACACGCCGCCTGGTCCAGCCCGGCGCGGCGCCCGACCAGCCGTGGGCTCCGCCACCGCGGCCTGAGCATCGTGCCGGGACGCGCTGCGTCTCCATTTCAGCCTGCTGGGACGACTCGGGAGGAGTCCAACAAGTCCTGCCTAGCTCGCAGCCTGCCGCGGCCAGGTCAGGGTGGAGCCGGCGGCATAGTTCCACACCAGGCTCATGGCCGCGCCGACCACCCCGGCGCTCCACCATGCGTCATGTCCCGCGTCCAGCATCAGCGATGCGATGTTCAGGTTAGCGGCGGCGCCAAGCGCGCACACGGTCGAAAAGACCAGGAGGCCGCGCAGCATGGCCATGCCCTTCAGCTTGCGGTCGCGGAAGGTGAACAGGTTGTTCAGCGCGAAATTGCCGGCGATGGCGCAGGCGGTCGCCACTGCCTGCGCCGCCGGGAAGCCGAGCCCGCCCCAGGTCAGGCCCATGCGCAGCACCGCCAGGTGCGCAACCAGGCCGAGCGCGCCGATCAGGGCGAACAGCACGAACCGCACCGGCACGGCGGCGCCCACCAGCTTGTCGAGCAGCAGCAGCACGAAGTCGAACAGCACGCCGGCGTCGAGCTTGCTCGTGCCCGCCACGCGCGCCCGGAAGCTGTAGGGCAGCTCGCGCACCCGCGGCGGCTCTGGCAGCGACGCCAGCGGGTCGAGCAGGATCTTGAAGCCCACCGCCGACAACCGCGGGGCCGCGCGGTCGAACACGGCGCGGGGCAGCATGAAGAAGCCGCTCATCGGGTCCGTCACCTCGGCGCGCAGCACCATGTGGCTGAGCCGGGTGGCGAACCCGGACAAGCTGGCCCGACGCCGGCTCCAAGCGCCTCCGCTCCCTATGTTCAAATCGCCGCCGGCCATGTAGCGGCTGCCCACGACGATATCCACGCCGCCGGAGCGCAGCGCCGCGAGCATTTGGGGCAGCAGGGCCTCCTCATGCTGCAGGTCGCCGTCCATCGCCGCGACGTAGGGCGACAGGCTGCACTGCACCTCCTCGATGAAGGCCGACGCCAAGCCGTGGCGGCCGGTGCGGCACAGCAGCCTGACTCGGCTGTCGCCCTGTCCAATCGCCGCCACCATGGCCTGCGTGCCGTCCGTCGACCCGTCATCGACGAACACGACCTCCCACGCAAGGCCATCGAGGGCGGTGCGCAGCCGCTCGACTAGCGGGCCGATGTTGTCCCGCTCGTTCAGCACAGGCACGACCACGCAAAGCTCGGCAACCCCGGTGCGCAGCAGCGCCGCGCCGGACGCGGCGGGATGGGACAGAACGAACAGCCCCAAGGCGCCTATCAGACCGCGTGGCGCTGTAGGTCGGCCAGGGCGCAGTGCCCGAGCGCAGCCGCCTCGGTCGCGTGCAGCGCGACGCGGGGCGCGCAGCCGGCCAGGAACGCCTCCTGCCAGCGTGGCGCGCAAAGGCACCAGCGGTCGCCGGGCTTCAGTCCGGGGAAGCCGTATTCAGGCCGCGGCGTCGACAGGTCGTTGCCGCGGCTGCGGCTGAAGGCCAGGAACTCCGCGGTGACCTCGGCGCAGACGGTGTGGCTGCCCACGTCCTCAGGCCCGGTCTCGCAGCAGCCGGTGCGGGTGAACCCGGTCATCGGGTCGAGCGAGCAGGTTTCCAGCACGCCGCCCAACACGTTGTGGCGCGGCGTGCGGCCCTGGCGGGGGGAGGTGTCGTCGAGCGGCATGGCTTGTCTCCTGTGGCCTATTGTTCCAACTGGAAGCGGATGTTCACCGGCACGACCGTCTGCGCAAGCGTCATGCTGGGCGGAAACGGCGGCACGCGCTGGCCGGCCAGCATCTCGCGCGCCGCGTCGTCCAGCAGGGTCGAGCCTGAGCTGTGGACGACCGTCAACTCCAACACCCGTCCGGCTGCGTCCACGGTGAAGCGGATGCCGACAGTGCCCTCGTCGCCACGCAGCCTCGCCCGCTCTGGATAGCGCTTATGGGTGGCCAGCCAACTGCCCAACGCAGTCCGCCAACCTGAGTCGACCGTGGCGGCTGCGGCAGGCGAAGCGGGAGGCGGGGAAGCTGGGACAGCCAGCCCGGTTGACGCCTGCGGCGCCGGCGCGATGGGCAGCGCCGGGCGTGATGGCCGCGCCGCGGCAGGCTTGGGCCGTGGCGACAGGACAGGCTGGGCCGGCACTGGCGGCACACGCATGGCCGGGGCTGCGACTGCCGGAGCTGCAATTGGTGGCGTCGGCGGTTTGGCCGGCTCAGACTCTGGCTCAAGCACCGGTTCTGGGGATGGCGGCGCAGGCATGGCTGGCTCGGGCGGCAGATCCGGGTTTACAGCGGCAGGCGGCAGGCTGGCCGACACGGGTTCGGCAACCGTCTCGAACATCATTTCAACCGGCTGGTCCGGCAAGTTGACCAAGGCTTCCAGGTGCGACCGTTGCAACATAAGCCAGCCCAGCAAAAGCGTATGTGCCGCCAACGACGCCGCCAACGGCAAACGGCGGCCAACGCTTCCTATGACTGAATCCAACCGCGTCCCTATCGTCCTTCCAGCGGCAGCGCGCCGGGCGACCCGGCACGCTGCCCTGTCGGATTAGCCCTCCTTTGGGGCGTAGGCTACGCAGTAACCGTTCGGGTTGATGGTGCCGGCCACGATCTTGCAGGCATTCGGCGCGACCCACTGCGCGCACATGCTGCACTTTTGGCCATCTTTAGGCCCCTCCTGGTATTGCACCAGCTCCTGCGCGATCTTCTCGTCCTCGGCGCGGGCACCCGATGCAGCGGCCACCCCAGCCGCGCCGGCCACGATCATCACTCCCGTCCGCAGCATGTTGCGGCGGGACGTTCCATTACGGTTCTGCATGGGCTTGTCTTTCCTCCTAGTGGGAGACCCCATCTGCCGGAAGGGGCTCACTCGTTGTTGCGCACGCAGCCAAGTGCCGTTGAAAGCTGACGCAGGAATGGGGGCGTAGTTTCGCTATGCAACCCGCTTGAGGCGAAGTTCCGACCATATCGCCGACAACGAGCTCACCAAGTGCGCAATGTCGGCATCGCTGTGCAGCGGCGACGGCGTGATGCGCAGCCGCTCCGTGCCGCGCGGGACGGTCGGGTAGTTGATCGGCTGAATATACACGCCGTACTGGTCGAGCAACCGGTCGCTGATGTGCTTGCACAATGCGGCGTCGCCCACCGTCACCGGCACGATATGGCTCGGGTTGTCCTGGTGCGGCACCCCGGCCGCGTCGAGCGCCGCGCGCAGCTTGGCCACGCGGCTCTGCTGCCCCTCCCGTTCGGCCGAGCTTGCCTTCAAGTGCCGTATGCTGGCCAGCGCCCCAGCGCACACCGAGGGCGGCAACGCCGTGGTGAAGATGAAGCCCGACGCAAAGCTGCGCACGAAATCGACCATGACGGCGGACCCGGCGATGTAGCCACCCACCACGCCGAAACCCTTGGCCAGCGTGCCCTCCATTACGGTGATGCGGTGGGCCAGGCCCTCGCGCTCCGCAATGCCGCCGCCGCGCGGGCCGTACAAGCCGACCGCGTGAACCTCGTCCAGGTAGGTGATGGCGTTGTGCTTCTCGGCCACGTCGCAGATTTCGGCGATGGGGGCGATGTCGCCGTCCATGGAGTAGATGCTCTCGAACACCACCATCTTCGGCCGCGCCGGGTCGATGCGGGCGAGCTTGCGGTCGAGGTCCTCCGGGTCGTTGTGCCCGAACACCATCTTCTCGGCCCGGCTGTGCCGGATGCCCTCGATCATTGAGGCGTGGTTCAGTGCGTCCGACAACACGACGCAGCCCGGCAGCCGCGCGCCGAGCGTGCTCAGCGCCGCCCAGTTCGACATGTAGCCGGAGTTGAACAGCAACGCGCTCTCGGCCTGGTGGAGGTCGGCGATCTCCTCCTCTAGCATGACATGGTAGTGGTTGGTCCCCGCGATGTTGCGAGTGCCGCCAGCGCCGGCACCGCATTTGTCCAGCGCCTCGTGCATGGCTTCGAGCACCAAGGGATGCTGGCCCATGCCAAGGTAGTCGTTCGAGCACCAGACCGTCACGTCCGACGGGGCGCGGTTGCCCAGGTTGCTCAGGTGCACGGCGGCAGGGAACGCGCCGGCGGTGCGTTGCAGGTCGGCGAACACGCGGTAGTTGCCACCCTGGCGCAGGGTGTCGAGTTCGCGGCGGAAAAACCGGTCGTAGTCCATCGACGGCTCCAAAACTCTAGAAGGTTGCGGCAGCGGTGGGGCGGGGACGCTCGGCCTTCGGCAAAGCGGGGCGGCGGAGCGTCAGCACCCAACTCCATAGCTTTGCAAATGGGATTGGCAGGATCAGTACCCAGTGCTCGATCACCGCGAGCGTCAGCATGGTGATGACAAAGGTCAGCCCAGCGGCGGCGGCCTCGCCGAGGCCGGGCGCCGCGGCACGCTGCGCCAGCACGACGATGAAAGCGGTACCCGCTGTCACCGAGACCGGGAACAGCGCATTCATCGGGCGGCGGCGCAGGTAGCTTTTCAGGTAGCCGAGATGGGCCGGGATGAACTCCTCGCCGAGGTTCAGCACGCCCAGGAAGAAGTTGAGCTTGGCGCTGGCCCGCATCGCCCACAGCACGAGGAAGGTCCAAGTGCCGACCTGGTTCACGGCGCCCCAGGTGCTGTAGAGCACGGCCGCGGCGGTCGCGATGATGGCGAGTTCATGGTACAGGCAGGCGTTCACGCCGTGTACAAACCGCTGCCACTCGCTAACGCCGGGCGGGCTGCCGATGCGGCGCGGGCCGGTCACGTAGCCCATGAAGAAGCCCATTTCCTGCCAGCCCCAAGCCAGCACGGCCCAGGTGAAGGCGGCGTAGGCGCCCCAAACCGAGCCATCCCGCGCAGTGACGGCGATCTGCCAGAGGGCAACGCCGAACAACGCAGTCCCGGCCGACATGCTCCAGCGGAAGGTGCGCGGATGCAGGTTGTCCAGCCAGATGATCAGCCCGGTGCTGAACCACCAAACGAACAGCGCATAAAACGCCGGGCCGGCCCAGGAGGGCATGGCGGAGGGCATGGCGGCGCTGCGCTACCAGGCGGGGACGAGCCGGACCTGCTCCGGCATCGTGTTGCTCTTGGGGGCGATCAAGTAAAGCCGCGCGAATGCCAATGCCGCGGTAGCCGTCAGCGCCGCGCCTTTGATCCGACCCACGACGCCGCCCTGGCGCCGCGCCCCGCCCTTGGCAACGGTGATGGTGCGCAGGCGCTCGAACCCGGTGGCGAAGCCGGGATGGTCGAGGTCGAGCGACACCGGGAACACCTGCTTGCAGATTTCAGTCGTGATGCGGAACACCCGGAAGTCGTAGTCGGTCGGGTCGACGCCCAATGCCGCGTGGAACACCGGGCGGGCATGGTCGCGCACATACATCGTGGCGAACACCGCGATCAGGAAGAAGCGTATCCAGAGCTTGTTGAGGCCGGTGAGCACCTTGGGGTCGGCGCGCATCAACAAGGCGAACGCTTCGCCGTGGCGGAACTCGTCGGCGCACCACTGCTCGAACCAGCCGAAGATCGGGTGGAACATCCGCTCGGGGTGGCGCTCCAGGTGGCGGAAGATGGTGATGTAGCGGGCGTAGCCAATCTTTTCGGACAGATAGGTCGCATAGAAGACGAACTTGGGCCGGAAATAGGTGTATTTCTTGACCTTGGTCAAAAAGCTGAGGTCCACGCCGACACCGAAAT
>JAABUP010001391.1_pt1 | contig 50599 bp, 58 predicted proteins | sample 5559201 | NCBI WGS metagenome assembly JAABUP01 (sample SAMN10711887, study PRJNA513373) | rock metagenome | isolation source: Antarctica rocks | place: Antarctica | reverse complement strand
GGGTCTGCTCCTTCGGGGTAGGAGATCAAGGCGAGCAGTCGGTGTGCGTCGGCGTCGTGGTCGGTCCAGATGCCGTGGGTGGTGACCCCGAATGCCCGCAGGCTGGGGATGTGGCGGGGCCAGTGCGCGGTCGCGTAGTCCTCGAGTGCTTCGGCTGTGCGCAGGGTGTAGATCCGGAGTTGGTACATGATCCTGGTCAACCTTTCGGGATGCGGTTGCGGGGGTGGACGGTGAAGACCGAGCCCGGTCAGCTGATGAGGCTCAGGCCTAGCCCGGCGACGGCCAGGCCTTGCAGGACGGCGCGGGGGACGATGATGCGATCCCAGTCGCGTTGCAGTGCGCGGGCGTTCGCTGGTGTCTCGTGGGCGTCGGCAGCCGCGGTGAGTGTGCGGTTGATCGGCGCGCTGATGCGCAGGTAGAGCACCACCCAGCCCACCAGCAGCAGGAACGCGACTCCCGCGGTCACGGACTCGGCAGGATGGCCGGCCACCGCCGCAATTACTGATGCGGCGGCGGCGGCGATGATGCCGAGGATCCCGGGGGCGGGCATCCGCCGGTCGCCATAGCGGTGCACGTTGCCCATGATCGCGGTGAGGGTGGCGTCATCGACGCGGGCCAGGGCGGGTCGTTGGACGAGGGCGCAAAATGCGTCCGTGCCGTAGACCACGCCGGTGCTCACGATCGCGACAAGCGCGGCGAGCTGGGCGAGCAGTGTCATGACTGGGCCTGCGGGCCGCCGCCGAGCGGCGGCAACGCGCCCATCTGCTGGAACATCTGCAGGAGGTTCAGCTGGTCCCAGTGCTCGACAAACATACCGTCCGCGACGCGCCAGATGTCGATCGAGCGCATCTCCACCGCGTTGCCGCTGGCGGGGATGCCCATCAACTCTCCTGTCTGCGTGCCGCGGTAGACGAAGCGGCCCACGACACGGTCACCGGAGATCACCAGATCCTCCATCTTGGCGCTCAGGTCGGGTAGGGCGGCGAAGAACCCGGTCCAGAACTGCCGGTTCGCCTCGCGTCCGTCGGCGAGGAACGCGTTGTGGTTCACGTAGTTCTCGGCCACGAACTCCTCGACCATGTCGGGCGCATGCGTGTTGAGCATCTCGACGTAGATTTCGGCCAGGTGCTGCTCGTGCGTCGTCATGTCATGTCTCCTCATAGTGGTGGTTAGCACTGCTAGCGCTAGCGACGCTAACCGTTTTAGGAGCGCGTGTCAATAGCAGCGCTCGTACTGATAGCAGTGCTATCGTCGAAGCATGGCTCTCGAAGATCGTCGACTTCGCGACCGCGCGGCCCGTGGTCGGCTCATCAGTGCCACAGCCCGCGTCCTGGCTGAGCGGGAGGGCTGGGATGCGGTGACCACCCGCCGGTTGTCGACCGAGATCGAGTACAGCCAGCCGGTGATTTACAAACATTTCGCATCGATGGAGGACCTGGTCGAGGCCATCGCGCTGGAGGGCTTCGGTGAACTCGCCGAAGCGCTCGGCGAGGCTCGAAGCCATGCAGCACCGGACGAGGCGGTCGGCGCGGTTGCCCGCGCATATAGCACCTACGCCACGGAGAACCCGGCGTTGTATGACGCGATGTTCACCCGCGCCACGCGACTCCGCTTCGGCGACGACACTGCGGCGCCGCTGGCAACCGCTTACGCCGAACTGCGCGCGGCCGCGACCACGATCGCCGCCGAGCGAGACGTCGACACCCTCACCGAGGTGCTGTGGGCCGCGCTGCACGGACTGACCACGCTCAGCCGAAACGACCGGTTACGCCCGCACCACCGCATCGATCGCATTGATCTCCTCGTCGCCCAGTTCCGGGCCGCTGGCTCTCGACACCTGAGCGCGCAACCGTAGTGGTTGCTCGTGCACTACTCGGTCGTTGCAGCCCGACATACCAGGGGTCTGAGTAGTAACCGAGCAGGATCGTCCGCTGATGGCCCTGGAGCCCTGTTCCAGCGCACCGCATGAGCCGGCGCTCTACTCCTTGTTCCGCTTGACGATGGTCAATCGGGACAGGGTTGGGGTGGGCACCGGGCGTTGATCAGTCTCAGAGCAGACGGCGCAGCTCGTCTCGATCGACTGCCGCGTCGCGCAGGATTCCGGCCAGCGTGCCGCGCTTGAGCTCGCGGTGAAGCGGCACGACAAGAGAGACGGGACGATCCGGGTGCCGGAGACGGACGTGGCTGCCATGCTGACGCACTGAAACCCACCCGAGCTTGCCAAGGGCGGCGATGAGTTGTGCGCCAGAGACGACCGGCTGGCGCCCGGTCAAGCTGGCAGCGGCAGCCTGCGCCGAACGATTCCCATCTGGAGGGGCCGGCCTTCCTCGCGGAGTCCCTCAACGTAGAGGGCCAGCGCCTCTTCGGCGTTCGCGGTCGCGTCCTCGAGGCTGTCGCCCTGCGTGTGCAGTCCTGGTAGTTCTGGCGCGTACGCGTGATAGCCGCCTTCAACTTGCGGCTCGAAGACAAACTCCACGTCGCGGGAAGGCTCCATGACGCCCAGGATATCCGCTCGACGACCCCATCGGCGTTCACACCAGGCAGCTACTGAACCACACCGGTAGAGCCGATGGTGAGACGGGATAGCTCAATCTCGCTCGGGCCGGGCAGCTTGCCGTGCCGCTGACCCTTCGTAAGTTGAGATCTTCAATGCCGTCTGCCGTCTGCCGTCTGCCGTCTGCCGTCGGCGGGCGTAGCTTCCTGAGATGAGCAATCCGGTCGTGCACTTCGAGATTCTCGGACCTGATGGCCCCGCGCTCAGCAACTTCTATCACCAGCTGTTTGGCTGGGAGCTGCGGGGCGGGCAACTGCCAGGCTGGCCCCACTACGGACTGCTGCAAGCTGGTGCTACGGGCATCGGCGGCGCAGTGGGGACCGCAGACGCCGCCATCGAGCCGACCGTCGTCGTCTACGTCCAGGTCGATGACCCCCAGGCATACCTTGAGCGGGCGGAGCAGTTGGGTGCTGACGTCGTGATGCCGACCACGCACATCGCAGAAGCCGAGGTCACGGTCGCCTGGCTTCGAGACCCACAAGGCAACATCGTCGGGGTCATGAAGAACCACGAGGCGGATCGGTAGTGGATTGCGGATTGCGGATCGCGATCGAGCTACGGGACGATCAGGGTGGCGGCGAACAACGTCGTCAAGTGCTCCGCTGACCGTTCGTCAACTGACACAGCCCATGGGACGCGGCAGTCGGACGGTCAACCCCGTCGTGACGACGGCCGCCGATGTTGCAATTAGGTTCGGACGTAGGTGAGAGCTTCCAGCGCGAGCCCGGGCCAGTCCTGTTCTTTGGCGTGGTGGACCACCTTTAGGGGGCGGCCCTGGCCGCGGTCGAACGGCTGTCCTATCTGTTCGGCGAGGAGCTCGGTGTAGCGGCGGGCGGGAAGCTTCACGACGAGGCCGCCGGGTGCGAGCATCGCGAAGATCTTGTTCCCCACTCGCAGTCCTGGGGAGGAGCCGAAGCCGGTGCCCTCTGCGACGTCGGGCTCGCTCAGCAGCCGGTCGGCGATTGCCTCGAAGGAGGCCTCGTGGGTCACGCGGTGCTGCGCAGGACGGCGGTGTCGTGCACGTGGCGGATGCGCTGGATCAGACCACCGCTGACAGTGAAGTGTTCGGCGACCCGGAGGCGGCCGAACGGCTGGGTGTGCATGTCGTAGAGCAGGAGGGCCTGGTTGCCGTAGCTTCGCCTGGGCCTCGCGCTGGGCACGGGCCGGACCGCGCTGGCCGTTGGGGTTAAAATGGGGGACGAGTTGACGCCGCGGCACAGGCCCTTCATCTGCCAGTCCCAGAGGTCGGCGTTGTCTCCGGGCAGTCGTCGTTGGTCGGCCGTATCCTGCTGGTTGCTGCGCGGGGTCTGGGGCGTCGGGCAGGGCGCCGACCACCACGGTCCGCATTCGGGCGAATCGGGGTCGTCCGGCGGCGCTGGCCGAGCTCCGACCCGCAGTCCTGCGGGGAGCCGGCTCCCGCACCTGCCGGCCGTCGGTGATCACGGGCCGTCCAGGCTGCTCGCCGCGGGCTCGGTGGTGTAGCGGGCCATGATCTCGCCCACCGAGTCCGGGGTCACCGCGCGGCCCGAGGCGATCATCGCGGCCACGTCCCGGAAGTACTGGACGTAGAACGACGGCGAGAAGGTCGACAGCATGACCATCGGCTCGTCACCGGGGTTCTCGAAGGTGTGCGGGACTCCGGGCGGGATCATCACCAGGGTGCCGGCCGGGGCGTCGTACCCGGTGTTGCCGCTGGTGAAGCGGGCGGTGCCGGAGATGACGTAGAAGCCTTCGTCGTGCCGCCCGTGGCGATGTTGCGGCGGCCCGTCGGTGTGCGGTGCGAGCGTGGCCACGGTGATGCCGATCCGCTCGTCGGTGGTGCGCCCGTCCTCTAAGCTGCGCATCGTCGTCGTGCCGAGGTTGACGGGCTCGCCCTCGCCGGGCAGGACGATCGAGATCGATGACATGAGATGTCCTCTCGGAGTCGCGGTGTGGTGTGCGATCCACGCTAGGCAGTCGACCAGTGCACCGCGTCCCCCGTGCGCACCGCTTCTACGCCCGTCGTCTACCGCGGTGGGATGACGTTGACGTCCAGCAGGCTCGACCGTGGCAGCGAGGACAACCCCGCGTGACGCCCCAGCTCGGAGGACGGCCTCAGGACAGGACCTGGCGGAGCGTGGGTTCGAAGGCGGTGGCGATGGCGGCGTGTCCGGCGTCGTTGGGGTGGAAGAAGTCGCCCGCGAGTCGTCCGCGCCACGACCGGGGGCCGGTGACCCGGAGGTCGGCCATGACGATCGTGCCGGCTCTGGCGGCGCGCTCGACGTGCTGGTTGGCTCGGCCGGCGGCACCGGTGGGTTGGGGAAGCGTCGCGACCACGGACCCGGGTGGGACGCGGTCGACCAGCTCCGCGAACGCTTCCGGCAGTCGGGTGCGGCCCGCCCGGCCACCGAAGAGGTCGTTGGACCCCGCGAGCACCGTGACCAGGTCGTCGTCCCGCGACCCGAGCTGGTCGAGGGCGGGGAGCTGCTGGGAGAGTAGGTCGGTCACCCGTGCGCCGGTCGCGGACAGGTTGACGACCCGGAGGTCGTGGCCAGTGGTGACCAAGCGGGCGGCCAGCTGCCCGACCCAGCCGGCGTCGTAGGCCGAGGCACCGATGCTCTGCGACATCGAGTCGCCGAGCACGATCCAACGCCGACCGGGCCGCGGGAGGGTGTCGACGTTGTGGGCACGCCATGCGCTCGCGTACGGGTCGACCTGGCTGCGCACGTCGGCGACCCCGGGCATCACCGCACTCATCGCCCGGATGACGCGGCCGGGACCACGCCCGGTCTGGTTGTCGTAGGTGAAGCGCGGCGACAGTGCTGGCCGTTCCACCGCAGTCACCCAGAACCTCGACCCGTGGCGGCGGAGCGGCGGACCGCCTGCATCGCCGCCGACGTGTAAGGCTGTCCGATGTAGGCGGTGAGCAGCACCATCAGGGTGGCGAGGCCCCGCTCGTCGACGCCGTTGCGGTGGGCGAGCGTCAGGTAGGTGATCAGTCGCTCGTCGGTCACGTTCTGGGCCACGAGCGCGGCGACGACGGCGACACTGCGGTCGCGGTCGGTCAGGGACTCGCTCTGCCACCCCATACCCCCTGCGGCACTGAAGGTCTCCCGAGTGAAGTCCGCACCGACGCGTGAGGTGAGGATCCGCTCCGCCTCCGCCTCAGGCACGCCGAAATTCCGGGCGTAGACCGCTCGCCCGGCGGCGATCCGATCAGTCATCAGGTGTTCCCCTCGGGCAGTGGACGTGGGGTAGTGGACGTGGTTGGGACGAGATCGGGTAGGGCACCAACAGGCGACCGGTGACTGAGCCGGGGGAGAACGGCTGCTGATCGGTCACAGGCAGGAACCGGGGTCCTCGCTGTCTCCGATGATGTCGAAGAGCATCCGGCGAAACAGCTGTTCCTGGTCCGGGCCGGCGCCGCCCAGGGCCACCGCCTCGACGTCCGCGCAGGCGCTAGCGACCTTGGCCCGGACGGCGTTTCCCTGCGTCGTGATCTCTGGGATGCGCGCGCGGCGGTCGCGGGGGTCGCTGCGCCGCACCACGAGGCCCATCTGCTCGAGGCGGTCCAGCTGGGACATGAGCGTCGTCTTGTCCAACCCCAGGGTCTTTGCCAGCTCGACCTGGGTGAGGTCCCGGGTCAGGTGCAGGGCGCTCAGGACGATGTAATCGCGGAGCGCGATGCCGTGCCGCTCCGCCTGCTCACCGGTTGCGCTGCGCATCCGCTGCGCCGCTCGGTGCAGCAGCCAGGTGATCTCCGAGTCGGCCGAGGGCCCGGTGCTGGATGCGTGGCGCTCCACGCGGTCCGGAGAACGCTGCGACGGCGAGAAGCGACTCGGCATGCTTGTGTGCTCCGTTCTTGGGGGAGGGGGTCGGCTGGTTCCTCAGTGTGCCTGCTCGGTGGGTACCCTGCTCGGTGCCCCCAGGGGTCGGTGCGGTGGTCAGTCGGGCGGGCAGGCGGGGGATCCCGTCGTAGGCGTCGCGGTCGTGGGCTGGGATGACCTGCATCACGCCGGTCAGTGCGATCGCGTTGAGCAGCCCCTGGCGCAGCTGTTCCCGGTCACTATCGGCGAGCTTGCTCAGCAGCCACGGGCGCTCGACCCGACGGGTGATGCCGTCGATCTGCCAGGTCAGGTCGCCGATGAAGGCGTACCGCGTCCCGGACGGCTCGGTCACAAAGACCACCACGGACCCGGTGGTGTGACCCCCGGCGAGGGCGATGACCACCGACCCGTCGCCGTGCACGTCGTGACTGGACGGAAAGCCGAGGTAGGACGGGCCGTCGAAGCGGTACTCGTGGATCTCGTGTCCCGCGGAGACGCTGCGGAACACCTTCCCATCGACATCCTCGGCGGCGTACTCGCGTTCACCGGCGTTGATCCAGATCGGCACCTGCAGCTGATCGAGGCCACTCACGTGGTCCCAGTGCGAGTGGGTGACCAGCACGCCGAGCAGCCGGCTGCGGTCGTAACCGGCGGCGTCGAGGTGTCCGCTCACCGTCTCCATTGTCCGATACGGAGCCCGCATGAAACGCGGGAGCATGGCGATGTGCGCCGCGACACCGGCGCCGAAGCCCGCGTCGATCAAGAGGTCACCCTTCGGGTGCGCCACCAGGATTGCCGTCGCCGCGAAGTGCCGCTTGTCGAAGAACGACCCACCGCGGACCGCGAAGGCCGCCCGGGTGTCGTAGGTGCCGGTGGGCAGCTGGTAGACGGTCAGCCCCGGAGGCGGGGTGGCCTCGGGGAGCGGGCCGGTCCAGGGAGGAGGCGCGGGGAGGGGGCTCATGGCAACATCGTACGAACACAGATGATCCGAGTCAAGAGCATTAATGGCCGAGGAGCTGGGGGCGGCGCCGCACTCGGGTGGATCATCCGCAGCACGCCCGGAGCCATCGTGACCGTCATCGGGCTGGTCCTCGTGGTCCCTGGGCTGTTCAGCAGCCTGCTCGGGCAGGTCGGCCGCGACATCGGGCAGTACCTGCCGAGCAACGCCGGTGGCAGCTTCATCCGCAGCGTCCCGGACTCCACGAGCCTGTCCCCCTGGGTCGGACTCGGCGTCTTGGTGGCATGGGCCCTCGGGCTCGGTGCCGTTGCTGCCGTGCGCGTCCGACGCAGCGACGCCTGACGGTCTCGACGTGGTCAGCACCAGCGCCTCCCGACCCGTCACCGGGTCGGGAGGCGTCCCGAGCACCCGGAGGTTCGCGGTCGCCGCCCCCCGTGTCGTCCCGAGCATCCGTCACTACCTGCCCCGGGCGCTGGCGGCGGGCGCGACCGCCGTGGTGCTGACCTACCTCGCGGTCACCTCCTGGCCGTCCCTTGTGGCGTCACTGGGCGCACTGACCCACCTGGGCGCCGGTTGGGTGGCACCGCTGGTGGCCGCGCAGCTCGTCTCCATGGCGGCGCCCGCGCTGGTACACCACCGGCTCCTGCGCGTGCAGGGTTCACCCGTCGGCATCCCGGCTCTGCTCGGCATCACCTATGCGTCCAACGCCATCTCGGTCACCCTTCCCCTCGCCGGCCCGGAGGTCGCGACGGCCTACACCTTCCAGCAGCTGGTGCGGCGCGGGGCGGACGGCGCCGTAGCCGGGTGGACGCTGCTGGTGTCCGGGGTGGCCGCCGGCCTCACCGCCGCCCTGATCGTGCTCGTCGGCGCCACCGCGACGGGCAGCACCACGGTGGCCGCGCTCGCGGTCGGGTCGTCCCTGGTCCTCACCGCCGCCGTCGTCATCGGGCTGCGGCTTCTCCGGCGGCCCGTCACGGCGGCGCGCGTCGAGGGCGCGGCGCTGCGGCTGGTCCACCGGTCCCGCCGTGTCGCCCGCCGGGCGCAGACCGAGGACGTCGAGCCGGTCGGCGGCGTCCTACGGCGTCTCGCCGCACACCGCCTCGCCGCACACCGCCTCGCCGCACACCGCCTCGCCCATCGGGACGCCGCCACCGTCGGTGCTCTCGGACTGACGAACTGGGTGGCCGACGTCCTCTGCCTCGCGGCCGCGATCGCCGCCGTCGGCTCGGGGGTGCCCTGGACCGGCCTTCTGCTGGCCTTCGTCGCCGGGACCGGGGTCGGTGGACTGCGGCCTCTACCTCGACCCTAGCGCCACGCCGTCGGGCGGCATCCAGACCAAGCACGCAGTTCTCCCATCTGCCGGCCGGACCGGGGGCCGACGATCAGGCGGGCACGGAACTACCAGCCGCGCTCGCCGGTCGGTCAGCGGCGAGGGAGGCGACCAATTGGTCGATGTAGGCGTCCAAGGGACCATCGAGATCTCCGTCGTCCTCGAGCGCCCGGCTGACGTGAAAGTGGCCGATATACGTGGAGTAGGCGATGCGCGCCCGCGCCCGAGCCTTGGCGGGCGTAAAGCCCATGTCGGCGAACAGTCGTTCCAGAAACTCGACGCGACGCCGGGTCACGCGACGCACGGCTGCGCCGACGACGCGGTCGTTGACCGCCACGACCAGGGCTGCATCGAGGGGACCATCGATGACATCACCCAAACTGGTTGTGAACAGGGCACGAAGGCGAACCACTGGATCGACGATGACCCCGAGTTGCTCGATGATGTCGACCGTTGCGCGTCGTTCCCACAGGTCGAGGGCTGAGGTAATCAACGCCTGGCGGTCGGTGAAGTGCCAGTAGAAGCTCCCCTTGGTCACGCCCAGACGACGTCCCAGTCCTTCGACGGTGACATGCTCCACTCCCACCGTAGCGATCACGCCGAGTGCCGCCTTTGCCCAATCGTCGGCACCGAGGCGGTTGACTGTGGTCATCTCCGTACGCTACCGTACGGAGATGACCATACGGCAAGGTACGGACATCCGCCGGGCGGCCGGCGACATCGCAGCAGTCGGCTTGGCAGGCGCTGCAGCAGTCCACCTCCTGTGGGCATCGGGGTCGAGCTGGCCAGCCAAGGACTACGACGATCTCGCCCACCTGGTGGTCGGCCATGGACCATTCCCAAGTCGGCCATTGACAGCGGTCGCCGCCGGCTTGTTAATGACCGCCAGCACGATTGCCGTGGCGGCAAACAGGCCGGCACCGTTGCAGTCCTGGGTCGTACGGATCGGGCCGAAGATCGTGGCAGCCACACTGCTGGTGCGAGGTGTCGGTGGGCTCGCCGTGTCCGCCCTTGGCGTCGGCCAGGCAAGCGAGCAGTTCCGTCAGTGGGACCTTCGTTTGTACTCACCGTTGTGCATCGCACTCGGCGCCTGCGCGGCGATCGGTGGACGCCGATGAGCCCGATCAAGTGATCAAGTCGCTCCGCTCAACGTGGCCTCGCCGAACTCCAGGGCTCCCCCCGGGGCAGCGACGTCTCGACATCTTTCCCCGGTTCAGCGACAAGCCTTTGCGACGGCCACCATTATCACCCGGCTCGCCACGAATTGACATTCGTGGCGACGGAGTCACGCCATTCACTCTCACCGCCACGGATCTCGCCACGATCAGTTCCCGCCAGCAGACCAGCGACTTCCATTGTGTGACCACGTGGACCCACTGTCAGGTCCGTTGGACAGGAGTGCCGATGGCAGACGTCTGGAGCCAGCTAGTCGCTCCTCGCTGCTCGGGCCAGCCCGGATACGTCGTCGCCATCGGCGCCGACCGCTACCAGGCTGTACTCACGCTCGACGATCTGTTGGGCCCCGAGGTGCTGGTGGCGACATCGCTCAATGGGGAACCACTCGATATCCGCCACGGTGCACCTCTCCGCCTTGTGAGCGCACCACAGTACGGTTACAAGAGCGTCAAGCACTTCTGCGCTCTCGAAGTCCACGTCGCCCAACCGGCGAGCACCCTCGGACCGAAAGAACACCTCCGGGCGCGCGTCGCCCTGGAGGAGCGCCACAGCCGTTTCCCGGCACGATTGCTCCGCCTACCCTATCGGATCGCCATCCCATTGACGATCACCCTGGCCGAACGGGCCGCCCGCCCAGCACCGCCTGACCCCGCCCCTCACCAGGCAGGGCCACGATCACCGTAACCGGTCGGGTCGACGGCGAGTGGTCCCGCCATCACCATCCCCGTTGGCGGACCACGCAAGCCGAGGCGCGCAGCGTGCGGCAGCGTCCTCGCCGCGCCAGCTGTGCGGGCTGAGGAGGGACGCACGTGTTGCTGCCTTCTTCGGGTCTGTTGCGCCGCGCGGACGCGGTGGTGGTGATCGGGGCGACGTTGGTGGCCAAGGCCGCCGGCGGGGGGGCACCGACCGATCACCGCGTCGCTGGGTCGACCGGCAGGCGGCCACGGTCCGTGGGTGGCTGCGCCGGATCTCTATCCGCGCCGAAGACGTGCCGGGCTGTCGCGCAAACCTCGAGTGCTGGTCAAGCAGCGGGGCGACCTGGACGGGGCGGGCCGCGGCCTACCAGCAGGTCATCGACTCCGGGCACCCCGACCAGGCACCGAAGGCGTCGCGCAACCTCGGGATGCTGCGAGCGTGTAGTAGAGAACGCGAAATCAGTGACAAATGACTCACGAGATCGAAGGCCACATACGAACACTCCTGACACAGGCGAAACGACCTGCTCGCGATGTGACCTTCAACGCTACGTGGCCCAGCACTCACAGCGCTATGCGGCCGTCCCGTCCCTGATCTCGCCCGCAAGGGGATCGTCAACCGGTGACGACAGCTCGGCGGCCTGGGTGGGGTGGACCGGCGCTGACCCGAGCCGGAAGATGGCAGGGTGACGATCGGTGACGGATCGAGGTTTCTGGCCGGGGCGCCCCGCTGGGTTGACGGGCTGCTGCACCCACCTACACCCGACCATGACTGGGCAGAACCGAACGGACGCCAGCTCCCGCAGCTGGACCCTCGTCTACGGTAGGGGATCCTCGTCCGGTGCGCCGGTTCGCCGCGCTGTACCGCCAGTCGCCGCGTGAGATCCGCGTTCGCCCATACCCCCGGACGTCGTGGGGCCCCACGCTCGTGCAGCGTGCGTCTCGCACACAATCCCCTTACTGGCTTCACGATCGGGGGTGTAATCGGGGTCTGAAGCCGCCGGTGTCGAGTAGTGCGCGGGTGACGTAGTTGGTGAGGTTGCGGAACCCAGGGCGGAGCCGCGTAGGTGTTCGATCGGTCATGGACGTCCCGAACCTTGCGGCTCCGCTGAGCCCGATCGACCCCACCGTGGTGTGCCTGATCTCAGGGATCTCTCGGCGGACCTGAGACGAGAGCCGACGCGACCGGAGGTACCACCGGGGTACTGGGTCGTCCGGTTCATGCGGTGCGGGTTACTTCTATCCCTCTGACCAGCAACTACGTGGAGCGGATGACGGGAATCGAACCCGCATGTTCAGCTTGGGAAGCTGATGTTCTGCCATTGAACTACATCCGCGTGCCCGGTCAAGGCTGGTCAACACTAGCCGATCTCTGGGTGTCGATCCTGCCCCGCTACCCTCGCCGCCATGCTGCTCTCCGACCGTGACATCCGGGCTGAGCTCGATAGCGGTCGGCTCGGACTCGAGCCCTACGACGATGCGATGGTGCAGCCCTCCAGCGTCGACGTGCGCCTGGACCGCTATTTCCGGGTGTTCAATAACACCCGCTACACCCACATCGACCCCGCACTGCAGCAGGACGAGCTCACCAGCCTGGTCGAGCCCGACGGGGATGAGCCGTTCGTGCTGCACCCCGGGGAGTTCGTGCTCGGGTCCACCCTGGAGGTGTGCTCGCTGCCCGACGACCTGGCCGGCCGGCTGGAGGGCAAGAGTTCGTTGGGCCGGTTGGGCCTGCTGACCCATTCCACCGCTGGGTTCATCGACCCCGGGTTCACCGGACACATCACCCTGGAGCTGTCCAACGTGGCGAATCTGCCGATCACGTTGTGGCCCGGTATGAAGATCGGGCAGCTGTGCCTGATCCGGCTCTCCAGCGCCGCCGAGCACCCCTACGGTTCCGCTGCGGCCGGGTCGCGTTATCAGAACCAGCGCGGTCCCACCCCATCCAAGGCGTACCAAAACTTCCATCGGGTGCAAACCCGGCACGGGGGGGCGCCCCAGGATCCCGGGGCGCGCGGCGCTGGTCGTTAACGGTGGGCGCACAGCGACGTCAACCAAGTGGGTGGCTTGGGGCGAGGGGCATGTCCGCGACTGAGCCGACCGCCGGGGCAGGTCTGTGCGCAGCGGCGGTTGCGGGGTCGGGGTAGGGGTAGGGGTGCGGACCCAGCCGTGGGGCCCGATGGTGCGGCCCCGCGCGGAGCGCGTCGTGGCGTCGTTGGCGGCGGTTGCGGGGTCGGGGTAGGGGTAGGGGTGCGGGCCCTGTCCGAGGGCGTTGAAGGCGTCGGCGGGTGCACCGACTGTCACGCCGGCCGCGAGCACGTCCTGCCACACCCAGGCGTCCGCACCCCCGCCGGACACCCCGATCGGCAGGTCCTGCAACACCGTCATCCCCGTGCACGCCCGCTGCAATTGCAGGTGCAGACACCACTGCAGCCAGGCGTGGAACGCCACCTCCGACGGGTCTGCCGCGGCGCGCACCGCGGCGGCGTCCGGGTCACGCAGCTGCGTGGGCCATTGCCGGAAGTCACCGCCGTGACGTTCGGCCAGCACGCACCACCGCGCCCAGTGCTCCAGCTCCGCGCCTGCCGCCACGTGAGGAACTCCACCGGCTCCCCGGCGGCGAATACCCGGCGCAGCACCCGGCGGTGCAACGCCCACCCGGCGTCGCGGTCCAGTTCGGCACCCGCGCTCAGGGCAGCCCCCGCCGCGGCGTCCTGGTCGTCCATCCGCGCCCCGGGGACCTCGGCCACCCGCAGGTCCAGCGGGTTACGGACGCGCCGGGTGGCTGGCAGGTACGGGCTCGCCTCCTGGGCGCCGGTCGGCGCGACCGCATGCAGGGGATTGACCAGCAAAAACCCGGCGCCCTGAGCTTCAGCGAGTTCACGCACCGCACGGAGGTCGGCCAGGTCGCCGATCGCCCAGCTGTCGCGCGAGCGGGTGGCGTACAGCTGCACCGCCCACCCCCAGGTCCGCAGCCCCCCCGGCTGGTGGCAGCGACCGGGCGAGACGACGGCCCGGCGGGACGGGCCGGCGGGTGGGTGCAGGCGGTGGTAACCCAGCGGCAGGTCGTCGGGGGCGGGGCCGCCCACCGCGCGGCGGGTGCCGTCCTCGCAGACCAGCTCCCCGGTGGGTAGGTCGACGGTGCGTTCAGGCACGACGACGATCGGCGCACGTTGCTCGAGGTCCGGCGGCGGGGTGCCGATCACTGCCCGCAGTGCGTGCAGTGTCCGGCGGCGGGGTGCCGATCACTGCCCGCAGTGCGTGCAGCGTCGTCTGGCTGGGTTGGCGCGGCTGGTCGGCGTCGTCCAACCAGGAGCGGGCGATGCCCCATTCGTCGGTGTCGTGTTCGGCCTCAGTCAGTCCCACGGCGCCCAGGGTGCCTGGCCGGACGGCGCCGCGCCGTCCGGGGCGATGTGGAGGCTTTTCGACGCTGGAGCCCCAGCCCGCTAGCCCCCGCGCAGTCCTAACTGGTCCAGCAACCCCCCGTGCCGGTTCAGCGCCGCCTGCAGCCACCGCGGGTCGGCCCGGTAGAAGGCCCCCTGCACCTGGTGCACCTGCTCAGGATCCACCGCCTCCCGGTGCACCAGCCAATTCGGCCGCGCCGGTCCGGACAACCCCAGTGCGTCCAGCACCTGCTGCGACAGCGGTGCCCGGATCCCGCCGAGCAGGTCCCGGCCGGGGTCCGCGACGGCCCCCGGTGCGCCCAGCGACGCGAGCACCCGGGCGGCGAGCTCCCGCAGCACCACGTTGCCCGGATGGTTGATGGTGTGCAGAGCCTCGGCCCCGGCGTCGCCAAGCACGTCCGAGACGGTGACATCGGCACTGGCGGCTTCCCGGCGGGCCAACTCCGCCACCGACGCTGCCGCCACCTCCCGGTACACCGACGCTGGCCCGCTGCTGGCGTGCAGTGGCCGCAGCGGGCCTGAACCCAGTGCCGCTGCCACGGTCCTCAGGTCATGGTAGGGCACCACGGGTGGGTCGGCGGAGCCGTCGACCGGGTGCCGGATGATCACCTGGTAGGGGAACAGACCCGAATAGCGCACCACCGGCCAGCGCAGCACCACCGCACCCGGGGGTAGCCAGCCTGCGAGCTGCGCGGTGCCCAGCGGCAGGTCCCGGTAGTCCTGGCGCACCGGCTGGCTGATCAGCACCGCCGCCTGGGAGACCAGCTCCCGCAGGTGCACCAGGTCGTCGTGGTTCAGCTCGTGCACCGGTGGGATCCGAACGGTGCGGTACCCGTAGGCCCTGGCCCCGGCGTCCAGCAGTACCCGCAGCGCCTCGGCCTGGCAGTTGCCGTGCACCACCCACAACGGGCGGTCATCGCCCGCGTCGTCACAGCCGGGCACACCGTAGAACTGCCCGTAGTGCCGGGTGCGGCCGTCGACATCGGTCATCACCGGACGGTAGCCCCCGCCGAGCAGGTAGGAAGAACCGGTGACCGACTACAGCGCCCTGCGCGCCGACGCCGCCGTGCTGCACCCGGACCTGGTGGCGCTGCGCCGTGACTTGCACCGACACCCCGAACTAGGCCTACACCTACCCCGCACCCGGCAACGGGTGCTGACCGAGCTGGCCGGGTTGGACCTGGAGCTCACCCCGGGCGTCGGCCTGAGCTCGGTCACCGGGGTGCTCCGCGGAGCGCACCCAGGCCCGGTGGTGCTGCTACGCGCCGACATGGACGCGCTGCCGGTCACCGAGGCCAGCGGGCTGTCCTATGCCTCCACGGTGCCAGGGGTGATGCACGCCTGCGGGCACGACCTGCACACCGCCGCGCTCGTGGGCGCCGCCCGGCTGTTGCACGCCCGGCGCGCGGAGCTGAGCGGGTCGGTGGTGCTGATGTTTCAGCCCGGGGAGGAGGGTGACGCCGGTGCCCGGCTGATGGTGCAGGACGGGGTGCTGGACGCGGCCGGGCAGCAGGTGGCCGCGGCGTACGCGCTGCACGTGGTGTCCGCAGGGCTGCCCGCGGGTGTGGTGACCACCCGCCCCGGTGCGATTCTGGCGGCGGCGGACACCGTGCACGTCACGGTGCGCGGCCGCGGCGGGCACGGTTCGATGCCGCACCTGGCCGCCGACCCGGTGCCGGTGGCCTGCGAGATCGTGCTGGCCCTGCAGTCGATGCTCACCCGCACCGTCGACCCGTTCGACCCGGTGGTGCTGACGGTGACCGAGATGAACGCGGGCACCGCCGAGAACGTGATCGCGCCGACAGCGCAGCTCACGGCCACGGTGCGCACCGTCAGCGAGACCGCGCATACCGAGGTACGCCAGCGGGTGCTGCGGGTATGCGAGGGGGTGGCCGCAGCCCACGGGGTGCAGGTGGACGTGGACTACGCCGCGGGCTACCCGGTGACGGTGAACTCTGCGGCGGAGGCGGTGCGCGCCGGTGAGGTGGCCGCCGAGCTGTTCGGGGAGCAGCGCTATTACCCTGCGTCGCAACCGATTATGGGTTCGGAGGACTTCTCGTTCGTCTTGGAACAGGTGCCGGGTGCGTTCCTCGGGCTGGGCGCCAGCCCCGCCGACGGGGACCCCACCGCCTACAACCACTCCCCGCTGGCCCGGTTCGACGACGGGGTGCTGGGTGACGCCGCTGCCCTGCTCGCTGCCCTCGCCCTGGACCGGCTGGGCTGGCCCACACCGGTAGCCAAGAGCTGACTCAAGCTGGCGGCCACAGGCTCGGCAGGTTGACCACCACACCCTGCTGGCTGCTGCGGCCGATGACCACCACCGCTTCGGTGTCGGTGGGGTTCTCCTCCCGGTGCGGGGTGAACGGCGGCACGAACACGTAGTCTCCCGGGTTCGGCTCCAGCGCCACCTCCTGTTCGCCGCGGGCGAAGACGAACACCGGGTGCCCAGATAGCACGTAGATCGCGGTCTCGGTGTCACCATGGTGGTGGTCGCCGGAGTTGGTGTGGGCGGCGACGTGCGTCTGGCCCATCCAGATCTTCTGCGATCCCACGGTCGCTTCGGAGATCGCCTCCCGGCGAACCATCCCGCTGGTCTGATTCGTAGCCCCGGTCAACTCGTCCGAGCGGACGTGGCGGAGGTCGGCGTGCCAGGGGTCGGGGGTGCTCATCGGCTCACTCTGGCACAGCCGCGCCCGGGTAGCGTCGGCCGCCATGAGCACCCGCAACGACGACGCGGGCGAGTTCCTCGCCGAGCTGCGCGCGGAGACCGCGCGGCTTCGTGGCCCGTCCCAGTTGCAGTTCATCGGCAGCGACGCCGCCGCGGACGAGCGCACGGCCGCTGCCCTGCAGCAGCAGTTGGACGGGGTGGCCGAGCTGCCCGCCGTCCTCGGTGCGCCCACCCCCGAGCTCACCGCGGTCGTCGGCGACTACGAGGCAGCGGTGCGCACGGCCCTGCACCAAGTTCGGGCCGGCGCCCCGCCGTTGTCACCCCGGTCGCTGACCCCGGGACCGGGCAGCAATGACGCCACCCCCGGCGCGGGCGATGCCCGGGCACCGGCGATCCGGCTGGCGGCGGGGATCGCGCTGGTCATCGTCCTGGTGATCGTCGCGCTGTTCCTCGCGCTGGGCTGAGACCTACAGGTCGACGACCAGCACGGTGACGTTGTCGCGGCCACCGGCTGCCACCGCGGCCTCGACCAACCGGTGGGCGGCCTGATCGGGGGTGCCCTCGAGGAGACCGGCGGCGATCTGGGCGTCGTCCAGCTCGCCGTTGAGGCCGTCCGAGCACAACATCAGCCGGCCGACCGGTTCGGCCAGGCGCTGCACGACCGGCACCGGAGCTGGCCCGTTCCAGCCGCCAAGTGACGCGGTGAGGATGTACTGCCCTGGGTGCACCCGCGCCTGCTCGGCGGTGATCGCACCCCGGGCGCTCAGCAGCTCCGCCTCGTTGTCGTCGGTGGTCAACTGGCTCAGCCCGGCGCCGGTGAGCAGGTAGGCGCGGCTGTCGCCCACGTTGGCGACCAGCACGTCGCTACCGTCGCGCCCGGCCAACACCAGGGTGGTGCCCATGCCAGCCAGGTCCCCGTCGGCAGCGTCGAGCACCGCACGGTGTGCGTCGCCGTAGGCACCGATGATCGTGGCCTCGTGGCGGGTTGCTCCGTCCAGGCCGGCCAGCACGGTGTCCACCGCGAGCCTGCTCGCCACCTCACCGCCGGCGTGCCCACCCATCCCGTCGGCCACCACCCACAGCTCGTGACGGCACCCCCAGGCGTCCTCGTTGTTGGTGCGCACCTGCCCGACGTGGGTGACTGCGGCGAACGGGGTCGACTTCACGGGGCGCTCCTCCTGCAACGACGACGGCTGGCGGGGTGCAGTGGACCATGGCACGTTCGGCGGGTCACGGTCCGGCCCCAGATTCCCCACGATCGGGCAGCGTCCGTGCTCAGCACGACTCCTCCCGCTTCCCGATCGGTCACGACGGGGTCAGCGGCGGTAGAAATCGGCCGGGTCACGGCCGGGCCGGAACCCCGCAGCGGTGACCACGTCCACCGCCAGGTCGAAGCTTTGCCCGACGTTCCACGGCACGTGCGCGTCGCTGCCGAACGACACCGCCCGCCCCCCGCAGTCGCGCCACCAGTGCAGTTGCTGCACCGAGGCCAGCGGGCTGGTGGTGTTGATCTCCAGCACCCGCCCCGAGGCGGCCAGCGCGGTAAACACCGCCCGGTACTCGTCCTCGTAGTCGGCTTCGTCGTAGCGCCCGGCCCCGCGCGGCCAGTACCGGCGTGGGAAGTCGCAGTGCGCGAGCACCTCGAACACCCCGCTGGCGTTCACCATCGCCAGCAGGTCCACGAAGTACTCCCGCACCACGGCGTGCGGGTGTTCGGCGGCCAGGACCCGCCCCACCCCGACCAACTCGTCGTGGCGGACCACCGAGTGCAGCGACCCGAGTACGCGCTGGAAGTCCCCCTGGGCGAGCACCGCGGCGACGCTGGCGGGGAACAGGTGCGGCTCGCCGGCCTCGATGCCTGCCCGCACTCGCAGGGCCGGGAAGTCCTCCCGGCAGCGGGAGATGCTGGCGAGGTAGGCCGGCACGTCCACCGGCTGGTAGTAGCCCCGCGCCCGGGGCCGCTGCCCGGCCACCAGCGCCAGGTCACCGCTGCTCCAGGCGACGAAGTCGATGTGCTCGGTGAAGGACACCGCGGGGATCCCCAGCTGCACCGCGCGGGCGCAGGCCTGGTGCATGGACGCCTGCGGACCGGTGTCCCAGGAGAACTCCGAGTGCACGTGGTCGTCGGGAGGCAGCGCCGGGTGGGCGCGGGCGAAACGGGGCACGGTGGTTGATCCTGCCGTGCCGGTGCGAGCGTCTCCCTGCGCCCTCGATCCGGCCGTTGCCATTCGGAATTATCTCACCTAGCGTTGAGTTCACCGAGCGTTGAGATAAGGAGGCAGCGATGGACGACGTGGCGGTGGAGGTTCGCGACCTGGTGGTGCGGCGCGGTCGACGGGAGGTGCTGCGCGGACTGAGCTTCCGCGTGCCGCGGGGTGCGGTGGTGGGGCTGCTCGGGCCCAGCGGCAGCGGCAAGTCCACGCTGCTGCGCTCGGTCGTCGGCACCCAGGTGATCAGCTCGGGTGAGGTGCAGGTATTGGGTCGGCCGGCCGGGTCGCGGTCACTGCGGCGCGGCGTGGGGTACGTGACCCAGAGTCCCAGCGTGTACACCGACCTGACCGTGCGGGAGAACGCCCGGTACTTCGCCGCCCTGCACGGGGCGAGCGCATCCGCGGCCGAGCAGGCCATTGCGGCCGTGGACCTCGGCGCGGCCGCGAACCAGCTCGTGGAAACCCTCTCCGGCGGGCAGCAGGGACGCGCGTCGCTGGCGTGTGCGCTGATCGGCACGCCGAAGCTGCTGGTGCTCGACGAGCCGACGGTCGGGCTTGATCCGGTTCTACGCGAACAGCTCTGGGGGCTGTTCCACACTCTGGCCGCGGTTGGCACCACACTGCTTGTGTCCAGCCACGTGATGGACGAAGCCGCCCGCTGCGATCGGCTACTGCTCCTCCGGGACGGGGCGCTCATCGCCGACGACACCCCGGACGCGGTCCGGGTCAATGCCGGAACCGACAATTTGGACGAGGCATTCCTGCGCCTGATCCGCACCACCGACGGGGTGACGGCGTGAGCGCCCGGAGCACAGCCGCGACGATGGCACGCATCCTGCGGCAGCTGCGACACGACCCGCGCACCGTGCTCCTGCTGCTCGCCGTCCCCGCGTTGCTGCTCACCCTGCTGCGGTACATGTTCGACGCGCCGGGTGCCTCGGCCACGTTCGACCGGGTGGCCCTGGTCGTGCTCGGGCTGTTCCCGTTCACCGTGATGTTCCTGGTGACCAGCATCGCGATGCTCCGCGAGCGGCGCAGCGGGACGCTGGAGCGGCTGCTCACCACGCCAATGGGCAAGCTCGACCTGTTGCTGGGCTACGGCATCGCGTTCGGCCTCGTCGCCGTGCTGCAGGCGGCCGTGGTGACCACTACCGCGTTCGGGGTGTTCGGGGTGCACGCCGCCGGCAGCGTGTGGTGGGCCGGGGCGGTCGCGGTTCTCACTGCGCTGCTCGGCACCGCGCTGGGCTTGTTATGCAGCGCGTTCGCCCGAACCGAGTTCCAAGCTGTGCAGTTCCTGCCGGTGGTGGTGCTGCCTCAGGCGCTGCTGTGCGGGCTGTTCGTGGCTCGTGACGCCATGGCGGGTTGGCTGCAGGCACTGAGCAGTGCCCTGCCGCTCACCTATGCTGTCGAGGCCTTACGAGAAGTGGGGGCGCGCTCCGAGGTCACGTCGTCGCTGGTGCTGGACGCAGGGGTCGTGGCCGGGTCTGTGCTGGCGGCGTTGGCGCTGGCGGCCGGCACCCTGCGGCGGCGCACGGGGTGAATCGGCGGGGAGCGCGGACGGTGGTGCCAGGGCGCGGCGGCCGGCGCCATGGCAACCCGGACACCCGCACCGACGTGCTCGTCGCGGCACGGGAGTTGTTCGCCGCGAACGGCTTCGCCGCGGCGTCGGTGCGGGCCATCGCCGTCGCGGCCGGCGTCGACCCGGCGATGGTGCACCACCACTTCGGCACGAAGCATGACCTGTTCCTCGCTGCCGTTCAGGCACCCGCCGACCCGGCGAAGCTGCTGCCCCGGGTGCTGGCCGGCGACCCCGACCGGCTGGGCGAACGCATCGTGTCGATGCTGCTGCACGTCTGGGACCCGGCCAACGGCGGGGGCCCGCTGGCCCTGTTGCGCACCGCGGTGAACGAACCCGGCTACGCGCCGCTGCTGCGGGAGTTCCTGCTGACCCAGGTGGTGGGCCCCCTGCTGGATTACGTCGGGGTGCCCGTGGACGAACGCGAGGTCCGCGGGGGGCTCGTGACCACCCAGCTCGTGGGTGTCGCGGTGGGGCGGTTCGTGCTGGGAGTGCCCGGGGTGAGCGCGGCCGACACCACAACGCTGGTAGCTGCGACCGGGGCCACCGTGCAGCGCTACCTGGCCGGCCCGCTGCCGAACTGAGGGCGCCGATCGGCTTCAGCGCACCCGGTTCGTGAGGTCGAGCTGGGCGCTGGTGCGCTCGTGCAGCGCCGACGCTTGCTCGGGACTGAGCCGGTCGCACACCCAGTCCCAGTGCAGCGCCACCAGGTCACCCACCCGCACCTCGCCCAGCAAGGACTGCCCGTCTTGCGCCCACCGGGCCCGCTCGTGCTCCGGTGCCCCCAGCTGCAACACCCGCCCGTCCCAAGTCAGCAACCGGCTCCGGACCACCACCTCGTCGCCGTCGATGGCCAGCACCTCACCCTCGCGAATCCGGCACCGGTCGAGCACGGACAGCGCGGTGTCACCCCGGCCGAGCAAGCCCACCCAGGGGTAGACGGTGAACACCTGGAAGCTGTGGTGCGGCACCGGGGCGCCCGGTTCGTCCAGAACCGCCCAGTCCGCGCCGTGCTCTCCTGCGAACCGGGCCCGGACCTGCGCGGCGAACACCGCCGGGTCGACTTTGTCGAGCAGCTCGTTACCCACCCAGTAGGCCTGCACGACCCGCGGGTCCAGCGGGTCCAGCCCGGTGGCCGCGGCGATGATCTCCAGGTACACCCACGCGCCGTCGAACGCCCTGGCCCGTTCCCGCACGCCGGCGCCGCTTCCCGCGGCCACGTCCAACAGCGCGCTGGGGTCCGCCGGCCCGCAGTAGCCCAACTCGTTCGGCGGGTAGGCGTACCGGGCGAAGAGCACCTCCCCGGGGGTGGGCACTCAGCAGATCCGGGGCAGCTGCTCGCCCACCGGCAGGTCCACCACGCGGGTGCCACCCAGACCGGTGCGGGCTACCACCATGCCCGGGTGTTCGGGAACGCAACGACCGATGATCACCGACTCCTTGCCCAGCTCGTGAGCCTGCATCGCGGCCAGCACTTGCTCGGCGTACGCCGCGGGAACGAACGCCAGCAGCTTGCCCTCGTTCGCCACGTACAGCGGGTCCAGGCCCAGCAGGCTGCACGCGTTCGCGACCCCGTCGGGCACGGGCAGGTCGCGCTCGACGATCTCCACCCCCACCTTCGCGGCTCGGGCGATCTCGTTGAGCGACGCGGCCACCCCGCCCCGGGTGGGGTCGCGCAGCACGTGCACGTCGGCGCCGGTGGCGAGCATCGCCGCGACCAGGCCGTTCAGCGCTGCGCAGTCGCTTTCGACGGCGGTGCCGAAGGCCAGGCCCTCCCGGCAGCTCAGCACGGCTACTCCGTGCACCCCGATCGGACCGCTGACGATCACCACGTCGCCGTCGGCGGCCCGGGCCGGGCGGATGTCGACTCCGTCCTCGAGCACCCCGACCCCGGTGGTGTTGACGAAGATGGCGTCCCCGTGCCCGGCGTCGACGACCTTGGTGTCGCCGGTGACCAGCCGTACCCCGGCAACCGACGCTGCGGCACCCATCGCCATCGCCACCCGGCCGATGTCGGCCAGGGCGGTGCCCTCCTCGAGGATGAACGCCGTCGACAGGAACATCGGCCGGGCACCGGACATGGCCAGGTCGTTGACCGTGCCGTTGACCGCCAGGTCGCCGATGCTGCCCCCGGGGAAGAACAACGGCTTGACGACGAAGGAGTCGGTGGAGAACGCGATCCGCCCGGTGCCGATCGGCAAGATTGCCGAGTCGCCCAGCTCAGCCTGGGCGGCGTCGCCGAACGCGGGCAGGAACAGGTGCTCGATGAGTTCGGCCGACATCGCCCCGCCGCCGCCGTGACCCATCACGATGGTCGGGGAGTCCCGCAAGGGCACCGGGCACGTCCACGCGGCCATGTCAATCGTCACGGCGTCGCCGACGAGCTGCTCGCCACTCACCGGGTTGCCACCGTGAGTTCCAACCGCCGGTAGGTGTAGTACGCCGCGCAGGCACCCTCGGAGGACACCATGGTGGCGCCCAGCGGGTTGCGGGGGGTGCATTCCTTACCGAATGCCGCGCACTCGTGCGGTTTGATCAACCCCTGCAGCACCTCCCCGGAGCGGCAGATCGCGGATTCCTCGGTGTGAATGTCGCGGACGTCGAACCGCGCCTCGGCGTCGAAGTCCCGGTAGCGCTGCGACAGCTGCCAGCCGCTGCCCGGGATCACCCCGATGCCGCGCCAGGCCCGGTCGGTCACCTCGAACACGTCGTTCAGCATGGTGATCGCGGCCGGGTTTCCCTGCGCCGGGACGGCCCGGGCGTAGGCGTTCTCCAACTCGTGGCGCCCGGTTTCCAGCTGCAGCACCGTGCGCCGGATGCCCTCCAGGATGTCTAACGGCTCGAAACCGGTGACCACGATGGGCACCCCGTACTTGTCGGCCAGCGCCGGGTACTGACCGGTACCCATCACGCTGCAGACGTGGCCGGCGGCGAGGAAGGCCTGCACCCGGCACACCGGCGATTCCATGATCGCGGCGACGGCAGGCGGGACGAGGACGTGCGACACCAGCAGGGAGAAGTTGGTGACACCGAGCCGTTTGGCCTGGTAGACGGTCATCGCGTTGGCGGGGGCGGTGGTCTCGAAGCCGATGCCGAAGAACACCACCTGCTTGTCGGGGTTCTCCCTGGCTAGGGTCAGCGCGTCCAGCGGGGAGTACACCACCCGCACGTCGCCGCCGGCGCTCTTCACCCGAAACAGGTCCACCTCGCTGCCCGGCACCCGCAGCATGTCGCCGAACGAGCAGAAGATGACACCGGGTAGGGCCGCGATCGCCAGCGCCCGGTCGATGATCTCCAGTGGGGTCACGCACACCGGGCAACCCGGTCCGTGGATCATCTCCACCTTCTCGGGCAGCAGCTGGTCGATGCCGTGCCGGATGATCGAGTGCGTCTGCCCCCCGCAGACCTCCATGATGGCCCATGGCTGGGTCGTGGCCGCGTGGATCTGGTCCAGCAGCCGGGCCGCCAGGTCGGGGTTGCTGAACTCCTCCAGGTACTTCACGGCGTTACCCCCTGCGCAACAGCGGCGTTCGCGAGCCCGTCGCCGAACTCCTCCTCGAGGATTCCCATGGCTTCGAACGAGGCCAGCGTGGCCAGCGCGGAGGACTCGTCCAACCGCTGGATGGCGAAGCCGACGTGCACGATGACGTACTCGCCGACGTTCGCGTCGTCGACGTACTGCAGACACACCTCCTTGAGCACACCGCCGAAGTCGACGTCGGCCATCGCGGTGTCGTCGCGCTCGAAGCACCGGACGATCCGGCCTGGTACGGCTAGGCACATGACGTGTCCTCCTCATCTCGTGAAGCAATAGCTGGGTGTCGTGCAGCACTGGCGGCGACCATCAGCTGGCCGAGCGCCAACCCGCCGTCGTTCGGCGGCACCACCCGGTGCCGGAGAACGGCGAAGTCGACCTGGCGCAGCGCTCGGCAGACCCCGGTGAGCAGCAGCGCGTTCTGGAATACCCCGCCGCTCAGCGCCACCGTAGACAGCCCGGTGTCCGTGCGGGCGCGGACGGCCGCCGAGAGCACCGCGTCGACGACGGCAGCGTGGAAGCGTGCCCCGATCACCTCGGGCGCAACCCCGGCCCGGACGTCGGCGACGACGGAGCGGATCACCGGCGCGGCGTCCATCGGGGCACCGAAACGGTAGGCGCCAGCAGGCGACCCGCCGCGGCTGAGACCTTCCAGCTCGACGGCGGCCTGGGCCTCGTAATCGGCGACGTGCCGCACCCCGGCCAGTGAGCTGATGGCGTCGAACAGTCGGCCCATGCTCGACGTCGGCACGCAGCCGAACCCGGTGCTGAGTTGATGGGCCAGCACGGCGCGCTCGTCGTCGGGGCAGGCGGCGACGCACGGCAGGTCCTCGGTCCAGGTCACCCCCGCCGCGTGCAGGTGGGCCAGGGCCATCCGGTAGGGCCGCGCCACGCTGGCGTCCCCGCCGGGCAGCGGCACGTAGGCCAGGTGGGCGTGCCGGCTGAAGCCCGCGTAGTCGGCGACCAGCACCTCACCACCCCACACCGCGCCATCGGTACCGTAACCAGTTCCGTCGAATGCCACCCCGATGACCGGCGTCGTGCCGTCCAGGCCGTGCTCGGCCATCACCGACGCGATGTGCGCGTGGTGGTGCTGCACATGGTGCACCTGACGGTCCCCGCGTTCGCGGCGCGCCCACCCGGTGGAACGGTAACCGGGGTGGCTGTCGGCCGCGAGGTGATCGGGGGCGACACCGGTGAGCATGCGCAGGTGCGCCTGGGTGGCGGTGAAGGCGTCCAGGGTGCGGATATCGTCCATGTCGCCGACGTGCTGGGACAGCCACCCGTAGCGCCCGGCGCCCACCGCGCAGGTGTTCTTCAGCTCCGCCCCGACCGCCAGGGTGGGAGCGACGTCGACCGGCAGCGCCACCGGCAGCGGCGCGTATCCCCGCGAGCGGCGGATCGGTAGTTCCGCGCCGTCGACGATCCGGGTCACCGAGTCGTCGCACGGCACCCGGATCGGCCGGTCGTGGCGCAACCAGGCGTCGGCGAGCCCACCCAGTCTGGCCACCGCGTCGTCATCGTCGGTGACGATCGGGTCGCCCGAGACGTTGCCCGAGGTCATCACCAGTGCCCGCGGTCCGGGTTCGTCGCTGTCCAGGCCGAACAGCAGTGCGTGCAGCGGGGTGTAGGGCAGCAGCACCCCGAGATCGGGGTTGCCCGGGGCGACGGACGGCGCCATATCGGTGTCCGCCAGGGCGGCCAGCAGCACGATGGGCCGGCGTGCGCAGCTCAGCAGGTCCGCCTCTCCCTCGCCGACGACCGCCACCGCCCGGGCGGCCGCCAAGTCGGCGACCATCACTGCGAACGGTTTGTCACCGCGGGCCTTACGCCGGCGCAGCGCCGCCACGGCCCGCTCGTCGCTGGCGTCGCAGGCCAGGTGGTAGCCACCGAGGCCCTTGACCGCAACGATCGCCCCGGCCGCGAGCAGCTGGCGGGTGCTCGCCAGCGCGTCCGGCCCACTCAGACGGGCCCAGCTGGTGAGCAGCTCCAGTTGCGGGCCGCACTGCGGGCAGGCGATGGGCTGGGCGTGAAACCGCCGGTCAGCGGGGTCGTGGTACTCCCGGTCGCAGTCCGGGCACAGCGGGAAATCGGCCATGGTGGTGGAGCGCCGGTCGTAGGGCAGGTCGCAGATGATGGTGAACCGTGGGCCGCAGTTGGTGCAGGTGATGAAGGGATGCCGGTAGCGCCGGTCGGTGGGGTCGGCCAGCTCACGCAGGCAGTCCGCGCAGGTGGCGACGTCGGGTGAGGCGAGGGTGCGTCCGCCGTCGACGTGCTGGGAGTCGACGATCCGGAAGCCGGTACCCCCGACCGGGGCGACGTCGTGCTCGGTGATCGCCTCGACGAGGGCCAGCGGCGGGGCGTCGCTGCGCAGCCGGTGCGCGAAGCGGTCGACGTCGGCGCCGGCGCCCTCCACGTCGATGACCACCCCGGCACTGTCGTTGCGCACCTCACCGGCGAGTTCCAGGTCGCGGGCCAGCACGTAGACGAAGGGCCGGAACCCGACGCCCTGGACGAGTCCGTGCACTCCGAACCGTCGGCGCACCCGGCCGGTCGGGGGCGCCACCGTCCTCACGGGGCTTCCTGGTCGCGGGGTCGGCCCATCAGTTCGAGGCCGGCCATCGCCTTGTCGGCACCGGCTTGATCCACCCGCTCGACGACGAAACCCATGTGAAGGAGTACCCAGTCACCGGGGGCAAGGGCAGCCTGGTCGTCGTCGGCCAGCATGCCGATGTTGACCCGGCGGTGACTGCCGACGACGTCGACGAGCACGAGCTGGTCGCCGTAACCGTCCACCTTCGCCACGACCTGACCGGGGATCCCGAGGCACACGGTCAGTCACCGGTCCCCGGGGTCGATGCGGGTGCCGATGCCGTACTGACCAACCCCGTTCCGACCAGCCCCGCCACGAGCTCGTCGACCAGGTCCGCGACGACGGTGGCGGCCTCGGGCACGGCAGCAGTCACTGGCCCGCTGAGCCCGATGCCCTCGGAGGTGTCCGCGGGTACGCAGCCGACCACATAGGTCGGCGGCAAACTCCCACCCAAGGATCCCAGGCTGGCCAGCACCGCGACCGGTGCCATGGCGTGCGGGTCGAATTCTGCGTCGCCGAGGTCGTCGAATCCGACCTGGCGGACGACTATCTCACCCGCTGCGATCTCACCCGCTGCGATCTCACCTCGTGCCTGATCGTTCCCCGGTATGGCGTCGATAAGCACCAACCCTTCATACCCGGCCAACAGGTCATACGTCAGGTGCATGCCGCGGATCCCGTAGTCGACGACGCGGACACCGTCGGGCAGCGGGTCGGTTGCGGACAGCAAAGCGTGCACGACCGCGGGACCGAACCCGTCGTCGGAGAAGAAGATGTTGCCGATGCCGGCCACCAGCAGACGTGCCCGTGAATTAGCCTCGGTCATCCCAGCCCCGGCCACGTCAGCCCTGTTCCTCTCCCTTGCCGGTGCCGCTGGTGTGGGCGGGTCCGGTGGCCGCCGCCTCGGATTCGCCGTCGGGGGTGTCCTGCGCCGGTTGTTCGTCGCCGGGTGCGGCGGCGCGGCCGCGTGGGGTGTCCGAGGGGTCGGCGGCCTTCATCTCGTCGTCGCTGACCGGCGCGGTCGCTCCGGCCGTGCGGGCGCCGTCCTTTGTGGATTCGGTTTCGGTATGGGCCTCGGTCTGCCGTCCCTCGTAGGGGGGAACCGGTGCCCCGCTGTCGCTCGTTGCCATCGGAAGTCTCCTTGCTGCTAGTGGGTTCGCGGGCTACTGCCCCGGCAGGTTCGGCGACTCGTCGTCGGGTTCCTGCGGGTGCACCGCGGTGTCGGACGTTGCGTCGGACGTCCCGGACGGCCGGTCGCTGGGTCCGCCGGATGGCCCGTCGGCCCCGGTGTCGCGAGAGCCTGGGGCACCGCGTTCGTGCTGGGGTTCCTGCTCGAGCTGCTCACCTGGTGCGTCGGTCATGACTTCCTCCTTGGAGTCGAACGTGGACGAGCCTGGTCACATCCGGCGCATTGACAGATAGCGCTTGATGTCGGGGATCGAGACCACCCCCACCGCTGCGGCAAGTACGACGAGCGCGCCGGTGGCGGCGGTGGCGAGAATTCCTACGGTTTTCACGATCGAGTTCCTTTCTTGTTGTTCGTGCACGCTGCGCTAAAGAACACGCTGTGGTTACGACCCCGGAACGGGTTCGAGTTCGTCGGGGGCGAAGTACAGGTAGCGCCCCGCCGCGTCGTGCAGCTCGGCCGCCGGGTCGTCGACCAGGATGACGGCCACGTGCGTGTCACCGTCTACATCGGACAGCACGGCGGTCACCCTGGCCACCTGATCGGCGTAGAACAGGTCCTGGGCGTCGGCGCGCCGCGACGGGTGGACCCGCACCAGGCTGCCCCGCGACACCGCGATGCCGTTGATGAGCACTTCGTCGTGCTCCGGCGACACGCTGGTGTCCACGGCCGGATCCCACCAGGGGACCGCATCGTCGAACCCGACGGTGGAACTCAGGTCCGGTCCCCCCAGGTCCAGCGCCGCCAGGTCCAGCGCCGGATCGCGCAGGATGCCATGCAGTTGCGCCAGGTCCTGCGGCGACATCGCGTCGCAACGGTCGATGATCTCCGCGGCCCTGGGATCGGTGGCCCGGGCCATCGCCTTCTCCTGCTCGGTCAACGTCATCACCCGCAGGGTGAGGATCTCGTCGATCTCGGTGGAGTCGAACAACGCACCCGCGCTTTGCGGCGCGAGCTCGGGGTGCTCGGGCAGGATGATCGGTGACACCAGCAGCACCGAGTCGTCGCCGTCTGGGGCGGCCAGCACCGGCCAACAACGATGCTGCTCGCAGGCCGCCACCGCGTCCACGGCATCGGCGGGGGGGTCGGTCATCGACACGAAATCGCCGTCGCGCACCTCCAGCAGCAGGTGCGCACCGATGAACGACGCGGCGATCGCGCTGTGCTTGTCACCGGCCGCCCCCGACGCGGTGTTCTCTACCGTGACCGACACCCGCATCAGGTCAGTGCCGGCGCCTTCGACGTTGACGCGCAGCTCCGCGTGCAGCGGGGTGCGTCTGCGTACCAGCCGGGCGCCGACCGCACCGAGGTCGTCGAGGAGGGTCTCGACGTCCTCGCCACCGGGCACGGAGATCTGCTCGGCGTGTCTGCTGAGCGCCTCGACCGGCCACGGACCCACGCTCACCTCGCACTCCACGGCCTCGTCCCAGCTCAACCAGCGCTGTGATCCGACGACCAGGTCGGCGACCTCCACGAACTCGCCCGTCCCCTGACCCCCGACCTGCACCTGCTGGGCGGAGCGACGCTGCAGCTGCAGGAACCGCAGCTGCACGGTCACCATCGGCACCGTGGCGGGATCGTGGCGGCGGATGAGGAACTGCGAAGCCATCGCGGGATCCTCCCCGTGACCGGCCTGGAGCGCTCCCGGCGGGCTCAAGACGCCGAACTGCCACCGGGACTGGTTCTTGCTGGAGCTGGCCCGGTACGGGTAGAGCAGGTAGCCCTCGTACAGCACCGCATCGGCCACCGCCCGGGCGTGCTCGACGCTCATGACATCGACCGGTCCGGGTCACCGAGCAGCGCGTTCAACGTCTCTTCCATGCTCGTCATGCCGTGCGCGGCCTTGTAGGCGGCGAGCCGCGCGATGACCTCGCGGTCCAGGCGCACCCAGCCGGCGTTCGGGTAGTTCAGCTCGATCAGCTCGCGCCACACCGCGACCGGCATGTCGTAGTGCGCTTCCCGGTCCCAGGGCACCTGCTCGACGCCAAAGCCGCGCTCGCCGCGGATGAACACCGTGCCGGAGAACAGCAGGATCACGGTGACCGCGCCGTCGCGCAGGGCGTGCAGGTACTTCGACGCGGTGACGTCGAAGTCGTAGGTGCACGGCAGGGCCAGGTCCACCTCGGTGGCGCCGGTGAAGCCCTGCACCATGGCGCTGCACTGCATCCACATGAACGGCTTCAGCGTGTCGTACCAGCGCTCGCGGGGACCGAACAGGTCCAGCAGGCCACGTTCCTCCTCGGCGGTATATGCCCGGCGTTGCGGCTGGATGCGGACCTGGGCGCGCAGCGCGATCGCATGGATCGCCTCCCCGGTGGACTCCTCGATCCGCAACCGGGCGGTCAGCTGCGGCGCCACCGCGTACGGCTCGGCGAACAGGTCCGCGATGGTGAAGCTCAGCTCGCTCATGGCGGGCCTGCACTGGGGGCCGGCTTGCTCCGTGCGGCGACCATGGTGAAGAACTCCTCGATCCTGGCGCGGGCGTCCTGGCCGCCGTCGAAGCCCCGCCACACCGAGCGCAGCTGACCCACCAGCTCGTAGCAGGCGTCGATGGGGACCAGGTGACAAGTCAGGTCCCCACTTCCCCGGCCGGGGGTGCGCACCAGCACGGCCTCCACGTCCGGTTGCAGCAAAGCCAGCTGCGGGTTTTCCGCCGTGACGGCACTCCAGGCGTCCAGCGGCAGTTCGGATTCCGTCGCCCCGGCCGGGCCCGGGTAGAACGCGATGGTGCGTTCCAGGCCGGAGTTGTAGAAGAAGAACGCCAACCCGACCGGGATCTCCAGCTGGTCCCACTGACCGGGGCCGAGCCGGAAATCGGGGAAGGCGAGGAAGCGATCGGGCACCGCCCGGTAACGCAACTGCGCACCGTCGGCGGTGAACAGCAGGTAGCACGCGCGGCAAGTGCACATCAGCGAACGGTTGGTCCGGTCAACGACGTGCTGGTGGGCGTCGGCGATCGCCTCGTCGCACATCTCGCAGGCCTCCCCGGCCGGTGCCGGGGGCGGGCGCACCGCGATCCGGCGCAGCACCGACAGCGGGGGGTTGTTCACGGCGAGCTCACAAGGCCACCGCTGCGGGGACGGCGATCGACGTGGTGCCGCCGCGGACCAGGACCGGCAGCGGTTCCAGGTGCTCCTCGGCGTTGTCCAGGCCGGCACCGGCCCGGCGGACGTCGTAGTGCGAGCGGCACGTGGCGCACCGCAACACCCCGCTACCCACCGGGTCACCCAGGCGGCGCTCCACCACCCCACCGGCAAGGCTCTCCCCGCAGTGCGCGCAGCAGTCCCGGAAGCAGAAGACCTCCTGTCCGAGTCGGCAGGCACACACCATCAGGCCGGCCACCTCGAAACCGGCCAGCTCACCCGGTGTCAGGGATTCCAGCTCCGGGACCGCCACCCAGACGCCCGAGCCGGTCTCCGGTGGTTGCTGCAGGTGCGACCACAGCGAGTCGACGGAGATCACCGACGGGTCGTTGGACCCTCGACCGCCGGGGCCGTCGGCGGGGCCGGCGACCTCGATGCGGGTCATCTCCGGTGCCGCTGCCTCCACGGCCCCCTCGACCGCCAACTGCAGGGTGACCGACGAGGACGGGCATCCGTCGCAGCTGCCCAGCAGCCGCAGGCGCACCACCCCGCCGTCGTCCACGCCGAGCAGCTCGACGTCACCGCCGTGCGTGCCCAGGTAGGGCCGTACGGTGTCCAACGCCCGGCGCACCCGGGTTTGCACGTCGTGCGGGTGCAGGTCGTGCACCAGCAGCAAGCTGGCCACCAGGTCGTCCCCGGCCAGGGCGTCGAGCAGTTCGGCGTCCAGGCGACCGGTCTCGTCCAGGATTTCCAGCACCCGGGCAAGACCCGCCCCGTACAGCCCGGACACCGCCCCGACCAGATCCTCGGCCCGGGTACGAGCCGCCGCACCGCCAGCCGCGCTGGCTTGCAACAGCGACTCGATGCGGTCGCCGGTGGCCCGCAAAGGGTCGGCCGACTCCGATCCAGCGTGCCCGCCGGTGCGCATGGCTTGACCCATGGCCTGCTACTCCCCGGTGACGGATTGGGTGGGCGAGTGCAGCTTCTCCAAGGTCTTGCCGTTACCGAGGTACATGTGCACACCGCAGGGCAGGCACGGGTCGAAGCTGCGCACCGTCCGCATGATGTCGATGCCCTTGAAGTGCTCGCGGTCGTTCTCCTCGAAGATCGGCTGGCCCTGCACGGCGTCCTCGTAAGGCCCTGGGGTGCCGGCGGAGTCACGCGGGCTGGCGTTCCACGGGGTCGGCGGGTAGGGGTGATAGTTGGCGATCTTGCCGTCCTTGATCACCATGTGGTGGCTGAGCACCCCGCGCACCGCTTCGGTGAACCCGCAGCCCACGGCCTCGTCGGGGACCTCGAACTTCTCCCAGGTCTTGGTGCGCCCGGCGCGGATCTCGACCAGCGCCTTCTCCGCGAAGTGCAGGGCGCAGGCCGCCGCGTACGCCTGGAAGTAGGTGCGTGCCCGGTTGCGCTCCAAGGTGTTGCTGCCCGCGGTGGGGATCTTCCATTCCAGCTCCGCCGGCGGTTTGAGCGCGGTCTTCGGCAGGTTGATCTTGACGCTGTGGCCGGTGGACTGCACGTAGCCGATGTCGACGAGGCCGGCGAGCGCGGTCGACCACAGCCGGGCCAGCGGACCGCCGCCGGTGTCCAGCGCGAGGTTGTCCTTGCCGTCGAACCAGCGCGGTGACATCACCCAGCTGTACTTGTCGTCGAGGTCACGCTTCTGCGGGCGCGGGTTCGTGTGCTGGTTCCAGGGGTGGCGCCGGTCGACGGGGTTGCCCAGCGGGTCCCGGCTGACGAAGGTCTCCTGACCCTCCCAGTCCTCGTAGTAGGAGCTGCCGAGCATGATCCGGATGCCCAGGTTGATGTCGACCAGGTCCGTGGTGACCAGCTTGCCGTCCACCACCACCCCGGGGGTGACGAACATCTTGCGTCCCCAGTTCGTCATGTCCTTGTACTCGAAGTTGCAGTACTCGGGGTCTTGGAAAGAACCCCAGCAACCGAGCAGCGTGCGCCGCAAGCCGACCTGTTCGTAGCCTGGAATCGCCTCGTAGAAGAAGTCGAAGAGGTCGTCGTGCATCGGGACGACCTTCTTCATGAACTCGATGTAGCGCATCAACCGGGTCATGTAGTCGGTCATCAGCTGGATGGTCGCCACGGTGCCGACCCCGCCCGGGTACAGCGTGGAGGGGTGCACGTGGCGACCCTCCATCAGGCAGAACATCTCCCGGGTGCTGCGGCTGACGTGCAGCGCCTCGCGGTAGAACTCGCCGGTGAACGGGTTGAGCGAGCGCATGATATCGCCGATGGTCTTGTAGCCGTGCTCGCCCGCGTGCGGAGCTTCGGTCGAGTTCGCCCGTTCCAGCACCCCGGGGTTGGTCTCGGCGACCATCTTCTCGCAGTAGTCCACCCCCACCAGGTTCTCCTGGAAGATGTTGTGGTCGAACATGTATTCCGCGGCCTCGCCGAGGTTGACGATCCACTCGCCCAGGTGCGGCGGCTTGACCCCGTAGGCCATGTTCTGCGCGTAGCACGAGCAGGTGGCGTGGTTGTCGCCGCAGATACCGCAGATCCGGCTGGTGATGAAGTGCGCGTCGCGCGGGTCCTTACCCTTCATGAAGATCGAGTACCCACGGAAGATCGACGACGTGCTGTGGCATTCGACGACGGTCTTCTGCTTGAAGTCGATCTTCGTGTAGATCCCCAGGCTACCGACGATGCGGGTAATCGGGTCCCAGGCCATCTCCACCAGGTCGGAGCCGGAATCGTTGGCGGCGTGTCGGGTTCGGGGCTGGGTCGCGGTCATCTGGGTTCCCTCCGGGGGGCCGGGTCGGGTGGGCGGATCAGGGAGTGCTCGGCCTGCCGATCGGCGGTACGAGCGAGCCCGCGGCTTTTCCGACCGCGGTATGGGGGACTACCAGGTGCGGCGGGCGCCGGTGGTGAGTTGACGGCCCTTGGTCCGCCACTTCGGTTCCTTGTCTACCGTCTTGGTGGTGATCTCACGAAGGTTGCGGATTGCCTTGCCGTACAGGCCCGACGCGGTGGTGGACAGCTTGCCGCCGGGCGGTTCGTCCATGAACGGCATGAACTTGTCCGGAAAGCCCGGCATGGTGCAGCCGATGCAGATGCCGCCGACGTTGGGGCAGCCGCCGATGCCGTTCATCCAGCCCCGTTTGGGCACGTTGCACTTGACCACCGGGCCCCAGCAGCCGAGCTTGACGATGCACTTCGGTGAGCCGTATTCGGTGGCGAAGTCACCCTGCTCGTAGTAGCCGGCCCGGTCGCAGCCCTCGTGCACCGTCTTGCCGAACAGCCAGGTCGGGCGCAGCGCGTCGTCCAGCGGGATCATCGGCGCCTGGTTGGTGGCCATGTAGAGCAGGTAGGTCAGGGTCTCCGACAGGTTGTCGGGCTGGATCGGACACCCCGGCACGCAGACGATCGGGATGCCGGCCTTGGACTTCCAGTCCCAGCCCAGGTAGTCGGGCACACCCATCGCGCCGGTGGGGTTACCGGCCATGGCGTGGATACCGCCGTAGGTGGCACAGGTGCCGGCGGCGACGATCGCGGTGGCCTTGGGCGCCAAGCGGTCCAGCCACTCGCTGGTGGTCATCGGCTGACCGGTCGCCGGGTTGTTGCCGAACCCGCACCAGTAGCCCTCGTCGTGCAACTGCTCGTTCGGGATGGAACCCTCGACCACCAGGACGAACGGCTCGAGCTCGCCCCGGTCGGCCTTGAAGAACCACTCCAGGAAGTCGTCGGCACCGCCGTTGGGGCCGCACTCGAAGTCGATCAACGGCCAGTGCACCGCGATCTTCGGAAGCCCGGGCAACGCGCCGAGTGCGATCTCTTCGATGCTGGGCTGGGTGGCCGCGGTCAACGCGACGGAGTCCCCGTCACAGCTGAGCCCGGCGTTGATCCACAGCACGTGGATCAGGGTGTCTTCGGCGAGAATCGCTTCGGCAGTGGGCATGTCGCCGCTCCATCCGGAGGGTCTGCAGAGGTGTGAGACCCCATCACGCCGTCGGAACCGCGGTACGGATCCGTGGTGACGCCCATCACTTGTTACCCCCGGTGGGCGGCACTGTCAACCGTCGGTGCTATTTGCCGCGGTGATCGGTGATCCACTTGTACCACTGCCCCATTGCGTGCCCCCGGGTCGCCGACACCGCCAGCAGGTCTGCACCGGGATTGACGGCGCGAACCGAGGCGGTGATCTGCTGCAGGGTCACGTCCAGATGGGGCAGCAAGTCGACCTTGGTGACGATCACCAGGTGGGCGCCGCGGAACATCTGCGGGTACTTCAGCGGCTTGTCGGGTCCTTCGGTGGTGGACACGATCACCACCCGCTTGCTTTCCCCGAGGTCGAACAGGCCCGGGCACACCAGGTTGCCGACGTTCTCCACCATGATCACCGACCGTGGACGGGGCTCGAGCGCGCGCAGCCCTCTGGCGGTCATGGCGGCGTCCAGGTGGCAGCCCGAGCCGGTGTTGATCTGCACGACCGGGCAACCGGTGGCTTCGATGCGGTGGGCGTCGACGAGGGTCTCCTGATCGCCCTCGATGACCGCCAGCGGGAAGTCCGCCTCCCGGATGGTGCGCTCCAGCAGGGTGGTCTTGCCCGAACCCGGGGCACTCATCAGGTTGATCATGGTCAACTCGCGGGCCGCGAGCCAGGCGCGGTTGTGTTCGGCGACGTCGTCGTTCTTGGCCAGGATCTGCTGTTCCAGTACCACGGTGTGGCCGGAGTCGGGTTCGGCGTGGTGGTGGTCGGGGCCGTGCTCGTGCTGGTCGGGGCCGTGACCGTGCTGGCCGTGGCCGACCGTCGTGACCCGCACGCCCGCGTCGTCGCCGCACCCACAGGTCGCGCACATCTCAGGCCACCCGCACCGAGCTGATCAGCAACTGGTGCCCGCTGGTGGCCCGGACGTCGGCACTTCCGCACGCGCACAACATGATGCACGAGTCGAGGTCGAAGTCCGACTGGCAGCTGCTGCAGTGCGCCCGGCCGCTCGGTCGACTGATGCGCAGCTCCGCACCGTCCAGGGCGGTACCGGCGGTGACCAGCTCGAAGCAGAAGCGCACCGAGTCCGGTTCCACCCCGGACAGGGTGCCGATCTCCAAGGACACCACGGTGATCTGGCGCTCGGGCAGCTTCTCCAGGACGGCATCGACCACGCTCTGGGTGATCGCCAGCTCGTGCACCTGCGGACTCCCGCCGATCGGGTGTGCGAGACCGTACACCGGGGCCTGCATGGCCCGCGCCGCCTGTTGCCGCCGATCCGGCAGCGTCCGTAGTCGTCATGACTAGTCCTGCTTCCCGATCGTGCAGCGCGCCTCGTCGCTCCAGTTCTGTCGGCCCCTGCCGGTAGACCTGCGGGTGCCTTATCCACCACTCGTCCCAGGGGAACCATGACCATGACCAGCATCGTCACCGAAGCCGAGCGTTACGTCGCCCGCACCGCACGACGGCTCACCGCCCCGCAACGTCAGGAGTGCCTGGCCTGCTACCTGTGCCGGACGTTACCGCAGCTGGGTTGCGACGGCCAGTTGCGGCTGACCCGCCGTTGGCAACGCGCGCAGCAGCAGTCGACGGGTGGGCTCACCCGCTACCTGCGCGCCGGTGGGGGGTTCTGCGACTGCGAGGTGGTGTTCAACGTGTTCGGGGTGGACCCGGCCGGTGACGGGCCGCCCTGCGGCTAGCGCCTCACCCGCAGCGGGCCGCGTTCCTGGCCGTGTAGGACCCCGAGAAACGCGCCCAGCGCTCGCAGCCCGGCCGTAGAGGTGGGGGTGATGCGGCGCAGTTGCGGAGAGTGCACCACGTACGCGGTGTGCATGGCCCGGGAGAGCGCGACGTTCAGCCGGTTGCGGTTGAGCAGGAACTCCACCCCGCGCGGCAGGTCGTCGCCGCTGGAGGTCGTCATGCTGACGATCACCACGGCAGCCTCCCGGCCCTGGAAGCGGTCCACGGTGCCCACCGGTACATCGCCGAACCCGGCGGCGCCCAGCCCGGACCGCAGTGCGGCGACCTGCCGGTTGAACGGGGCGACGACCAGTAAGTCCTGCTGGCCCATGGGCCGTGCCGGGCCTACCCCGTCGGTCCAGGCGCGGCCCAGCAGGTCGGCGACCAGCCCGACGACGGCCGCCACCTCCTCCGGACTGCGGGTGCGGTTGTCCTGGTGGGCGACCTCGACGAGCTGGACCCCGGGCGCGACGGCGTGCAGGTGGCGCCGGGCGCACCGTTCGTGCGAGCGCAGCACCCCCTCGTACTGCAGCACCGACACCGGCTCGCACAGCGCGGGATGCATCCGCCACGTCACGTCCAACAGGTACCCGTGGGTAGCCGGGATCAGTGCGTGCTCCCCCAGGATGTGCCCCAGCGCGGAGACGTCCACCGGTTCGGGGTGCTGACCCTGGCTGACCTGGGCCAGCTGCTGCGGGTCGCCGAGCAGCAGGATCCGGCTGGCAGCGGAGCCGGCGACCACCGCGTCCGGCAGGCTGAACTGCCCCGCCTCGTCCACCACCAGCAGGTCCAGCGGCTGCGCCCGAACCCCCGCGCGGGCGAAGGTCCACGCCGTGCCGCCCACCACCCAACCCCCGGCCGGCTGGGCGGCGATCCAGGTGTCCAGCTTGGCCGGGGTGTGCCAGCTCTCGTGCCCACGCGGCCTGTCCTTGGCAGCTTCCTTGGCGACCGTGGCCCCAAGTTCGACCACCCGGGCCAGCAGGTTCTCCACCACCTTGTGGCTCTGCGCGACCACCCCGATCCGCCACCCCCGACTGGCTAGTTCGGCGATCACGTGGCTGCCGACGTAGGTCTTCCCGGTGCCGGGTGGTCCCTGCACGGCGAGTACCCCGTCCCGCAGAGCGGCGACGGCGGCGGTGATGTCGGCGACCCGGTCCCCGGTGTCGGGCCGTGCGGTGGCGGGTGCTTCGGCTGTCAGCAGCCGCCACCACGCCTGGTCGCGGCCACCGCCGTCGAGCAGCTGCTGACCGAGCCCGCACAGCACACGCTCCAAGGGGCCGGCATTGGGTGGGGCCGAGGGGGTCAATGCCAGCGGAAGCTGCTCCCAGCCGTCGCACCCCTTGGGTGCTCGCTCGAGGAACGTCCACGTGCCCGGGCCGACGGTCAGGCTGAGCACCCCGGTGTGGGTGGCCCGATCGGAGTCCGCGCTGGGCTGCAGCGGTGGCGGGGTCGGGGAGTCGTACACGGCGAACGGGGACGACCCCAGCGCGGCGACGTCTTCGGGGCTTGAGGCGGTGGCGGCGGTGACGGTGCGGGCGTGGTTGCTGCGCGAGGTGGGTTTCGCCCAGGCCGAGGCGGTGGGCTGGTGCAGCAGCACCACGGCGTCGTCGTCGGCGAGCTCGTCGATCGGTTGGCGCAACCGCTCGAAGTGCTCCCACCAGAACGTCTTCTGGTTGCGCCGGTGGTAACCCACGGCGGCGGCGAGCAGCGCGGTGGCCTGCTGGTCGGGGGTGCGGTCGGTGGCCGGGACCAGCCCCCGAAGCTGCTCGGCCAGGATCTCGGTGGCGGGCACTTGGGGTGCCGCGCGCTCGGTGACCGGGCTCTGTAGCGGAGCTGTGGCGGCGGGGCGTAACGACAGCAGCCAGCGGTGCAACCGGTGGGTGCTGACGCAGTCGTAGGCGTTGTAGTCCGCAATCGCGGCCAGTACCGCCGCCGCCTGCTCGTGCGCACCGTCCTGACGCAGCGCAATCACCCGCTCGTACTCCACAATGGAGTCACCGGCGGTGGTGACGTCCCCGGTGCGCAGGTCCTTACCCATGTAGAGGGGTTCGAGCTGCTTGATCGAGTAGCCCTCGGTCGACACCCGCACGGCGCGGCGGACCACGGCGTAGAGGTCCACCAGCCGGCCGTCGCGCAGCAGCTGGTCCACGTCCTCCTCCCGGGTGGCGTGGCGGGCGGCCAGTGTGGTCAGGGCGGTGCGCTCGTAGGGGGCGTAGTGGTAGACGTGCATACCGGGATGCGCCCGGGCCGCGGCGGTGATGGTGTCCACCACCTGCTCGAGGGCGACCTTCTCCGCGGTTCGGTCGTGTGCCCAGAACGCGGTGAACGCCTCGGTGGTGTCCACGATGCCGTGCAGGTATTCCAGGCCCGCTCCGGACTCGGCGAACGGGTCCCCCTCGATGTCGTAGTACAGGTCACCGGGGTCCGGTGCGGGCAGCAGCGCGAGACCGGCGGGGGTGAAGACGTCGAAGACCGGTGGGCTGATCCCAGCTCCCGCCACCTGCAGCCTGGCCTGCGCCTGCAGCCGATCCCAACTCTGCGCACCCATGCCCGGCGGGCGCCGGTCGTCTTCGGCGGTGGCCAACTCCTCGACGGTGCCGATTTCCGTCGCCCGCAGCCGAGTCACCTGATCGCGACGCATCCCGGCGACCAGGCTCAGATCCCGTGCGGCGCGGCGATGCTCGCCGCAGTGGGTCTCCCACCGGCACCCACCGCAGGCGATGCGGGCATCACCCCACAGTGGGGTGGGCAGTTCGGCTGGTCGCTGGAGCTGCCGCAGCACCCGGGTGCGGTACTCCCGGGCCAGGGGCAGCACGTCGGCGGCGGGAACGCACTGGCGGCTGCCGTCACCGAGCCACAGGTGCACCTGGCGTGGGGTGGGCAGCCCGAGCCGGACCAGCGCGTCGGCGTAGCAGGACAGCTGCAGCAATGCGGCGGGTTTCGCGTGCCGGGCGAGTTTGGTGTCCACCGGTTCGTAACGCTGCCGACCGTGCTCGTCGAGCAGTGCTTGCCCGGTGGCGAGGTCGACGCCGATCAGGAAGTCGGCGTAGCCGAGGAAGCCGTCGACCAGCAACACCGCCTGGTAGATGACCGCAACGCCGGCGGCCATGGCTGCTGTGGTGGCCTTCGCCGCCTCCAGCAGGGCCTGGTCGTCGTGGCCGGGGGTGTCGATGGTGCGCACCTCGGTGACCGCGGAGAGCTCAGCGAGCACGGCCCGTTCGTGCCGCAACCCGTGGCGCGCGACGAGGGCGCTAGCCGCGTCCGTACCCGGTTCAGGGCGGGTCAGCAAGCCCTGCGCTGCAGCGTGTTCCAGGTGCAACCGGTGCTCACACTCCAACACCGCGAGCAGGTCGCGCGGCGAGTGCAGCCACGTGTCCCCGAACCGTCGCACCACAGCCTCCCCTTGTCACCGGCAGCGTAGGTGCACCCACCGACACGTTGTCGGCCACGCGGCTCGCTGAGTGTCGGTGCAGACGCGACAGCCGTTCCCGGTGCCGACCTCGGCACGTCGCTCTTGGCGGTCTGCCCGGCCGGAGGCGGCAGCACCGGTGGGCTGGCCCTGGTCTGGAACGCCGAAGACCTGCTGGAAGCCTGGCCGTGACCCCCGGGGGCAGCGCGGGCTCGGAGCCGGGGCGTCACGCCGCCTCTCAGAGCGCTGCGCGTCACCCTCAGCCAAACCTGATGCCTGCTAGCCTGCAGGCATGGCGCAGATGACGTGGCGCACCAGCGACGAACTACTCCAACGCGTCCGGCGCCAGGCGGCGGAACGGGGGCGCAGCCTCAACGACTGGGTGAGCACCGTCCTGGACGCCGCCAGCGACCCGTCCCATGCCGGGACCGAGGCCGAGCAGGTTCGGGAACGGCTAGCTCGGGCTGGGTTGCTCGCCCCAGTCACGTCGCAAACACCCTTCACGCCCGACCCGGGGCGGCTCGCCGCCGCTCGGGCAGCCGCAGGCCGGGGAGTGCCGCTGTCTGAGCTGGTCGCCCAAGGACGCGATTGACCGTCTTCGCCGATTCCTCTGCCGTCGTCAAGCTGTATGCCGACGAGCCCCACGCCGATCGCATTCGCCGCGTGGAGTTCTTCGTCGTCTCGGTCCTGGCCCGGGTCGAGGTACCGGCCGCGTTGTGGCGCAAGAGCCGCACCGGGGAGCTGTCGGTGCCCGACGCCGCACTGCTGTCTGGCGTATTCGGCGCCGACTGGAACTCGGGCGGCCGCTTCATCCCGGTAGCGGTGGGCGTGGTGGTCATTGAGGACGCCGCGGCCCTGGTAGCGCGACACGGCCTGCGCGCCTATGACGGCGTCCAGCTGGCCTGCGCGATCGCTGCACGACGCGCCGATCCGAGCATCGCCACCGTCGCGTGCTTCGATGACCAGCTGTGCGACGCGGCCGCACGGGAGGGCTTCGGCCTGCTCACCGCGCCGACGCCAGCCCCGGAGCCCGCAGTGGAAAGGCGCGCCGCGCGCTGAGCCCTACCGCCCCGGCAGCGACCGCCAGCACGGCCGCGATCGGCGGCAGCGCGTCGAGTAGCCCGGCGCCGAAGAGTCGCTCGCCTAGTAGCGCCCCGCCGCCGATGCCGATCTGGAACGCCACCACGTATACCGCGGACGCGGCGTCCTGGGCGTCCGGGGCCACCCTCAGCACCGCCGACTGCAGGCACACCGGCACTGCGGTGAACCCCGCGCCCCAGGCCAGCACCGCGAGCACCATCGCAACGTCCGCACGGGCGACGGTGAGCACCACCAGCGACAACGCGACCACCCCGACTGTCCCGACGAGCACCGCGCCGGGGCGCCGGTCCACCGCCCGACCTACCAGCAGCGTGCCCGCCAACCCCGCGGCGCCGTAACCAAGCAACAGTGCGCTGAGCCCCGCCCCCGCCAGCCCACCGTCGCGTCTGACCAGTGGGGCGATGTAGGTATAGGCGGCGAAGTGACCGACCACCAGCACCGTCGTCACCGCGCACACCGGCGTCAGGGCGCGCGAGCGCACCGTGCGCCACGCGGTTCGGACCTGATCGGCCACCCTGACCCGTTCCGGCGGCCCCAGGGCTGGCAGCGGCGGCAGCGCGCGCAGCAGGGCCAGCGTGCTCAGTACCCCCGCCACGCCCAGCGCCGCGAACGCCACCCGCCAACCCGCGAACTGACCCAGGGCGGTGCCCAGCGGCACTCCGAGGACCAGGGCTATGGAGTTGCCGACGAACACCAACGACGTAACCCGCCCGGCTTGGCCTGGGGGCGCCAGCCGGGCCGCCGCAGGGGCCAGCGCCGACCAGAAAACCCCGTGCGCCAGGGCGGCAATCAGCCGGCTGCCGGTGAGCACCAGGAAGGTCGGGGCAACCGCGGCGACCAGCTGGCTGACGGCGAACACCGCGACCAGCCCGGCCATCAGGGCGTGCCGGCGCACCCGCAGGGTCACCGAGGTGAGCGGGATCGTCGACACCGCGGCGACCGCCGCGTAGCTGGTGAGCAGCAACCCGACCTGCGCCTCCGGCACCGCCAACCCCCCGGCGATCTCCGGCAGCAACCCCACCGGCAGGGTTTCGGCGGTCACGAACACGAACGAGGACGTGGCCATCGCGGCGATGGCCGTTCGGTGAGTCCGCACCCGCTGATCATGCCAATGACCGCCGTCAGCGCCCCACAGATCACGGGCTTCGCGACATATGGTGCTGTGATGTTCATGTCTCCCCCGACCTGCCAGGCTTGAGCGATGCGCTTCGCGACCTACCGCTCGCCCCGCGACGGCGCCGAGCACGTCGGGGTGGTCCTGGACGACGCGCTGCACGGGTTGCCCAACACCCGGTTGATCGACCTGCTCGGCCCCGACCAGCTCGCCGACGCCGCCCAGCGTGCGGAACGTGACCCGGTCGAGGTACTGGCCGTGGCCGAGGCTGATCTGCGCGCCCCCATCCCGGTGCCGCCCTCGATCCGGGATTTCATGGCCTTCGAGGAGCACGTGGTGACCGCCAGCGCCGGGTTGGGGCATCAGGTTCACCCGGACTGGTACGAGCTGCCGGTCTGCTACTTCACCAACCCGGCCGCGGTGCTTGGCCCGTTCGACGACGTGGCGATCTCGCCGGGTTCGGCGGCTTTCGACTATGAACTGGAGATCGCCGCCGTGGTGGGGACTCCGGGCAGTGACCTCGGGACCGACGACGCCGAGGACCACATCGCCGGGTTCCTGCTGTTCTGCGACTGGAGCGCCAGGGATCTGCAGGCCAGGGGGATGGCTTTGCGGCTAGGCCCGGCCAAGGGTAAGGACAGCGCTACCAGCCTCGGGCCGTACCTGGTGACCCCGGACGAGTTGGGCGACCGCGGCACCGGCAGCGCCCCGTCGCTGGCCGTGACCGCCAGCGTCAACGGCGAGACCTGGAGCAGCGGCGACCTGGCCGACCTGCACTGGAGCTTCGGGCAGCTGCTCGCCTACGCCTCCCGCGGCACCACCCTGCGCGCCGGGGACATCCTGGGCAGCGGCACTGTGGGCACCGGATGCATTCTGGAGCTGTCCACCACCCACGGCCCACAGGCCCGGCCTTACCTGGTGCCGGGTGATCGGGTCCGGCTGGCGGCGGGGCACCTCGGTGCGATTGAAGCGCGGATCCGCCCCGCCGTCGCGGTTCGGGAACTGCGATGATGGATCGACGCCCTGCGGGTGCGTCCACTACCTGGGCAACGGTGCCCGGGACCTGAGCCGAAGGGAGTCGCCCGATGCGCGACGCAGTGATCGTCGAGGCCGTGCGTACCCCGGTGGGCAAGCGCAATGGGGGATTGGCGGGCGTGCACCCCGCGGATCTGTCCGCCCACGTGTTGCAGTCCCTGGTGTCCCGCGCCGGGCTGGACCCGGTCAACGTCGACGACGTCGTCTGGGGTTGCGTCTCCCAGATCGGCGAGCAGACCTACGACATTGCCCGCACCGCCGTGCTCGCCGCCGGGTGGCCGGAGAGCGTGCCGGGCACCACTGTGGACCGTCAGTGCGGATCGTCGCAGCAGGCCGTGCACTTCGCCGCCGCCGGGCTGATCGCCGGGCACTACGACGTGGTGGTAGCCGGCGGGGTGGAATCGATGAGCCGGGTACCGATGGGGTCCTCCAGCGCCGGGCAGGACCCGTTGGGTGAGCGGTTCCGGGCGCGCTATGGGGTGGCCCCTGACCAGGGCACCGGAGCGGAGATGATCGCCGCGCAGTGGGGGTTCTCGCGCACCCAGCTCGACGAGTTCGCGCTCAGCTCGCACGAGCGCGCCGCCGCGGCGCAGGACGAGGGACAGTTCACCGGGCAGATCACCCCGGTGGGGTCGGTGTCCGCCGACGAGGGCATCCGCCGCGGCGGCAGCGTGGAAGCCCTGGCGAGGCTGAAGCCGGTGTTCCGCGCCGATGGGGTGATCACCGCGGGCAACGCCTCGCAGATCAGCGACGGTTCCGCGGCGCTGCTGATGACGACCAGCGAGAAGGCCCGCGAGCTGGGTCTGACGCCGATCGCTCGGGTGCACAGCGTCGCGCTGGCCGGTGCCGACCCGGTCATCATGCTCACCGCACCCATCCCGGCTACTCAGAAGGTCCTGGCGCGCAGCGGATTACGGCTGGACGAGATCGGGGTTTTCGAGATCAACGAGGCGTTCGCGTCGGTGCCGTTGGCCTGGTTGGCCGAGACCAGGGCGGACGAGAAGGCGCTCAACCCGCTGGGTGGCGCGATCGCGCTGGGCCACCCACTCGGTGGCAGCGGCGCCCGGATCATGACCACCCTGGTGCACCACATGCGTGCGGCCGGGATCCGCTACGGCCTGCAGTCGATGTGCGAAGGCGGCGGCCAGGCCAACGCCACCATCCTCGAGCTGCTGTAGAGGCGGGGCTTGACTGGGCCAGTGCAGGACGGGCGACGGCCGCCGACCCTGCAGCGCTTGCCCTGCACCGCTCACCCTGCACCGCTCACCCTGCGGCGGGCGCCAGGGGTAGCTGCAGCAGGAAGGCCGCCCCGCGCCCCGAGCCCGGCTCTACGCACGTCAGCTCGCCGCCGTGGGCTCGGGCGATGCCGCGGGCGATCGCCAACCCGAGCCCTGCACCACTGCGCTGGGAGCCACCTTCGTAGCTGCGGGCCTCGTCCAGGCGGACCAACCGGTCGAAGATCCGCTCCCGCTCGGCCACCGGCACCCCGGGTCCGTTGTCGGTGACCAGCAGCTGGGCAGCGGTCGGGGTGGCCTGCACGCTGATCTGCACGTCGGCATTCGGCCCTGCGTGGTTGCGAGCGTTGTCGAGCACATTGGTGAGCACTTGAGCCAACCGCGGCGGGTCCGCCAGCACCGTGCACGCCAGCACCGTGCACGCCGCCGCATCGACGGCGATGCTCATCCCCGGCGCAAGCACCCTGGCTTGGGCTACCTGGGTGTCGGTGAAAGCGGCGAGGTCCACCGGTGTGTGGGTCAGCGTGAGCCCCTCGTCGATCCGGGCCATCGCCAGCAGTTCCTGGACCAGGTGCCCGGCCCGCTGCGCTTGCCGCACCGCCAGCAGCTGCAGGTGCTCGCGGCGCCCGGAATCGATGTTCGTCCCGGCCCCGAGCATCGCCTCGGTGGCGGCCTGCACCCCGGCTAGCGGTGTGCGCAGCTCATGGGCGGCGTCGGCGACGAATCTGCGGGTGCGGGCATCGGCCGCCTCAGCGGCGACCACCGCCCCCTCCAGGGAGTCCAACATCTCGTCGAAGGCGGCGGCGGTACGCCCGAGCTCGGTGTCGGTCCGCACCGGCGCGAGGCGGCGGCCCCGGTCGCCGTGTGCGATGTCGCGGGCCAGGGTGGTCATCCGCCCCAGCGGCCGCAGCGCGGTGCGCACGCCGACCGCGAGGAGCAACCCCGCCACCACCACCGCGCCGAGCAGCAGCGGGACAAGCACCCCGCGTAGTTGCTGCTGCACCTGGCTGATGCTCGCGGTGTCCACCGACACGGTGAGCACCGAACCGTCGGGGAGGCTGCGGGTGAGCACCTGCGGCTGCGCTGGCCCCCCCGCACCCCCCGCACCCGGCGCAGCACTATGCCCCGCCAGGGGTTCAGGCCCACCCGGCCGTGCTCGCTCGGTGCCGCGGTGGCTCGGACCCAACCCGCTGTTGCCCAGCACGACTCCGGCGGGGGTGAGCAAGGACGCGGTGACCCCGTCGCCCTGCGCGGCCGCGGCCACCTCCCGCGGGCCGGCCCCAGCCCGCGCGGCTTGCTCGGCGGCCTGCACATGGGAGCCGAGCCGGCTGGCGGCATCGGCCCGAAGCTGCGCACCGACCAGCACCTCGGTGAGCACCCCGGTGATGGTCAGCACCAGGGCGAGCGCCGTCAGGGCGACGAGCAGCACCCGCCGGTTCAGCGAGGCTGTCCGCAGCCGCCGGGCTTCGGGGCTCACGGGCGCATCACGTATCCGATACCTCGGACGGTGTGCAGCACCCGGGGCCCGGACGCTTCCAGCTTGCGCCGCAGGGCGCTGACGTGCACCTCCACCAGGTTGGTGTCGTAGTCGTCATACCCCCACACCTGGGTCAGGATCTGCAGCTTGCTTACGGTGCGGCCCCGCTGGGCGGCGAGGTAGCCGATCAGCCGCAGCTCGGTCGCGGTGAGCTCCAACGGCTTACCCGCCCGCACGACGGTTCCCGCGGCCGCGTCGATCACCACGTCACCGACCTGGACGGTGCTGGGGATTCGGCCGAGTCGACGCAGCACGGCGGCCACCCGCGCCACCAGCTCGGCGAGGACGAACGGTTTAACGATGTAGTCGTCGGCGCCGGAGTCCAGGCCGCGGAGGCGGTCGGCGACCCCGTCGCGGGCGGTGAGCATGAGGACCCCGGCGTCGGTGTGCGAGCGCACCACCTCCAGCAGGGCGAACCCGTTGCGGCCGGGCAGCATCACGTCGACCAGCACCACGTCGGGGCGGAAACCGCCCAGGGCTGCCTCCAGGTCGCGCCCGTCCACCAGGGCGCGCACCTCGTACCCGGCGCCACCCAGCGCCGCTGAGACCGCCTCCCGGATCGCCTCGTCGTCCTCGACGATCAGCACACGGGCTGCGGGCCCAGCGGGGCGGGTGGCGCTCACCTAGCCATCATCACCCCGGGTTACGTGGTGGGTACCGGGCTGGCAGGTGCGGAACTGCTCGGCGCCGGGCTAGTGGAGGGAGCCGGCGTCGCGTCGGGTGTGGCTTCGGGGCCACCCGGGGCTTCGGCACCTTCGTTGTGCCGCCCGGGTTTACCGGCGGGCTTGGCCCTGGCGACGGTGATGGCGGTGGCGTCGAGGCTGGTCTTGTCGGCGTCGACCGTGCCGACGGCGTGGATCACGGTGCCGACGGCGAGCGGGTCGCTCAGACCGGTGCCGTAGGTGGTGGTGGAGCTGGTGAGGATGGTGCGGGTGAACCCGTCCCGGTCGGTGACCTGCACGGTGTTGCCGGACACCGACGTCACGGTGCCGCCGATGTCGGGCTGGCGGACCGGGGGCGCGGCGGCCGTGCCGCTGGACGGGGCGCCACTGGACGGCGGACCGCTGGACGGGGTGGTACTGGGTGGGGTGGTGCTGGTCACGGCGTAAGCCACGCCCGTGCCGCCGAGTAGCAGACCACCGGCTGCGACGGCGACGAGGGCGCGCCGAGCCCGGAGGGAGGGGGTTGAGAGGGTGTTGGGGGACACGAGGTTCTCCTGTCGGTGCGCTTCGCGGACACCATGCAGCGTGGTCGTCGATGCTGAAGGCAGCCTGAAGCCGCACCAACAGGTCACCGAAGCGGGGTCATGACCCGCTGTATCGGCTCACGCCGTCGACCTCCCGGCAGTGCAGCCGCCCGGTGTGCACCAGCAGATCCAGGTGCGCGGCGCTCTCCCCTACCGCCAGCATCTGGTTGTAGGGGTCGAGCTCGCTGAACGCGCGGCCGCGCCGGGTCCAGCGCAGCACCCGGGCGACGTCGTACACGGTGGCGCCCTCGTGGACGGCGGCGAGGGTGTCGGCCAGGCGGGTGTCGTGGTGGGTGAGCAGCTCGTCGATGCGGTCGTGCGCGCTGGGGGCCACCGCGCCGTGGGCGGGCAGCAGCATCCGGTCGGGCATCGAGCGCACCAGGCGCAGCGAGTCCAGGTAGTCGCGCAACGCCAGCCGTGACGGGTTCGGTTCGACCGCGATGGACGGGGTGATGCTGGGCAGCACGTGGTCCCCGGCGAACAGCAGGTCTGCGGCGGCGTCGACGAACACCACGTGCCCGCGGGTGTGCCCGGGAGTGGGCAGCGAGTCCAGGGTGCGCGAGCCCAGCACGACCTGCTCGGCAGGTTGCAGCCAGGTGTCGGGATAAGCCCAGCTGCTCGGCTCGGCGCCAGCGCGCCCGATTAGCTCCGCCAGCTCGTCGGCGCCGTGGCGCAGCAGCTGCGCCCGGTGCCCGTCGAACACCGCGCCCGGCCCGGCGAGGATGACGTCCAGGGTGGGCTGCTCGTCGGCGCCGAGGGCGACCGTGGTGCCGACCTTGTCGCGGATGGTCAGCGCCTGGGTGTAGTGGTCGCGGTGCACGTGGGTGACCAGGATGCGGCTGATGTCGGCCAGGCCGGCGCCCAGTTCGGCCAGGCCCCGTTCCAGTTGTTCGAGCGAGTCGGGCAGTGCCCACCCGGAATCCACCAGCACCACGCCGTCGCCGTCGGTGATGGCGTAGACGTTCACCGCGCGCAGCCCGTCGTTGGGCAGTGGCAACGGGATGCGGAACACCCCGGCCGCGACGGGGAAAACGCCAGGGGTGGTCCAGTCGGTCACGGGCCGACCCTGTCACGGCCCGGCCGGTGGCCGAGTCGCGGGCTGGCTTGTGGGTGATCGGGCGGGGGGCGACGATGGGGTCGCCCGCCCCGTTCTGCCCATTTCCGGCCCCCAAGGAGTTTCGTCATGCGTAGCGACCTGTTCGCGCCCACCCACGCCGAGGCCGCCGGCCCGGGCATGCAGCTGCAGGGGCACAAGATGCTCAAGGTGGCCCTGGCCGGGGAGGTGCTGGCCCGGACCGGGTCGATGGTGGCCTATCAGGGCAATCTGCGGTTCGAGGCGTTGGGCGCCGGGGGGATCGGCAACATCATCAAGCAGAAGCTGACCGGTGAGGGTGTGCCCCTGATGAAGGTGTCCGGCCAGGGGGACCTGTTCCTGGCCGACGCCGCCTCCGACGTGCACATCATCGAGCTGGACGGCAATGACGGCCTGACCATCAACGGCGCCAACGTGCTGGCCTTCGAGTCGAGTGTCAGCTACGAGATCAAGCGGGTGCAGGGCATCAGCGGCATGCTCTCCAACGCGGGGTTGTTCAACTGCGTGTTCACCGGCCGGGGCCGCATCGCCATCACCACCCACGGCGTGCCGGTGGTGCTGCACGTCGACCAGCCGACGTTCGCCGACCCGCAGGCCGCGGTCGCGTGGTCGGCGGGGTTGCGCACCAACATCAAGCGCAACGACCAGATGAACCTGGGCACCCTGATGGGGCGCAGCACCGGGGAGCGGATGACGCTGGAGTTCACCGGGCAGGGTTTCGTCGTGGTGCAGCCCTCCGAGCAGCCCCCGGGCGGGTTGATCGGCGGCACCGGGGGCGGCCAGCAGGCCGGGGTGGGCGGCGGCGGTCTGGGTGGGTTGCTGGGTCGATAGCCGCATGATCGGCGGTTCGGCATCGAACCGTGCACCGCGCGCACGGACCCATGCCGAAGCGGCGTTCGTCAGCCCCGCTTGGCCAGCGGGTTGACCCGTCGGACGTCGGGGAACCGGGCGAAATCGGCGTTGGTGGAGTGCAGTTCCCCGCGGTGCTCGATCGGTTCACGTCGACGACGATCACGGTTTGCTTGCTGCCATGGCGAGGATCGCGGTGTCCTCGAGATCGTCGGCGAGGTGTTTGAAGCCTGCGAGGTCCAGCCCCGGGCTGCAGCGACGATTCGTGCGCCACGACCCCGTAGGGCTCCTGCTCGGCACCGCCCGGCGTCGCGAGCGCGAGGTGCAGCGCGTCGTTGACCACCGGCGGGACGTGCCCCGCGGCAACTCCGAGGTCAGCTGTCGTCGGCTGTTGCCGGGGCGTCGGTGGGGACGTCGACGGCGGGGCTAATGGCCGCGGCGAGCAGCGCGGAATTTGGTAGCGCCAGCGCACCGCCCTGGATGCCGAGTTGGACGTAGGTGAGTCCCGTTCCGAGGACGACTCCGGTATGCGGCCCGCCGAGGGCACCGGAGTGCACGGTGATGTGGTCGCCGACGGTGAATGGCCGGGCCAGCAACAGCACCAGGCCGGCGGCGAGGTTGCCCAGCGACTGTTGGGCCGCAATCCCCAGGATCACGCCGGTGATGGCCCCACCCAACAGCAGTTGCTGCACGGGGATGGACAACATCCCCAGCGTGATCAAGCCGGTGAGGGCGTAGCCGACCACGGCGGTGAGCAGCGCGAGCACGGAGGCGCGCGCTGAACCCAGCCGGGTACCCAGCACCACGTCGATGTCGTTGGCCACGTGGCGCACGGTGCTGACAGCGAGCACCAGGAACACGACGGCCATGCTCAGCGCGAGCACCACCCCCTGCAGCCCGCGCCCGTGCAAAGCCCCGTAGGTCCGGCCGACGATGACGGCCGCGGTGGCGCCCAGCGCGGTCAGAGTGGGGACTCGCAGTCGGCTGCGCAGCCGTGTCACGAGGTGTTTGGTCGTCGAGCTCATGCGGTAAGGACCCATCGCGACCAACTCTACGTGCGACCTGCACGTCGCCCGCCCCCGCTCGGCCGCGGCTCGAACCGGGTGCTTGGGCATCAAATCGTGCGCTCACCGCACGGATTCATGCCCAAACGGCGATCACTGCAGGTTGGAGGTGCCGGGTCGGGGTGCCGTCGCCCCAGGCGGTGAGGTAGCCAGGGGGCGGTGGGTTCGGTGACGGCGATGTTGATGACGACGGCGGAGACCCCGGTGGTGGGGATGCCGCCTCGGCCGGTGATCTGGACGGCCACGCTGGCCCCGGGGCCGACGGCGCGCGCGGGTGCCCCGTTGCCTTCGCGGGTGTCCAGTACCCGGGGACGGCGCCAGCGCCATGAGGGCACCCGGCGGCCGGGTCGGTGACGACGGAGCATCGTCGCCAGCACCTCCGGCGCGGCGATCACATCCACGTCCAGGTGGCGGCGCCCCCTCCGGCGTCCCCACTCCCGGCCCCCCTCCAGCGTCCCCCCT
>JAABUP010001390.1_pt1 | contig 50608 bp, 50 predicted proteins | sample 5559201 | NCBI WGS metagenome assembly JAABUP01 (sample SAMN10711887, study PRJNA513373) | rock metagenome | isolation source: Antarctica rocks | place: Antarctica | reverse complement strand
TCGCAGTCCTGGGTGTTCGCAGTCCTGGGTGTTCGCAGTCCTGGGTGTTCGCAGTCCTGGGTGTTCGCAGTCCTGGGTGGTCACTGCGACGATCAGGTACCCATCCTAACCGGCGGCGGAGATCGGGGCACCTGCCAATGCGCCAAGCGGCTGCCCGCCCAGCACGTGCACATGCACGTGGAACACGGTCTGCCCGCCGTCGCGGCCGGTATTGGTGAGCAATCGATACCCACCGTCGGCGAGGCCCTCCTGCTCGGCCACCGCCACCGCGTCGGCGAAGACCTGCGCCAGTAGTCCCGGGTCGGTCCGCACCAACGCAGCCGCGTCGCGGTGGTGGACGATGGGTACCACCAGCACGTGGGTAGCCGCCTGCGGCGCGATGTCACGGAAGGCGACGGTGCTCCTACCCCGCGCGACCACAGTAGCCGGCACCGTGCCCGCGACGATCCGGCAGAACAGGCAGTCGGGTTCGGTCGTCATGGCAGCAAACCTAGGAGGCCCGAGCCCACAGTGCGAGCACCGCCGCCCGGCACGCTGCCCAGGCGGGGGTTGCCGGGTCGATCAACGCGAAGTGCTCGACTCCGGGCAGGCGCACCAAGGTGGCAGGATCGCCCGCGGCCCGGGCGGCGGCGACGTAGGTCTCGCTCTGGCTGATCGGCACCGAGACGTCGGCGTCCCCGTGCACGCAGGTGACCGGCACGCCCGATGGCAGCAGGGCCACCGGTGACGAACGGGCGTAACGAGCCGGTCGCTGCGCCGCGGTGGCGCCCAGGAACGCCCGGACTGCCCCGTCGCCGAGGCGCTGGGCGTCGGCTGCCACCAGGTCGAGCACCCCGGCCTGCGCGGCCACCCGGGTGATCGGCACCACCGGGTCGGCGCCGGGCTCCCCGGCCGGCAGCAGTCCGCGCGCGGCCGACCACACCGCCAGCTGGCCGCCGGCTGAATGGCCCACCGCCCGGACGTCAGTCAGGTCGAGGCGCGTGCCGGCCCGCACTGCCACCCCTGCCACCACGCCGGCGAGGGCGTCGACGGCCGCGGCCACGTCGCGCAGGGTGTGCGGCCACCCGCCGCCGTTGCCCACGCGGCGGTATTCCACGTTCCACGCCGCGACCCCGTAGCTGGCCAGGTCGGCGGCGAGCGGGGTGCCCAGCTCGAGGCCGAACCGGGCGCGCCAGTATCCGCCGTGCAGCACCACCACCACCCCGACCGGGCCGTCGGCCGCGGGCAGGTGCAGCTGACCGAACTGCGCGGGGTCGCGGCCGTAGCGAATCGTGATCGGCTCAGGTGCGGGAGTCGGCACCCCCGCAGGATCACACGAGTCGCCGGATCACACGAGTGGCGGGCGGTCCCAGCGGGCAGTGAGCACCCCAAGCGCACCCAGCGCGACGGCCGCCGCGGTGGACGTGCGCAGCACGGTGGGGCCCAGGTGCACCGCCCGCGCCCCCGCGGCGCTCAGGGCGGCCACCTCAGCGTCGTCTAGGCCGCCCTCCGGTCCCACCACCAACAGCACGCTGCGCACGCCGGTCAACTCCAGCGCACCGAGCCCAGCTGCGGCCGCTTCGTGTAGCAGCAGCGCGATCCCCCCGCCGTCGATCGTGGCGCGTACCAGCGCCGCCACACCGGTCGTGCTGTGCAGCTCGTGCACGCCGGGGACGTGGGCTCGGCGGGACTGCTTGGCGGCCTGTGCCGCCACCGCCCGCCAGCGTTGGGCGCCCCGCTCGGCCCGGTCGGCGTTCCAGAGCGCCACGCAGCGGGCGGCCTGCCAGGGCACCAGGACGTCGACGCCTGCCTCGGTGGTCAACTCCACTGCCAGCTCGGCTCGGTCACCCTTGGCCAGGGCCTGCACCACGGTGACCGGCGGCGACGCCGGGTCTTGCTGGCGGCGCTCGCTCACATGCAGGTCCAGCCGGTCCCGGCCCACGACGGTGACCGTGCAGTCAGCGACCCCGCCATGGCCGTCGGTGAGCAGTAGCCGTTCGCCCACCCGCATCCGCCGTACCGTCGCGGCGTGCCTGCCCTCCGGGCCGTCGAGCACGACCGACGCTCCCGCCTCGGGCACTTCCTGGACACCGAAGACCGGTGGGCTCACCGATCAGCGGCCGGTGAATGCTTCGCGCAGCCTGGAGAACATCCCGCCGCTCTGCTTGGAACCCGCGTGCACCACCTCGACCTGGTCGTCGCGGCGCAACGCGGCGAAATTCTTCACCAGGTCACGCTGTTTGTGGTCGAGCCGGGTGGGCACGACCACGTCCAGGTGAACGTGCACGTCGCCGCGGATCCCGGACCGCAGCCGGGGCATACCGTGCCCGCGCAGGGTGACGATCGCGCCCGGTTGGGTGCCACCCTCCACCGCGATGTCCGCGGCGCCGTCGATGGTCTCCAACTTGACGGTGGTGCCCAACACCGCATCGGCCATCGGCACCCGCACGGTGCAGTGCAGGTCGTCCCCGTCGCGCACGAACACCTCGTTCGGCGCCTCGGTGACCTCCACGTACAGGTCGCCGGCCGGGCCGCCACCCGGGCCCACTTCGCCCTGGCCGGACAGCCTGATGCGCATGCCATCGCCTACCCCGGCAGGGATCTTCACGGTGATGGTGCGCCGCGAGCGGACCCGGCCGTCCCCCCCGCATTGTATGCACGGCTCGGGGATCACCTGGCCGACGCCGCGACAGGTGGGGCACACCCGGGCGGTCACCACCTGGCCGAGGAAGCTGCGCTGCACCGACTGCACCTCCCCGGCCCCGCCGCAGGTGTCGCAGGTCTGCGGGTGCGTGCCGGGTGCGGTGCCCGCGCCGGTGCACACCGTGCACAGCACTGCGGTGTCCACGCTGATCTCGCGGTTCACCCCGGTGGCGCATTCGGCTAGCGTCAGCCGGGCCCGCAGCAGGGCGTCGGAGCCGGGTTGCACACGGCTACGCGGACCCCGCCCGGCACCGTTGCCGCCGAAGAACGCGTCCATGATGTCGCCGAGCCCGAAGCCTTGCGCGCCGCCGGCGAAACCCCCCGCGCCGGCGGAGGAGCCCATCGGGTCGCCGCCGAGGTCCACCACCTGACGCTTGGCTGGATCCGACAGCACCTCGTACGCCGTGGTCACCTCGCGGAATCGCGCCTGCGCCGCCTCGTCGGGGTTGACGTCGGGGTGCAACTCTCTGGCAAGGCGACGGTAGGCGCGCTTGATCTCCTCGGCGCTGGCCTTAGTACCCACGCCTAGCGTGCCGTAGTAGTCCCGTGCCACGTCGTTCCCACACCCTCACCGTCGTCTTCGTCACTGTCGTCAATCGTCACTGTCGCCTTCATACATTTTCGCGCTGACCCGCCTGGGATGACGGTCAGCGCCCGGCCAGTACTTCGCCGACGTAGCGCGCCACTGCGCTCACCGACGCGATGGTGCCCGGGTAATCCATTCTCGTCGGTCCAAGAACGCCCATGCCACCCAGGACTGTTCCGGCCGCGCCGTATCCGATGGACACCATCGAGGTGCCGCGCATCTCCTGGGCCTCGTTCTCCTCCCCGATGCGCACCGTCACCGTCCCGGAATCCTGGGCCGCTGCCAGCAGTTTGAGGATCACCACCTGCTCTTCCAGCGCCTCCAGCACCGCCCGCAGCGATCCGGGGAAGACACCGAAGTCGGTGGCGTTGCGGGTCAGGTTGGAGGTGCCGCCCAGGACCAGTCGCTCCTCGGGGTGCTCCACCAGGGTCTCCACCAGCACAGTCGAGGCCCGCAGCACCGCGTCGCGCAGGTGCCCCGGCGCGTCCTGCGCCAGCTCGCTCACCGAGATCGACGCCTCCGCCAGCCGCTTGCCCTCCAATGCCCCACCGAGCAACCCCCGTAGCTGGGCGAGCGGCTCGTCGCCGATGACGTCACCGAGTTCCACGATCCGCTGGTCGACGCGGCCGGAGTCGGTGATCAGCACCAGCAGCAACCGGGCCGGCGTCAGGGCCACGACTTCCAGGTGCCGGACCGAGGACACCGACAGGTTGGGGTACTGCACCACTGCCACCTGGCGGGTCAGCTGCGCCAGCAGCCGCACCCCCCGGCGCAGCACGTCGTCGAGGTCGACCCCGGTCTCCAGGAAGGTCTGGATGGCACGCCGCTCGGCGGCCGATAGCGGCTTCACCGCCGCGATGCCGTCCACGAACTGGCGGTAGCCCTTGTCGGTGGGGATGCGCCCGGCACTGGTGTGCGGCTGCGCGATGTAACCCTCCTCCTCCAACGCCGCCATGTCGTTGCGCACGGTGGCGCTGGAGACTCCCAGGTTGTGCCGCTCCACCAGCGTCTTCGATCCCACCGGCTCATGGGTGGCCACGTAGTCGGCGACGATCGCCCGCAGCACCTCGAAGCGGCGGTCATCGGTACTCGACACGGCTGTCCACCTCCCGGCTGATCACCCACCACACCCTCACCCGCCACTGTAGGCGGCGGGACTACGCTCACCCCGGTGATCTTCCGCGAGGTCCAGGATGGCCGGCCCTACCCCGAGCACGGCCTGTCCATGAAGGACTGGTCGAAAATCCCGCCCCGGCAGGTTCGCCTGGACGAGCTGGTGACCATCAAGAAGGTGCTGGAGCTGGACACCTTGCTGGCCGAGGAGTCGACCTTCTACGGCGATCTGTTCCCGCACGCGGTGCGCTGGGACGGCAAGGTCTACCTGGAGGACGGGCTGCACCGGGCGGTGCGCGCCGCCCTGCGCAACCGGATGGTGCTGCACGCGCGGGTGTTCGAACTGGACTTCCTCACCTCGGTGAACTGAGCTGCCGCCCGGTCAGCTCGCGCCCCACTCAGTCCCCCGCCGCCAGGATGTCGCGCACCACCCCATCAGCCAGCAGCCGCCCGCGGTCGGTGAGCACCAGCGCGGTACCCCGCGCCACCAGCAGCCCGTCGGCGACCCGCTGCCGGGCCACGGCCAGTTCACCGGCTCCCAGCTCGGCGACCGCGAGCCCACTGCGCAGCCGGGCACTCAGCATCACCCGCTCAGTGTGCTGCTGTGCCGCATCCAGCAGCTCGCGGTCCGCTGCTGGTGAGCGCCCCGCAGCGAGGTCGGCGGCGTAGCGCGCCGGGTGCTTGACGTTGCTCCACCGCACCCCGTCGAGGTGGCTGTGCGCACCCGGCCCGGCCCCCCACCAGTCACCGCCGCTCCAGTAGCCCAGGTTGTGCCGGCACTGCGCGGACTCCTGCCGCGCCCAATTGCTCACCTCGTACCAGTGCATTCCTGCGGCGGCGAGCCCGGCATCCAGGCGCTCGTACCGTGCGGCCAGCACGTCGTCCTCGGGGGCCGGCAGCTCACCGCGGCGCACCCGGCGCGACAGGGCAGTGCCCTCCTCGACGATCAGCGCGTACGCCGACACGTGGTCCACCCCCGCATCCAGCACCGCCTGCAGCGAGGCGTCCAGGTCGGCATCGGTCTCCCCCGGCGTGCCGTAGATCAGGTCCAGATTGACGTGGTCGAACCCGGCGGCCTTCGCTTGCCGCGCCGCGGTCACCGCCCGACCTGGTGTGTGCGTACGGTCCAGCACCGCCAGCACGTGCGCCGCCGCGGACTGCATACCCAGCGACACCCTGGTGTACCCGGCGGCGCGGATACCGTCGAAGAACTCCCGCGACGTCGACTCCGGGTTGGACTCGGTGCTGACCTCGGCGCCGGGGGCCAGGGTGAACGAGCTGCGCACCGCCTCCAGCACCTCGGTGAGCCCCTCGGCGCCGAGCAGGGAGGGGGTGCCGCCGCCCACGAACACGGTGTCCACCCTGGGCGCACCGCTGACCTCGACGGCGAGTTGCAGTTCCAGCCGCAGGGCCCGCAGCCAGCTCTGCGGGGACGCGGTGGTGCCCAGCTCCCCGGCGGTGTAGGTGTTGAAGTCGCAATACCCGCAGCGGGAAGCGCAGAACGGGACGTGCACGTACAGCCCGAACGGTCTGCTGGCTGCCGGCACGCCCTGCAGTGTCCCCGTCGGGTGCGCGGGCGTGGCACACTGGTGGCCGTGATCACCGCAGGAGTCCGACTCGTGGCCCGTCGCCACGTGGACCTGCAGCGGGTGTCCAGCGCACTGTGCCGCGTCATGCCCTGCCCCCGCTGACCTGATCGAACCGTCGGCGCCGGGTGCGCCGCTGCGGTGAACCGCCGGCCAGCCACGGCGTCACTGCCTGAAGGATTCCGATGCCCCCCACTGCCGCCGTCGCCGCTCCGCCCCGCCGTAAGGGTGAGGGCCAGTGGGCGAAGGGGTACCGCACCCCGCTGAACGCCAACGAACAGACCAAGAAGGACGACGACCCGCTCAACGTGCGGGCCCGCATCGAGAACGTCTACGCCAAGAAGGGTTTCCACAGCATCGACGGGGCCGACCTGCGCGGGCGGTTCCGCTGGTGGGGGTTGTACACCCAACGGGCCGCCGGCCTGGACGCCACCTTCACCGGTACCGACGACCCCGACCTGCTCGATGCCGAGTACTTCATGCTCCGGGTCCGAGTGGACGGCGGGGCACTGAGCACCTCCCAGCTGCGGGTGATCGCCGACATCTCCACCGAGTTCGCCAGGGGCACCGCCGACGTCACCGACCGGCAGAACATCCAGCTGCACTGGATTCGGGTGCAGGACGTCCCGGAGATCTGGCGCCGGCTGGAGGGGGTGGGCCTGTCCACCACCGAGGCGTGCGGTGACTGCCCCCGGGTGATCCTGGGCTCCCCGTTGGCGGGCATCTCCACCGAGGAAGTGCTCGACCCCACCCCCGCGGTGCACGAGATCGTCGCCCGCTACATCGGTAGCCCGGATTACGCCAACCTGCCGCGCAAGTTCAAGACGGCGATCTCGGGGATGCAGGACGTGGCGCACGAGGTGAACGACGTCTCGTTCGTGGGGGTGGTGCATCCCAAGCACGGGCCCGGCCTGGACGTGTGGGTCGGCGGCGGGTTGTCGACCAACCCGATGATCGCCCAGCGGTTGGGGGCGTGGGTGCCGTTGGCGGAGGTGCCGGACGTGTGGGAGGGGATCGTCGCACTGTTCCGCGACTACGGCTACCGGCGGCTGCGTTCGCGGGCCCGGATCAAGTTCCTGGTCAAAGACTGGGGGGCGGCAGAGTTCCGCCGGGTGCTGGAGCAGGAGTACCTGCACCGCCCGCTGCTGGACGGCCCGCCGCCACCCAGCCAGGTACGGCCCATCGACCACGTCGGAGTGACCCGCCAACGCGACGGGCGTAACGCCGTCGGGGTGGCCCCGGTGGCCGGTCGGCTCTCCGGAGACACGCTGTCCGCCGTGGCCAAGGCCGCCGAGGCGGCCGGATCCACCCGGGTTCGGTTAACCCCCCAGCAGAAGTTGGTGGTGCTCGACGTCGCCGACGACACCCTGCAAGCACTCACCGCGGACCTCGACGCCCTGGGGTTGCCCAGTACCCCGTCGCCCTGGCGGCGCAGCGTCATGGCCTGCAGCGGGCTGGAGTTCTGCAAGTTGGCGTTCACCGAGACCCGGGTGCGCGCGCAGACGCTGGTGCCGGAACTGGAGGCCCGCCTAGCCGACCTGGACAGTGAGCTGGGTGCCCCGGTAAGCGTGCACCTCAACGGCTGCCCCAACTCCTGCGCCCGGATCCAGACCGCGGACATCGGCCTGAAGGGCATGCTGCTCACCGATGCCGACGGCAACACCGTGCAGGGGTTCCAGGTACACCTGGGCGGGCGCCTGGGCCTGGACACCGGCTTCGGCCGCAAACTGCGCCAGCACAAGGTCACCACCGACGAGCTCGGGGATTACGTCGAGCGAGTGGTGCGTCGCTACGCCGCTGCCCGCCAACCGGGCGAGCGCTTCGCGACCTGGGCCGCCCGCGCCGACGAGGCGGACCTACGGTGAGCGCACCCGAGCAGCGGTCCGCCCCGCTGCACTGCCCGTACTGCGGCGACACCGACCTGCGCCCGGACGCTACCGACGGCTCCGCGTTGGCGCACGGCAGCTGGCGCTGTGGCAGTTGCCGGCGCAGCTACAGCCTGCGGTTGCTCGCCGTCGGCCACCCGGCCACCGCTGCTTCCCTAACCCGAGAGGCCCAGCCATGAGCATCTCCACCGACATCGATCTGCGGTGCATCGCCGAACGCGGAGCACAGGCGCTGCAGACAGCAACCGCGCAAGAAGTGGCGGCGTGGGCGGCGAGCACATTCGGTGCGCGCCTAGTGGTTGCCTCCAACATGCAGGACGCGGTCTTGGTGCACCTGATGGCCCAGGCGCGGCCCGGGGTCGACGTGCTGTTCCTGGACACCGGCTACCACTTCGCCGAGACAATCGGCACCCGCGACGCAGTGGCCCAGACCTACGGGGTGAACATCGTCACCGCGCAGGCTGAGCTCAGCGTGGCCGAGCAGGACCAGGTGCACGGCAAGGACCTGTTTGCCCGCGAACCGGACCGCTGCTGCGCGATGCGCAAGGTGGCTCCACTGCGGGCCGGGCTCGCCGGCTACGACGCCTGGGTCACGGGGGTACGTCGGGTGGAATCACCCACCAGGGCCGACACCCCATTGGTCACCTACGACGAAACCTTTCACCTGGTGAAGGTCAACCCCTTGGCGGCGTGGAGCGACGAGGCGATGCAGGCCTACATCACCGAGCACTCGATCCTGGTGAACATGCTGGTCGACGCCGGCTACCCGTCGATTGGCTGCGCGCCGTGCACCGCGAAGCCGTTGCCGGGCGCTGATGCGCGCAGCGGGCGTTGGGCCGGGCGCGCGAAAACCGAGTGCGGGCTGCACCAGTGAGCGCCCCGACCCTGACCCGGCTGCCCGGAACCCGTGAGCCCAGCACCCGGATGGACGCACTCGACGCCCTGGAGTCCGAGGCCATCCACATCATGCGTGAGGTGGCCGGGGAGTTCGAACGCCCGGTGATCCTGTTCTCCGGCGGCAAGGACTCCACGCTGCTGGTGCACCTGGCGCTCAAGGCGTTCGCCCCCGCGCCGATCCCGTTCGCGTTGCTGCACGTCGACACCGGGCACAACCTGGCGGAGGTGCTGGACTTCCGCGACCGGGTGGTCGCCCAGCACGGCCTGCGGTTGCATGTGGCTTCGGTGCAGCACTACCTGGACGACGGTCGGCTCACCGAACGCCCCGACGGCATCCGCAACCCGCTGCAGACCCTGCCGCTGCTGGACACCATCACCGACCAGCGCTTCGACGCGGTGTTCGGCGGCGGTCGACGAGACGAGGAACGCGCCCGGGCCAAGGAACGGATCTTCAGCCTGCGCAACAGTTTCGGCCAGTGGGACCCCAAGCGACAGCGCCCGGAGCTGTGGAACCTCTACAACGGCCGCCACGCCCCCGGCGAGCACGTGCGGGTGTTCCCGCTGAGCAACTTCACCGAGCTCGACGTCTGGCGCTACATCGCGCGGGAGTCCATCGAGTTGCCGGACATCTACTACGCCCACCGGCGCGAGGTGTTCTCCCGCGACGGCATGTGGTTGACAGCCGGGCCGTGGTTCGGGCCGCGGGAGTCCGAGACGGTGCGCACCCTGAGCGTGCGCTACCGCACCGTCGGGGACGGTTCGTGCACTGGTGCGGTGGAGTCCGAGGCCGCCGACGTGCAGGCGGTGCTGGCCGAGGTCGCCGCCTCGCGGGTCACCGAGCGGGGCGCCACTCGCGCCGATGACCGGGTGTCCGAAGCCGCCATGGAGGACCGCAAGCGGGAGGGCTACTTCTGATGGCCGAGTCTGTGGTGGCGGAGTCTGTGGTAGCCAAGTATGTGCTGCCGGAGCGGCAGCTGCTGCGCCTGGCCACCGCCGGCAGCGTGGACGACGGTAAGTCCACTCTGGTCGGACGGCTGCTGTTCGACACCAAATCCGTTCTGGCCGACCAGATCGACGCCGTGACCCGCGCGTCCGTCGACAGAGGACTGTCCACACCTGACCTTTCGCTGCTGGTGGACGGATTGCGCGCGGAGCGGGAGCAGGGCATCACCATCGACGTGGCCTACCGCTACTTCGCCACCCCGCGCCGCAGCTTCGTGCTGGCCGACACCCCCGGGCATGTGCAGTACACGCGCAACACCGTCTCTGGGGCGTCCACCGCGCAGCTGGCCGTGTTGCTCGTCGATGCCCGCAAAGGGGTGATCACCCAGACCCGCCGGCACGCCGCGGTGCTGGCCCTGCTCGGGGTTCCCCGCCTGGTGCTGGCAGTGAACAAGATCGACTTGGTGGAGGAGCCCGGCGCGGTTTACGCCGGGATCGTCGCGGAGTTCGCAGCGCTCACCGGCGCCCTCGGGTGGGGCGCGGAATCGGTGTTGGCCATCCCGGTCTCCGCCCTGCACGGTGACAACGTGGTGACCCGATCCGAGCGGACCCCGTTCTACACCGGTCCGACGCTGGTGGAGCATCTGGAACAGGTCCCGGTCGACGCCGAGCCGCACCGGGTGGGTTTGCGTTTCCCCGTGCAGTACGTCATCCGTCCCCGCACCGCCGAACACCCGGACTACCGCGGGCTGGCCGGTCAGGTCGCCGCCGGTGCGGTGCGCCCGGGGGACGAGGTGGTGGTGCTGCCGGCTGGTACCCGGACCACCGTGCTGCGCATCGACACCGCCGACGGTGAGCTGGCCGAGGCCGAGACCGGCCGCAGCGTCACCGTGATACTTGCCGACGACGTGGACGCCTCCCGCGGTGACCTGCTGGCCTCTCCCACCGACGCCCCCACCCCGATCGAGCAATTTCACGCCACGGTCTGCTGGCTGGCGCAGGCGCCGCTGCGCGCGGGGGCCCGGGTGTTGCTCAAGCACGGCACCCGGACCACCGCAGCCATCGTCACGACCATCCTCGAGCGCTTCGACGAGCAGGCCCTGGCCGCGGTATCCTCCCCAGATATGTTGGCGCTCAACGAGATCGGCCGGATCAGGCTTCGCACCGCAGAGCCGTTGCCGGTGGACGACTACACCCTGAACCGGCGCACCGGCAGCTTCCTGCTCATCGACAGCGCCTCGGGTAACACGCTGGCGGCCGGGTTGGTCGGCGATGCCCTGTCGGCGGTCGAACTCAACGCCACCCTGGGGGCCTGAGCCGGTGGCCCCCACCCTGCTGGCCGTGGCCCACGGCAGCCGTGACCCCCGCTCGGCGCAGACCATGACCGCGCTGATGGACGTGGTCGCCGCCGCCCGCCCCGACCTGGACGTCCGACTGAGCTTCCTCGACCTGGCCACCCCCACGCTGGGCCAGCAACTTGCGGCGCTGAACCTGGAGGGGGTGCGCGAGATCGTCGTCGTGCCACTACTGCTGGGCCGGGCGTTTCACGCCGACGTCGACGTGCCTGAGGCGGTGGCGCAGGCGCGCACCTACCATCACGGCTTGCACGTGTCGGTGGCCGACGTGCTCGGCGCTGACCCGCGCATCGTGGGGGCGATGCTGGACCGGCTCGGCGAAGCCGGAGCTGACCTCGCCGATCCCGAGCTGGGTGTGGTCCTGGCCGCGGTCGGCAGCTCCCGGGCGGCCGCCAACCGCGCGCTGCACCAGGTGGCCGCCGCCTTGCCGGTGCCCCGCTCCACGGTGGCGTTCGCCACGGCTGACCCGTCGGTCGCCGACGCGGTAGCGCAGCTGCGCCACCATGGAGCCCGCCGGGTGGCGGTGGGGTCGTGGTTCCTGGCGCCGGGACTGTTACCGGACCAGGTGCGCCGGGACGTCGCTGGGTGCGCGCCGGGCTCGGTGGTGGCACCGGCGATCGGCGCACACCCGGCGCTTGCCCGGGTGGTACTGGACCGGTACGACGCCGCCACCGCGCGCCAGGCTGTGCCGGAGTTCTCCCTGGCCAACTAGCGTCGCGCGCATGCCTGACACCGAGCTGGTCCACCTGAGCTGCGCCGACGGGGTAGCGACCATCACCCTGGACTCCCCCGCCAACCGCAACGCGCTCTCCGCTCCGTTGCGGGCGCAGTTGCAGGCGTACCTGTCCATCACCGCCACCGACGACGCCGTGCGGGTGGTGGTACTCCAGCACACCGGTCCGGTGTTCTGCGCGGGGATGGATCTGACCGAAGCCCGTGCTGGTGGGACCAACACGAAGGGCATCAGCGAGTTCCCGGCGATTCTGCAGTCCATCCTGGCGCATCCCAAGCCAGTGATCGCCAAGCTGGCTGGCCCGGCTCGAGCCGGCGGGGTGGGCCTGGTGGCGGCCTGCGACCTGGCGGTCGCAGCGGACACCGTCACCTTTGCCTTCACCGAGGTGCGCATCGGCGTGGTGCCAGCGGTCATTTCGGTTACGGTGCTGCCCCGCATCAGTCCCCGCGCGGCACAGGAACTGTTCCTCACCGGTGAGGTCTTCACCGCCGAACGGGCCGCCCAGATCGGGCTGCTCACCGCCGCGGTGGACCCAGCCGCCCTCGACCGGGAGGTGCAGCGTTACGTCATGGCGCTGACGCAGGGGGCACCGGCGGCGCTGGCGCGGACCAAGGCTCTGCTGGCGGAGTCTGCTGGTCAGGACCTGAGCGCCCGCTTCGCGGCGATGCTGGAGTTGTCGGCGGCGTTCTTCGCCTCCCCCGACGCGCAGGAGGGGATGGCAGCGTTCACCGAGAAACGCCAGCCCAGTTGGGTCCCGGTCAGGCCAGCCTGATCAGGTACGCCACCGCGACCAGCAGCAGCAACGCGACCAGCGCGACCCGGATGCGCGTGCTGGGCTTCACCGCCACCAGCCTAGGCATCCGCCCCGGTGCGCACCCGGGGGGTCGGCGTGGGCGCCAATGCCACGGTGAACAACCCGGCGATCGCTGCGCCCGCGATGACGAGGGTCGTCGGTGCCTGCAGCAGGGCTGCCGCCGATGCGGTCAGCACTGCCGAGACGACCGGGCGGACGAACCCCGTCGGTGCCTGGGCCGACAATCGTGCCCCGAGGTACACCCCGGGCAAGGCGCCGAGCAACAGCGCCACCGTCAGCGTCACCTGCACCTCACCGAAGAGCAAGTGCCCCAACGCCGCCGCGCCGACCAGCGGGATGGCCGCGACGATGTCGGTACCCACCAGGCGCGCCGACGTCAGCCTCGGGTAGGCAAGCACCAGCAGCCCGATAATCAGCGAACCGGCCCCGACCGACGTCATCCCCACCGCCAGTCCCCCGACTACCCCGATACCCGCCGTGACGGCCGGTCGCACCACCAGCGGGGCGTCCACGCTGGCACCGCCGGACCGGCGGTCCAGCAGCAGCCGAATGAGCGAGGCGAGCACCGATACCACCAGCATCGCGCCGATGAGGACCGTCAGGTGGCGCTGCACGGTCTCCGAACGCCCGAGGCGCCCGACCAGGATCGCCCCGAGGAACCCGGCGGGCACCGCCCCGAACGCCAACCACCCGACCAGCGCCAGGTGCACGGTGCCGCGCCGCACGTGCACCACAGCCCCGATCGGCTTCATCGCCAGGCTGGTGACCAGGTCGGTGGAGACTGCGGCCAGCGGCGGCACACCGAACACCAGCACCAACGCCGGGGTGAGCAGGGCACCCCCACCCATGCCGGTGAGCCCGACGAGGACACCGACCAACAGGCCGGTGAGGGACAGAGCGGGATCGAACGTCACGTCGGATCGTCGATTCTGTGCGGCCGGCCCGGCGGGCTGGGCGTTGGTCGGAGTCAGTGAGCCCCGGAACAACCACCACCACTGCACAGCCGCATCAGGTCGACGTGTAGACGCCGGACCAGTGCGACGGACATGCCGCTATTTTGACTTTGTCGACCGATTTAGTCAACAACATGCCCTCTCGGCGCCTCAGTCCGGCATGCTGGGGTGGTGCAGATCTCAGCGCGGGCCGACTACGCATTACGCGCCACGTGCGTGCTCGCGGCAGCCCCAGCCGACTGCGTGGTCAAGGCCGACGATATCGCCGCCGCCCAGGACGTGCCCCGCACGTTCCTCGACGCCATATTGGCGGACCTGCGCCGGGGTGGTCTCGTGATGAGCAGGCGCGGACCCGATGGCGGGCATCGGCTCAGCCGCCCGGCCACCGACATCACCGTCGCCGACGTCGTGCGGGTGGTGGACGGCCCGTTGGCGCTGATCCACGGCCACCGTCCGGAGACGCTGGCCTACCGCGACCCGGCCGCACACCTGCAGGACGTGTGGGTGGCGGTGCGGGCTTCGTTGCGCGCGATCATGGAACTCACCACCGTCGCCGACGTCGTGGACGGCACCCTGCCGGTAAGCGTGCGCGCGCACACCGGAGACGACCGGTCGTGGTCGTCGGTGTGGCCGCCGCCCGGGCACTGACGCGGCCCGGCGGGCTCAACCCGGCTGGTCGGCATCGTCGCTGCGACGGCCGCCAGCCTTGGTCAGCAGCGCGGACATGAAGCCGACGGCACCGTCGACGCCCCTCGCTGCGAGCGCGCACAGCGGGGTGACCACCACGAGCACCAGGACAACTTGGGCGAGGAAGGGCAAGCCGGTGGTCCACAGCTCAACCCCGTCCCACCACCGCGCCACTGATTCCACGACCCGACACTAACCGCGGGTGGATAAGGTCGGGTCATGTTTGCCGTGTACGCAGCCGAGCCCGACGCCGACAACCCGCTACAGGCCCTGCGGGTCGGTGAGCGTGATGCCCCCACCGTGCCGGAGGGCTGGGTCGTCGTCGACGTCCGGGCTGCCAGCCTGAACATGCACGACCTATGGACCCTGCGCGGGGTGGGGATCAAGGCCGAGCAGTTCCCGATGATCCTGGGCTGCGACGGCGCGGGCACCCTGTCCGACGGCAGTCAGGTGGTCTTGCACTCGGTGATCACCTCCCCGGGCTACGTTGGGGAGGAGACCTTAGACCCCAAGCGCACCCTGCTCACCGAGAAACACCAGGGCACCTTCGCCGAGCAGGTCATCGTGCCCGCCCGCAACGTCGTTGCGCTGCCGGAGGGTTTCACCTTCAGCCAGGGTGCGGTGATGGGCACCGCCTGGCTGACCGCCTACCGCATGCTGTTCGTCAAGTCCGGCCTGCGGCCGGGTCAGACGATCCTGGTGCAGGGCGCCTCCGGCGGGGTGTCCACTGCGTTGATCCAGTTGGGGGTGGCTGCCGGGTACCGGGTCTGGGTGACCGGGCGCACTGAAGCGAAACGGGAACTGGCGCAACGCCTGGGCGCCCACGCCACCTTCGACAGCGGTGCCCGGCTGCCCGAGCGGGTGGACGGGGTGTTCGAGACGGTAGGCAAGGCCACCTGGGGGCACTCGATGCGGTCGTTGCGCCCCGGTGGGGTGATCGTCGTGTCCGGTTCCACCAGTGGTCCGGATGCCAACGCCGACCTGCAGCGACTGTTCTTCCTGCAGCTGAAGGTGATCGGCTCCACCATGGGCACCAAGGAGGAGCTTGCCGACCTGCTCAGCTTCTGCACCATGACCGGGGTCCGGCCCGAGATCGGCTTGGAGCTGGACATGACGCAGGCCGAGCAGGGTCTGCGCGCGATGCTCGAGGGCGACACCGCCGGCAAGATCGTCCTCACCCGGTGAACGCCCCGGCCATCCCGCCGCGGCGCAGTAGCTTCCCGCCGATCGCGGACTACGCCTTCCTCTCCGACTGCGAGACCACCTGCCTGATCGCGCCCAATGGCGCGGTGGAGTGGATGTGCATGCCGAAACCGGACTCCCCCAGCGTTTTCGGCGCGATTCTGGACCGCAGCGCCGGGCACTTCCGGTTGGCGCCGTACGGGGTGAGCGTGCCCGCTGCCCGCCGCTACATGCCCGGCAGCCTGATGGTGGAGACCACGTGGCAGACCGACACCGGGTGGATCATCGTCCGCGACGCGTTGGTGATGGGGTCCTGGCACAACACCGAGGAACGCTCGCACACCCACAAGCGCACCCCCACCGACTGGGACGCCGAGCACATGCTGCTGCGTACCGTGCGCTGCGTCAGCGGCACCGTGGAACTGGAGGTGAGTTGCGAGCCGGCCTTCGACTACCACCGCAGCGGCGCCCACTGGTCCTACACCGGGCCCGCCTATGGGGAGGCGGTGGCCGTCTGTACCGCCGACGACGACCCGACCGCCCACCCGACCCTGCGCCTGACCACCGACCTGCGGCTGGGGTTGGAGGGCCGGGAAGCCCGGGCTCGCACCCGCATGGTCGAGGGACAGGACGTGTTCGTGGCGCTGAGCTGGTCGGAACTGCCTGCACCGCGGGACTTCGGCGAGGCCGCGGCGAAGATGTGGCAGACCTCGGAGTGCTGGCGGCAGTGGATGGCAGCCGGCCAGTTCCCCGACCACCCGTGGCGGGCCTACCTTCAGCAGAGTGCGCTGGCGTTGAAAGGTCTGACGTATGCCCCCACCGGGGCGCTGCTCGCGGCGTCGACCACGTCGTTGCCGGAAACCCCTGGTGGGGAACGTAACTGGGACTACCGTTACGCCTGGGTGCGGGACTCCACGTTCGCGTTGTGGGGGCTGTACACCCTGGGTCTGGACCGGGAGGCCAACGACTTCTTCGGCTTCATCAGCGACGTGACCGCAGCGGAGAACGGCAGCGTCCACCCGCTGCAGGTGCTGTACGGGGTCGATGGCAAGCGCACGCTCACCGAGTCCACCCTGGATCACCTTTCCGGTTACGACGGGGCACGACCGGTGCGCATCGGCAACGGTGCGTACAACCAGCGCCAGCACGACATCTGGGGAACGGTGCTGGACTCGGTGTACCTGCATACCCGGTCGCGCGAGCAGGTGCCGGAGTCGTTGTGGCCGTTGCTCAAGGCTCAGGTCGAACAAGCGGTGGAGCATTGGCGCGAACCCGACCGCGGTATCTGGGAAGTCCGGGGGCAGCCGCAGCATTTCACGTCGTCGAAGCTGATGTGCTGGGTGGCACTGGACCGCGGGGTCAAGCTGGCCCAGTTGCACGGTGAGGACGACTACGCCCAGAAGTGGCAGGTGATCGCCGAGGAGATCCACGCCGACATCTGCGCGAACGGGGTGGACTCCCGTGGCGTCCTCACCCAGGCCTACGGTTCGGACAACCTGGATGCCTCGCTGCTCCTGGTCCCCCTGCTGCGCTTCCTGCCCGCCGACGACGCGCGGGTGCGGGCGACGGTCCTCGCGATCGCTGACAAGCTCACCGAGGACGGCCTGGTCCTGCGTTATCGGTCCGAGGAGACCGACGACGGCATGACCGGTGCCGAGGGCAGCTTCACCATCTGTTCGTTCTGGCTGGTCTCGGCGCTGGTGGAGATCGGCGAGCTCGAACGGGCCCGGCACCTATGCGAGCGGCTGCTCAGCTTTGCCAGCACGCTGCTGCTGTACGCCGAGGAGATCGATCCTCGCACCGGCCGGCACTGGGGCAACTTCCCGCAGGCATTCACCCACCTCGCCTTGATCAACGCCGTGGTGCACGTCATCCGGGCGGAGGACGAACAGCAGGGCAGCTTCCAGCCGGCGCACGGCGCGCGGTGATCCTTCGTGGCGGCCTCACGTACGCCGACCGCGGTGGCCGCGCTCTGCTGCTGGACGTGCCAGTTCCCGACGATGCACTGGCGGCTCCCGCGGTTGAGCCCACTGCTGGCCAGCCACGGTTGCGACACCGCATCCCTAACCGTATCGGCGTTCTTGGACGCCCACCTGAGCTGAAACCCTGGGTTCCCGGGTGGTTCCGCGGGACCGTGCCGGACTGTCGATGTGCTCCACCACTGTGGGCCACTACTCAACCAGACCGGCCGGCTCTCGGTTGCGGGCTGGGCGGATCGGGTGGGCCCACGGCGTAGACATCAGCGAGTTCGGCGTGGTCCGCTCACGTACCCCAGGCATCGCCCGCCACCGACTGTCGACGACGAGCTTCCAAGTCAATGCCAGTCGCGACTAACGCCGATACCCGTTCTGGAGTTCTCCGATACCGAGGTGGTGGACGCGCGATGGCTGCGCGATGCACTGCTGCGGGTGGCCCTCGCCCACTCGGGTGGCGAGTCCCCCGCACCCGACGACCTAAAGATCATCAACGAGGCGGCCGCGGCCGCTGGTGCTCCATGGAGCACTGCGGCAATCGCTATAAAGTGCGGGCGCTGCGTGCCCGCCATTCTGAGGAAGGACGATCGAAATGCCCACTGGATTCACCAAGGACGTCGGTTGGCAGATCGGCGTATCCCGCACGCTGCCCCACCCCCTGCCTGTCGTCTGGGACTTCATCAGGAGCACCTGGCGAGCACCGACGGGCGCGAGCACCAGCGCGCGCCATAGGTGCGCATCATGGATCAGGTCGCCACCGCCCTCGATCGGCAGTGACGGCGGCGGAGGTTCCGTTGGCGGCGTGTCAGGGTAGCAGGGTGAACGCACCGACATGGGCTGGTCGCACGACCGTGAAATCGCGACGGTCAAGCGTGGCAATCTCCTTAACCCCCAACCGTTCAGCGGCAGCCACGACCGAAGCGTCGACGGTGCCGAGCGGCAGATCGCGATAGCGCACAACCAGCTCGGCGATTCGCAACCAATCGGCGACGGCGACCGGCTCCACGTGGAAAGCCCCACTGGCAAGATCGCCGAGGAAGCGGACCTCCGGCGCGACCCCCAAACGAGTCGCGAGGAGGTACGCGACCTCGGTGATAACGAGGGTCGGCACGATGAGCGGGCCGGAATGACTTTCGAGAAGCTCCAGTGCGGCTGCATGGTGTGCATCGTCGGAGTCGACGTAGGCGTACAGCGGCCCGGCGTCGACCACGAGTGCGGCTATCGCGGGGCCTCCGCCGCGAGAATCTCTTCGATGCGCTCGGAGACATCGCTGCGACCGCTCCGTCCAGCGCCGGCAGCGCCGAGACGGCGCCGGACGTGCGGGCCGCCGAGATATGCCTCGAGAGCCTCGCGGCTGATGTCGGCAATAGTTGTTCCTCTGCGCTTGGCCTCATGCCGTAGGCGACCATCGAGCCCGTCGGGGATCTTGACAGTGGTACGCCTCATGTATGCCAGCATACCTCGCGCTCCCGGACGACATCGTTTCCGTCGCTGAGCCAGGAGTCCCCGTAGGCGGATCGACGACCGGTCATACATGCCGGTGGTCACATACGTTGGTGGCTATGAAGCGAACGACGGTGTTTGCCGACGAGATTGACCTGGCGATCCTCAAGGATGCGGCCCGCCGCCAAGGTATCGCTGAGGCGGAACTGATTCGCGATGCCATCCACCTGGCAGCGATGGACAATCGAACATGGGCTCAACCGTTCTTTACCGCACTTAGGGCGCCCAGAGCGAGTCACGCAGCCCGGACGAGGCTTTAGAAGACGCCTGGCCGGAAAAGACCGAGGCCTACGAGCGGAATTAAGAGTACGGCCCCTTTGATCGTTATGGTAGCCGATACGTCGCGATTGCTGGCCGCTCTCGATGAGAGTCATCCGGACGGCGATGGCGCCCGCGAGATGCTGCGCACGGCTGGCACCTTGATCATTTCTCCGGTGCTACTCAGCGAACTGGACCACGTGGCGCGGCGTGTCCTCGGGCCCGACGCCGCCCACCAAGCCATCGACGACATCAGGCACTGGGTGCGGGCGGGCCGCGCAGTCCTGCCCGAGGTAACCGGCTCGTCGCAGTTGAGGGTGTATCTCATTCAGACAACGCGCGCGATCGGCCTTCTTCTAGAGCCTGCAGATCGAGCGCAGGCGTCCTCTGGCGAGATCAGGCCGGCAGCGTCAGCTCTGACCGCAGGATCCCCATCAGGACGATGTCCTCATATGCGCCCCGGACCCACGCATGCTCACGCAAGCGCCCCTCAACCACGAACCCCGCCTTCTCGTAGGACCGGAGCGCGCCGGTGTTCGACGCGATCGCCTGAAGATGGATGCGGCGCAGGTTGCGGCGTACGAACCCAAATTCGACGAGCTGCAGAATCGCTGCCGTCCCCACCCCGTGGCCGCGGGCCTCGGGCACCAAGGTGATCCCGGCCTCGGCGTGATGGGCGAACGAGTCGAACTCGAACAGTGACGCGCTGCCAACGGCCGCTCCATCGACGTCAACGACGAACGCCGCGGTTTGCTCCGATGCGTCGCTGTCGGCGGCGCGCGCGAGCCGCGCGTCGAACATCGCCCTGGTCAACGGTCTGGGTTCCGACGGGTTGCGCTCCTCCCAGCTGTCCAGATCGGCCGAGATGCGGAACATGATGTCGAGGTCGTCGTCGGTGCGGGTTCGCAGCGACACTGTGGGCACCTCAGGCATAGATGGCACCTTATCGAGGTTGGCCGGCTCATCGCACAAGAGTGTGTATTCGGGGTCTGAATCCGCCGGTGTCGTGTAGTGCTCTGGCGATGTAGTTGGTGAGGTTGCGTAAGCCGAGAGCGGTGCCGCGGAGGTGTTCGAGGCGACCGTTGATGGCCTCGGTGGGGCCGTTGCTGGTGCCGGGCCGGTCGAAGTAGGCCAGCACGTCGCCGGCGCGGCGGTGCAGGGTCCGGCCGAGGGTGATCAGCTCGGTCAGCGGTGTCGGCACCCCGGTGCTGATTGCGTCGATGACGGCCGTGAGGCGGCCTTGGCGGCGGTGCGGTCAGGGTTGCGGTAGGCGGTGACGATGCGCTGGTAGATGCCCCAGGTGGCCTCGACCTGAACGTGCGCCTCGTCGGCAAAGACAGCTTGCAGGCGGGCGTGCTGGCGGTCGGTGAGCAGCTCGGTGCCGGTCCGTAGGACCCGGCCGATTCCGTAGAGGGGGTCCCCGGTGCGCCCGCGGTGCCCGCAGGTGGCCTGCTGCAGGCGTTGGCGGCAGCGATCCAGGGCGTCCCCGGCCGGGGCAACGACGTGGAAGGGGTCCATCACCGCGACCGCGTCGGGCACGGCCTCGGCCGCGGCACTCTTGTAGCCGGTGAACCCGTCGATCGCCACGACCTCGACACCCGCCCGGCAGGCCGGGTTCTGCTGCTGCAGCCACGTGGTGAAGACCTGCTTGGATCGGCCGGGCACCATATCCAGCAACCGGGCCGGCCCGGTGCGATCACGCACCGGGGTCAGGTCGATGATCACGGTGACGAATCTGCCGCCGTAGCGGGTGTGGCGCCAGCAGTGCTCGTCGACGCCGAGCACCGACACCCCCTCCAGCCGGGTCGGATCGTCGACGAGCAGGGCTCGCCCGGCGGCCAGGACAGCGTCGTTGACCGTGTGCCAGGAGGCCCCGAGCGAGGCGGCGACCCGCGTGATCGACAGCCGGTCGATGACCACGGACTTCAGCAGCCACAGCACCGCCAAGCGCGACAGCTTCGCCCGCGGCGCCGCGGCCGCCGTCGTGTCCTGGCGCCACACGTGCCCGCACCGGGTGCAGCAGTAGCGGCGCACCCGGTTCTGCAGGACCGTCGGCCGCCAACCCAGGGGCACGTGAGCGAGCGTGCGAACGACGGTGTCGCGCGCAGCGCCTTCGGCGCCGCAGCGCTGACACCAGCTGTCGCGTTCTGTCGGGTAGTCGGGCCCGACGACCCGGCACGCGAGCACCGTGTGATCGTCGCGGACCTGTTGCGCGCACCCTCAACTGCGAAGAGCCAGGTAACGCCCGACATCCTCGATACGGCGCGAGCCGTTCGAACTCACTACCGCGATCTGGAACTCGATCTCGTCGACGCCGCGAATGTTCGGCGTCGCCGCCGAGTTCCGAACCAATGCCTTCCTGACTCTCGACCGCAGCGACTTCCGCGCTATCCGACCACTTACCGATCACCACGCCTTCCGGCTAATACCCGACGACGCCTGACACGGCGGTCAGCGTTGCCGCTCGATGCGGTCAGTCAGTGCCTCCCTGGCGACCCAGCGTGTATTTGTTGCTCATGGACGACTCCTGTACTGGCGGGGCATCACGTGAGGGACCAGCAAATACTCAGGTCGGCACCGCGATCACCTCAACGCAACCGGGCGGCGGCCGCCGCGATGGCTGACCGGGCCTCCTCGCCCAACGCAGCAACCAGTTGCGCGGCGGGCAGCGGGCGGGCCAGGGCATGGGTCTGCCCAGCCCACAACGACACCGGGCCGTCGTCGCCGGCGGCGGCGGCCGCTGCCCGCACCGGTTTTCCCGCGTTGTTCAGCTGCGGGTACGCCGCGGGCGGGCGATCACCACGCTCGTCGAGGAAGGCGTTGCGGACGCCGCGGGCTGGGCGCCCGGAGAAGGCGCGGGTGACGGCGGTCGCCCGGTCGCAGGACACGGCCGCCCGGTGCAGTGCGGTGGTGCCCGCCTCGGGACACAGCAGGAACGCGGTACCCAGCTGGGCCGCTGCGGCGCCGGCAGTCAGCACTGCCGCCACATCGGCCCCGGTGATCAGCCCGCCGGCGGCCACCAACGCCGGCGCCGGCCGGCGGCCGGCCAGTCCCGCGCTCACCTGCCGCTGCAGGGCCAGCAGGCCGGGTTGTTCGCTGACGTGGCCAGCCGGATCGCTGTTGCGGAAGGTGCCGCGGTGCCCGCCGGCCTCGAACCCCTGCACCACCAGCGCATCGGCGCCTACCTGAGCTGCCAGCACCGCGTCGTCCGGGGTGGTGACGGTGACCCACACCTCGCTGCCGACCCCCTGCACCGCGGCCACCACGTCGGCGGGCGGGCAGCCGAAGGTGCACGACACCACGGGCACCGGGTGCCCCAGCAACCAGTCCAGCTTCGCTGGGTAGTCGTCGTCGTCCCAGCGTGCCTCACCGCGACGCACGCCGTAGCGCGCCGCCCACCGATCCAGCGCCGCCAGGTGCTCACTCAGGTCCTCCTCCACCCGCTCGGTGGGCAGGAACAGGTTCACCCCGAAGACCCCGGCCGGCCGCACCCGGGCCACCTGGTCCGCCAGGGCGTCCACGCCGATCAGCGCACCCGCGAGGAAACCGAGCCCGCCGGCGCCACCGACCGCGGTGACCAGCTCCGGGGTGCTGGGGCCACCGGCCATCGGCGCGACCACGATCGGCACCGCCAACCCGGCGAGCACGGCGCTCATCGCTTCGGTTTGTCCCCGGCGGATTCCGAGGACAATGCGGCCACGAACGCCTCTTGGGGGACCTCGACCCGCCCGATCGTCTTCATCCGCTTCTTGCCTTCCTTCTGCTTCTCCAGCAGCTTGCGTTTGCGGCTGATGTCGCCGCCGTAGCACTTCGCGAGCACGTCCTTGCGGATGGCGCGGATGTTCTCCCGGGAGATGATCTTCGCGCCGATCGCGGCCTGGATGGGTACCTCGAACTGCTGCCGGGGGATGAGTTCGCGCAGCTTGCCGGTCATCCGGCCACCGTAGGAACCGGCGTTGTCCCGGTGCACGATGGAGGAGAACGCGTCGACCGCCTCCCCCTGCAGCAGGATGTCCACCTTCACCAGGTCGGCGACCTGCTCGCCGGCCTCCTCGTAGTCCAGGCTGGCGTAGCCCTTGGTGCGGGACTTCAGCGCGTCGAAGAAGTCGAACATGATCTCGCCCATCGGCAGCGTGTAACGCAGCTCCACCCTGGTTTCGGACAGGTAGTCCATGCCGCCGAGTTCGCCGCGCCGGCTCTGGCACAGCTCCATGATCGCGCCGATGTACTGACTGGGCGCGATCACCGTGGTCTTGACCACCGGCTCATGCACGGCCCGGACTTTGCCCTCCGGCCAGTAGGAGGGGTTGGTCACTACTGTCTCGGTGCCGTCCTCCAGCACCACCCGGTACACCACGTTCGGTGCGGTGGAGATCAGTTCCAGGCCGAACTCCCGCTCGAGGCGGTCCCGAGTGATTTCCATGTGCAGCAATCCCAGGAAGCCGCAGCGGAACCCGAAACCGAGCGCCACCGACGTCTCCGGCTCGTAGGCCAGGGCGGCGTCGTTGAGCCGCAGCTTGTCCAACGCGTCGCGCAGCACCGGGTAGTCCGAGCCGTCCATCGGGTACAGCCCGGAGTAGACCATCGGCTTCGGGTCCCGGTAGCCGACCAGCGGCTCGGTGGCACCCTTGCGCGCCGACGTCACGGTGTCGCCCACCCGGGACTGGCGCACGTCCTTGACGCCGGTGATCAGGTACCCCACCTCACCGACGCCCAGGCCCTCGCTGGCCTGCGGCTCCGGGGAGATGATGCCCACCTCGAGCAGCTCGTGGGTGGTCCCGGTGGACATCATGGTGATCTTCTCCCGGGGCGTGATGCGCCCGTCCACCACCCGGACGTAGGTGATCACCCCGCGGTAGGCGTCATAGACCGAGTCGAAGATCATCGCGCGGGCGGGGCCTTCGGCGACACCCACCGGGGCCGGCACCAGGCGCACCACCTCATCGAGGAGTTCCTTCACGCCCTGACCGGTCTTACCCGAGACTCGCAGCACATCCTGCGGCTCGCAGCCGGTGATGTGCGCGATCTCCTGCGCGTAACGGTCGGGGTCGGCGGCGGGCAGGTCGATCTTGTTCAGCACCGGGATGATGGTGAGGTCCTTCTCCATCGCCAGGTACAGGTTCGCCAAGGTCTGCGCTTCGATGCCTTGGGCCGCGTCCACCAGCAGCACCGCGCCCTCGCACGCCTCCAACGCCCGGCTGACTTCGTAGGTGAAGTCGACGTGACCGGGGGTGTCGATCAGGTGCAGCACGATCTCGGTGCCCTCCACCACCCAGGGCAGCCGGACGTTCTGGGCCTTGATGGTGATGCCGCGCTCCCGCTCGATGTCCATCCGGTCCAGGTACTGCGCGCGCATCTGCCGGGGGTCGACGACGCCGGTCAGCTGCAGCATCCGGTCGGCCAGGGTGGACTTGCCGTGGTCGATGTGGGCGATGATGCAGAAGTTGCGGATGCGCTCCGGCGGGGTGAACGTCTGGTCGGCGAAGCTGGGCACTCGGCTCCCTGAGGTGAGGGCGGGTTGACCCCCATCGTCCCACGCGTCCGTACCCTGACCCGACGTGGCGATCGTGTGGAACTCCATCGGGCGGGCTCTGGGTCGGTTGGCGGTCCGCCAGGGTCCCCGGCTGATGCGGCAACTGCAGGCTGGCAGGGCGACGGCGTCCGCGACGGGCACCGGGCGCCCGGTTTCGTTTAGGACCCGGCCCAGCGCCGAGCGTGCCCGGCGAGTGTCTTATGCCCCCGACCTGGACGGGCGGGCGGACCCGGGGGAGATCGTGTGGACGTGGGTGACCTACGAGGAGGATCCCAGCCGTGGCAAGGACCGTCCCGTGCTGGTCGTCGGTCGCGACGGCAGCGCGCTGCTGGGGTTGATGCTGTCCAGTCAGAGCTCGCGCGACGGGGACCGCGATTGGCTGGCGCTGGGCCCCGGGCAGTGGGACAGCGAGCGCCGACCCAGCTGGGTTCGCCTGGACCGGGTGCTGGACGTGCCCGAGGACGGCATCCGCCGCGAAGGCGCCGTGCTGGGCCGGGCACGCTTCGATGCGGTCGCGGCCCGGTTACGCGCCGAGCACGGCTGGAGCTGAGCGGCTGGAGTCGGTCAGGGATCGGGCCCAGCCGGGTGATCTCCACAACCACGTCCAGAGCGGGGGACCCGCCGGCGGAGTAGATGCCCTTCAGGGGCGGAACGTCGTGTAATCGCGGCCAACGCCTGGACCGCCGAGGCGTGCACCCCGGTGGTGCCCGCAGCACCTCGTGCAGCGATCCGGTCGCCGACCAGCTGCGCCCAGCTGATCGGATCACACCGGCCATCCTGGCCGACGTCCGAACCGCCGTGCACCCCAGGTCAACAGCGTCATATGGACGTAACAAGCTGGATGACGAGTGAGGCGGCGAGCACACCGGACAGGGCGAGGAAGACCCTGCGCACAAAGGCCGACCCTCGACGTATCGCGACTCGCGCACCGAGCGTGGCACCGGCGACGTTGGCCACCGCCATGCTCGCGCCCACACCCCAGACCACGTACCCGGCGGGGACGAAGTAGACCAACGCCCCCAGGTTGGTGGCGACGTTGACCAGCTTCGCGGTCGCCGAGGCAGGAAGGAACGCGTAACCGGCCACGCCGACCAACCAGAACACCAGGAACGACCCGGTACCGGGCCCGGCGAGCCCGTCGTAGGCGCCGATCAGCGCACCGCCGGCAACCATCACGCCCAACCGCGTCCGCCGCGGCAGTCGCGTGCCCTCCAGCAGGCCGAGGTCCCGCACCCGCAGGGTGTAGAACCCCACACCGAGCACGGCCACCAGCACCACCACCCGCAATGCCGTCGCCGGTAGCACGCTGGCGAAGGCGGCCCCCGTCATCGAACCGGCGAATGCCGCCACTGCCATCAGCCCAGCTGCCCGCCAGTCAACGCGGGTACCCCTGGCGTAGGTCGCCGTGGCGGCTGCGGTGCCGACCACGGAGGCCAGCTTGTTGGTGGCCAACGCAAGCACCGGTGCGCCGGGCAGCAACAGCAACAACGCCGGCAACTGCACCAGACCGCCACCACCAACCACGGCGTCCACCGCACCCGCCGCAAATGCCGCCACCAGCAGGATCACCAACGCCAACAGGGTGACCTGCGAGAAGCCTGGCCAGCCCAACGGTGTCAGCATCAGCGCAGTTTGAGTGATCCCGGCGCACACTGCTAATCTTTGAGGTCGGCGCGGGCGCAGGCCAGCAGGCCCGGCACTGCGCGCGTCTCGTTCGACGAAGTTTTCCCCGACCTACACGACCAGAGGGTGCACGCGTGGCCAACATCAAGTCCCAGGTGAAGCGGATCCGCACCAACGAGCGTCGCCGGCTGCGTAACCAGTCGGTGAAATCCGCGCTGCGGACCGCGATCCGGCAGTTCCGCGAAGCCGTCGCCGCCGGCGACAAGGAGAAGGCTGGCCTGACCCTCGTCGAAGCCAGCCGCAAGTTGGACAAGGCAGCCGGCAAGGGCGTCATACACCGCAACCAGGCCGCGAACAAGAAGTCGGCGATGACATTGGCCGCCAACAACCTCTGAGGTCAGCCTGAGCGCGGGGCATGTGCGCCCGAGCGCAGGGCGACGATTTCGCTGACAGCGTGCTCCACGGCGTAACCCGAGTCAGCTGCGCCGCCCTTGACGTCGGCGTTCAGGGTGGCGACGACCCGCAGCGCCGCGCGCACCGTGTCCGGTGACCACCCACGTGCCTGGGCCTGCGCCTTCTTGACCTTCCACGGTGGTAACCCAAGCTCGCCAGCCAGCCGGAACGGGTCACCCCGGCCCGCCGCGCCCACCCGGGCGATGGTGCGCATCGCGTCGGCCAGCGCGTCAGCCACCAGCACGTCGGCAACTCCCCGGTGCACCGCCCACCGCAGCGTCTCCAGCGCCGCGGCCCGATCCCCGGACACCGCGGCATCTGCCACATCGAACCCGCTGATCTGCGCTCTGCCCTGGTGGTAGCGGCGCACGGCGGCGACGTCCAGGTGTCCACCGGTGTCCGCCACCAGTTGGGCACAGGCAGCGGCCAGTTCACGCAGGTCCGAACCCACCGCGTCGATCAGCGCGAGCACGGCCTGCTCTGCTGATCGGGCGCCCGCGGCACGCAGTTCAGCGCGGACGAAAGCCGCCAGCTCTCCCGATCGCAACGAGCCAGCCGCGTGGCTGACCGCCCCGGCGCCCCGCAGTGCGTCGAGCAGCGCCTTGTTCTTGGCGCCCCCGGAGTGCAGCACCACCAAAGTCGCCCCGTCCGGGGGGTCGCTGGCCGCCGCAGCGAGCAGCGCCGCCGCGTCCTTGCCTGCCTCGTGAGCGGCGGCCAGCACCACGACCCTGGCCTCGGCGAACAGCGACGGGCTGAGCACCTCGGCCAGTTCCGGTCCGGACATGTCGCCCGCTCGTCGGCGCTGCACGTCCGCACCCGGAGCGGCGGTGCGGACGCCGGCGATCACCGACGCCACCGCCCGCTCCACCAGCAACTCCTCGTCGCCGATGACCAGGTGCAGGGCGGGGTTGTCGCGGGTCGGTGCAGGCACGTCTGCGATCGTGCCACGCCGGGCAGACACGACGAGCCCGTCACGGCGGTGGCCGCGGATCCCCCCGCGCCACCACCACCGGGCCGTCGGAGCCCGCCGCCACCGCGACGTCGCCAGAGGTGTCGGTGCGATGCACGGTCACCCCCGCTGACGTGAGGCGCGCCAGCACACCGGGATTGGGGTGCCCGTAGGTGTTTCCCGCCCCGACGCTGATCACGGCTAGTCGCGGTGCCACTGCGTCGAGGAACTCCGGCACCGAGAACCGCGAACCGTGATGGGGCACTTTGAGAACGTCGGCTCGCAGATCGATCCCACTGGCCAGCAGGGCCGCCTGCGCGGCAAGTTCCACGTCGCCGGACAGCAGCAGTCGACCGGCCGCGGTCTGCGCCGCCAGCACCACCGACGCCTCGTTCAGCTCGGTGCCCGGGTCGCTGCCCAGCGTGCGTGGTGGCGGACCACGCGGCGCCAACACGTCCAGCGTCAACGCCGGCCACTGCAGCTGCTGACCCGCAGTGAGGTCCACCACCGGTACCCCCGCGGCCGCGGCGACGGCTTGCACGCGTGCCAGGCTCTCCGCGGGCAGGTGTAGCGGCCCGACCGCTACCGCGCCGACCTGCCGGCCGCGTAGCACCCCGGCGAGTCCTCCGACGTGGTCGGCGTGCAGGTGGGTGAGGATCACCAAGGGCACCTCGCGCACCCCGAGCCGGTCCAGGCAGGCACCCACCGCGTCCGGTTCCAACCCGGTGTCCACCAGCACCGCCCGCCCGGCGCCCGCCGCCAAGGCAACGGCGTCACCCTGACCGACGTCGCAGGCCACCATCACCCAGCCCGGTGCCGGCCACCCGGGGGTGACGACCCGGGTGGGCACCCACACCAACCCCACCCCCACCAGAACGGCTACCCCCACGCCCCGCACGGCCGCGCTGCGGGCCAGCACCAGTCCGAGCACCGTGACAGTCGCTAGGGCGAGAGCGCCTTCGACACCGCCGGGCACCGTCATCACCGCGCCGGGCAGGGCCGCAGCCCAGTGCCCGACCTGCACCAGCCACCACACCGGCGCCCCGCTCAACCGGATGAGCTGTACGCCGAGTGGCTCCCACACCGCCAACACCACGGTGGCAAGAACCCCCAGCACGGTGGCCGGCCCGACTGCGGGCGCAGCAAGCAGGTTGGCAAGCACGGCAACCAGGCTCAGCTGCCCGGACAGCCCGGCCACCACCGGCGCCGTGACCAGCTGTGCGGCCGCTGGCACCGCCAGCAGCTCGGCCATCCCGGCGGGGACACCGCGCCGGCGCATCGCCGCCACCCACCCTGGGGCGGCCAGCACCAAGGCCCCGGTGGCCAGCACCGACAGCAGGAACCCCACGTCCAGGGCGAGCGCCGGACTTACCGCCAGCAGCACCAGCACCGCGCCGGCCAGCGCTGGCACCGCCTGCCTGCGGCGAGCGGTGATTAGGGCCAGCAGGGTGACGGTGCCCATCACCGCCGCGCGCAGGACGCTGGGCGAGGGCCGAGCCAGCACCACGAAACCCACCAGGGCGAACCCGGCCAGCACCGCCGACACCCGTGGGCCGGCGCCGAGCAGGCGCACCAGCAGGAGCACGGCACCGATGACGATGGTGATATTCGTGCCCGAGACCGCACTGAGGTGCGTCAGCCCCGCCGAGCGGAAGTCCTCCTGCAGCGGGACAGGTAGTGCCGACGTGTCTCCCACCACCAGTCCAGGCAGCAGTCCCGCTGAGTCCGCGCCCAGCGTTCGGGCGGCTGCACCGCGCAGCCCATCCCGCAACGAACCCGCGGCACGTTGCGCGCCGGGGGGCTGCCCCAGCAGCTCAGGGGCACCCTTCGCGGTCAGCGTCGCGACGGACAGGTCCTGACGTTGGGGAGGCGCCGCGGTGGCCCGCACCCGCACCTGCTGACCGGGCAGCAACCCGGTCCAGCCCTGCGCCGGGGCGAGCAGGGTCACCGCACCGCGCAGCCGAGCGTGCTGTGCGTCCGCCCGCAGCTCACCACGCACCAGCACCCGCTCGGACGCACCAGGCAGCACCGCACCGCGCAGCACTCTCGGGTCGTCGGTGAGGACCAGTTCGTATACCGCCGAGCCCGCCGTCGCGGCCGTCAAGGGATGGGTCGAGACGGCGTGAGTCCGCAACGCAGTAGCAGCGGCGAAACCGGCAAGCACCACCAGGACGGCGAGCAGGCCAGCCGCCCAACTGCGCTCGCGCCAGCGCGCGAACACCCACCCCGCCGCGACCCCGGCCACGGCCGACAACCCGGCGGCGACCTGCCAGCCGGTGAGCAATCCGAGCCCGACCGCCGCCCACGCGGCCAGCGCCGGCCCCACCAGACGCACGTCCGGCGGCGCCGGGTCCGCACTCACACCCGCACCAGGTCTTTGAGCTGCGCGTAGCGTGCGTCACCGATCCCGGACACGTCATTGAGCTGTGCGACGTCGGTGAAGCCCCCGTTCTCGGTGCGCCAGTCCACGATGGCCTGCGCCATCACCGGGCCGACCCCGGGAAGCGCGTCCAGCTCCGCCACGGTGGCCTTGTTCAGGTTGATCGCCCCGCCGGGTGCACCCGGCCCAGACGCCGGCGCGGCCGCGGCGCCGGCGCCGCTGACCGGGTTGCCACCGACCCCCACCAGCACCTGTTCACCGTCGGTCAGCCGCTGCGCCAGGTTTAACGCCAACAGGTCGGTACCCGGCAAAGCCCCGCCGGCGGCGGCGAGGGCGTCGGCTACCCGGGCTTCGGCTGGCACGGTGACCAGACCGGGTTTCACCACAGCACCGGCCACGCTGACGACGAGCTGCTGCGGAGGCGGTGCAGAGTTGGCGGTGGTCGGCACCGCCACCACCGGCAACGCCGGAACCGGCTGGGGTATCGGGCGATCGCGCCAGACCCCGACAGCGGCCAGCACGGCCGCCGCGGCGGCAACCCCGGCCAACGCGATTGCCCCCCGCGGGCGGGGATCGGTGCGGGCGCCACGCCAGGACGCCGGTAGCCACCGTTGACGCCAGCCCCGCGGGTGCGGTAGCGCTGGTTCGACAGCGGGTTCGACGACGGCGGGTTCGGCGGCGGGTTCGGCGGCGGGTTCGACGACGGCAGGTTCGGCGCGGGGCACAAACGGTGACGTTAGGCACCGCCCGCGACAGCCATGCCGGATTCGTGGCCCGGTGTGGACAGCTCAGCTCGGTGTGGATAACCCAGCCGGCTCGTGGTGCCCGCAACGGCACGGGTAGGTCGGCTCCACTACCGTTCCCGGGTTGCCGACGCGGCCGGGTCCCGTTCGCGTCGTACCTGTGCGACGACGGCGTCGGCGACCGCCCGGTGCGCTTGCCAACCCCAGTGCAGCCCATCGGGGTTGCCGTGCCCACCCAGGACGTGCTCGCCAACCAGCGCCTTCAAGTCCACCATCGGCACTCCGGTTCGCGCCGACCACTCCCGCAACGCGCGCTCGGCTGCCGGGCGCCCAGAATGCATGCCGCCGTAGCTGGGGCTGCGGTGCACCGAGGGCAGCGTGGCGAGGACGGCAAGTTCCGGCCGCAGGGCGTGCAGCGCGGCCCGGCAGCGCTCCAGGTAATGCACCGACAGCCGCGGCGGCAAGGCCACCGGCCAGCCCAGCCGCGCTAGCCCCGGTTGGGACCGCAGATAGGCGCTGCGCACCGCCCGCCGCAGGGCAGGTGGGCGCAGGTAGCGCAACTCCTCGCGCAGCGCGGTGGGCAACGGCGAGGGCAGGGTGTCCATCCCCCCGACAGCCAGGACCACCGCGGCTGCCTGCGGGATCGCAGCCCACACCCTGGGGTCCTGGGTCATCGCCCACCAGGCGTCCCTGCTGGTCCACCCGATCCGGGCCACCAGCTCACAGCGCCACCCCAGCGCACCGGCGGCCAGCACCGGCCAAATGCGTGTATCGTCGGCGGGGTGGGCCCGTTCGGGGCCGTGGTGGGCGAGGCTGTCGGCGATGACGAGCAACACTGGCTGTTCGGTCACTGCGCCCGTTCTGTGTAGCCGGGCACGTTCCAGGCCGCGAGCCGCCAGCCGGGCCGCCCGTCGACCTGGCGGGCGACGAGCTCGGCCCAGGCCGTGTTGTGCAAGCCCCCGATCGTCGACCACCGGGAGACGGGCATCTCCAGCATTCGGGCGGTCAGCGCGGCGATCAGCCCGCCGTGTGCCACCACCACCACGGTCCCGGGCTCTGCACCAAGTTCGGTGACCACCTCGAGTGCGCGGGTGGCCACCTCGACCTTGCTCTCTCCCCCCGCCGGGGTGTACTCCGCGTCCGACCGCCAGGCCGCGAGACCCTCCGGGTCGTGTTCGGTGACCTGGGCGCGGGTCAGACCCTGCCACTGCCCCAGGTGGGACTCGCGTAGCCGTACGTCGTAGCGCACAACCACCCCCGCGGTCTCGGCGATCACCGCCGCGGTGTCCGCGGCGCGGCGCAGGTCGGAGGAGATCACCACCCGGGGTTGCCGCGCGGCCAGCACCGGGGCCACGGCGCGAGCCTGCGCCCGGCCCCGGTCGTTGAGCGCCACGTCGAGCTGACCCTGCATCCGCTGCCCGGCGTTGTGGTCGGTCTCCCCGTGGCGCAACAGCAGCAGCCGGTAGCTCATCGGCTCGCGCTCATAGGCCTTTAAGCAGTTGGTTGAGCCGTTGCGTCTCGGTGAGGTCCCTGGTCTGCGCATCGGAGCTGGCCAGCTGGTCGGCGGGGGTGTGAGCGGCGGCGTCGAACGCGATCACCGGGCAGTCCTTCCACAACCGCTCCAGGCCGTAAAAGCTGCGCTCCTGCTCATGCTGCACGTGCACCACCACGTCGACGAAGTCCAGTAGCACCCAGCGTCCCTCGCGGGTGCCCTCCCGCCGTACCGGCTTCACCCCGTGGGCCCGCATCTTCTCTTCGATCTCGTCGACGATCGCACCGACCTGGCGTTCGTTGGACGCCGAGGCGATGACGAAGCAGTCGGTGATCACCAGCTGCTCGGAGACGTCCAGGATGGTGACGGCGCTGGCGAGCTTCTCGGCGGCCGCGGCGGCAGCGACCAGCGCGGCCTCGCGGGCGGAGTCGGTAGCGGTCATGGGGTGGGCTCCTGATGCCGTGGTGCAGGGTCGGACGTGCGGACAGATCCGTCGGGCCGGGGGGCGTCGTGCGGACGGTAGAGGTTGCGCTTGGAGATGTACTGCACCACACCGTCGGGCACGAGGTACCACACGGGGCGGCCCTGCACGGCCCGGGTGCGGCAGTCGGTGGAGGAGATGGCAAGTGCGGGGATCTCTATGAGGTCCAGCGCCCCCGCGGGCAACTGGGCCAGGTGCGCGGAGTCGAGCTCAAAGCCCGGCCGGGTGACCCCCACGAACTGGGCAAGGTCGAACAGGTCCTGCATCCGATGCCAGGACAGAATCGCCGCCAGTGCGTCGGCCCCGGTGATGAAGTAGAGCTGAGTGCCGGGGTGCTGGGCACGCAGGTCGCGCAGGGTGTCCACCGTGTAGGTGGGCCCCACCCGGTCGATGTCCACCCGGCTGACCGAGAATTGCGGGTTGGACGCGGTGGCGATCACCGTCATCAGGTAGCGGTCCTCGGCCGGGCTGACCAGGCGGGGTTGCTTCTGCCACGGCGTTCCGGTCGGTACGAACACCACCTCGTCGAGGGCGAAGCGTTGGGCGACTTCGCTGGCGGCGACGAGGTGACCGTGGTGGATCGGGTCGAACGTGCCACCCATCACCCCGAGGCGACGCTGGCCTACCCGACTCATCACCGGACCAGGCTAGTGGCTGCGAACACGTCCCCCGGCCCGCGGTTCAGACCGGCAACAGGCGGGCGACGACGCCGGCGAGCTGCTCAGCATTGCGGCATTCGTGCATCGGCACCAGCGCGGCGTACCGATCGGCCGCCGAGTCCCCAGTTCCCCACTGCCCCTGGGGTTCGGGGTTGAGCCAGTGGGTATGGCGTGCGGTGGCCGAGAGCCGCCGCAGCACCGCCAGGTTGGGGTCGCGGTAATTGGTGCGCCCGTCCCCGAGCACCACCAGCGAACTCCGTGAGGTCAGCGCCGAACCGAAGCTCTCCGCGAACGCCCCGAGTGCGCTGCCGTAGTCGGAATGCCCGTCGAACGCCACCAGCCGGGCCTGCCGATTCATCGCGACCATGGCGTCGGCCAGGTCGGCCCCGGGGGCGAAGAACTCGGTGACCTCGTCGGTGGTGTCCACGAAGGCGAATACCCGCACCCGCGAGAACTGCTCGCGCAAAGCGCTGACCAGCAGCAGGGTGAAATGACTGAACCCGGCCACCGAGCCGGAGACGTCGCAGAGGATGACCAGCTCCGGCCGTCCCGGGCGTGGGCGGCGGCGTTGCAGATGCACCGGAACCCCACCGGTGGACATCGAAGCGCGCAGGGTCCGACGTAGGTCGATCGACCCGCGGCGGCTGCGACGCCGGCGGGCGGCCAACCGGGCCGCCAGTCGCCGAGCCAGTGGCGCGACGGTGCGGCGCAGCTCGACCAGCTCGTCGGAGCGGGCCCGCAGGAAGTCGACCTGCTCGGCGATCCGCGGCACGGCTGAGGCAGCTACCTTGTCCCGGCCAAGGTGTTCCGCGGTGCGCCGGCGGACCTCGTCCTCGGTGTCGCGGCGGAACTCGGCGATCCGTTCCTGAGCGGTGCGCCGGGCGATCTCGATGTCGAAATCCGACGCGTGCTCGGCGTCGTCAGCACTCCCCAGCAGCCCAGCCAGGATCTGGACCAGCAGGGTGTCGGGGGAAACGTCGCGCAGCGCCTGATACGTCGAGTAGGACTCCCCCGACCGGGTGCGGTAGCGGCCGAGCTGGGCGGCCACGGCGGCGGCCAGTGCTTGCGTGAGCTCGCGGGCCTCGGGCGATCCGTCGGCCAACAGGTCGGCGAGCAGTTCCCGGATAGCGTCGATGTCGACCTCGCCGTCGGCGTCCCGCGGCAGTTCCGTGTCGAGCCCCGGTGTGCTGGGGTCGCCAAGGACCCGGGGGAACCACAGGTCGAACAGGGTGTCGTAGGTACGACGGTGGGTGGGTCGGCGTAGCAGGGCGGCGGCAAGGCCCTCCCGCACCGCCTCGCGGTCGAGCAGGTTGAGCACCGCCAGCACCCGCCCCGCGTCCACCGTCTCCGCTGGGCCGACGTTGATCCCCCGGGCGCGCAGCGCCGCCACGAAGTCGACGAGGTGGCCGGGGATGCCATGCGGGGCGTACATCAGTGCGCACTCATCAGTTCAGCCGCAACTCACCGGCGGCGCGCAGCTGGTCGCTCTGATGCTTGAGCACCACCCCCAGCGTGGCCCGCACCGCGGTGTCGTCGAGGGTGTCGATGCCCAGCGCCAGTAAGGTCCGGCCCCAGTCGATGGTTTCCGCTACCGACGGCAGCTTCTTCAGCTGCATCCCGCGCAGCACCCGCATGGTGCGCACGAGCTGCTCGGCCAGGGCCTGCGGTAGGTCGGGAACCCGGCTGGCCAGGATCCGTCGCTCCAGTTCGGCATCGGGGAAGTCCAGGTGCAGGAACAGACAGCGGCGTTTGAGTGCCTCGCTGAGCTCCCGGGTCGCGTTGGAGGTGAGCAGCACGAATGGCTTGCGGGTGGCCACGATGGTGCCCAGTTCCGGCACGGTCACCGCGAAGTCGCTGAGTACCTCCAGCAGCAGCCCCTCGATCTCCACATCGGCTTTGTCGGTTTCGTCGATGAGCAGCACGGTGGGCTCTGTGCGACGGATGGCGGTGAGCAGCGGGCGGGTCAGCAGGAACTCCTCGCTGAACACGTCCTGCTGGGTCTGCTCCCAGTCCGCCCCGCCGCCGTGGTTGCCGGCCTGGATGCGCAGCAGCTGCTTGGCGTGGTTCCACTCGTACAGTGCGCGGGCCTCGTCGACGCCCTCGTAACACTGCAACCTGATCAGGCCCGAGCCGGTGGCCTCGGCGACCGCCCGGGCCAGTTCGGTCTTGCCGACACCCGCCGGACCCTCCACCAGCAGCGGCTTGCCGAGGCGGTCGGCGAGAAACACCGAGGTAGCGGTGGCCTTGTCGGCGAGGTAGCCGGTGCTGGCGAGCTTGTCCACCACGTCGTCGACGCCGGCGAACAGCGGCGGGGTGGTGGTCAGGGCACGATCCACGGGCTCACTCCTCGATGTGGTGAGCACTCATAATGCCGTGCCCACTAGGTCGGATCGGTAACGAGGTCGAGAACTGGCCCAGCTGCCCGGCCTCGTCTGGATTGTCTCTTGCGCCCGTTGCGGGGGCTCAGTATACTCGAACATACGTTCTGGTATTGGGGAGGGGGTGTGTGGTGTCGGGTTCGACCGTGGTGCGTGCGCTGCCGCCGGGTTCGCTGGACGCCCAGTTGGTGGCGGTCGTGGCGGGGTTGGCCGAGCAGGAACCCGCCGACCTGCCTGGCCCGGTCGCACTGGAACGCACCCGGCTGCTGCTGGCCGTCGGCGAACAACTCCGGGCCCTGGGCGCGCGGGCGTTGTCCGATGTGCAGACCCGGCAACTGTATGAGCTGGACGCCACCCCCACCACCAACGCGTGGGTCGCCGCCCAAGCCATCCCCGGGGTGAGCCGCCAGGAGGTGGCCCTGGCCCGCCGGCTGCAGTCGGTGCCCACCACCAGGGCCGAACTCATCGTCGGGCGGCTGTCCACGACGGCGGCCGCCGCTGTCGCCGCCGCCGTCGGCAAAGCCCGGGTGTTCCTGGACCGCCGAGACGGGCTCATCGACAACCTCCCCGCGGATGCGGTCCTGCACGGGGTGTGCGTCGACGGCATCACCACCCTGCTCGCCGAACACACCGGGGGCACCCCAGCCACCGACCCCGCCCACACCCAACTCCGCGCCGAACTCGAACAACTCCTCGCCACTGCCCCCACCCAGGTTGCTGCCCTGGAAGCGGCCCTGGTGCACTTCGCGCAACGCTGCCAACCGGGCCTGCTGCCCAGCAGCCTCACCCTGCTGCTCGACGCCCTGCTGCCCGCCCAGCACGAGGCCCGCGCCCGACGCGCCGACAACGAAGCCGGCCTGGAACTGCACCGCGACCCCACCGGCTCCGGGTGGACCCTGCATGGTCAGCTCGACACCGAAACCGGGGAACTCCTGCACACCATCCTCCTGGCTCAACAGGCCGTGGACCCGAACAAACCCACCGACACCGACGCCTACCGGGCCGCCGCCACCCACCCCCAAGCAGAACACCTCGCTGAGCTACACCCCCAAGACTGGCCTACACCCCTACCGCGGCCCCGCAACCGCCGCCAACAACGCCACGACGCCCTCCGCGCCGGGCTACGTACCCTGCTCGACACCGGCGGCCTCGGCACCCGCGACAAAGCTAACCCCCACATCGCGATAGTGGTCAGCCTCGACTACCTCCACGGTATACCCGGGACACTGCCCGCCCGGGCCACCTCCGGTGCCCCCTGGTCCCGCACCCAAACCCGCAACATCCTGTGCACCAGCACCTTCACCCGCTTCGTCCTCGACGCCAACCAGCGCGTCATCGAAGCCAGCCACACCTCCCGCACCGCCACCGCCCTCGAACGCACCATCCTGCACCTGCAATGGGGCGGACACTGCGCCGCCACCGGCTGCACCCGCGGACCCCACAGCGGACACCGACTCATCCCCCACCACGCCGAACTCTTCGCCACCACCAAAACCACCGCACTCAACCACACCGTGCCCCTGTGCGAACAAGATCATCATTACCTTCACGACGACCACCAAAACCTGCGCCTCACCGACGGCCGCACCCTCGGACCCCACGGCTGGGTACAGCAAGCAGCATGACCACCCACCGCTGCGCGTCGCTGTGCCCGGCGGCCAGTTCAGTCGCGGGTATGCCCGTCACCCCAGGCGACCCACTTGGTCGACGTCAGCTCGGTCAGCGCCATCGGCCCGCGGGCGTGCAGTTTCTGCGTGGAGATGCCAATCTCGGCGCCGAAGCCGAACTGCTCACCGTCGGTGAACGCGGTGGAGGCGTTGACCATTACCGCGGCGGCGTCCACCCGAGTGGTGAACTCGTGCGCCGCAGCGAGATCGGTGGTGACAATGGCTTCGGTGTGCCCGGTGCCCCATCGCTGGATGTGCGCGACCGCGGCGTCGAGGTCCGCCACCACAGCCAACGCCACATCCATCGACAAATACTCCTGGCCCCAATCGGCGTCGGTGGCCGGGACTAGCCCCGGCACATCGGCGCGGTCGACATCGGAGTGCACCCGGACGCCGGCCGCCTGCAACGCCGAGACGAGCTGCGGCACTGCACTATCCGCGACGGCGGCGTCCACCAGCACGGTCTCCAGCGCATTGCAGACGCTGACCCGCCGGGTCTTGGCGTTGAGCACCAGGCGGCGGGCCATGTCGAGGTCGGCCGCGGCGTGCACGTAAAGATGGCAGTTGCCGACACCGGTCTCGATCGTGGGCACCGTGGCGTCGCGAACGACGGCTTCGATCAGCCCGGCGCCCCCGCGCGGGATGACCACGTCGACGAGGCCGCGGGCTTGGATAAGGTGGGTGACGGTGGCCCGGTCGGTAGCGTCGAGCAGCTGCACGGCGTCCATGGGCAGCCCTTGCTGCGCGATCGCCTGACGCAGTGCCGCGACCAGCGCGGTGTTGGACTTCACCGCCGAGGAGGACCCCCGCAGCAGCACCGCGTTGCCGGACTTCAGCGCCAAACCGGCGGCGTCGACGGTGACGTTGGGGCGGGCCTCGTAGACCATGCCGACCACCCCCAGGGGCACCCGCAGCTGGCGCAGCCGGATCCCGTTGGCCACAGTCGACCCACGCACCACCTCCCCCACCGGGTCGGCCAGCCCGGCCACCTGACGCAGACCTTCGGCGATGCCGTCCAGCCGCGCGGACGTGAGTTGCAACCGGTCCGCCAGCCCGTCATCCAACCCTGCCATGCGGCCGTCCTGCAGGTCAGCGTCGTTGGCCGCCAACACCTCTGGTGCGGAGGCGAGTACTGCATCAGCGCAGGCATGCAGCGCGGCGTCCTTCGCGGCCCGGTTGAGCAGGGCCAGGGCACGGGAGGCGACCCGGGCGCGGCGGGCTGCGTCATGCACTGCCTCGCGCCGAGCGTCGGTGCTGGTGGCCCCGGTGCTGGTGGCCTCGGTGCTGGTGATCACGGCATCAGGGTAGGTGAGCCGGACTTCAGACCAGCACGGCGGGCAGCCGGGCCGGCTGCCCGCCGCAGGCGGCCATCTGGCGCCCTCCGTCTCAGCTGACAAGTCGGACAAACTCTGTCGACAGTGAGCCGCTGAGCCAAGATCGCATTCGGTCGCGCGGCGTGCGGAAGTGTCGGACCGGGCGGGCACCATGGGCACCGTGACTCCCCCGACCACCCCCACCACCGACCTACGCACCGACGCCGAGGCCCTGCTGCGCGAGCTTGCGGGACCGTCCGCCGTGCTGCGCACCGACCAGTGGACGGCCATCGAGGCCCTGGTGGTGCACCGCCGCCGCGCCCTGGTCGTACAGCGCACCGGCTGGGGCAAGTCCGCCGTCTACTTCATCGCCGCGAAATTGCTGCGGGCCAACGGGTCCGGGCCCACGGTCATCGTCTCCCCGCTGCTGGCGTTGATGCGTAACCAGGTGGCCGCCGCCGCCCGGGCCGGGGTCCGTGCGGCAACCATCAACTCCGGCAACGTCACCGAGTGGGATGACGTGCGCGCCCAGGTGAGCGCCGGTGAGCTGGACGTGCTGCTGGTCAGCCCGGAGCGGTTGAACAACCCCGACTTCCGGGAGCAGGTGCTACCCAGCCTTGCCGCGGACGCTGGACTGGTGGTGGTGGACGAAGCGCATTGCGTGTCCGACTGGGGCCACGACTTCCGCCCCGACTACCGTCGCATCCGCACCCTGCTCGCGGACCTGCCCGACGGGGTACCGGTGCTAGCCACTACCGCCACCGCTAACGACCGGGTGGTCGCCGATGTCGCCACCCAACTCGGTGTGGGTGCCGGGCAGCAGAACACCGTGGTGCTGCGAGGTGGGTTGGACCGGTCGTCGCTGCACCTGTCGGTGATCGACGTGCCCGGCCCGCACCGCGCGGCGTGGCTCACCCAGCATCTCGCCGAGCTGCCCGGTTCCGGGATCATCTACACCCTCACGGTGGCCCAGGCGCAGGAGCTGGCCGGGCTGCTCGCCGAGCAGGGTCACGCTGTGGCGGCGTACACCGGACGCACCGACCCCGCCGAGCGGGAGGTGGCCGAGGCGGACCTGCTGGCCAACCGGGTGAAAGCGCTGGTGGCCACCTCGGCGCTGGGGATGGGCTTCGACAAACCCGACCTGGGCTTTGTGGTGCACGTCGGGGCCCCGGCCAGCCCGATCAGCTACTACCAGCAGGTCGGCCGGGCCGGGAGGGCCACCGACCGGGCCGAGGTCGTGCTGCTGCCGGCCGCGGAAGACCAGACGATCTGGGCGTACTTCGGTTCGCTCGCCTTCCCCGCCGAACAGGTGGTCCAGACGGTGCTCGCGGCGCTGTCCGCCGCCACCCGGCCACTGTCGACCGCCGGGTTGGAACCCTTGGTGGACCTGGGGCGTAACCGGCTGGAGATGGTGCTCAAGGTCCTCGACGTGGATGGCGCGGTGCAGCGGGTGCGCGGGGGGTGGACGGCCACCGGGGCGGACTGGACGTACGACACCGACCGCTACACCCGCCTTGCCCAAGCCCGCGACGCCGAGCAACGGGCGGTGCTGGACTACGCGAGCAGCCCCGGCTGCCGAATGGCGTTCCTGCGCGCCCAGCTGGACGACCCCGAGCTGGTGCAGGGCTGGGCATGCGGGCGCTGTGACCGGTGCACCGGGTCGCGGTGGTCGAGTGCGGTGAACCCGGGTGCACTCACCGCGGCCCGGCAACGGTTGGACCGCCCGGGGGTGGACCTGCCTGAGCGCAAACAGTGGCCCACCGGCATGGCCCGGCTCGGGGTGGCGCTCACGGGCAAGATCACCGCCGGTGCCGAGCCGGGTCGAGCGGTGGGCCGGTTGACCGACCTGGGCTGGGGGCAGCGGCTGCGTACCGTGCTGCAGCGCCCAGACGGCGCGGCCGACGAGGCGCTGCTGCAGGCGTGTGTGGCGGTACTCGCGTCGTGGCGATGGGCGCAGCGTCCCAGCAATGTGCTGGGGCTGGAGTCGGCCACCCACCCGGTCCTGGTGCGCAGTGTGGTGGCCACGCTGGCCCGGCTGGGCAACCTCACCGATCTGGGCACCCTGACCCGCCGGCCCGATCACCCCGCGGTGCAGGCGGTGAACTCCGCGCACCGAGTGGCGGCCCTGGTGGGCTCGTGGCAGCCGCCTGACCTGACCGGCGTGCACGGTCCGGTGCTGCTGGTCACCGAGCGCGTCGACACCGGGTGGACGTTGGCTGTCGCCGGGTGGGAGCTGCGCGCGGCCGGAGCCGACGCGGTACTGCCGTTCGCGCTCGCTGCGACGGCTTGAGATCTACTGCCCGCGGCCGGTCTTGGCCTGCAGCTCGTCGATCATCTCCGAAGCCATGGCCTTGCTGAGGTCCTCAGGCACATCGACCCCGGCCTCCTGGGCCAGTGTCCCCAAGTAGCTGCGCTGCGGACCGGTGATCGGCTCGTCGCCGGTGACCCAGCTGTGGGGATCCTTCTCAGGGTTCTGGCTGACGTCGCCGGTCGAATTATCGCTCATGCGTTCGACAGTACGCTGCGTCGCGGTTCGCGACCAGGTCGTCGGCGTGCACCACCGGGCGGCGCAGGTCCACCGGCAGATCCGCCGAGGAACGACCGATCATGCTGACGAGCTCGACCGCGCCGAAGGCCACCACCCCCCGACCCACCAGCTCGCCACTGGGGTCGATCAGCTCCACGACGTCACCGGAATCGAACTGCCCACTCGCTCCGGTCACCCCGGCGGACAGCAATGAGCGCCGTCCACCAACCACGGCCCGCACCGCACCAGCATCCAGGCGCAGCGATCCCGCGGCGTCGGCGGCGTAACGAACCCAGAATCGGCGGGCAGACAGGCGAACTGCGCGGGCCGCGAACACCGTCCCCACCTCGGCGTCGCCCAGCGCGGCAGCGGCGTCGGCGGCGGCGGCGAGCAACACCGGCACCCCGGCGTCGGCCGCCAACCGGGCCGCAGACAACTTCGACACCATCCCTCCGGTGCCCAACGAACCCCCGGTACCCGCACTCACCCCGACCAGGTCCGCGTCGCCGCCGACCTCACGCACCAGGGTGGCCGCGGTGCGGCGGGGGTCGCCGTCGTAGAGGCCGGCCACGTCGGAGAGCAGCACCAGGGCATCGGCGCCGACCAGGTGGGCAACGAGTGCGGCTAGCCGGTCGTTGTCGCCGAAACGGATCTCGTGGGTGGCGACGGTGTCGTTCTCGTTGACCAGCGGGACCACGCCAAGGGCGCGCAGCCGGTCGATGGTGCGCTGGGCGTTACGGTGGTTGCTGCGGCGGCTGATGTCCTCGGCGGTGAGCAGCACCTGCCCGACGGTGCGCCCGTGCCGGGCGAAGGACGCGCTCCACGCCTGCGCGAGGACTAGCTGGCCCACGCTGGCCGCAGCCTGCTGAGTCGCCAGGTCCCGAGGGCGGCGGCTAAGGCCAAGTGGTGCCAGACCCGCCGCGATTGCCCCTGAGGACACCACCACCACGTCCGATCCGGTGGCGACCCGGCTGGCGACGGCGTCGACCAACCGGTCGAGGCGGGCCGGGTCCAGCCCACCGGCCAGGCTGGTCAGGCCCGACGATCCCACCTTGACCACCAGACGGCGAGCGGCGCTCACCGCACCGCGCGCCGTCACCTCAGCCCATGCCCTCGACGTCCAGGCCGCGCCGCACCCGGTGGGCCACTTTGCGTTCGGCGGCACCGATCCGATCGACGGCGTCGATCCGGGGGTCGGTTCCCCGGCTGGTGCGGGTCAGCGCGATACCCGCCGGGGTGGAGGGCTCCCACTCGAAGGTGATGTCACCGATCCGTACCGGCGATCCAGGTACCGCTCCCCACTTGGCCAGCTCGTCTTCCACCCCCAGGCGCGCCAATCGGTCGCCCAGATATCCGACCGCCTCGTCGTTGTCGAACTGGGTCTGCTTGACCCAACGCTGCGGCCGGGGCCCGCGGACGACGAACCCGCCCGTCACATCCGGATCGGCAGACACGGAGAACCCGGTGTCGTCCACCGCGACTGGCCGCAACACGGTGCGCGTAGGAGCCGGGGGCGGGTTCGCGACGCGGTAGGCGCGCACCGCTGCGGCCAGCGCGAAGGTCAGCGAGCGCAGGCCCAGATGGGTCGCGGCGGACACGGTGAACACCGGCCAACCCCGCGCCGCCAGCTCGGGGGTGATCAGCTCGGCGAGTTCGGCTGCTTCCGGCACGTCCGCCTTGTTGAGCACCACCACCCGCGGGCGCAGGGCGAGCTCGCCCAGGGTGGAATCGCCGGACAGGGCGGGACGGTAGGCGGCCAGTTCGGCTTCCAGCGCGTCGATGTCGGAGAGTGGGTCGCGCCCGAGTTCCTGGGTGGCGCAGTCCACCACGTGCACCAGCACCGCGCAGCGTTCCAGATGCCGCAGGAACTCCAGGCCGAGGCCCCGCCCTTGGCTGGCACCGGGGATCAGCCCTGGCACGTCGGCCATCGTGAACGTCGTCTCACCCGCAGTGACCACGCCCAGGTTGGGAACCAGTGTGGTGAAGGGGTAGTCGGCGACTTTCGGTCGGGCTGCGGAGAGCACGGACACCAGCGAGGACTTGCCGGCGGACGGGAACCCGACCAGGCCGACGTCGGCCACCGACTTCAGCTCCAGCACGACGTCCCGGCTAATTCCCTCCTCGCCGAGCAATGCGAATCCGGGGGCCCGCCTGGCCCGAGACGCCAACGCCGCGTTGCCCAGTCCACCGCGACCACCGGGCGCCGCTTCGAACCGGGTGCCCACACCCACCAGATCCGCGAGCAGGCGGCCATCGCTGTCGAGTACCACGGTGCCGTCGGGCACCCGCAGTTCCAGGTCAGTACCCTGGGCGCCGTCCCGGTTGCCGCCCATCCCCTGCTTACCGCGCTCGGCCTGGGCATGCGGGTGGTGATGGAAATCGAGCAGCGTGTGCACGTTGTCGTCGACCACCAGGACAACCGACCCGCCCCGGCCCCCATTGCCGCCGTCGGGCCCACCCAGCGGCCGGAACTTCTCCCGGTGCACCGAGGAACACCCGTTGCCGCCGCCCCCAGCCGATACGTGCAGGACCACCCGGTCAACGAAGCGGGACACGGTGGATCCTCCTGCCGGAGCTATCGAGGATCTCTAGGTTGGGGAGCGGTCAGACCCCAGCGAGCTCGGGGGTGGGCACGATGTTGATCATCTTGCGGCCACGCTTGCGCCCGAACTCGACTGCGCCGGCGGACAATGCGAACAGCGTGTCGTCACCACCGCGGCCGACGTTCACGCCGGGGTGAAAGTGGGTACCGCGCTGGCGGACGATGATCTCACCGGACTTGACGACCTCGCCACCGAACCGCTTCACGCCCAGGCGCTGGGAGTTGGAGTCGCGACCGTTTCGGGAGCTGGAAGCACCCTTCTTGTGAGCCATGGAACGTCCCTCCTGAAGGGTGTCTTACTTGCTGATGCCGGTGACCTTGAGCACGGTGTGCTTCTGGCGGTGCCCCTGGCGCTTGTGGTAGCCGGTCTTGTTCTTGAACTTGTGGATCCGGATCTTGGGGCCCTTGGTGTGCTCGACGATCTCACCGGTGATGGACAGCTGCGCCAGCGCATCGGCGTCGGTGGTCAACTCGGTGCCGTTCACGAGCAGCAATGCTGGTAGCGCGACCTCGAATCCCGGCGCGCCGTCGACCTTCTCGACCTCGACCAGGTCACCCTCGGCGACCTTGTACTGCTTGCCGCCGGTCTTCACGATCGCGTACATCGGGGTGGATCTCCTGCTCTGTCGCACTCGGACCGCAGACACCCAAGGATCGGGGGTCGTGCGCGGGTCTGGGTTATGAACGGCCGCGGCCGCACCTCAGGGCCACCGGACTCTTCGAGGTTACGGGCCGATGCCTGGCACGGTCAAACCGCGGAGTGCCCCTCAGGCCGACTCCTGCACCGGCGGCCCGGCGGGGCGGCCTGCAGCCCGACGCCGTCGCGGTGGGGCGGGGACGGCCTCCGGCTTGGGTGATTCCTCCAGGGCTGGCGCTGGCGCGACGACGACAGTCGGAGCCGCCGGTTCACTCGGCGCCGCTTCACTCGGCGCCGGTTCGGGTGCCGCTGCCGGTCGCGACGCCCGCCTTGCTCGGGTGCGTCGAACCGGCTGTTGCTCGGTGGTCTCCGCCGGCTCGGCGGGGGTGGTCTCGACAGCTTCTGGCTCCTCGGTCGCGACCACCACCGGACCGGTCTTGGGCCCCGGCACCGGCGCAGTGGTGCGCACCAGCGGGCCGGGGTCGAGGACCACCGGCGACGCGGCACCGGCCCGGTCCGATCGACCACCGCGATCCCGGCGCGGCGCGGCTGTCTCCGACCGGGCACCGCCGCCGGCCACAGGTTCGGATTGCAGCAGGACGCCACGGCCCTGGCAGTGCTCACACGGGGTGGAGAACTCCTCGATCAGACCGGCACCGACCCGTTTGCGGGTCATCTGCACCAAACCTAGCGAGGTCACCTCGGACACCTGGTGACGGGTGCGGTCCCGGCCCAGGCACTCGGTGAGCCTGCGCAGCACCAAGTCCCGATTGCTCTCGAGCACCATGTCGATGAAGTCGACCACGATCATCCCACCGATGTCGCGCAAGCGCATCTGCCGCACGATCTCCTCGGCGGCCTCCAGGTTGTTGCGGGTGACGGTCTCCTCGAGGTTGCCGCCGGCACCGGTGAACTTGCCGGTGTTCACGTCCACCACAGTCATCGCCTCGGTGCGGTCGATGACCAGGGTCCCTCCGGAGGGCAGCCACACCTTGCGGTCCATCGCCTTGGCCAGCTGCTCGTCGATGCGGTACGCCGTGAAGACGTCGGCATCGCCGGTGTAGCGCTGCACCTTGGGCGATAGGTCGCTCGCGACGTGGCGGACGTAGCTGTCCACCGTTTCCCAGGTCGACTCGCCGGCAACCACTAGTCCGGAGAAGTCCTCGTTGAACAGGTCGCGGACGACTTTGACCAGTAGGTCGGGCTCCTCGTACAGGGCGACCGGCTGCGACGAGCCTGCGGCTGCCGCCTCCGCCGCCTTGGTGGAGATCACCTCCCACTGCGCCTGCAGCCGGGCAACGTCGCGGGCTAGTTCTTCCTCGCTGACCCCTTCCGATGCGGTCCGGATGATCACCCCGGCCTCCGCCGGCACGATCCGCTTGAGGATCTCCTTGAGCCGCTTGCGTTCGGTGTCGGCCAGCTTGCGACTGATCCCGGTGGATCCGCCGCCTGGCACATACACCAGGAAGCGACCGGGCAGGCTGATCTGAGTGGTCAACCTGGCGCCTTTTTGCCCGACGGGGTCTTTGCTCACCTGCACCAGCACGCTGTCCCCGGAGTGCAGTGCCTGCTCGATCTTGCGCGCCCTGCCACCCAGGCCGGCTGCATCCCAGTCGACCTCCCCGGCGTAGAGCACACCGTTGCGGCCTCGGCCGACGTCGATGAACGCCGCCTCCATGCTGGGCAGCACGTTCTGCACCCGGCCGAGGTAGATGTTGCCGCCCATCGCGGTGGAGTTTGCACTGGTGACGAAGTGCTCGACTAGCACCTCGTCCTCGAGCACCGCGACCTGAGTCTGCGCCCCGTGTTGGCGAACCACCATCACCCGGTCCACCGCTTCCCGGCGGGCCAGGAACTCCGACTCCGACAGGATGGGCGGGCGACGACGTCCCACATCTCGTCCGTCGCGGCGGCGTTGGCGTTTGGCCTCCAACCGAGTGGAACCGGTGATGCCCTGGACCTCGTCGCTGCTCTCCCGCCCTGCGCCGCGGACCCGCCGGCTACGCGGCTCCCGCTCGTGCACCACCGTGTTGGGTGGGTCGTCGGGGGTCTCGTTGTCGGCACCGTCGGCGGAATCCCCAGACGGACGACGCCGACGCCGACGCCGGCGCCGACGGCTGCCACCGTCCTCGTCGCCATCCGCACTGGGCGTCTCCGAATCGGCGCTGTCCTGGCTGCTGCCGCCATCGGTACCCGCCGAGTCGGCGACGTCGGTCGCCGGCGCGCCGTCTTCCTGGCCGCTGTCGTCGGCGTCGCCGCTGTCTCTGCTGTCACTGCTGTCGGCGGCGGGGCCACGGCCACGGCCACGGCCTCGGCGTCCCCGACGGCGCCGCTTGGGCTGGCCGTCCTCGCCGAGCTGGTCGTCCGGGCCGTCGTCGGTGAAGGTGGCGTCATCGGCCGGCGCGTCCATCGCGGGGGAATCGGCGGCATCGGTCTCGACGTCGGCGGGCTTGGAGGTCCGGCGGCGTCGAGTCGGGCGAGTAACCGGTTCGGTGGGCACTTGATTGGTGGCGGCGTCCGGGGATTCGGCTGAGAGTTCGGTCGCCGGTTGGTGCGGAGTCACCTCGTCGGGTGCCACCTCGCCGGGGGCTGCCGCCGCCCTGCTGGCGCGGCGCCGACGTGGCGCTGGGGCTACCGGCTCGGGCGCGATGAACAGTGGGGCCACGATTGGCTCGGGCGGGGTGGCCGGCTCAGGCGGGTCGGCTGGCTGGGGCGCGGCGGGCGCGATCGCGGCCTGCACCCGTTCGGCAGTGTCGCGGTCCACGGTGGATTGGGCGCTCTTGGCCGGAACTTGCATCGTTGCCAGCTCGCCGAGGACGGCCTTGCTGGTCACCCCCAGCAGCTTGGCCAGCGCATGCACCCGCAGACGGGCGGGCAGTTCGACGGTGTTCTCGGGCGGCACGATCTGAGCCACGTGGTCTCCTCGGGGGCACCCGGGCGCGTGCACTCGCGGGTGCGACGCGGCCACTCAGGTGCCAGTTTGGTCGGGTTACGGCGCCCCGTACGAGCGCCGCCAAAGCGGGTCTCGCTCGACACGGACCCGGTTGGGTCAGGTCGAGCCGGTCTCAACGACGTGCGGTTCCCGTCGCACCGGGCGCGCCGGCCCGTGCAGGGCTGGTTTGCCGGTCGACCGCGAGCGGATCGCCGAGCACCCCGTCGTCGTCGAGCGGGCCCTGGGCCATCCTGGTGGCCCTGATGGGCACCGGGAGTTCCAAGCCAGCGACGACGAGCAGAGCGCTCATCACATCGTCCGGCCGCACCGCAGGGCTGACCTGCGCTACGACTGCGTCAAGTATCCCACACGCCGGGCAGTCCTCGGTCCGACCCGCCAACGGAACCCCCATCCGGATGACGGGGCCCCGAGCGTCGAGTTCGCGGCGGCCGTCCTTCGTCAGGCGCGTCACGGTCGCGGTGGACACCGCCATGAACGCCTCGACGGCCGCCTGCAACGTCTGCGGGGACACCCCGTCGACGACGATCTGCCACTGGCTGGCGTGCATCCGCTCGGACAGCGAGCCGGGCCCAGCCGTCACAGCGTCGACCACATCGAGACCCGGTGGCAGCGCGGCGTCGATCTCGCGCCCGACCAGTTCCGGGTCGAGTTCGCGGACCAGGGCGATCTCGACGTATTCCGCCTCGCTGGCCACCCCGGTTGGGGCTGCACCGACCCAGGACACCTTGGGGTGCGGGTGGAAACCCTGGGAGTAAGCCATCGGTACCCCCGCCCGGCGCAGCGCACGCTCGAAGGCGCGGGCCACGTCGCGGTGCGAGGTGAACCGCAGCCGCCCCCGCTTGGTGTAGCGCAACCGGACCTTCTGCACCGGCGCGGCGGAGGGGTTCGGTTCGTGCTGGGCGGGCACCGGTCGACTCAACCGCCGGCCAGGCGCGGGTTGGTGATCGGGCTACCCACGCTGACCGGGGCGATTGGGATCAGGCTGCGCCCGGTGGGACCGACTTCGATGTCGGTGCCCATCGATGGGCACACCCCGCAGTCGAAGCACGGTGTCCACCGGCAGTCGTCCTGCTCGGTGGTGTTCAGCGCGTCCTGCCAGTCCGCCCACAGCCATTCCTTGTCCAACCCGGAGTCCAGGTGGTCCCAGGCCAGCACCTCGGTGCGCTCCCGCTCACGGGTGGTGAACCAGTCCAGGCTCACCCCTAAGGGTTCGAGTTCGGCGGCCGCGGCGTCCACCCAACGTTGGTAGGAGAAATGCTCGCTCCACCCATCGAATCGCCCGCCGTTTCGCCATACCGCCTCGATGACCTTGCCCACCCGACGGTCCCCGCGGGAGAGCAGGCCTTCAATAAGGCTGGGTTTGCCGTCGTGGTACCGCATCCCGATGGCGCGGCCTAGCTTGCGGTCGCTGCCCACGTCGGCGCGGAGCTTGCGCAGCCGGTCGTCGACCACGTCGGGGTGGCACTGCGCGGCCCACTGGAACGGGGTGTGCGGCTTGGGCACGAACCCGCCGATGGAGATGGTGGCGCGGATGTCTTTGTGCCCGCTGGCAAGACGCCCGGCCTTGATGACCTCCCGGGCCATGGTGGCGATCTGCAGCACGTCGTCGTCGGTTTCGGTGGGCAGCCCGCACATGAAGTACAGCTTCACCTGCCGCCATCCGTTGGCGTAGGCGGCGCTGACGGTGCGGATCAGGTCGTCCTCGCTGACCATCTTGTTGATCACCCGCCGGATGCGCTCACTGCCACCCTCGGGGGCGAAGGTCAGCCCGGAGCGGCGCCCGCCCCGGCTGATCTCGTTGGCCAGGTCCACGTTGAACGCGTCCACCCGGGTCGACGGGAGGCTCAGTCCGGTGCCGGTGCCCTCGTAGCGGTCGGCCAGACCCTTGGTGATCTCCGCGATCTCGGAATGATCGGCGCTGGACAGGCTGAGCAGGCCCACCTCGCTATACCCGGTGGCCGCCAGGGAGGTCTGCACGATGGCGCCGATGCCCTCGATGCTGCGCTCACGCACCGGGCGGGTGATCATCCCGGCCTGACAGAACCGGCAGCCGCGGGTGCAACCCCGGAAGATCTCCACGCTGGCCCGCTCGTGCACGGTCTCGGCCAGCGGCACCAGCGGCTTGCGCGGGTAGGGCCAGGCGTCAAGGTTCATGGTGGTGCGTTTGAACACCCGGTAGGGCACCCGCGGGTCGGTCGGAACCACCCGGTGGATGCGACCGTCGGGCAGGTAATCCACTTCGTAGAACTGCGGCACGTACACCCCACCGGACTCCGCCAGCCGCAGCAACAGCTCACGACGACCCCCCGGGCTGCCTTCAGCCTTGTGTGCCCGGATGAGCTCGGTGATGTCCAGGACGGCTTCTTCGCCGTCCCCGAGCACTGCGGCGTCCACGAAGTCCGCGATGGGCTCGGGGTTGAACGCGGCGTGCCCACCGGCCAGCACGATCGGATGGCGCTCGTCGCGGTCGATGGCGTGCAGCGGGATTCCCGCGAGGTCCAGTGCGGCCAGCAGGTTGGTGTAGCCCAGCTCGGTGGCGAAACTGACGCCGAGCACGTCGAAGTCGATGACCGGGCGGTGGGAGTCCACGGTGAACTGCGGGACGCCGGCGGGGCGCATCAGCGCCTCCAGGTCCGGCCATACCGCGTAGGTGCGCTCGGCGAGCACGTCTGGCTGCTCGTTGAGCAACTCGTAGAGGATCATCACACCCTGGTTGGGCAGGCCGACCTCGTAGGCGTCGGGGTACATCAGCGCCCAGCGGACAGTGGTGGACTCCCACTCCTTGAGGCTGGCGTTGAGCTCACCGCCGACGTACTGGACGGGCTTGGACACCCGCGGCAGCAGCGGCTCGAGCTCGGCGAAGACCGAGGCTCCTGGGGTGCGGGTGGAGGCCGTCATGCCCCCAGGGTAGTTGGGGTGTCTGCAAGTACCACCAACTACCGCCGCTTAGAGCGCGCGCGGATAGGTGGGTCTAGTCTGTCCAGCGCTTGGCCCATTTGATCAGTTTCACGGTCAGGATGAGGGCGACGGCAAGCGCGATCTGGCCGAGCCGTTGTGGGCTGAACCGG